>Ga0209491_10005197_pt1 | contig 19254 bp, 8 predicted proteins | sample BON02_FD_187213 | JGI IMG/M metagenome (GOLD analysis project Ga0209491, IMG submission 187213) | Freshwater microbial communities from Lake Bonney liftoff mats and glacier meltwater in Antarctica - BON-02 (SPAdes) (version 2) | ecosystem: Environmental > Aquatic > Freshwater > Ice > Glacier... | reverse complement strand
ATGAAAAATGGCGCGTCGAGTTTACCAAAATGACCGAGCGCGCGCGCAAATTCGAATCCGAGCGCGACCAACTCAAGATCGTTGGCTTGGCCAAAGATCGTAAAATCGCCGATCAGCAGGCCAAGAATGCGCTCATGTACAAAGCCGGCACGGAAATCATCGACCGCTACGAAAGCCATGGCCTGGGTGATGCCATCCTCTCCCGCGAGCAATTCGTTGGAGCCAGCCGCGCCAAGTTCCAAACCCTCATGCAGGAGTATCAGGACAAACTCCTCAACCAACGCATTCAACCATGAAGAAGACCATACTAGCCTTAGCCACATTCGCCATCCTCACGCCAACGCTCCCGGTGAGCTTCGCCGCGGATGCTCCACCGGAAATCATTGCGCGGATCGGAAGCGAAGACATCCGTGCGGACACCATCCGTCCCTACCTCGACGCGCTCTCACCCGCTGACCGCGCCGCCCTCGCCGAGAACCCTCAGGTTCTGAGCCAAACCGTGCGCACGCTCATTCTCCAGCAGGTCCTCCTCAAGGAAGCCCTTGCCACCGATTGGGACAAACGCCCCGAGATCCAAACCCGCCTCGATCAGGCCCGGCAGGCGCTTATTGCCGACTCCTACCTCGCCGAAGTCGCCAAAGTCCCGGACGGCTATCCCAGCGAAGCGGAAATCCTTGAGGTTTACGACGCCCGCAAAGCCGAACTCCAAGTCCCGAAACAATACGAACTTGCACAGATCTACCTCTCAAGCGCAACCAACGGCACCCCGCTTCAAGAGGCCGCTATCAAACAACGGGTCGAAGCCGTTCAGGCAAAACTGAAAAGCTCCGACTTCGCGGATGTCGCCTCCACCGACAGCGACGAAAAACAATCCGGCGCCCGCGGCGGCAACCTCGGGTGGATCACCGACGCCAACCTGCAACCGGAAATCCTCAAAGCCATCGCCGATCTGAAAAAAGGCACCACCTCCGGCGCCATCAAACTTGAGGACGGCACCTATTTCGTTCGAGTCCTAGATATCAAGGACACCCGCACGGCTACCCTCGACGAAGTCAAAGACCGCCTTGTCCAACTGCTCCGCGAGCAACGCGCCCGTCTCAACCGCGACGCATACCTCACTCGCCTCCAGCAACAGACCCCAATGACAGTTAACGAGATCAGCCTCACGTCCCTCCTCGCTGATCCAAAAAAATAGCCCTTCCCGTTCTTATGGCTTTCCTATCCCGCTCGCGACTGGGCATCCGCACTTCCGGCATCGACATCGTTGTCGCTGGTTTGCTTTGCCTTTCGATGATCGGTGGTCAGCAAGTTCACGCTGATATCCTGAGAGGAGGGGCCGGACCCGGATCCGCTCCAACAGGAAGGCCCAGCGAAGGAAGGCAGACGAATCCCGGAGCGGAAACCGCCGCCGCGTCCCGCCAGCGTGCCCAGGATCGCCTCGCCCGCACGACACAGGCGATCACTGCCATGCGAGCGGTTCAGTCCAGCGCGCAGGCACGCTCGGTTATCGCCTTGCGTTCTCCCGGTCCGGTTCCTGACGGCCTTCGTCCGGGCGGACTCCAACTCGCGACTGGAGCGAACGCGCGGCTTTCGGGAGCGAATGAGCCGGTCGCGAATGGGCGCACGATTACTATTCAGCAGACCGAATCGCAGGCGGTCCTCCATTGGGAAACATTCAACATCGGAAGACGCACCAACGTTTATTTTGATCAAAAAGCGGGTGGCGTGGATTCTGGCAAATGGATCGCCTTCAACAAGATCTTCGACCCCTCCGGCAAACCCTCGCAGATCCTCGGATCTATCCGTGCTGACGGGCAGGTCTATATTCTGAACCAAAACGGAATCGTCTTCGGCTCGGGAAGCCAAGTGAACGCACGGGGTCTGGTCGCATCCGCGCTTCCGATCAATGATGCTCTAATCGAGCGTGGACTGCTGAATCAGGAAGCAGGAAATCCGCAGTTCCTGCTATCCGCTTTGCCGCAGGGGAGTTTTGTTCCTCCCACAGCGCTGACACCAAGCGGTAAACCTGGCAACGTAATGGTGGATGTGGGAGCCAGGCTCTTTGCGCCTGTTTCTGCCGAGGGCAGCGGCGGTCGCATCATTCTTGCAGGCGCCAACGTCGATAATCGAGGCACCATTTCCACGCCATCCGGTCAGACGATATTGGCCGCCGGACGCCAGGTTGGATTCGATGCGCATCCGTCCAACGACCCAAGTTTGCGTGGATTGGATGTTTACATCGGCGAAGTCGGCACTGGGGCAGGCACGGTTCGAAATTCCGGCATCATCGACATCCCGACCGGCAGCCTCACCATGGCCGGAAAGGCCGTGGAGCAACTGGGTGCGATTGAAAGCACCACGACGGTCTCACTGAACGGGCGCGTTGACTTGCTTGCGAGTTACGGCGCCGTTCCAAACTCTGAATTCGACCCGAGCATCAGCGGAGGCGCCGCACCATTTCTCAACCGCGAAACCGGCACGCTCACCCTCGGCGAGGGTAGTGTGACGCGGATTCTCCCCGATATTCTCAGCGATGCAACGACCGTGGGAACCAGCTTTCCGATTCGATCCCGTATCAATCTAGAGGGTCTCTCGATTCACCTTGCCAAGGGGGCGATGGTTCAAGCGCCGAATGCTGATATCACGGCGCGTGCCGGATTGTGGACGCCTCCGCAGACGATCACTGGCGCGGATGGTAGCATCACGTTTCGTCGGGTTCCGCCCGATTTTGTTTTTACCAACGGTCAGATTTACGTGGATAGTGCAGCGTTCGTGGACGTTTCGGGAACGATGGATGTCTTCGTGCCACAATCTCAAAGTGTGTTCACCGTGCAGCTTCGTGGGAACGAACTTGCCGTTTCACCGGTTCAGCGGGATGGCATACTCCGGGGGACAGACCTTGTCATTGATACCCGGAATACCGGGACCTACAACGGACGCTTCTGGGTGGGCACCCCGCTTGGCGATGCATCTGGATTTTTAAACATCATCGAACGAAATGCAGCACAATTGTCTGCGGGCGGAGGGACGATTACTTTGCAAGCGGGTCAGGCAATTGTTGCCCGTGAAAACACTCAATTTGACGTATCCGGCGGGTACTTCCGGCATGAAGGAGGTGTCATCGATACGTCCGTTCTCCGAATTGGTGGGAATCTGGTTGATATCAAGGATGCGACCCCGGATCGGGCTTACGACGGAATCTACACAGCGACATCCACGGTCGTGAGAGCAAAGTGGGGAATCAGCGAAACATTCAGACTGCCGCTCGCTCCCTCAAACCGTCGGACGGAAAGTGATTATCTTTCTGGTGCCAGCGGCGGATCACTCACGATTACAGCCCCAGCGATTGCTCTCGACGGCGAGCTCTTTGGACACACCGTTATCGGTCGCGATCAAGTGCGATCAAGTGCCGGCAACACTAGTTTGCCACAAGCTTCCAGCCTGAGTCTGAATTTTTTTGGGCAGTTGGATAATCCTGCGCCCGGAGTGGTTTATCCGACCGTTTCGGCCACGGCTCCAACCATTCAGTTCGGCGGACAGGCGACGCAGCAGACGATTCGTGAATTCTCCGAAGACTCGATTTTGGCTCAGCCGAATGAATCCGCTAGATTGATTGCCATCCGCAACTTGGGGTTGGCTCAGACTTCACCGACAAGAGTGATCCCAAGCAGAGTCGACTCGATGGGCGAAGAGGTGCAACCGCCGCTTCCAGTATTGCAACCGGAACGCAGCGCAAAGTTGGTTTTCTCTGAGGACTTTTTCCAGGATTCAGGATTCGGAATTGTTCAGATCGACAACAGCGAGGGCGACTTTGTGGTGCCGCTTGGCGTGGATATCCAACTGCCGCTTCAAGGGGAGCTTTCAGTCACAGCACGGAACATAACCATTGATGGAGGGATACGTGCTCCGGGTGGATCGCTCAGCTTTACCGCACACAATCTTTCGGAGTATCAGGCGCAAATCCTGCAAACCAACGCGACCGCACTGACCCCGAAAATCAATCCCTCTATTGGAACCATCCGCCTTGGTCGCAATGCCGCGCTCGACGTCTCGGGGTTGATTTTGGATGATCGCATTGGTGACTTCCAGCCGTTGGTTCTAGACGCTGGTTCTGTTTCGCTTACGGGGTACAATATCGATCTCGCTCCGGGTAGCATTATTGATGCTTCGGGGGGCGCTCGGATTTCGCGACAGCAGGAACTTTCGTATGGCTACGGAGGCAGGATCCAAATTTCGGCAGGTGAGGATCCCTTCTTAAAGTCCGTCGTTAACGGCTCCCTGATTTTGGGGGGAACGCTCCAGGCCTACTCGGGAGCCAGCGGCGGAACCCTTGCAATTCGAGCTCCGATGATTCAGATCGGTGGCGAACAGCTCGATGGGCGCGCATTGCTTCTCGATCCTGATTTTTTCAATCGCGGAGGTTTTCAAAACTTTGAGTTGAGCGGTATCGGGCTGGTTCCAAAGATGCTCCCGGAGTTGGAGCCAGGCGAAGTCGCCTCCTTTCTCCCCTCGGTTTATGTAGCTCCCGGCGCTGTGGTAGAGCCTAGGTCGGTGGGGCTGATTGGATCGGTTGGACCAGACGGAAACTTTCGACTGGACCGGCAGGTTTTGCCTGATGGCGAGAGGAACCCTGTGTCGATTTCTCTGGCAGCCCCCGGTGTGAGGCGCGATTTTGTTGATCCGTCGATCTTTGCAGTGGTTGGAGATATTTTAATCCGGGGCGATATTGTCATCGGAGACGGAGCAAGAATTCAGACTGAACCCGGTGGCGAGATCCGCGTTCAAGGCGAGACGGTTTCCGTTTTTGGTGCACTCCGGGCTCCAGGCGGCAGGGTTGAGGTCGTGGGTGCCAGTGCGTTCCCGCTGTCGGTCGCAGATCGACTCGTTGCGACCTACGCCCGCCCCACCGTCCACCTGGGACCGAATGCACGGCTGACGGCGGAGGGTGCGCTCGTGCGCCAGTTTGATCGTTTTGGGCGAAGGATCGGTCAACTTTTCGATGGTGGTGTTATCCGTGTTGCGGGAAACATTTTCGCGGAAGCTGGTTCAATGCTTAATGTCTCCGGAGCGTCGGCAGAATTCGATCTGTCTCCCGCTCAAGTGGGAGTCGGGCTCTCGGAGAATCTGCGCAGGGTTTCGGGAATTACCCGTTCTCCTGCGGCACTCCGCAGCTTCACAACTGTGCTTCACAGCAACGGCGGCACGATTCAACTTCAGGGGTCGGAAATGCTCTTTTCTGATGCTACCCTCTCGGGCCGCGCGGGCGGTCCAACCGCGCTCGGGGGAACACTTGAGGTATCGTCCGGACGGTTTTATCGACCAGAGGAAGGTCGAACCGGCGCGGATATCAACCTCATTGTCTCGCAGCATGGTCGCGTGATTGCGCGAACCAACAACCGAATGATTTCCCGAGACGAAAATGGTGATCGTATCGTCACGCAGCGAAGCCCGGGTGTCGGCGTCGCCGTCGTGGATAACGAGAATGAAATCATCTCTGGGATCGGGTTCTTCAGTGTCGATCAGTTTGCCAGCGGAGGATTTGATTCTCTCGACCTCGGCTTTAACTACAATGAAAATGCTGTGCCGATTCCGATCGGCGGAAACGTCGAGTTTCGCGGACCTGTGTCCATCAGTGCGCGCGGATTCCTCCGCGTGGCTGGAGGAGGAATCATCAAGGCTGACAATCGTGTTTCATTAAACGCCGATTATCTTGCGATCGGTCAGCCGTTCCGTGATCCACAAAATCCCGCGGATACCTTTTTCTCGTTTCAACAAAATCCGATTCCCGGCGGACAAACGACCCCGGTATTTAACCCTGTTGCCACCTTCGGCACCGGTGTTCTCAACGTAAATGCCAAGCACATCGACGTCGGGACCGTAGTCATGCAGGACATTGGGCGAGCCACCCTCTCTGCAAAAAATGGCGACATTCGTGGAAATGGATCTCTCAACATTGCAGGGAAGCTAGCCCTGGATGCAGCGCAGATCTATCCCACGACTCTCGCCCAGTTCGATATCATTGCCTTTGATCACGCCAAAGGAAAAGGCTCCATATCGATCACGCGCACCGGTACTGCGAGCTTGCCGCTCTCCGCAGGAGGAACGCTCAACATCTACGCTACGAACATCTCGCAAGGCGGAAATCTTGTCGCCCCGTTTGGAACGATCCGGCTCGGATGGGATGGCTCCGATTTCGATCCGTCTGATACGGACTTCGACCGTCCGGAGAGTCTGGCAGTTGGCCGAGCGCTCCAAATTCCTGTGGCTAATAAGGTCGAACTACAACGTGGGAGCACGACTTCAGTTTCGGGAATTGATTCCCTGACCGGAAGGGGGATTCAAGTTCCCTTCGGAGTTTCTCCGGATGGCTTGTCGTGGATTGATCCTCGTGGCGTGAATGTCACGGCTTCGGGGCTCCCGGTAAAACAGGTTATCGTTGCAGGCAACTCCGTGAACGCAGCTCCAGGATCGACGATAGATATCCGAGGGGGAGGAGAACTGAGCGCATTCCGTTGGATTGCAGGAAATGGGGGGCCTGTGGATGTTCTTGGTTCTCCGTCTGCGAGCTGGAGCAGCTCGATTTCGTACGACCCCGGAGCATTGGTGAGCTACAACGGGCAAACGTGGTCCGCTCGAGTCGCCATTACAGGAACTGCATCGAATACCGCGCCCGAGGTAAATCGCTTGTGGAGCCTCGTTCCGGAAGCTTTTGCCGTTCTGCCCGGTTTTGGAGGAAATATCGCGCCTTTCGCAAGGTACAACCAGGGACCGAATGCGGGTGATCTTGGCGGTGATCCGGGGTTTACTTCGAGCAGGCTTAGAGCGGGCGACCAGATTTCTATTGCCGGTTCTTCCACTCTTTCCACCGGCACCTACACGTTACTCCCGGCACGATATGCCCTTCTTCCCGGGGCTACACTTGTGACGCCGCAGACGACTCCACTCACTGGCTTGTTTGCAAATGCGGACGGATCCGAAGTGGTCTCTGGCTATCGGTTTAATGCCTTCAATCGTGCGAATTCCACTGCCGTGACCCGACAGACTTTTGAGGTGGCTTCCGCACCGGTGGTTGCAAGACGTGCGGAATACGAGGTGTTACGCGCGGATTCATTCGCACAAGCCGCAGTGAATCGCTTGAATCTAGAGACACTTCAAAGGCTTCCAAGAGACGCAGGACACGTTTCTATTCAGGGAAATCAGGAGATCATCCTCGAAGGGACAATCCGCTCCTGGAGACCCGCTGCGGGACGTGGTGCCAGCATCGACATCAGCTCGCTCTCGGACATTGTCATCAGTGAGAGCGCCGAAGCGTCAGACGGCGTAATCGTGCTTCGCCCAAGCCGGCTCGTCGGGTTTGGAGCGGAAAGTCTTCTCATTGGTGGGCAGCGTCGATTCACTGAAGACGGGATATTTGTAACCGTCACAACCCCGAATCTTACCTTGGACAACCGTGGGAGCAGCCTGAGAGGGCCGGACGTGATGCTGGCCTCCAGAGGCACCTTGACGTTCGCACCGGGCGCCTCCTTAAAGACATCGGGTCAGCTGTCGCAAGCTGCTGACACGTTCATCATTAACTCGCCGGGTGCTTTGGTTCGCGTTTCTTCCGATCCGGGTGCGTTGACGCTTCGCAGTGAGGCATTCACCGCCACGGAACCACTATTGCAAGTTGGGGAATCCGTGTCCATCCGCGGAGGCAGCGTCACGATGGACTCCAGCTCGAGATTTTCTCTGGATTCATCAAGCACTATTTCAGGGAAGGCTATCACTCTCCGTAGTGCAGGGATTCAAGTGGTATTCGATCCGAATATCGTTCCGTCGAACTCGACTGTAGTGGACCCGCTCACGCTATCGGGAAATACGCTCGCTTCAATTCAGCAGGCACAATTCCTCACGCTTGGGGCTTATCAAGGTGCGATTGATCTTTTTGGTGCCGGCAGCTTGGGAACGACCCGAACCGAACGTCTCACGCTCCAAAGCTCAGCCATTCGCGGATTCGGTTTGGACGGCGGGACGGTTCAACTCTCAGCTCGAACGATTTCTATAGCCAACTACTTTAATGCACCCGTGCCAGGGGCCAGCGCGGATACGACCGGAACACTCGGGCTGACAGCGAGGCAAGTGCGAATCGGACGCAATGAAAGCCGTATCGACAATTTCTCGTCGGTCCTAATAACAGCAAAGGACGGATTGCTTCTTGAGGATACCGGCCAGATCTTGGTCGAAAATGATCTCGATATTGTCACGCCGGTAATTGTGACTAGTAGCGGTGCTACTCAGGAAATTCGTGCCGGCGGGAGGTTCACGGTCACAGCAAGCGGGGATCAGCCGCGCCTTTCCGGCGGAATTGGAGGATCTGTTGCTTTGCTCGGTCAAGCTCTCACTGTGGGATCGTCGATCCTCGCACCGAGCGGTGTGGTTAGTCTAACAGCAACGTCAGGTAATCTGGTGCTAAGCGGTCTGATTGATGTTTCCGGCATCCGACAATCCTTTTATGACGCAGTGCGTTTCACGGACGCCGGCACGATTCGACTATCATCCGCAGAAGGGAATGTGGAAATCGGAGCTGAAGCGCGCATCAATGTGGCAGGTCTCGCCGGTGGCGGTAGTGCCGGTTCCCTTTTCGTCAGCGCGCCCAAGGGACGTTTGATTGCCGATGGAACTTTGATTGGAAATGCCGCAGATGGAGAGCGATCCGGGTTGTTTTCAATTGACGCCTTTTCGTTGGATTCGTTTTCGTTGCTTGCAGAAGTGCTCAATGATGGCGGCTTCGCGCAGTCGCGAGACTTTCGAGTTCGTGACGGGGACGTTGTGATAGATGGTAATAGCCGCTCGCATTCTTTCAGTTTATCCGCGGATGCGGGTTCGATCACGGTCCGGGGCACGATTGATTCGTCCGGCGAAACGGGAGGGAGCATCGCCCTAACGGCAAGCAATGACCTAAAACTGGATTCCACCGCAGTATTGACGGTGGCGGCGCAACGTTTCAGCAGTGCGGGCAAAGGTGGGGAGATTCGACTTGAAGCTGGGTCTCAGATCGATGGAGTTGTGAACGCAGCAGCCGCTCTGGATCTTGGTGCGGGTTCAGTGATCGACTTGTCCGTTGCCGATTACATCGAAGGCGATTTCCTTACGAACGGATCCAGTGCGTTTCAGGGCCAATTCACCGGAACGCTTCATTTACGAGCTCCTCGGAATGCAGCGAATGACGATTTTGGACTACAGACAATCGGGTCAACAATTATCAATCCATCCAGTATCGTCGCTGAGGGTTATGCATTGTATGAGCTCACGGGTTCGGGCGTCATCACCGGGTGGAGGAGTAGTTTCACCGCATTACCGCAGACGGGGACGCTCCAGCGGACAATCTATAATCAAGCCTCCAGCTATCTCTCCACGGCAAACCATGACGCAATGCTGCTCCGCCTGCTCGGAAGCGATAATCAGGGATTAAGCGACCGATTGGTTCTCGCACCGGGCGTTGAGATTATTAACCGGACGGGTGATCTGAGACTCGGTTCGACCAATTCAACGGCCATTGGTTCTGCGGGTCTGAATTCGGCTGACTGGAATCTCTCAGATTTCCGTTTCGGCCCCAAACTTGCACCGGGCGTTCTTACACTGAAAGCGGCAGGCAATATCGAACTCCTGAATGCCCTGAGCGATGGTTTCCGTGCAGACACCGGCTCGGTAAGTAATCCAGTGACCCTTCCTTCCGGGACACTCGCGGGTCAGTCACTCTGGTTAAGTCCTCTCACGCGACTGAACACCGACCTGCCGGTGAATGCCCAATCGTGGTCGTTCCGCCTCACGGCAGGAGCGGATCTGGCGTCTGCTGATTTCCGGCGCACTGTCGAATTATCCACGATCGGCGCAGATTCCGGATCTTTGCTACTGGGCAAATCTTATCCGGCACTGATTCCGGGCGTGTCGGGAGTCAATGCCTCCACGGCAACTGCACTGAACAACCGATACCAAGTGATCCGAACGGGCACGGGTAGCATCCAAATTCATGCGGCACGAGATGTGCAACTGCGAAATCAGTTCGCAACAATTTACACGGCGGGTGTGCGAATTCCGGACCCGGTTAATGTGTTTGGTCAAAATGATTTTGCGGTTCCGGTGGTTGCAAGGTTTATCAATCCATCGCAGCCGGATCTTGGGAGGGTTCAGCAGACTTACCAGCCCCAGTGGTCGATCTCAGGCGGAAACGTAATGGTGTCAGCAGGAAGAGACATTGGAAGATACATTCAGGATGGGACTGGCGCGTGGGTCATCGATTCGTCGCGGCAGATCCCGACGAACTGGCTCTACCGCAGGAGCTATGTGGATCCGAGTACCGGGCTATTTGGTGTGGCAGGAGTCGACTCAGGCCCGGCAACTATAACTGACCCGTCCGGTTCGACAGCGTGGTGGGTGGACTTCAGCAATTTCTTTGAAGGATTCGGTGCGCTCGGTGGAGGTAACCTTTCATTGGTAGCCGGTAATGACATTGTTAACGCCGACGCCGCGATCCCAACCACCGCAAGGATGTCTGGGCTCTCCGTAGACGGGACTCCAATCGCGCCCGACCTCGACAAACTTCTCGAACTGGGAGGTGGAGATCTCCTGATTCAAGCTGGTCGAAATATTGACGGCGGCATATTCTACGTTGAAAGGGGACATGGCCGACTAATTGCCGGCGGGTCAATCAAGACGAACGCTTCAAGATCACCATCCTTGGGAATTCTGGGCTCGTCGTCGCTTCCTGACACCGCGGACGGAATTATTCAGTCGAGAACGCCCGAGGTATTCGACCCACTCACGTGGCTTCCAACCACACTCTTTCTGGGCAAGGGCGGTTTTGACGTGACAGCCCGGCGCGATGTTCTGCTTGGGCCAACGTTGAACACGTTCCTTGTGCCTCAAGGATTGAACAACCGATTCTGGTATAAAACCTACTTTACGACTTATGCCGAGGATTCGAAAGTGGAAGTCCGGTCCTTTGGCGGATCAATTACGCATCGGTTGGCTGTGACTCTGCCATTGGAAGTCTCCCCGCGACCCATTTTTCAAACCTGGCTCCAACAGCAGAATCTCTTCCGGGTCGCTGAAGGCTCGGGGCTTGCATCGAATTTTCAACCGTGGATTCGACTCGCGGAAACGCAGGTCACTCCGTTTGAAACCATCCTAACGCTGGCACCCCCCATCCTGCGCTCCACATCGTTCTCGGGAGATATTAATATCGTGGGGACTCTGAACCTCTTTCCATCTTCGCAGGGAACAATCGAAATCACCGCGTTCAAAGGCATCAATGGGCTGCAACCGTCTGGAAGAACGATCATTTCCGGAGGGAACGAAGGTCTTACAGCTTACACGGCGGCCAGGATCAATGTTTCGGATGCAGATCCACGCCTTCTCCCGGGGATCCTCAATCCGATCAGTTACCAGGGAATTCCGGGGGTCGGAAGGAATGCACTTCGGCTGCGTCAGACCGCTCCGGATTTCCTGGCAGGATTTGATCAATTTTTTGCCGAGACCGGCTCGTTTACCGGAACTGCCGCGGGACTTGATTCGAAACGATCGCTGCATTCGGAAACGCAGAACCACTTGAATAGCTCGGAGCCGATTCGCGTTTATGCCGGATCCGGTGACGTCTCTGGATTTACTTTGTTCGCTCCGAAGTTCGCCCAGATTCTTGCAGCGCGAGACATCACCGATATCGCCTTTTATTTGCAGAACGCAAACGAGGACTCCGTTTCAATCGTGTCGGCAGGTCGTGATATCATTCCGTTCAACCAGTCGAGTCCGACTCGGGCGCTGGCAGCCGACCTGGATCGCGGAAACGTGATTGTGGATCGACCAAACGCGACCATCCTTCGCGACGCGCAGGGCAATCCGACGACCAGCAATGTGCTCGCTGGTGACATTCAAATCAATGGCCCCGGCACTCTGGAGGTTTTGGCGGGCCGAACGATTGACCTCGGGACGGGACCAAACTATTTGGATGGCACGGGCGTTGGAATCACAAGCATCGGTCGTCTTCGCAATCCCTTCCTTCCGAGCGGGGGGGCGAACGTGCTCATTGTAAACGGCATCTCTGGAATCGATGGGGGAGCTGCTCTAGGTCTTCGGGACAGTGCCTTTGATTTTTCAGGGCTATTGGAGGCAGGCCTGCTTGATGGAAACGATTCATCTTCAGAGCTAGACCACTTCAGCGCCATCGGTCGCCTGTTTGCGATCCTGCGTGATTCCGCCACGGATGCGACATCTCCCTTCACAGCCGGATATGCCGCCATCGACACCTTGCTGGCTGGTGCAACACCCGAGGGTGATATCCTGACCCGTTCGCGGGATGTGCGCACAGCCGCAGGGGGAAGTATTTCTGTTCTCGCCCTTGGTGGGGAACTTTCGATGGCTCCAAGTATTCTAGGAAATCCCTTGGTGCCACCGGGGATCGTTACCGAGGCGGGAGGTGAAATTTCGATTCTGGTCGATAAGAGTTTGAATATTGGACAAGCACGGGTGTTCACGCTCCGGGGAGGAGATCTCACGATTTGGTCGTCGCAAGGCGACATCGCGGCGGGATCTGCCCCAAAAACCGTGGTCACAGCACCGCCGACTCGGGTCAGCTTGGATGCAATCAGCGCGGCGCTTGAGACCGATCTTGGTGGATTGGCAACGGGCGGTGGTATCGGTGTGCTTGCATCCGTGCGAGGCGTTGAGCCTGGAAATGTTTCGCTGATCGCTCCGCGTGGCACAGTGGACGCGGGTGACGCGGGCATTCGAGCAACCGGAGACATCACCATTGCCGCCGTCACGGTTTTGAACGCTGATAACATCAGCGCTGCGGGGACGTCCACTGGCGTTCCATCCGCTCCGGTGACGGCGGTTCCCAACGTCTCCGGGCTCAGTGCGGGCGCGAGCTCTTCGGCAGCGGCTCTGTCCTCGGCAACCGAATTCGCCGACCAAACACAACCGCAGAGTGCGCTCACGGAGGAACTTCCATCCGTGTTCACCGTCGAAGTTCTTGGATACGGCGGCGGCGAGACAGACAGCCTCTAATCTATGATCCTATGAAACGTGCTTTTACATGCCTTTTAATTCTGTCCGTTGTTCTGCCATTGATGGCAGATACCAATAACACGGATAGCGATGCCTCGAACGAGGTGTCAAAAATAGAAGGTGACTCATCTGATCCCGAGCGCCTCTTTTTGTTGGGGAGAAAATACCTCATGGGCGACGGAGTTGATAAAGACCCCGCGAAGGCCTTGGAACTGATGCTCGAGGCTGCCAAGCAGGGGTATGGCCCAGCTCTTGGTGGCGTTGGATACTTTTATTCCATCGGTCTTACGGTTGAACTCGACGATACCGAGGCCGTGATGTGGTTTCGTCAAGGGGCCGAAAAAGGGGATGCACGCGCACAATATAATTTGGCACAGATGCTTGTTGTGGGCCGTGGAGGTGACAAAAACGAAGCAGAAGGCCTTCAGTGGTTGGAGAAAGCGGCTACGCAGGACATGGTTGACGCAGTCTTCGCATTAGGAGAAGCCCATTTTTTGGCGAAATTCGGACTTCCCAATAATGCCGAGAAGGCATTCCCCCTATATCTAAAGGCTGCCAAACTCGGAAACGTGAAAGCCCAGAATTCGGTTGGTGTCATGTATCGTTTCGGACAGGGAACCAAGACCGATCTGGCACTCGCCAAGGATTGGTTTCTGAAAGCAGCGAATCAGGATGATGCCCGAGCCCAAAGCAATCTGGGCCAGATGTATCGGATTGGCGAAGGATTTGATCGCGACCTGATCGAAGCGGTGTTTTGGCTCAAGCTCTCTACCCGTCAGGGAGATGTCACTGCTGCCAGACTTCTCGAAGGAATTTTAGTGGCTATGCCAGCCGATGATGTTCGCGCGGCTAATCAAAAGGTCTCCGAATGGACGACGAAGAGAGCTTCTGCGCCAGCCAACCCCTGAAATCGATTCAGATAAAATCATGAAGTGCTTAAAGGTCATGATGCAAAGCAAGGGCGACCTTGGCCTGATTCCTCTCTCCTGCCCGTTTTTTTCGTTCAACAACAGAGACCGAATCGGTTACTACTGAGGCTCCACGGGCTCGGGGACTTGACCGGCTCCAAGAGCCTCTAGGCTTGCGGAAAGGGTCATGCGGTTGAACGCATCATGCCCGATGAGTTTACGCAGACGCTCGTCGGCGTCGAGTGCTAGGCGGTTCCATTCCGTAGGATTCGATCCTGTTGGATCGGAAGTCTGAACCTGTTCTAAAAAGTCTGCAGCGACTCGATCTTTGATCGTTTGCTGAGCCGGGGTTAGTGGTAGATCTTGGGAGTCCGGGGCTAGCGCGGCCGGTAGGCGCGCGCCGGGTGATAACTCAATTTCTACGGATTCCGCTTGCTCGGCAGTGGGAGCATCCTGAACGGGCGCTGAGGGTGAAGGAACATTGGGTTGAATGCCACCAGGGTTGGACCCGGTTGCCGGACGGTACGAGTTGCTCGTGAAGGTTTGGGAGGACAACACTGTTGCGGCGTTGGCGGACGTGTAAGGATTGGAATTCGGAGAGGCAGTGGTTTGCGAGTCGGCCTTGGCTTGGGCAACCACGCGTTTGAGTGTCGCCGCAACCCGTTGGTTAGATTGGGCTACGACAGAGGTTTGAGTTTGAATGGCGGTCGCAGGCGCGACCGGGACTCTCAAGGTCTTGGACACCGTCTGACCCATTGGAGAGCGATTAGTCTGCGCTTGGGCTGGAACGGGCGATTCAACCGAGGGTTGTGATTTGCGCAATGGAGTGGATTGCGCAGCCGAATCATTTGCTTTCGGACGTTCAATCTGCGGATCATTTTGATCCTGATGGCGGATTGCGATAGCCGCAACCGCAGTAGCAGCACCGATGGCCGTAACGAGAATGAGGAAGCTTCGGGACATTTTAGATAGCAGGCGGTTGGGAATGTAGAACGAAAAAACCTGGCACCGGCTTTTGCCCGGTGCCAGGAATCTTCAAGTAGTGTATTTCGTTCGAGCTGGCAACTACGGAGCAACCGTTCCACCGTCCTGCGCACGGCTAACCGCCATAGTGGCGATAGCGATCCCGTTGTTCAACAGGAGCGCTTGGTTATTCAGGCCAGATATCAGGTTAGTCCTGAACGTCGCTTCTTGCGCCGAGAGCGTCCCGTGATAGAGGAACTGTTGAAAGCTCCACGCGGTGTATTGGCCGTATGCAACTTTGTTGATGTCCGTTGTAGATAGAGAGGTAGTGGCAGTCGGAGTTATTGAAGAGCCGTTGAATGCGAGGATTCTGCCGCCGGCAGCAGCTCCTGTCGCAGCATCCGTCGAGGAGACCCAACTCATGATTACAACGTCCTGCGGTGTTCCGAAAACGTCATTGCCAGCCGGATCTTCGACGGTAACAGCACTTGATGTTCGGCCCATCAAAGTGTTAATGCTACTGCCCGAGTTATACCCACCGTTGCCGTCCACGTCTTGACCCCAAACTGTTGAGCGATTGACACCGTCATTTGCGGGCCAAAGTCGAAGGGCCGTATTCGCATTACCCGCCCCGGCCACTCTCCATTGGTTGACAAGCGTTGGGATACCAAGTCCAGATTCCGCCATATAGGTGGTGCGAGTTCCGGAACCGTCATTGCGACCTGTGGCATACACGAATTTGGAATCAGCCGGATTTCCCGTAAAGAGAGAAAGCGGCTGAAAGCCTTGGGTCCAAAGGGCCCGGAACTGCTGAGAGGTCACATTCGTGAGATTGTTTGGCGCTCCCTCGTTAGCCACCATCGCGAACACGACGACTCCGACCGGTCCACCGACAAGAATTGGCGAGCGGAATGGAGTCGAGTTCTGTTCACTGTCTGAGAAGCCGAACTTTGGTCGAATAGGGGCGTTGGCTGCAGCAGCAAGAACTGTCGTTCCTGGGCTTGACGAGACCGTCGTGTTGGTTGGGAGGAAATTTATAGTATTTCCTTGAACCAAGCTCTGGATGCCCGCGATGGAACCCGTGAAGGATGTTCTAATCGTGGTTGTGCCAGTGATGCCTGTGTAATTCCCGACGAAGATTGCCTGGTTTGCATCACCGACGGCGGCAGCAGTGTATGCATACTGAACGGAAGTGAAGCCGGCCAGAATTACCGAGTGAGCAGCAGCACGAAATGCGGTAGCACCTCCGATGTTGATCTGAGTTTGAGCGAAAGCGGAAGTCGACAGAACGACGACTGAAGCTGCGCAGAGGAGATTAGTGATTTTCATGTTTTAGTGTGAGTTTATTAATTTTGCGTGTGTAATTTAGACTTGGGCTGTTTTTTTCTGGTTTTTGCGACGAATGGCAAAGAAAACGGCTCCCGCTGCCAGTGTCAGGAGAACGATAGAAGACGGTTCAGGGATGGCTACGAAAGAGATGTCGCCCGCTGAGTTGATTGTGAAAGTCCCTTCGTAGGTCCCAATGTTGGGATTGGAGATTGTTGTGTTAGTTTGCGGGGCGACGCGGTAAAGGTCCAAGGCGCCTTCCACAGTACCTGCCGCTCCAAAACTACCAAATGCATTAGCTCCGAAACCGCTTTCGACTCCGCCGTTGAACGTACGGAAGTCGAGCGTATCCGAGGTGAATGTGGCCCAGTTGTTGTTGGACGAGGTTGATACGGTCGCAATGGCAGTCGTGAAGTCTAGGTCGAATCGCGTGCTCACGGATAAGATGTCACTCGCTCCGGCTGTCATCACGGTGTTTGAGGAAATACTCCACGGGGTCGAGGCACTTGAGCCGACGGTGCCGACTTCAGTGCGTGCGTTCGTAGCGTACAGAGTGCGACGAGGGTCGCCGTTGACAGGTGCACCGGCCGTGGCGTTCGAAAAAGCACCCACTGCTCCGAAGAACAAATCTGTGCGGTTGAACCAGCTGTTACCGTAGGTATTGGACAGGGTTGACCCCACATTGCGGATGTTCAGGAAGTTTCCCGTGGCATCACGGAACGATGTGCCAGATCCTAAAGCAACATAGACGAGTGTGTCGCTTCCTTGGCCACCGGTGGCGCGGAATGCCATCAGGATGTCGCCAGGAGCAAAGTTTGAATTTTGTGCCTGAGCAGGCGTGAAGGCCGTCAGGGCTGTACCTGCCACGAGGGCGAGCGATAGGGATTTCAGAGTACTGAGTTTCATGATTTTTTGATTTTTCCCGCAGTGTGCGGATGGTTTTGCTGGTGTAGGCAAGTCAGGTCTTTTTTGGGAACTGCTGCGATTTATGCCGTTGGGCTCGGTCGGTTGCTATTGATTTGTTGTAACGAATTCGTCACTTTGGGTTGGGCTTCTTGTGCGTTTTCGCGCTTAGGAAACCGGTGGTGGCGTGCCGCCGGTGCCGAAAATGGCGTCCCTTACCGGCACTTCAGATGGAACACTGCCGCCAACTGCTTCGTTGGCGAATGCGGCGGCGTCAGCGATCTGATTCAGTAGATCTAGCGTCCGCTGTTCCACCGGCACTACCGCAGCAATGAACGGGAACGTCTCGAGATAGAGCCGCGAGGTGGCCGGTATGCCTGCGCTGATAAATGCGGCAGCGGTCGTCTGGGCGAAGCGCACGGCGACGATGGAGCGTTGCGATGGCAAGATGAACCGGTTGATTTGGCGGTTGGCGATGCGAAGCAGGATGGCCGCACGGTTCGGGTCCAGTCGGACGGTGAGACGATACGCATTGAGTATCGCGCTAACAGCGGCAGTACCGCGGCTGTTCTGATTGATGAATCCAATCCGCGCCTGGAGGGCGGGAATCTGATTCGTCTGCGCGGAGGCAGAGGGCGCGGCGCAGGCGACGCTCAGTGCAACGGCGAGAACCGGTAAGATTTTCAGTTTCATAGCTGCCGAAAACAACATGCAATTTTCGGATTGACAGCCTTCTTTGCGTTACAAATTCGCCACATTCTCCGCAGCATTTCGCAACTCCAAGCAACGGCAGTGACGGCCAGAGGTACTTTTTACTCGGCAATTTGACCACAGGAGACATGTGGCAAAGGCGCAGCCGATTCACGCCGCACGAATGCTAAAATAAACCTCCGGGCAGCCGGATCAATCGTCATGCGGCCAATTCCCGGGTGCATGCACAGGTGCAAATTTGCGCACCTCAGACTCATGTCTGGCAGGCACTGATCTTGGCGCCGTCCTAGCAGGTAAACGATGGACGCCGCGCTGCCGAGACGTGAAGCCAGACTCCTGTAACGCGCATTGAGGTGTTTAATTTCCGCCCCGACGCCGCCTTCCCTTCAGCGCAAGCTCCAAATTTGGATTGGTTCATTGCGATGGTCGAAAGGACGATATCAGACGATTTTCTCGCGTATCCCAGATATCGAATGGCTGAGTTTTTTAATTCCGAGTTCAATGCGAGTCTTGACTGTTCCAAGCGGTGTGCCTGTGAGGCTCGAAATCTCGCGCTGACTCTTTCCCTCGTAAAAAGTGAGATGGATAGCTTGCTGCTGGAGCAGTGGAAGAGTGCGGATGTGCTGGCCAATCAACTCCTTGAGATCGCCCTGATGCACGGCATGTTCGACCGTATGGGTCTCAGAAAAACCTTTGTCGGGATGGTTGCACTCGACTTCATACCGGTCCGTCGCACGTCGATACGCGCAATGTTGGCGGACACGATCAATCGCCCGACGACGAGCGAGGGTCGAAAGCCAACTGATCAGTTTGCCCTTGTCAGCGGAATACGTCTTTGCCCGGTCCCAAACCTGAATGAATACGTCTTGGAGCACGTCATCAGCATCGGCTTCATCGTGGACGACTTGCATAACCACGGATTTCAGAACGGCTTTATATCGGCGGTATAATTTTGCGAGTGCGGTGGGTTCGCGTTGAACGAGTTCTTGCATCAGGAGGCTGTCTTCCTGTGCGGCGTCAAAGTCGAGAGTCATTTCCATAGTGTTGCTATCGTTTTGCCAGTTGTTACATGGCAGGGTTCTTCTTTAGTTCGACGCAACCTTAACAATATCCCGCGATATCGAAAATCGGTGGACCTGACGACTGAAGCATCAGAGAATCTCCCAATCGCGGAGGGAGATTCCCCTAGACGACACCCTCAAAAGGATCAGGGAATTTCCTTACGCCTGGAACCGGAGCGCAACGACGCGGCGGGACATGCCGCCAATCAACGACCTAAACAACCACGTCCAGCTCGCTCAACGAGCGAACTCGCACCGCACGAGGCACCGCCCGCAATTTCAACGGAGTTTCCCCCGCAGGGCATCCATCTACGTGGACCGGAATCGGCGAATCTGTGGAT
>Ga0209491_10005196_pt1 | contig 19263 bp, 19 predicted proteins | sample BON02_FD_187213 | JGI IMG/M metagenome (GOLD analysis project Ga0209491, IMG submission 187213) | Freshwater microbial communities from Lake Bonney liftoff mats and glacier meltwater in Antarctica - BON-02 (SPAdes) (version 2) | ecosystem: Environmental > Aquatic > Freshwater > Ice > Glacier... | reverse complement strand
CTGGCTGTGGCGGCAAGCCCAGCCATTAAAAAGGTGATCCATTTAAGCTTCATTCGGTGTGGTGTCATTTGGTGTTTCCTCGGGGTGTAGTTGTCTTTGAATCTCAAGGATCCGTTCTTCAGTCAGTGGGTAAAAGGCGACCAGCAGCGCGGCCAGGCCGACGAAGGCCATCGGCACGAACATATACAGCAGGCGCATATTGGTGATAACGGCTTCGGGCTGCACATCGACTTCCGCATCGAAGCCCGACCATTGCAGCATGTAGCCACTGAGAATCATGGTCAGCGAGATCCGGGATCGTCGGGAAATACCAGAATAGGCTCGGAATCAAGCCAATATCTAACCGCTCCGCATCAGCAACCAGTGAATCAAAGGCCTTAAAGTATTCTTCCTTGTGATTCAAATATACGTCCCAGTCCTTCGGGTAAAAACCATTGGCACCAAAACGAATGAACGGAATATCGTGTTGTGCTAGGGTTTCAAGTCCCTCGCGATACGATGTATCCGACAGGTCAGAGGGATGACCTTCTATTCCGGTTTTACGCTGAAGGACGGTGTAGAAGTTCACACCAACCCCCTTATACGGCTGCCCATCCTTATAAAACTGTCCATCCTAAATCGTCAGGCCCAGCGATGGTTCAGCCATACAGCCTGCACACATGCAGAGTAAGCCCATTAGTATAAGTGTTCTCATTTCCAATCTCCGATCGCAAAGCGTTCATTTAGTTCCTTGACCGCATCGAGCATGTAGGCCCGCTCATTAGTCGGCGAAACATCCCAGTCGGCCTGAAACGAACCGGTCGGCTTAAAATTCCAGATCGCGGAGATGGCGATCTCGTTTTGCTCAACCGCGTTGATCATCCGAAAAAACATTTTACGCGACGCCTCATCCGCGCCCGGCATGCCGAGTTCTCCGCACCAAATAATCTTGTTGTCCGCACGGCTGATACCCACCACCTCCTGCACAAAGGCTTCAATCGGTAGATCCTTGTTTTTAAAATAGCTCTTTTCCGCTTCGGCATAGAGATGGAACGATGCCACCTCATAACAGTCCGGCGTATCGGCGCGAAAAACCTCCGCCCATTGCGCTTTGCTGTCCTGACCCCATATATCTTCGTTGCGGTTGTGCCAGGCCGTCGGACGAGCTATGGAATCACCGGTCACGATGATGCGGTCCGGATCAATCTCCCGGACGGTTTTATAAAAGTCCTCGTAGGCATCCAGCAGCATCGGACGCAGCAACTTATCCGCCGCAGTGCGCGCTTCATTTGAGCCAATCTTTTTCGGCGGCAAATGATCCAGCTTCGGCAGGTCCGCATACAGATTCCATTCATTGCCGACTTCCCAGCCCCAGATCGCTGGTGAATCCTTATAACGCCCAACCACATCACGAATGTATTGACGCATAAACGCTCGGCACTTGCTGTCCGGGTCGCCCAGTGCGCTGAGCGGCTCCCCCTGCAAATCGGGCATGGTGCTGACAGACCAGAAGAGCGATGGAATCAGTCCAATCCCCTGCGCTTCCGCATGCTTCACCAGCACATCGAAGCGGCGCAGATATTCTTCGGGATCCTCCACATACAGCTTCCAACCGGTATGCGCATACGGCCCGGCGGAAAAACGAATAAACGGAATATCATAGTCCTGTTTCAAGATCCGGAATCCCTCCGCGACCTCCAACGTCTCAGGATTTTTCAGCACATCATACCAAGCGCTATTATAGTTGATGCCCATCGCACGGAATTCCGAGCCGTTGCGCATCAGCTGCCCGTTTTCCACGGTGAGCCCCGGCTTGCTGGCAACCGAAAGGCATGCGGAAGTGATCAAACAGCATAGCGCCAGCAGGCACAGTACGCTTCGATTATTATTTTTTTGGTTTAATAACATAATAAGGAATCCCGAGTTCATTCAGTAATGTAGATTAATTTTTGACGACCCAACCTGGTTTGCAGGCGGGAGTCCTCATGGCTCACCGATTCGACATGCAGATCTGCAAACAACATGTTGCAAGTGGTTCCACTGAGCGATTCCCTGACCGGGTGACGAAACGCTATGCTGGCATTCTGGGTTGCCGATGCGGTGTCCGGGATCGGCTGGTTAATAAAGATCCCCCGATTCAGCGGCCCCCAGTTATTATTCAAGTAGGGGTTGCCAGCGCTGCCGGTCTCCATGATGGCGACAGTTTGTGCCAAATTCACAACATTGATCGGCTTATTCAAGCGAATACCACTGTCAGGGCCCTGCGGAGTGCCGCTTAAGTTAGCCCGGCGTACAAAGACCATCGGATTGGCTCCATAGTCAGTCTCCCCCCATGATTTTTGATCGGCGTATTCACTGCTCGCCGGGCAATACCACCACGCTTGATTGCGCATGTTATTGAGATCCGCGCCGGCCTTCCAAGGGAGACCATAGTCCGACAGTTGCACAAACCAGAGCCCTTTGGAAGAAGTCTTCCATCTTTCCACCATTGCGGGAAAGGCGCCTTTATGGTCGGACTGAAAGAGCCCGATCCCAGCCCCCATCTGACGTAAATTATTCAGACAAGTCGCCGCATCAGCCTTTTGGCGGACGTTGCTCACCACAGGGATGAGTATGGCAGCCAAAATAGCGATCACTGCAATGACAGTGAGCAGTTCAATCAGGGTAAAAGCGGAGGTGCGTGAACGATTCATACTCAAGGTATTGCGCATTGTTACATTAACGGCAAGTTCAATCTCACACTTCGGGCTTTTTTTTTTTACTTTCGGCTAAAGCGTATCACTCGTCCACTTCCCTCAGGTCTGAGCAGAGTTCATCGATGACAACCGTGGGCGGACAATACGGAGATCGTCCCTCCCGAACGAAAAGGCACAATACGTGGAAGCCGCGTTCGAAGAATGACGGCACGGGTCAGAAAGCTCCGCCGCTCCGGCCCTCTGAGCATCGCTCACAAAGCGCACCAAGATACTTCGCCGAACTTCAACTGAGGTTACGGCACGCAACCAGTCAGCACAACGGTCCGGAGTCCCCATAGGCGGTCAACCTATCGCGCTCTTGAACCCTCACGATGCGAGTCAAATTACGACTTTAAGCCTCTCTAGGAATGAGTGGGAGGCGCAGCCTGCGCGACTTTCAGCAACCCAAATAAAATTATCTTTCATCTTGTGACTCTGACCCTTTTTCAGGGCCGACACAAATAACCCTGCAAATCTTCCACGAGCTGGAAGATTTACAAGGATACTTGAGAGGATCATCACAGAGAAAGTCAACAAAGCCTTAACTGCGACATTTATCCCATTGGCATTATGAACATTATCAGCGGATCAATCTCAGGTCAGGCCATGGAAAAGATCTGCTGGTAAATGTCCGCCCCAGCAAAACGGGCGGCTGGTCCGAGTGAACGCTCAATACGCAGGCACTCATTCCACTTCACCATGCGCTCGCTGCGGGCAAAAGAACCGACCTTCAACTGCCCCGCATTGGTCGCGACGGCCAGGTGGCAAATAAAAGCATCTTCGGTTTCGCCACTGCGCGCGGACACCACAGGCAACCAACCAGCTTGCTGAGTCATATGAATGGCATCAATCGTTTCCGATACCGTGCCAATTTGGTTGAGCTTGATCAGCACACTATTGGCCACGCCACGCTTGATGCCTTCTTCGATACGTTTCGGATTGGTCGTAAACAAGTCGTCTCCAATGATCTGCACCTTATGGCCGACGGCCTTGAAGATTCGCTCCCAACTCTCCCAATCCGTATCGGCCGCAGGGTCTTCTATCGAAATAATGGGATACTTCTCGCACCACTCGATCATCAACGCGGCAAATTCATTTTTACTAAAGCTTCGGTTCTCCAGTGTGAAGCGGTAGGTCTGTGTCGCCTCGTCAAACAGATCACTGGCAGCGATATCTAGCGAGATGGACGCCTCCTTGCCCGGCGTATACCCTGCCCGTTGGATCGCCTCCATAAAGACTTCAAACACTGCTTCATTGGTTTCAAACTCAGGCCAATAGCCGCCCTCATCCGCGATGCCGTAATATTTGTTACGCTCACGAAAGATGTCACCCGCGGCATGATAGACGTTGTAAGTAATCTCGAGCGTCTCGGCGTAGTTCTTCGCGCCCGTTGCAATGACCAGAAAGTCCTGCACATCGGTGCGCCAATTTGCATGTGCGCCGCCGCCGATGATTTGAATCTCAGGCAGTGGTAGCAAATTACCCTGCCCTGCGCCGAGGTGCGCATAGAGTGGCACGCCCTTGGCATTGGCTGCAGCATTGGCCACCGCCATCGACACTCCGAGTATCGCATTGGCTCCCAGGCGGCTCTTATTGGGCGTGCCGTCGAGCGCGATCATCGCCGCATCGACAGCACGTTGATCCTCCGCATCGAGACCGACGAGCGCTTGGGCAATCGCGCCCTGCACATGTTCGACTGCCTTGAAGACGGACTTGCCGCGAAACCGGGACGCATCCCCATCGCGCAACTCCAGCGCTTCAAACTGGCCGGTCGAGGCACCACTCGGCACGAGGCCAAAGCCCTTTACGCCATTAGCGAGGGTGACTTCGACTTCGACCGTCGGCATGCCGCGTGAGTCATAAATTTGATAAGCATCAATTGATTGTATTTTCATAATTCTAGGTGTGATAAAGTGTGGTGAACCAGCGGGTCTGGATCTGGTTTAAGTCAAACGAGCCATCCGCGATGACCTCGCACGCAAAGCGCCGCAAGAAGTCCTGCTGTTCGGGATCGAGGTATTCGGCGGGACTTTTACCATCCACCCGCGCCAACATGAGCATCGGCAGTAGATGGGCGGTGCGTGCCTCGACTGATACGGCATGTGCCGAATTCGCCTTGCGATAGGCCGAACGAGCCGTCGCGATCATGGTATCGAAGGGCAACTTCTTTGGCGCGTGATAGAGGCTCTTCAAGAACAGGTGATTGAGGAAAAAACTCAGGTCGAAGGCAGCGTCGGCATAACAAGCCACCTCACAGTCGAGCGGCACTAACCGGTCGGCATTGAAGAGGATGTTTTTGGGACTGAAGTCGCCATGAATCAAACACTCACGGCTATGCATCAAGCGCTCAGCTTCGGCGAGAATGACCGACTGCAACTCAGGGTGTTTGGCAGCCGTCGCCCGCAAATACGGATCGATGCGCAATTGATCGAAATTGGGGATTGAATCAAACTCAGCCAGCACCACGGGATCTCCCCAAGAACGTGTATGGATCTCGCCGAGCAATTGCCCCGCCTTCCATGCCAGCTCGATCTCACACTCACCTTCCAGCATCACCTCTTTCCAATTCCGGAAACCATCCAGAAACTCCATCACGAACAGTCCGGCCTCCGCATCGCTGCCTAAAATTGCAGGCATCGCATCGGGCCGAAAGCCACCGACATAACGAATGTAGGCTTGCTCGGAATGATTGCGCGAGGTGTCTGCATACCAATCCGCGGCGACCTTCAGTTTGGCAAGCGCACGCTTGACCACGAAACGCTTCGCACCATCGGTCACCATATAGATCTCACTCGACACGCCGCCCGTCAACGGGGTGAGCGTCGCGTCCGAGGAATGAATAAACCCACGATCCAGTAAGATCGTCTTCAAATCGCTTGCATCTGTATCACTCATATTACAATCACTACAATGGACGTGCGACGGTTTGTGAACGGAGGTAATCGTAGTAAGTCTCAGGCGAGTTTACCCCGCCACCCAGACCACTCAGATTGACGCCACCATAGGGCAATCCGTATGCGAAGACGTTGTGCGCATTGATCCAGTTATTACCGGACACCATGTTATCGGCCACACGATTGGCACGTTGCAGATCTTGCGTAAACACACTGTTAGCCAATCCATATTCAATCGAATGCACCTGCGCCATGGCGTCGGCCTCATCGGTAAAGGTGGTCAAATACGCGCTCGGCCCGAAAATCTCCTCCTTGAAGCAGACATTATCGATGCTACCCGTTAGTAATGATGGGCTCATAAAGTAGCCGCCTTCACAGCCCGACGGCTGCAAGCACTCCCCTTTGAGAAGGGTGGTGGCACCCTCGGCTTCTCCTTTTTGTAAATAGTCCAACACGGTCTGGCGCTGCTTCTCACTGGCCATCGGCCCCATCCCTGTATCGTCTTCAAGACCGTGGCCGATATTGACAGCCTTGAGCAGGGTCGTGACTTTTTCGGTGAAGGCATCCGCGACGGATGCTTGCACGATCCAGCGCGTCGCCGTGCAACAGACTTGACCGGTGTTAAATGTAATCGCAGCGGAGAGTTGTTCAGCGGCCAAGTCCAGATCCGCATCTTCAAAGACCACGGCCGCACCCTTGCCGCCGAGCTCCAGCTTACAAGGGATCAAATTACCACCGCAGGTCGCACCAATTTGTTTACCGACTGCGCTGGAACCGGTAAAGGAAATGCGCTTCATTTTGGGATGATTGCACATGGCCTCTCCGATCACACTGCCCGAACCACTCACGACATTTAAAACGCCCGCAGGCAAGCCCGCCGCTAGAGCGAGTTTGGCAAAAAACAGTGTGCTCAAGGGAGTCAGCTCTGCCGGCTTAATGACGACAGTATTGCCCGCCGCCAAGGCCGGCAGAATGCCCCAGACCAGTAAATCGAAAGGGAAATTCCACGGAAAGATAAAGCCACAGACGCCATACGGCACGCGGTGGATACGGGCCTCCATCTCGGCGACCTCCAGCGCTGTATCCGTTGGTAGATTGACCGCTAGGTCCGCAAAATAACGGATACACTCGACACCAAAGGGAATATCAAAGCCCTTGGTGTTGGTGATCGTCTTTCCCACATCGAGCGCTTCGATCTCGGCGATGGTATCGAAGTTGGCTTCAAGCGCATCTGCAATTTTGTGCAGATACTGTGCCCGCGTTTCGGCGGTCAACCCACTCCACGCAGGAAATGCCGTATGCGCCGCATCCACCGCGGCATTCAAATCGTCCGCCGTGCCCCGAACCGTCGTAGCAATCACCCCGGCCGTGCAGGGATCGGTGATCGCACAGGTCTCAGCCGACGGCGCATGCACCCACTGATTGTTGATAAAGCTGCCCAAGGGGCTCGCGAGGAATTTCTGTGTGGTTTCTAACATGGTTTCTTTGGTTGGTGGGATTGGTAAAACAGGCGACTAACGTGCGTAGCTCATACTCGGGTCGGTTAATTCCATATCCGCCTCCAGCGAGCGCTTGGCTGGCAGGCCGAGTTTTTCGAGATCGGCGTGGTAGGCTTTAACTGCCTCTTCGGCACTGAGTTTGTCCTCCGACAAATCACGCAGGTAACGAACGAATGTAAGCGGGTGCTCGGCATCCTTGATCTTACGGCCATACAGTGCGACGCGTGCGCCATACTTCTTCGCTTCGGTCAGTTGCTTGAACGCATCGTAGCTGGTGCCACTACCGCCGCCGAGAATACCAACGATCAAATCGCTATCATAATTCGCGAGTTCCTCCATCGCCTGCGGACCCATATAAGGAATCTTGAGGAACTTAGGCCAATTTGCACGCCCCACTCCAGCCAGAGCCCGCGTCAAGGAATCGTTCACGAAGGCTGGAATGTCGTTGGCTGCAATGCCACAGTCCTCAACATTGGGTGCGAACACTTCTAGGAAGTAGTCAAAGCCTGCCTCGGCCGCCTCGGCACGAAACTCACGGAACGCCTGCAGACTGAAATAATCCGCCTCCAGATCATTGTTAAACGTCATGGAGTAAAGACCCAGGTTGACCTTCGGACGGCCTGCCACTGGAGCCGTCAAACTACCATATTGCGCCTCATGGATGTAAGCCGACGAGAACGGCATCGAAGGCTTGGCACGATAGTCTGCGACGCGGCTGATCCAGACGTCGCTGGTATCGTTGGCTCGGATCGCAGGTGTGACCGGGCTCTTTTCAAACAGCTGCTCCTCATGCGCCAGGCGCGACATCACCGAATTGGACGCCAACATGATATCGATCAATCCGCTCGCCGTCATCTCACGCATTTGATCCATAAAGTCATTCATCGAATAGAACCGACCGTCCTTATTATTTGGATACGGAGCGCCCGGAGCGGCAATGCCAAAGGCCATGTCGGCATCTTTCGCATCGGCGAGGATGAATTCGTTCGCGCCAGGATTTTTGCGCAAGGTTTCCAATTTTTGATCTAGTGTTTTCATGTTGATATTCGTTGTAAGTGTTATTCGCTCAGTAAGCGTATCAGAGCGGGTTCGTCTTCAATAATTCCGGGAAACCGGCCGATGTTCGGATCGGCAAAAAAGTTGTCGTTCGCATCGTCATTCGCAGTCGATACTTCGCCGATAATAGTGCCCGAACTCGCAGGCCAGAAACTATGATAGAGGCCGGGCGGCAGGGTGATGCGCTCCCCCGCCTGAATGATCAACGGTTCGCCATTGGTAAAGGTGAACGGCTCACCATTGCGCTGGACTTGACCAGTCTGCCCCCGCGCTTCGGCGCTCGGAAGGCCTGTCCAGAGCTCAAAACTAAGACTGCCACTGCGGCAAATAATATCTTCTTTCTTGAGCTTATGCGTATGCAGTGGCGTCACCTGCCCACGGTCAGCATACATCAGCTTCTCGCAATATTCAGGCTCCTCACAGAGATTGACCAATACGAGACCGACCTCGGCAAAGCGATTCAGCCCACAGTCGGTAATGTCCCACTTCGATGTTGGAGGCAGCACCCAGCCATGCGCCTCGAAGCAGTTCTTGGCACGTTGGTAAGCCGAGTTAATTTCAGAACGTTTCATTGATCGATTCCTCCTCTGTATTAAAGTCATTACGAATAAACTCCACGAATTCCTGGTGGTTTGCGCTGCGAGCATTGCGAACGAAAAAGCCTGAGCTGGCACAGCCGGTGGCCAGGCGTTCGAGCGGTGATAAATCGAGCAGTAAGCCGGCTAAAAATCCGGCATTAAAACGATCCCCGGCGCCGACGCTCTTCTTTGGCTTGGCGCAGTAAGGCCCAGCGATACTGACCGCCTCGGATTCGGTCGCCGTGCTCGCGCCCTTCACCAAATGTATACTGACCTCACTGATACCGATCTGCTCGCGTAGTTGCACGCACTGCAGCTCTACCTGCTCCAGACTGTCGTCGGCAGCATCGAGACCCAGCGCACCCGCGATACGATTGGCTTCGTTGCCATTCACACTCAGCGTCACTCGGCCGATCTGCTCAAAGCCTGCCAGTGCATCCACCATCCCGATGAGATCTTCCTGCGAGCGGCTGGCTGGATCCGCCAAGTCAAAAAACAAGTGCGGTCGATGCGACAAGCCAAGCAGGGCTTCTTCATAGAGAAAGCGCCAGCAATCCGACATATACGGATAAACCGACCAACTCGTAAACGCGATGCCACGCGCCTGTTCGCAGGCTTTGCGAAAACGTCCGTCGGCAAACTGCTCGCGCAAATACTCCGGCGTGAATTGCGCAAAGTGACTGAAGGAGCAGAACATCAACTTCCCGTCATCAAATTCAGTCACCAATGCCCGTCCCGGATCCATGCCAATCGGATTCACCGATGCGCACTTGCTGATAAATGATTCAAAAGCCGGATGCGCCGGCGTGCCGACACCCGAATAGGCATGCAAGGGGAAGCCCAGAGTTGCCACGCCATCGCCCATATTCACCGTGCAGCCTCCGGCCTCGACTCCCTGGATGACAAACTCGCGCAAACCACTACGCCCCGCCGACGCACTCGCCCATGCTCCAAAGTCGGCGATCGTAGGCATCGGCTCGTAAGCCTCCGGCGAGCTCCGCTCACCGACCATGCGGATCGACTCGTCGACAAAGGCATCGAAGCCCATCACCACTTTTGTATCCGAAATCCGGTGACACAGTAGATCGATTTTGTCCGCCAATTGTTGTAGAGATTCTTTCATTATTTTTCAGTGCGCATTCAAAACGTCCGTCTCCGAAAAACCCGGTCAGCGTTGTTTCAACATGCCCCGATCTTACCGCATTCCTCTGCCGAGCACTACGCCTGCAAGCGCATAAACCTATACTATTTTCACGTTTACTCTGGATATATGAGCAATTCTAGTCAGATATTTCCACATGAAGATCAGCTACGAGAAGATCTCGCCCGACACAAGGGCATCATTCACCTGTATCGAGTGGGATGAGCCTGAATTGTATTGCCCGCACCACTTTCACCCTGAGCTTGAAATTACCCAAATTCTGGCCAACGAGGGTGATCGACTCGTCGGAGACAGCTTCGACACATATGTGCCCGGCGATCTGGCCATGTTGGGCAGCAACCTCCCCCACCGTTACCAGAATAGGAAAAGCGGCCGCAACCATACACGCGTCGTGCAATTCCTCCCCGATGCCTTTGGGGCCGACTTTTTCCACTTGCCCGAATTCCGCCAGATCCGGCAACTCTTTCAAGACGCCGCCCGCGGCCTGCGCTTCTCCGAGCCAACACGCAAACAGGCCCACACCACACTCAATCGACTCTTCAAGGCAGACGCCGCGCCACAACGACTGATCCACTTACTCGAGCTGCTACAACTCCTCAGCGAGGACGACGCACGTCAGGCCATGGCCAGCCAGCACTTCATGGCCCCCGAGAAAGCGGAGCAAAGCGAACGCTTGCAGCGCGTCCTCAACTATATCGATGAGCACTGGAAAGAGAAGCTCAGCCTCAGCGACGTCGCCAAAGTCGCCTGCCTGCACCCCCAATCACTCAGCCGCTACTTTAACAAACACCTACGAAGAACCTTTCAGCAATACTTGATCGAACTACGCCTCAGCCGTGCCAGCCGTGAATTGCTTGAAACCAAGCGCACCGTGTCCGACATCGCCTACGACTGCGGATTCAATAACCTCGCCAACTTCAACCGCAGATTCCTGGCGCACTACAAAACAAGTCCACGCGACTATCGGTCATGGTAAGTGCTTAAACAGAACGTAGCGATGCAAGCTGCCCAGCAAAAAACTGTAATGTTTTCGCAATATGCTCCTGCCAATACGGCCACTCATGACCGCCTGGATGTTCCGCATATTCAAACGACACACCCGCCTCGGTTAAAGCATGCGCCAACGCGCGGTTGTGCTCGATCAACAGATCATCGACCCCGCAATCGAATCGAAACGGCCGCAAGGACTCGCGCTGCCCCAGGATCGTCGCCAATACGGATTGCGCATCAGGATCATGCCGATACGCGGATAAATTTTCCTCCACAAACAGCGCCATCTGCTCCACCGCGGTGATCGATGAATGCCCGGCAAACGCGGCAAAACGATTGGGATACTTTGCCCCGATGCGCAGCGCACCGAAGCCCCCCATCGATAGGCCGGCGATACAATGCGGCGCGTCCAGTGCATTGCCCGTCGCGACATGCACAGCCTGCGGCACGTCCTCAACGATCCATTGCTCAAACTCCTGACTGACATGCGACACATAGCCACTGCCGTCGCCCCACAGCCCATCCGAGGGCATCGCCACAATCATCGGCTCGATGGCCCCCTCGTCGATCAGACGCTGCAACGTCACATGCGCCTGCCCCTTCAAGGCCCAGGCCCAATGACTGCCATACACGCCATGCAGTAGAATGACGACCGGCACATTGGCACGACCCTTCGCCTGATCAGGCACATACAGAGTCAGATCCGCACGGCCTTTCAACGCTGGGCTCTTGATTGACATCGACAGCGATGATCTGCCCCGCGCCGGAAATGCGTGCGCCTTGAATCACATTTAATCCAACGCCGCCGGTGCCGAGCACCACCGCACTGCTACCAGGCTCGAGCTTGGCCGCATTCACCACAGAGCCATAGCCGGTCATTACCCCGCAGCCCAAAATACAGGCCGAGCTAAACGGAATATCCACCGTAATTGGAATGACTGCCTCTTTGCGCACCACGGTATGCGTGCTCATCGTGCCAAGATGGAAGGAGCGCTTCAGCCCTTCCCCCCGCCACTGTGTTGCACCCAGATGCGCCATGCCATGATCCGGCACACCTGTGACCGGCGAGTAAGTCTCGCAGATATTTTGATTGCCGTTCTGACACTGGTAACAGCACTTGCAAGGGATCGCCCAATTGAGCAACACACGGTCACCGACCGCGACATGCGTCACGCCCTCGCCGATCGCTTCGACGACGCCCGCGCCCTCATGCCCGAGCACAAAGGGACTGCCCCATTTTAAAGAATCATAATCCGTGTGGCACACGCCGGAGGCTTTGATCGCCACCAACACTTCGCCCGCCTTGGGCGGATGCACGGTGATTGTTTCGATGGTGAACGAGCCCTTACCATCGGCTACTGCTGCTTTTGCTTCAATCATGATCTATGCTTCTAAGGTGATGGAACTCGTCGGCTTGCAACTGCATGGTAAACAGCAGCCCTCATCCGGTGTAATTTCGGTCGGATGGTTATAGCCCACCGCTCCCTGCTTCAACGGCGTCATGCAGGTACCGCAATCGCCATACAGGCAACCGGCACTGATCGACACCCCTTTGGCCTCAGCAAATTCCAACAAACATTTATAGCGCGGATCCCATGTATGCGTGACGCCATTGCGGGCAAAATTCACTTCGATCACATCGCTGGCTGCGTCTTCGGCACCGTCAGCAGCAGCAGCGCCATCCGCCTCACTCTGCTCGATCAAATGGCTCGCCGTCGCGGGCCCGAATGACTCGGTAAAGATTTGCGCCTCAGCCACGCCCCACGCGGCAAGATCCCCAGTCAAGGCATCCATCATCGGTCGCGGTCCGCAAATGTAGTAGCGGTAACGATTATGCGACAACACACGCTTGAATAAATTCACACTCACGCGCTCGGCATAATCATAATCACTGCCCTGCACATCCGCGGCAGTCGATTCATCGTAACAGACATTCAGCTGAATCGATGGAAAATCACGCACCATAGCGGCAAACTCGTCTTTGAACGGATGATCCTCGCGGTTACGCATGCCGAGGAAGACACGCACTTCACGGTAACTATTGCCCTCCGCAGCAATCGCCTGCGCCATGGCAAGAATCGGCGTGATTCCGATGCCGCCGCCAATCAGCACCACGGCACCTTCGTCCGCCGCTTCAAGCGTAAAGTCGCCCATCGGCCCCTTTGCCTGCAAGCTATCCCCGACCTTCACATGCTGATGCAGGTAAGTCGAACCAGCCCCATCCGGCGCAGCGGCGTCGCGGCCCACTTCGTACTTCACCGTAATCCGATAGGCTCCCGCGGAACGATAACAGTCCGAGAGTGTATAGAAGCGCATCATCTTCAGGTCTGGCTCCGCCGGATCGACGGGCAGGCTGAACAACAGATGCTGCCCCGGTGCGTAAGTCTCGATCGCGCTGCCATCGGCCGGACGCAAATAGAACGACTTGGTATTCCAACTCTCGTCGACGATACGCTCAACGCGCAAATTTCGATAACTGTCTTTCATAAGGATTCTGTATTCAGTTATAAACTACACGCTAGCCGTCAGTGAGTCCGGTGCGCTGGTGTCATAAAACTCATCGTAAGCCAATACATGCGCATCCGGATCAACCCCCCAATGCTCACAGGCGGCCGTATAAAGCTCCGGCCACCAGTTCCGGTGCTCGGTAAGTCCCGCTTCCTTATAGGCCGAAACGCGCTGTAAAAATCCACGATAGACACACTGCTGACCATACTCAACGGCCTCTGCTTGAGTGCCGAAGCCCTTCACAAACCAGTCGCGACCGATCTTGGCATGCAGGATCTCGTCGGCCCAATCATAATCCTGGATCAACTCGCTGATACGGTCGGTCGATGCCACCGCCAGCTCTCACTCCTTTTCCTTGCCGGTGTCCTTCGTCATCAGGCCCTGCTCAATGCTGAACAAGACCGCATGCCGCTCCTCAGGATTGAGTCTAGTATTTAATTCCAGTGACCAGGTGAAGTTGATCGGAATTTGCGTCCAATCGATACCATTTACCACGAAGCCGATCTCCCCCATCATCGCATGGCGGGCTTCGTCCCAAAGCTGACGCGTCATGTCGACGTAATAGCCCAAAGGCTTACCTTCTGTTTCCGTAATAATCGACGACATCATTTCCGGCACATCGATTTCACGCAGGCGCTTAAAGGACATCATCAATGTTTTCGGCCGAACTGGCATATCGTCCCGAAACAAAAAGGCTTCCGGATTCACCCCCATATTATAACTGTCGCGGAAACGTTCATCACGTTGCGGCCTGCCATCATACACATACGGTGTCGCGGAAAACTGCGCGACCAATACATGTTCGGTCTTCGCTTCGGTACCGGTAAAGCCACCGAAATTCGCCACTGCCTGGTCCAGTAAGTTGAGCCACCCCGCATGCTTCGCCCGAGACGTATCATCGACCAGGCAAACGAGCGCCTGCTTACCATACACTTCGACATCTTCCAACTCCACCAACAGATGGCGTAACTTTCGATAAGTCGGATGCTCATGCAAACGGTTAGTCACTTCAAGCTGGCCACGCACCGCCGCGACTAATTGCGGAATCGCTTTCTCATACAAACCCAGTAGCAAGGCCTCGGTGTCGCCCGCATTTTGAATTTCATCGAAGAAGAAATCCAGCGCCTCATGTGGCGCCACATCCATCCCATACGGCGGGTGACGCATTTCACGCACACGTGTAAAAAGGCCCTCCACGTGCTCGATGCAATAATGACCATGCAGCGAAAACGTCATTTTTAGCTCATAGATCGGCATCGCCGTGAGGCGCGCTATAAAGATCGCGTGCAAACGACGCAGCGCCCAGTGCGTATATTTTAAACGCCCCACCGCTTCATCAACTGTCAGGCCACGGTCAATCGCGTCCTGCATACTGTGCAAGCCCGCCAGGGCTGGCAGACCATGGTAGCCTGTGTATTCTGAAATCGGAGTGCTGCTTTTAAATGAGGTCATAAGTCGTCAATGGTTGAGGTCAAAACTGATGACAGTATACAGCACAGATTATAACTTGCTCCGCCCGACTTAACCAATAATGATACTATTTTAACCGAAATGCCCCTATTGTTTAAACATAACGATCTCTTTTTAACATGAAACTCCAATTTGAGCAAATACGCCCGCGCGCCCACGAGTCGTTTTGCGCCAGTCGCGGCGTCAGTGCTCAGTTTGAATGCCCCTACCACTGCCACCCCGAGTTGGAGCTCACTTACATCGAGCACGGCCACGGCACCCGTGTGATCGGTGGCCACCTCGCACACTTTGAAAGCGGCGACCTGATGCTGATCGGTTCCAACGTGCCGCACTGGTATAACAACAACCCATCCAACAGCACGGGCAAGGACTGGGCGCGCTCGTCCGTGCTGCAATTCCTACCCAATTGCATCGGCAACGCCTTCCTTGGCATTCCGGAAACACGGACTATTCGCGAACTGTTCGAACGCGCCCAAAACGGCCTGCGTATCACCGGAGACACCAACCGCCGAGTCGTTGAACAATTAACCCATCTGTCGCAACAATCTGGATACACGCGCCTACTCAGCTTTCTCAATATACTGGGAGCGCTCACTCAAAACCAAGACGAGGTGCAAGCCCTGCCACAGAATAGCCACTCTGCACGGTTCGACCACACCGACGCAGCGCGCATGGACAAGGTCTTCCGCCACCTCAATGCCCACTCCCGCGAACCGATCCGCCTCGAAACCATCGCGCCACTCGCCGGCATGACGCCGCCCGCGTTCAGCCGCTTCTACAAACAAAAGACTGGCACCACCTTTCAGCAAACCTTGATCGAAACCCGCCTGCTCGACGCCTGCCAGAAACTGATCACCACCAACCGCTCGATCAGCGAAATCTGCTTCGCCTGCGGCTTTAATAATTTATCCAATTTCAATCGCCAATTTAAGCGCAACAAAGAGCTCTCTCCCAAAGCCTTCCGCACTCAGTGGAAAGCGAGTAAACTCCCCTGAGAACGGCACCGAGCTTGCTCGGGCCTGCACCGCCCCTCGCCTGACGACCGCCCGCGTTGCAACTACGTGCGCATCAGTTCGGATCGCCAGTGGCTGTATACCGCCTACCGCGATGACTTACCCAGAAGACGTCTAGTCGAAGGTTTTGGTCAGCGCTAAGACGTGCGGCGACCTAAACGAGGACGCAAGCACACCCACGAAGGCGCAACCAAAGTAGCGCGGTGCTTCAGCCCGCGTTCGCTCAACACGTGCACTGGCAACGCAAAACTGCGGCTGAAGCACGCAGCGACAAACAAAGTAGCGCGGTGCTTTAGCCCGCGTCCGCTCAACACGTGCGCTACCAATGAAAAACTGCGGCTGAAGCACGCAGCTACGACTCATGCTCTGCACGCAACCAAAACGTAGCGCGGTGCTTTAGCCCGCGTCCGCTCAACACGTGCGCTGCCAATGCAAAACTGCGGCTTATGTAAGGCTCCCCTTATGTTAAAGACGTCTGGAAGAGTCGGGCCAGTGGAGCCCTGCAAGGGTGTAGCTCGGCGCAGACCGACTCTTGCCAGGCGTGTTCGGGACAGGTTAAATGACTTTACCCTTCGATGTTTTACAGTGGCGGCCACAGTGCGTCTGTTTGCCTTAGACAAAACTCGGAGGGGCTTCCTTTGTTCGGTGTGTTTTTATCGCCTAAGACCCTCGTTTCGACGGGTTTACTTGGCTATAAGCGTAAGCCACCGAACACCAATTAACCTGCCCCAACGAGCCATATTTTGCATTCGCCCCCTGCTTTTTTCTCTCAATAAACATACCACTCCGCTCATACTTCAGTTCGACTACGCAGTAAGTGACGCGGCCCCCGGCCATACTGCGCACGAAAGACTTTATAGAACTGAGCATAGCTGCCAAAGCCGGCCTCCAACATAGCCTCCGTCATATTGCTCGAACCGCCGCCCGAATAGCACTCCCAAAAGCGCCCGAGACGAATATTATTTTTATACCGACTAAGCGGGATCCCAACTTGTTTACGGAAAATTCGACTCAAATACGCCTCACTAATACTGCACTTTTTAGCCAGCTCCCCAAGTGACTCACTCTCTGGATTTTCACTAATCAATGCCAACACCTGACGGACAGAGGGGTGCAGCTTTAAACTATCCGCACGCGACTCAGCAGATTGCTGATAACGCCACGCCAACAACAATAAATGACGCAGTCCGGCATTCAAGGCATCGGGGTCGTGATGCTGATAGCGAAACGACGAATCCACACCAAAGCCCGCTTCCCGATTGAGCAGATCCGCATCCATCGAGCCTTCCATGATGGCGGCCATCATCCGCTCCATCAGATCAAATCGGGCAGGCTCAAGGATACTATGCAAAATTCCCACATCTCCGACATCTTGTTTGCCTAAATCAGCATAGGTCGCACTGCGACAGGCGCGCTGAATCATGTCGGGCGTAAAGACGCCAACGTAATATTGAGCATCCGGTGTGCGGTGCATGATTTGGTGCTCCTGCGAGGGAAAAAACCACAACAACGACCCACGACCGAAGGTATAACTGCGCCCATCCAGCACGTAAGTAATCTCGCCGTTTACGACTAGATTCAATTCAACCTCGAGGTGACGATGACTCACCAGAACCGGCGGATTCCGCACAGACTCCGCTAAAAACAGAAATCCATCATACTCAGGGTCGATTTTGAGAGAAACCAGCATTTGGACAAAATAAGATAAGTTTATCCATTAATGCAAGAAGACATATCGCCAAAAAAAGAGTAGCATATCTTCTACCTCAAACAAAATCAACCTCACCTAGATAAGGATACAACGATGACTGATTCATTGAACCGACTCACTGCCGCCATCAAAGCCGGCAAACGTAAAGACGCACGCGCCGCAACCGCAGAGGCACTCGAGGCAGGGCTATCCCCCACTACCGTTGACTTAAGGAATATTTTTTCAAATAATTCCCTAAATTACTGATATGTAAGAGTTTATGGAACAATTTTTAACTGTACAATGACGAGCTATTCCATCATAAACTTACGAATGACTTTAAAACCTCGCAAAATCACGCATTATCCCTGATTCATCGAATCAAAGAAACTTTGGATTCTGAGATATTCATGATGCGTCATAGGAGCAACGAAACGGATTTCACACGTAAACGATTCTTTTGCTTTCGTACGACATGCACGATGCTCCTGCAGAAGACATTAAAGTCGGTGCAATTACACATACACTCACTCGCTCACGCCTTGGATCAGCGCGAGGGAACAGCTCATACAGCAGTGACTGCTGGAGCGTGGACTCGGGCGCGAGCCAAGCTCAAGCACAGTGCTTTCATTGAGTTGAACGAAACGATACTGGTTAATGAGTTTTACGAGACCGCTCAGGTCGAGCGCTTTAAAGGCCGACGCCTACTTGCCATTGATGGCAGCGTGATTGCCTTGCCTTCAAATCCTGCGATTTTCAAAAAATTTGGAGAAGAAAAGGCAACCAACCAGAAGGATGGCTTTGAGAAGTCCTATGCTCAGGCTCAGTGCAGTGTGCTCTACGACCTTCTCAATCATATTAGTATAAAAGCTGAGATCGGTCCCTATCGCACGAGTGAACTTTCGCAGGCACAAAGCCTCTGCTCTGGAGCTCTCAGGCCGGGGGATATCACCGTCACAGACCGAGGTTATGCCAACGCCCCTTTTATGTCTTGCGTGCTAGCCAGTGATGGCGATTTCGTTATTAGAATCCCAAGGAACAGCTTCAAGGAAAGTCAGGCACTCTTCACGGCAAAGAAAGCTGGCAAGAGTATCGTCTGCGATGTGGTCGTCAGAAAAAACAGTATCGGACGAACAAAGGGGGAGGTCATTCGAGTCCGCTTTGTGAGTCTGGATATTCCAGCAACCGGCGAGCGCGAAGTGATCGCGACTTCTTTGCTCGACGAAGAAGCATTTCCAACCGAGCTATTCCTTTGGATCTATTACAAACGGTGGGGCATCGAAACCTATTTTAACCAACTCAAGAACCGGCTCGATCTCGAAAACTTCAGTGGCCGTACTGTCGAGTCGATCTATCAGGATTTCCACGCGATGCTTTTCATTAGTAATTATGAAACAGTCCTGGCAAAACCTGCACAAATTGCCCTGAACAATGATAAAAAAGACACCGCTTTGCCTAAGAATATTAATCACAGTGTTAGTTATCATTTAATCAAAGAATACGCATTAGACCTATTCTTTGGCGGTCAACCCGAAGAGATCATTCTTGCGAAGCTAACCAAACTCTTCCAAATGAATCCACATTCAATCAGAGTTCGAGAGCGGACACCGCAGAATAACACGCCCCTGATCGCCTCAGCTAAGTTCAGAAAACAGATACGAAAAATTACCTTTTGAACCCGCTAAAATT
>Ga0209491_10005193_pt1 | contig 19276 bp, 15 predicted proteins | sample BON02_FD_187213 | JGI IMG/M metagenome (GOLD analysis project Ga0209491, IMG submission 187213) | Freshwater microbial communities from Lake Bonney liftoff mats and glacier meltwater in Antarctica - BON-02 (SPAdes) (version 2) | ecosystem: Environmental > Aquatic > Freshwater > Ice > Glacier... | reverse complement strand
GCTACCGTGTTGACCCCCCCCCCACATCCTCACATTGGTGCAGAGCTCAACACTAGGAGCGCGAGAGCGAGCCCTGGACCGGCGGAGCAGGGCGTCTACGTGTGTGTGGTGCTACGGGTGCCCGTGCCGGCCCGCACCGCCGGTTGGCGTGGCGAGGTCGCTTGCGGCGGATGGCCATTTGCGCGCGCCGTGAGATGGGTGCGCGCGGCGTGACCACGAGTCCCGGGCTGCGGCGGCCGTTCTTGGGCGACGATGTCGCAGCTTGGCTGCTCTCGTATGGCGCCGTATCGGAAGCTGTCATTGCAACCGCCACGCTGCCACTGCCGCACTCAACGCCGCCCAGAAGAGCGGGGGAGGGGGCGCCCGGTGGTGGACACTACAAGAGACGTTACGGGCCGCGGGGCCGTTGCGGCGCCGGCGCTGCGGCGCCTCGCGTCGGATACGGCAGCAGCCGGCGCATCGCGAGCCGGGCGGCGCCTAGGTTGCGCCGACACCTGCGATGTGGGCCTGGAGGTAGCAGCGGCGGGCAGAGGGCGGTCGCCAAAGTGCGCGAGGTCGAACTTGTGCTGCTGCACCGCGGCCGCGCCATGGATTTCGCGGTCGGCTTATCGCCATTTCAGGACGGTATCGCCGCTGCTAGCGCTGTCGGTGGCCGCGGGGGTGGTAGGTGCAGTGGACTTGGTGTGGACGCGGCGGGACGCCGCGCAAGGCCGCCGGAGGGGGGCGCGCGGTCGATTTGGGGCCGTCGATGATTTTGTTTTTTTGCATGCCGGTGCATGGTTCCCGCCTTTTGCGAGGACGCGCGCGCGCGGCGGCTGGGAGACGGCAGCCTCCGGCACACTGCATCACGGGTTGTGGGGCGTCCGTGTGGGGCCAGTGCCAGCAATCCCGACCGGCACCATGGCGTTGTTGGGGGCAGCGGTGGGCGAGGGAGTCGAGCGGGTTGTTCGGTCGCAGTTGCAGGCCGCAGACGCAGCGTCGATTTGGCGACCGTCTGGCTCCATTACGATGGTGGAATCGCGGCCTTTGACGCTGGCTCGACTGGCAGGGGTACGGGGTGTGGTTGGGGCGTGGGCGGGCACATCGGGGCTGCGGAGAGAGGCCGCAGGGCGTTTCCCAAGGCCGAGAAAACGCTTTTTGGGGGTCGGCCCCCCCCGGTATTTTTTCCCGTGGGGTCACGTGACCAGACCCTTGAATATTTTTGGCTGGTTGCTTTAACCCCTGTGCGTGACCATGGCATATGGGCTGCGTATGGGCCGCTTGGGAGCCTCTGAGGAGTGCTGCATCGCTCATAACGTTCACTTATGCTCAAATTTGGCCGAAATTCCCAATGTGTATATATATATATATATATATATATATATATATATTCATGTGTGTTTATATATGTATATATGTATATATATGTATATATGTATATATAGATATATAGATAGATATGTATATATATATATATATGTATATATACATGTATATACATATGTATATACATATATATATCACAGGGCTATATGCCTCGCCGGCGGAGCCCACACTCGAGCCATGCTGGCGCGGGAACCGATGCAGCCGGCGCCGGCATTCTCCGATCCGCGGGCCGTGGCCAAGTGCCAGCAGCTGGGCAAAGGCGGCTGTCTGCAGGCGCTCAGCTCGGGCGAGAAGGACGGCAGCAGTGGGCCAGAAGAGCGGCGCCGCCGTGTCGAAAGGTCACCACCATGCCGGTCTTCGAGCGCGGATCGGCTTCCCAGCGCGGCTGAACGGCGCGGCGCGCGTAGGTGCGCGCAAGACCCGCGTGCAGTTGCGTACGCTGAGAAGGCGGGTTGCGACGCCATGTATAGGCCACACGACCACGGCGGTCACGGTGGAGCAGATCTCGGGCACCTCGATGGGCATCTCGCCGAGCTGCGTGTTCGAGATGGAGCAACATGCCGCACGGATTGAGCGCCTTCTTGATCAGGAGGTCTTAGACAGAGTTGAAGTGGCGCGCACCAGTTGATGATGGTGATCGTGCACACTGTCCGGATCGGCGTAATCGGCGTTGGCGCCCTGCGTGATGTGCTCATGGTGCTCCTGCTACTTGTCGCCGTCGGTAGCCATCCACTCAACCAGGTAGAGGGTGCGGCCGCCCTCCTTATTCATCGCGCAAAGGTTCTCGAACTGCCGCATCTTGGTGTCCGCGATGCGCTTCCTGTGCAGGGAAACGTGAGGAAACGTGAGGTGTACTCATGAAGGACTGGCGGCAATCCACTGTTGAATTTCGATTGACATCTCATGTCCTAGGCATATGATTGGGTTCCCGCAAGCAAACGGCGTAACTGCAATGCTCCTAACCAGTGTTTGACCTTCCGGACGCTTCAAACAGAGGTGCAGGCCACCAGGCTCGACCGATGCGAATGCGCGCGCGAGGTGGGGGTGGGCGAGGCGAGGGCACACCGACCAGTAGCATCGGCCGACGGTCTAGCCCGGGGCGTGGGGCATAAAGCGGTCGAGTCCATCTCCGTCGGTGTCCGCGCGGGGCGCTTCGGCTCGCCGGCCATGAAAAAAAGTTGGCAAAAAAAAACGGCTCTGGAAAGTAGCTATTTTCATTTCGCAGGGTGAGGAGGCGAACATGTGCTATATGGCCGACGGCGCCAACTCGCAGCAGAAGGAGATCATGGGCCAGCTGCTCGTTCGTCGCGACAAGAAGACGGGCAGGCTCGACTCGCGCGTCATCTCCATCAGCTCCATCTCCGACAAGACGGCGGAGGGCCAGCGCGTGGCCTACAAGAACGCCATGGCGGCCCTCGCCGAGTCGGCCGAGGCAGTGGGCCTCCTCGACAAGCTGGCCGAGCGGCCGGGCGGCGGGGCCGCCAACGGCACCGCCACCGCCCACGCCGCCGCCGTCGCCGCCACCGCCGCCGCCGCAGCCGCCCTCGCTGCCATTACCGCCGCCGTCGCCGCCGCCACCGCCGCCGCCGCCACCGCTGCCGCCGCCGTCTCCACAACCGCCGCCGCCGCCGCCGCCGCCGACAGCGCCGGCAGCAGCAGCGACCTCGCCGCTGCCCTCGCCGCCGCCGTCGCCGCCCTCGCCGCCACCACCGCCGACGCCGTCGCCGCCCGCGCCGTCGCCACCGCAGCCGCCGCCGCCAACGGCGCCGGCAGCAGCGGCGACCATGCCGCCAACGGCGCCGGCAGCAGCAGCAAGGCCGCCGCCGCCGCCGCCTTCTTCGAGAGCCGGCGCGAGCTCAAGGCGCACCTGCGCGACCTCACGCCCGTCTCGAGTATGAACGACCGCGCTCCAAACGGGCGCAAGGCGGCGCGGCTCGTGCGCGGGGCCGAGGCGGGCGACGAGATCAAAAAAATGCCGACGTGCGCCGAGCACGCGGGGGTCAACATCGGCGAGGCAGGAATGAAGGCCATGGACGCGCTGCTGCAGAGCAAAATGAACATCACGGACGAGATGGCGGCGGCGGACAAGGACAAGATGAAGGGGATATCCCACGCCATCGGCTGGTTCTCGTTGCCGGTGGGTGCGGTGGGCTGCGCAATTGCAAAGTACGCGGCGCTCTTCGGCTCCAAGGGCTACGCCATCGGCGAGAAGTTCGGAGAGTGGCTTGAGGCACAAATGGGGAAGGACCCGCAGATGGAGAACGACCTGCGCTGGTTTGTCTCAGACCTGCAGGCCATCTGCGGCAGCCGCAACTACGTCTTCTTCCTGAACGCGGCCGTGGTCGAGCGCTTCGCGCAGCTCGACCAGCTCCACGGCTTCCTGATTGAGGAGAAGGAGCTGGCGACCTCGGCGGGCGGCAAGCTGCGCGGCGCGATCCTCGCGGGCTTCAACTCGGAGGCCATCATGGCGGCGGTGCGCACGATGGCCTTCATCTGTGACGCGTGGATGTGGCCGACGCTCGTCGCCGTGAAGGTGGAGGACAGCACGCACATTACAAACGTGCTCCCCGTCGTGTGGACCGAGTCCCTCCGCTGGCTGCACTTGGCCGCCGACGAGCCGGCGGCGGTGATCGACGGCTTGATGCGGCTGGACGCCCTCTTCGCCGCGGCAACCCAGCGCACCATGAAACGCGACTCGGAGGGCACCGCGACGCGCGGCGGCCGTGCGGCCATGGACATGGACCGCATCCCCGCGACCGTCGAGGCCGACCCGGCCCAGCTCAAGCTCGTGTGCGAGATGCTGACGGTCGGCTTCAAGGCCATGGCCGCCGCGCTCGAGGTCCACGCGTCCGAGTTCATCGGCGACGGCGTGTTCTCGGCGGCCAAGGACACGCCCGAGCTGCGCAAAAAGCTCGACGGCGTGCCCACAACGAACACGCCCTGCGAGGCCCTCTTCGCCGCGGTGAAGCGGCGCGCCGAGCGGCAGGGCGTGGCGCGGCACGACACGCGCGTCGGCGGAGTGGTGGCCAAGCGCGACCACACTGCCACCTGGCTGAATAGCCTCGATCCCGAGACGCTCAAGACCTACCACAAGCGCGCGCGGGGGCGCGCATTCAAAGACCGGGGGTCTCGATGAAGCAGCAGCGCGCGGTCAACGGCAAGGCCAATGCGCCACTGCGCGAGATCAAGCTGGCCAAGAAGCGCTCGGGCCGGGACAAGAAGGCGGCGGAGCTCGCGCGGCTTACGGCGGTGGTGCGCGCGACCACGTACTCCGAGCTGAAGCCAATGAACAACCAGGACCTGGCCGACCAGCTCAAACACCTCAAGCTGGTGCTCGGCCGCGACATCAAGAAGACCTCCCTCCCCAACCGCAAGGCGTACGTCATCCGCATTCAGACGCTCCTCTTCACCGAGTTTGGCGTGGGCGCCAACAACCTCGAGGATGGCGATGATGGCTACGGGGGCGACGGCGTGCGCAAGCGCAAGGCGCGCAAGAGCAAGGGCTCGGGCAAGTTGATTAAGTACCTCGGGTTCGAGTGGTACGCGCTCGAGGAGTTTGAGATCGACCATCTGATCGACCACATGGTCGCCGACGGCGGCATCGTGCCTGGCCGCACCGACGTCGCCGCGGGCACCGAGCTCTACCTGGTCCTGTGAAAGGGCTTTCCGCCCGAGATCGCCACCTGGGAGGTAAGCAGCTGCCTGCGCGCTGCCGCCCGCGCCTCTGGCCTCTGGGCATGCCTACTGAGACCCCCCCCTTCTGTATTTCCAGGACGCGTCTGGGCTCCCCGAGCGCTGCATCGACGAGTTCGGCCGCCAGGCGGCGCCCGAGGAGAGCGACGACGAGGAGGAGGAGGGGGAGGAGGAGGAAGGGGAGGAGGAGGAGGAAGAGCCCATGGACGACGCGTGACGCGGAGGCGCGTGTGCATGCGCTGCCGAGCCGCAGTAGTGGCAGACTTCAGAGTAGCAGTATTGCAGGTATTTCTGGAGATAAGAGCCTGCTGTTTTTGGCGGATGTCCCTCGTGTGTGCGGTGTGTGGACTGTGTGCGGCTTGCATCGGGGTGGTACATGCACATAACGTCCCAGGGGGGGCATATATATATTTTTTTGAGGAAATACCGCTGGGGGCCCCCCTAGAAATTTACGGGGCAGAAACGCTCGCCTGTATAGCCATAGGGGACCAAAATCGACCGGAGGGGCCCGGTTTTCTGCCTGCTCCCGTCCCACAGCACCCAAAGGGAGCTTAGTTTGCCCTCATATCACCCATAGCAACCACTCACTTTACCCCCCTCCAGCGTCCAACTGGGCTACATATTCAGCAGCGCCGCGCCAGGAGGAGCACCTGCAGGAAGAGGCGGCTGGAACGGTTTCTGATGCTTCCACTGGCCGGCGCCCGCCCTGAGCTCCTCGGTGGCCTTGAGCGCAAAGGCAGAGTTGGCGCCGTTCTTCTTGGCCTCGTCGAGCAGCTTAAGGCAGAAGTCGTACTCGTTATTCTGCTTGTCCGCCGGGTAAAAGCTGTTCAGGTTGTGCATCTCGCTCACGAACAAGAAGATGGTGTTGGCCATGATGCCGACGGTCGAAAAGGACAGGTTGAGCCAGTCGGCTTCGAGAGAGGCCATCTCGAGGTCGGTGATGGGCACATTGCACTGCGAAACAATCCACACCCAAGCGGCGCGGCCGTCGCCGTGGAACATCTGCTGGATGTGGTTGCGGATGTTCTGGTTCTGCATGTGCGTGTAGATGTGCTTGAGGAGCAACTTGTTGCGCCAATTACGTAGGACACGAGCAAATGGCGGAAATGGCAGAGCGGGGGTGCCGTCCCTAGTAGCATGCTCGATCTGCATGTCTCCTCCAGCACCGAGACCCATGCGCGACTCATTGAGGTCGTACTCGTCCCCGGTCTCCTGGATGGCGGACAGCACGACCGAGAACACACGCTGGAAGATGCTGAAGGCGACGTCACACTCCCCGCTGAAGGTCGGGCATAAGTGCAGCTTGTGGTTGAACGTCTCGTCGTCGCCCGTGGCCATCATCGCAACGAAGCACTCGTCGTGATCATCGGACGCCGGCGCGCGTCGAGGAGCTGCCGGCGCACGCGTGGAGATGAAGTAGCTCGCGTTCTTGTCGTTGACGGGCGGCCACGCCTCGGCTTTCTTGAGCCCGGAGCCGCCATCCGTCACTCCCATCGCGTAGACGATCTCGTCATTCGGTGCAAGCGACTGATGCAGCATTGGCTTTGTTGGTGCAGATAGGAAGAGGAAGCGGGCGAAGCGGCTGCACACGAAGACGGAGCGGGGGTGGGGCAGGATGGTGCGCGCGCGTACTCGGCGCTCACGGTGCCGATAGCGGGAGCTCCGAGAAGAGGGCCGGAAGCGTGAGCGCATCGAGCGTGCACGGCGCGACGCGTCCGGTGTAGGCCGCGGTGCCGGCGCCGGAAGCTTGTACTCGTCCCCCTCGCCGTCGGGATCGGAGCTGACGTGCAGGTCGTTGGCGGCGTGCTTGTTGTACTTGGGCCGTGGACCCAGCACATGGCCGCGCTCAGGATCGGGTCCTGGAGGCGGAGTCGGCGCCGTCGAGCGTCCCGAGGAACCGAAGAGCATCGGCCAGAGCACGACGGTGACCAGCGCGAGCACCAAGGCGCGCAGCAGCGCGACCTCGTCGAAGGTGTCGAGCTTGGTCTTGACCGCGATCAAGCACTTTCCGACCGCGAAGAGCGCGATGGCAACGACGTTGGCAAAGAGAAACAGGTGGATCAGGTTGTCCACCGCGTTGCGCCTGCCGCCGAGCAGCGCCCACATGGTGCTGCAAAAGTGCATGCCCATGGTTCAAAAGTGCACGCCCATGAGCAGCCAAAGTTGGAGCGGGACGAGAAAGCTCCGTCCGCGAATAGCCACCAGATAATGTCCAATGGAATCCAAAAGAAGACCGCTTCGCATAGCAGTCCATAAAGATGATGCAACAGCCAAGCCGTTAAATCTCATGAGCCGCCATGCTCGGCCGCGTCGGAGGTGGAGAGCAGTGAAGCGATCGATCAATGGCTGCTCTGAAAGTCTGATAAAACCCCGTCAAGGTTATTTACAGACATGCGCTAACTGCCGCTCGGGAAGTCGTTACTTACCCGAGCTACTAATAGCGCGCACCTAAGCCAAACTCGGCGGGCGGCCGAAACGACCGTCCAAACTGGCCGGGCACCTGAAACTGCTGTAAATCTCGCCTACGGACGCGCAACTGCGACCTCAGTTCCGACGACAACGAGACCTCCTGCTCCGCTGAGCAGCTCCTCGACTACCTCTGCCACGACATCCACAGCGCCCTGCGCGTCAAGGACAAGGCCGCGCGCGAGGTCACCACTGCGGAGGCCCTCCGCCTCTCTTCCGCTAGCCTCGAGAAGAAGGCGGCTCCCTCAGAGATGGACAAGCTGATCTAGCAGATCGCGTCCCTTAAGGCGCAGCTCCAAGCCCCTCCAGCCCCAACACCGGTGCGAGCCCTCACTGCGGCACCTGAGCAGCCTGTACCGCCACGCTACGCAGCCAAGCCCCGCCCCGCGCACGTCAACTACAGGGACTTCGTCATCACGTCGAACATGCGCAACTGCTCTCATTGCAACGAGCGCCATCTGGACCGCGACTGCCCTAACCGACCGCCGCCAGAACCTATACGCGCCCCTGCCACCGCGGCCAGCGCCGGCACCGCGGACCCCCCCAAGCAGCGCGCATCGCGACCGGCCGCTGTCCCCCAGCGGGCAACGGCCCCCGAACAACCCGCCGCCGCGCCGCCGCCGCCGCCGATCGCCTCGGTACCGGTGAGCGAGAAGCCCGCCCCGGCGCTGACCACTCGGCGCTTCGCTCCCGCACGCACCCCCACGCCGGCACTCTCCGCTCTCCGCTTCGGCATCGAACACACCGAGATCGGCTGGACATCGCCGCACGAGGCGTGCAGCACCGACGCTCCTGACGGCCTATGGGCCCCGGGGGCAGGCTACAGCAGGCCCGTGAGCGAGAAGCCCGCCCCGGCGCTGACCACTCGGCGCTTCGCTCCCGCACGCACCACCACGCCGGCACTCTCCGCTCTCCGCTTCGGCATCGAACACACCGAGATCGGCTGGATATTGCCGCACGAGGCGTGCAGCACCGACACTCCTGACACGCTCTGTAGGGCGAAAACAATAAGTGTTCCTATGAATGACAAATTACCGCCATAAATTGCTCCAGGTGCAGGCCGCGACGAGCCATGCGGGCGGTTCAAAGACCTGGACAGCCGTAGGAGGGGGGGTTCGCGTCGGCTTCGACGCGCCTGGCCACTGGGAGCGTGCTGGCGCTGTGCCGTGGCAGCGGATTCCGCTGTACGACTGAATTACCTCAAGCGGCAGCGGCGGCGCGCAAACCGTGCAGACCACGCCGGCAACATATTTGGCGACTCGAATGCGTGGGCGTCAAAGGGCGCGAATCAGCAGTGCACCCGACTGCAGCGGTATGCCTTACCTCATGGCGCGCTCCGGGGTCGTGCCTGGCCTTCCTTCAAGCATCTTCTGCCTCTGCACTCCGGCGGGTGGTTGTTCAGGGCGGCGGCGGCGGACAGCAGCAGCAGCTTTTGACTTCGGTTTGACCCGGGAAGGCCGTGGCCACCGCGGCAAGGTCCACACGAGCACCGCCTATTGCGCACGATGCGCCGCGTGTCTGTGTCTGTTGGAGAGTCTGTTTGCGGGATTGGGGTCCGTCCGGGCGGCCGGCGCCGTGTTCATGATTAGTGATGGTGATGGTGACACGAAAACAGTTGCGACGCGTGCCGCCACTCTGCCGCGCTGGGGGAAGTGGGGGGGTACAGGCGCGGTAGGCTGAGTGGGTGTCAATTCCTGCCTCTGCCTGGTGCCTGTGCCTGGTTTTCGGCGGCGAGCGAGAAGAGAGGCAAGGTCCATCACCACCACACACCACACTGACACTGGCATGTGGCCATGTGACGAGCCGCCACACTCGCACGCAGGCACGCGACCGGCCACCGCCGCGCGCACGCACGCAAGGAGCGGCAATAAAAAGAAAGCAAGAGGCAAAAACAATGCACGCACACCACCCACGATGCATGACACACCACCAACAAAGCCTACAGAACATCGCTAAACAGCAAACTAAGGGCGTCGTCTGAATCGCACGCTTGCCCTCGGCCCTGGACCTCACATCGCACCACCTGGCTGCAAAGACCTGTGCTGGGCGGCGCGGTTCACCACAAGCTTCGACCCTTATTGGCCTGGGCCTTGGCCTCGAGCGCGGCAATCTGGCTTACGCGCTGCCGCTGTCGCACCTGCGCTGAGTGCTCCCCCTCTGCCCGCAGACGGGCGAGGCGCATGTTGTCGGAAACCGACTCAGGCAACAACGCCGCAGCTCCGGAGGAAGGCGGCCGCAGATGAATCACGGGCTCCTCGCGCTGGGAGACCATGAGGCGCCTCATGGTCTCCCCCGGGTTAACCGCCCTCCTCAGCCGCTGCGTGCGACTTCTTTGCCGCCGCCTCCTTCTCCTCCTTCTTCTTCTCCTTTGGCGGCGCCTTCTCGGCCACGGGAGCGCAGGCGCCCGGTGGCGCTGCTGCTCCAGCGCACTTCTTGGTGCGGGGCACTGCAGCTGCGGCCGGCGTCTACTTTACAGCAGACTTCTGGCTTCTCGCTGCGGTTGCAAGCCGAACGGCGCTATGTGCTATGCATGCCGGCTCGCCTTCGCCTTCGTCGCTGGCCGGCTCTTTCTCGTCAGCGGAGGAGACGACCTCCGCCGGCGCCGTGTTATTGTTCGTCGCAGCCTCAGCCTCAGCCTCAGCACTGAGGCGGGCAGAAGGGAGGTAGGGGCTCAGGGCGAGGGCGGTGCGGCAGCATGCGGCAGCGCGCAGCAAGCGCACTTAGAGGAGTTTCTCGAGAGCGTGCAGCATGATGGCAGCTGCTTCATGTTAAGCAGCATCTCCATCACCTTCAATTGCTCTAGCCTAGCGCCTCGGCTACAGCGCCATGCACCGTGCCACTTTTCCTCTACAAAACATCGGCTTTCTGGAAGGCGCTCACCCGATTGCCGCAGAGTTAACCACTTGCGGCCTACCGGGAGTCGAACCCCAGATAGTCGCTGTTTTGTAGAGGAAAAGTGGCACAACTGGTACAATACGTCACTTTTCCTCTACAGGTCGCTGCTCCCTGGCCTGCTGGCTCCGCCGCGCCGCGCGCCGATTCGGCCGGTGCCCCCGCTGCCGGCGTCGGCGCCGAGGCGTCTACCTCCCCCTCCCCCTCCGATGGAAGCCCCGCTGCAGCCGCTAGGTCCTTGCCCCCCGGCAAAAAATAGTACATGTCGAGCTCACTCCCAGGGATTCGTCGCTGGAGCCGGCGGCGTCGCGGTCAAGATGCTCACCGCCAACGATGCCACCGACGTCGGGCGCGGCGCTGCACCAACCGATGCCCCGTTGCGGTGCGCACAGCGAAGATCGGCTCCTTGTCTTTTGTCGTCCTCTCGGGCTTGTGCAGCAGGGCGAACACCTCGCCGGCATCAACATTGTCACCTCTGGCCAGGTCGGACACCAGCATCCCACGAGAGATCTGCCTACGGGCGTGCTCGTCCCAGCTGCGCATATTGTACTCCGCCATCGGCCACCCACGCGACGGCGACGCGACGGTGACCAACGACCGACGCCGCCTTGTTTAGCACTTCGAAGGGCTTTTTTGGCACTTGGAAGGCCTTTTTGGCACTTGGAAGGCCTTTTTGGCACTTGGAAGGCCTTCTTTTTGGCCCTTCAGTGCCGGATAGCTGCGCATTTGTGTTTTGTGGGCCCTGGCACCTCCCAGCTTGCCAAGGGGTGTCGCCCGCGACCCTCTGGGCAATGGCGCGCAAGTTGCATCAAAACGCAAATTGGCCCAAAATTCTCTCAAATGGCTCCAAAAACGATAAACCAACACTTATTGTTATTGTTTCCGCCCAACAGAGCTTTCCATGGCCTTCATTCCTGCCTCGCCGATGTTGACCCCAGCGTGCTCGGCGCACTTCGGCATGTCGTTGCCCGCCTCAGCCCCGCGCACCGCGCCGCCTTGCGCCCGTTCGCAGCGCGGTCGTTCATACTCAAGACGGGTGTGAGGTTGCGCAGGTGCCCCTTGAGCTCGCGCCGGCGCTCGAAGAAGGCGGCGGCGTCGGCGGCGTGGTCGCTGCTGCTGCCGGCGACGGCGGCGGGGGGGTCGCTGCTGCTGCCGGCGACGGCGGCGGTGGCGATGGCGGCGGCGGCTGCGGTGGCGACGGCGCGGGCGGCGATGGCGTCGGCGGTGGCAGCGGCGAGGGTGGCGGCGGCGGCGGCGAGGGCGGCGGCGTGGGCGGCGGCGAGGTCGCTGCTGCTGCCGGCGCTGTCGGCGGCGGCGGCGGCGGCGGCGGTGGTGGAGATGACGGCGGCGGCGGTGGCGACAGCGGCGGCGGTGGCGGCGGCGACGGCGGTGGTGGTGGTGGCGACGTCGGCGGTGGCGGCAGCGAGGGCGGTTGCGGCGACGGCGGTGGCGGCGACGGCGGCGGCGTGGGTGGCGGCGGCGCCGTTGGCGGCCCCGCCGCCCGGCCGCTCGGCCAGCTTGTCGAGGAGGCCCATCGCCTCGGCCGACTCGGCGAGGGCCGCCATGGCGTTCTTGTAGGCCACACGCTGGCCCTCCGCCGTCTTGTCGGAGATGGAGCTGATGGAGATGAAGCGCGAGTCGAGCCTGCCAGTCTTCTTGTCGCGACGAAAGAGCAGCTGGCCCATGGTCTCCTTCTGCAGCGAGTTGGCGCCGTCGGCCATGTAGCACATGTTCGCCGTCGGGTCCTCCAGTAGCCACTCGGCGACCTGCAGGGCGAGAGGGGGGGGGGAGCTCAGCCAGGGGCACGAAAATAAAAATATAAACGTGCGGTGAGACGGGTTAACCCTAACCCTTTGGCACTTTGAAGGCCTTTTTTTGGCGCTTGTAGGCCTTCAGTGTCTGTAAAGCCGCGCATGTGTGTTCTATGGGCCCGTGCACGTCCCAGCTTGCCAAGGGGCGTCGCCCGCGACCCTCAGGACAATGGCGCGCGTGTTGCATCAAAACGAAAATCAGCCCAAAATTCTCTCAAATTGCTCCAAAAATGATAAACCAACACTTATTGTTTTCGTCCAACAGCGCTTTGACGGCCTATGGGCCCCGGGGGGCAGGCTACAGGAGGCCCGCATTGTTCGCAAAAAGGGCCTCCAGCAAACTATCCGGCCCGACCTACTCCATGTTCGCCGAGAGGAACCTTGCCCGGCCTCCGCACGATACATCAGCCGCCTCCACCATCTCCGCCAACGCGCCCGGCGGCACTCTGACGTCCCTTGCCATGCGTCTTCTCGGCTTCCTCCTACCCGCCGCCTCCCCTAAACCATCTCAGCAGGGCATGGACACGTCCCCGCCCACCGACGTGGAGACGCCACCGCCCGCCCCAAAGCCGCTGAGTTTTTGTTTTTGCTCGAAAGCCAGCAAAAAGCCGACGATATGCGCGAGCGGCAAAGCCAATTCGCATCCACGCGCCCCAACCGGCCGGCCGAGTCGGGGCAGCAGCCGCAGGTGCTTGCGCGCGCTCCATCGACTTCCCCCCCATTGTGGCCACGTGGCCTAGCTGGGGCCCGACCCGCGCGCGTCCCGTGGGGCCCATGCCCACCATTTCCCCAGTCGGGCTTCTTTCTTTGGCGGCGGGCGCGCTTGCGAGGCCGGATGTGTCCCAACCATTTCCGATATGCTGGAGGTAAGACCTTAGAACTGGCCACGCCTACCCCTTCTATCTCATACCTTGCGCGCAGGTCTATGGCTGGTTGACCCCGACCGCTCCTGCTCGGGGAATGGGCAGCCTCGCTTGGGCCGACAGCGGCAATTTGGTACCTTAACTGCAGAAGCTTCTGGAGCCGGACGAGCCGTCGCTGCTGCCCTTGCCGGAGCTGGAGGCCATCTGCCCGGGGCCCTTCACCTTCGGTCACCTCCACGCGCTCGTCGGCCTGCTCTACGGCCGGACCAAGGGCCTGGGAGCCACGGGTGGTTAAACGAGCTCTTCGCGCGTGCTGACCGTACCTGCGACCGTGGCGCGGTCCTACACCTGCGGCTCTACCACCTTATGGGTGGCGACACCGCGGGCGTTGCGTCGCCCACCAACTGGCGCCAAACGGACCTCGCCAAGCGGCTGCTCAAGCCCGTGGAGGCCAGCGCCCAGGCGGCGGCCGAGGAGAGCGACGCGGTCATCAAGAGCAAGAGGAGAAGCTGGCAGCCGCATTGGCAAAGAACTGAGCTGGGCGCCCACGGAGCGGTGGCTCAGCGGCTTAGAACGGTGGGCCATACCCGTGCGCCGCGCCGCTGCCTCTCAACGGCGTTGACCCAGCCGCGCTTGCCGCGCAGGTGTCTCGCAGAATGGCATTTGGCGCTCCGTACGGCACCTCCTCCCTTCTTCTTCGGCCTCGGTGTGCGCCAGTCAGGAGGTGTGCGCCTCATGCCTCTGGCCCGGGCTGCTGCCGACGTTGGCGCGAGCTAGGGCGTGTGAAGACCGCGCCGCACGAGCGGCGCAAGCCCGCTGCGTAGCGTGCCGGGTGGGCATTGGACAAATCAAAAGCGCGCGGCTACCAGCTAAGCCTCCCCCTCTCCTTGCTGCCCACCAGTGACGGAAGTGGCGGCGGCAGCGGCGTTGGCAGTGGATGCGTCGACCGCGCTGGCGGCAGTGACAGCTCCAGTCGCGGTAGCGGCTGCGGCAGGCGCCAATGCGGCTGGCATGCTAGGTGCTGCACGGCCAGCTCCTATGATGCCCCACGACGGCGCGTTTTCATAGCTCGGCATTGGCGGAGCAACATCTCGGCGGCGGCAGCGGTGGGGGGGCGGTGGCGGTGGCAGTAGACCGGAAAAGCGACGAACTCGCCATAGCCGGCGCTGGCGAGTCAGCGCGAGGTCGCGCCGGCAGTGAGGCGGAGCGTGAGGCCTTTTTTTGTGTTTTTTTTCTACGGTGTGCCGGTAAGTTCTCAGATCTATCGCCTGAGTTTAGGGCGTTGGCACGCGCACGGTCAGGAGCGTTTCCCCTCGGGCTGCGGCCTCGACTGGGTAGTGTGTCTGGTGGCCTCTCCCGTCGTGGGTCTGTTGTCTGAGGCTCGTGGGCACCCACCAAAGGTGGACATTGCGAAGCATGTCCCTGTCAAAAGGCTTAAAACAGCCCTAAAACAAAACTAAAACAAAACTCTGAGCCAATCTCATTAATACAAATGCACATTGGGCTTTTTCGCCAAATCTGGACATAAGTGAACGTTATCGTTATGAGCGATGTAGCACTCCTCAGAGGCTCCCAAGCGGCTCATACGCAACCCATATGCCATATCCACGCACAGGGGTCGAAACACCCAGCCGAAAATATTTTGGTGGCTGGTCACGTGACCCCAATGGCAAAAAGTACTGGGGGGGGGGCGACCCCCAAAAAGCGTTTTCTCGGCTCTGGGAGCCGCCTGGCGGCCTCCCTCCTCCGCAGCCCCGATGCGCCCCGCCCACGCCCCAACCACCCCCCGTACCCCTGCCAGTCGAGCCAGCGTCAAAGACCGCGATTCCGCCGTCATAATGGTGCCAGACGGTCCCCAAATCGACGCTTCTTCTGCGGCCCTGCGGCTGCAACCGAACAACCCACTCGACTCCCTCGCCCACCACTTCCCCCAACAACGCCATGGTGCCGGCCTGGATCGCCGGCACTGGCCCCGCACGGACGCCCTACAACCCGTGCTGCAGCGTGCCGGAGGCTGCCGCCTCCCAGGTGCCGCCCGTGTCCTCGCAAAAGGCGGGAACCACGCACCGGCATACCAAAAAAAAGAAAACTGATGGCCCCAAACCGACCGCGCGCCCGCCCCAGCGGCCTCGCTCGGCGGCCCCGCCGCGTTCACACCGAGTTTACTACACCTGCCACCCCCGCGGCCCCCGACAGCGCCAGCAGCGGCGATGCCGCCCTGAATTGGTAAGAAGCCAACCGTGAAATCCATGGCGCGGCCGCAGTGCAGCAGCATAAGTTCGACCTCGCGCACTTTGCGCGACTGCCCTCTGCCCGCCGAGGCTCCCTCCAGGCCCACATCGCATGTGCCGACGTAGACTGGGCGCCGGCCCGGGCCACGCCGGTCGCTGCCGTATCCGACGCGAGGCGCCGCAGCGCCGGCGCCGCAGCGGCCCCGCGGCCCGTAACGTCTTTGTAGTGCCCGCCACCGGGCGCCCCCTCCCCCGCTCTTCTAGGCGGCGTCGAACGCGGCAGTGGCAGCGTGGCGGTTGCAATGACAACTTCCAATACGGCGCCATATGAGAGCAGCCAAGCTGCGACATCGTCGCCCAAGGACGGCCGCCGCAGCCCGAGACTTGTGGTTGCGCCGCGCGCGCCCACCTCACGGCGCGCGCAAATGGCCGCCCGCCGCGAGCGACCTCGCCGCGCCAGCCTGCTGTGCAGGCCGGCTCGGGCACCCGTAGCACCACACGCTCGTAGACGCCCTGCTCTGCCGGCCCAGGGCTCGCTCTCGCGCTCCTAGTGTTGAGCCCTGCACCAAAGTGAGAGGGGGGGGGGGGGGGGGGGTCAACACGGGAGCGGAAGAGTTTTGTTTTTGGTAGATTCAAGTCGCGGGACGGGCTGGTGTGCGGCGTGTGGGCGATGTCAGGGCTAGGCGCGCAGCACCGGGCCCTGTACAGGGCGTGTGCACTCACTCAGCGCGCTCAGCGGCTCCAAGGTCGACGATAATACGAGGCGAGGTGTCACGCCGCCGGCGATGCTCTGCCGCTCGCCGCAGGGCCACTCTTCACAAGCCGCGGTCGTGGCGGGCCATGCCATCGCGGAGACCGCCGGCCCGGGCTGAACGGGGTAAACATAACACGATATGGCCGTAGGCTGCCAGCCCGGACGGCCCAAGGCTCGAGCACGCCACGCTAGGGTAGAGCCCCCGCCTGTATTGCGGCGTGCTGGGGTTTCGAGAGATGTATTATTTCGGGTGCTCGCGGGTCTCACGGCGGGCGGGCGTGGGGCGTGCGTGCTGGGCGAGGGCGGGGCTGGTGGCGCTATAGAACGGGCGGGACGGCTGCACTCACCCATCGCGCGCTTGGGCTCCCACAGCGATGAGACGCGCAACGATAGGCGCCGAGCCGAGTCCCACCGCCCGTGGTATTAACCATTTTCCTGCGCATATGGGGCCGTGGCACGGGGTCAAGAGCGCCGGTTGCAGCGGCACCAGGCGGGAGAGCGGTCCCGCGGGGGTGGGGAGGGTTCCCTGTGCGCTGCAGGCGGCAGCCGAGCCGTGGGTTGAGGATCCGAGACGGATTTGAAGTTTTGTATTAGCCATATTAGATGGGCAGCATGGCAGAGTAGGCCCAGGGTCTGCCAGGCTGGGAGCGGCGCGGTGCACCAGATGGAGAATCTGGCGGCGCAGCGCGACGGACCTTAGGAGTGCTCGACGCTGTGCGCCAGCTCCGACCTCAGGGGTCGACGAAGTCGCGAAGTCTTCACCATAAAGCACCTTCTTCGGGACCCCTCCACCTGCCAAAATGAAGTAGCCACAAGACTTTACGAATGAACGGCTGGGCGGGGGGGTGCGCCTTGGCAGACAGAAGGCTGGTTCAGGGCTAGATACCCAACAAGTATGCGTTGGTGTGGGCCGCTCCGTGCGCACAACTCGCGGAATCTTGGATCTTGGCTTTGAAACCGGGCCGGTGGCAAAGTGGTTGCATTGGGCATTTTGCGAAAACGCGTCTGTTGTGCGCGGAGACGCTAGCACAGTGCACGCGTAGGGGGGGACGAATGCGAATGCGTTTGCCCTCGCGCGAGCGCACCGGTCCGAATGAGAAATGGCCTTAACGTGCTAAAACTGACTGTGGAGGCCCCTCGCGGCGTCAGCCGAGGAGCAGCATTGTGCCCAGCAGCAGCAGCGGCGTGTGGCAGTTGCGGCGCAACAGCCATCGCCGGCCGCATCAAATCCGGCACGGGCCCCGATCGTGACGAGCGGACTGAGCATGGAGAGCGGCCGCCCGACCTTCGGCGTAGTTTACATTTTGCCCATTCTGGCCGCCGCGCGCGCTTTGAAATTTTAAAATTTTGGGCTATACACACACACTTGTGACGGGGGCTATGGGGTTATAGCTTAATGTGGCTGTGAAGTGGCTCGTGTGAAGTATGTCGGCATCGCCGAAAACACCTCGGACGGCACTGGATGGGCCCATCCGGGAGCGCACGGCGCTCCAGGAGCGTTCTGAGTGGCTCGACACTGGTGCCATATCATGTGTCGACAGACCTAACCAGCGTTCGTTGCGCGCGCCAGGGCTCGTGCGCAGCTCCGGCGAGACGGCTCACCAGCTCATCCGTCACCGTCGCGCCAGCCTCCACAGCCCGGAATCGATGCAGAGATGCGTGCTGCCCGTTCAGCCGACGGTAGCGCGTTACCTAGGTGTGTATGTAGGTGCCCTCCTCAATAATGAGGGTGCCCGCGACGCCTCGCGCCGCGAGCTTAGCCTCCAATGTCCAGCATTGCTGCTGCGGCGGCACCGAACAGAAAACTGACCATGGAGCCAGGACACGACGCGCGGGCTAGAAAATCGATGCGCAGCGTGTCGACATACATATAAAAGGTACCTCGGGTCAACCCAACACTAAATACTGGCCCTCGTGTACCAGCGCACCATGCTCGACGACGAGGATAGCATTGGCAACTCGACCGTCGCGCGCTCAAGGCGGGCGCCGTGCGCATCAGACGCCCATGGACAAGCAGTTTGATGTGGATGAGTCCAGGTCCATCCTCCTCACGTACGCGCCAACTGGCTCGCGCCGGAGCTCATTGGTCATGGGCTGGTGCCTATCTCACTCATGATGAACTCTAACCCAGTTTGGCAATTCTGATTTTGGGATTCTGCGTCCTCTGCTCAGACTTTTGATTCTCCTCTCGCCTTCTGGATTCTGTCCATGGATTCTGATTCTTCAACCTCTCCATGAATTCTGCCCCACCGCTTTCTGTTCCACCAGATCACTCTGATTCATTCTGTTGATAGATGTAGCTCGCTCGGACGCTGGAGGGGGGGTATGGTGAGTGGTTGCTATGGGTGATATGAGGGCAAACTAAGCTCCCTTTGGGTGCTGTGGGACCGAAGCAGGCAAAAAAATTGGGCTCTTCTGGTCAATTTTGGCCCCCTATGGCTATATATACAGGCGAGCGTTTCTGCCCCGTCACCTTGTGAAAACCCCCTAGCGAAATTTTACGAAAGAAAAACGGTAAAAACCTCGGGTAACCCGAGGCCGATGATTATTCTCATGAGTCTCATTTCTTGCATTATATATATATATATATATATATATATATATATATATATAACATCCACCAGCCACGGCTTGCCAGCGTCATAACACAGGACTTTTCTGGGAACGCAGAGACCGCAGATGTTGTGTGTGGCAGCATGGGTCTGGTTCTGTCTATCTGCAGAGTTTGTGGCCAGCGTGACCCGATTTTGGACTAACGCCCACAAACTCTGTAGATAGGCTGAACCAGACCCATGCTGCCACACACAACATCTGCGGTCTCTGCGTTCCCAGAAGACAATGTCCTGTCGTCCCTCTCAGTTTGCGTCTAAAACGGGAATAGGAGACAAAAACACCAGAAATTTTCCTGTGTTCTAACATTCCTCCATCGCCGAACAGGCGAAATCCGAACACGTACCCGATGTACGTGTCCCTCATCTCGAAAGAGACGGTCATGCACTCATTCATTCCATTAGAAGGAGACAGAGTAGGGCCGACACAAAGAATCAAGACCGACTCACTCATTCACACAAAGAAGATCACTCATTCACACAAAGAATATTAAAAGAGGAATCACAGGCCGACGCGTAAGAATCAATGCCGAGTCCTATATATTATATATATATATATATATATATATATATATTTATTTATTTATTTATA
>Ga0209491_10005191_pt1 | contig 19278 bp, 16 predicted proteins | sample BON02_FD_187213 | JGI IMG/M metagenome (GOLD analysis project Ga0209491, IMG submission 187213) | Freshwater microbial communities from Lake Bonney liftoff mats and glacier meltwater in Antarctica - BON-02 (SPAdes) (version 2) | ecosystem: Environmental > Aquatic > Freshwater > Ice > Glacier... | reverse complement strand
CAAAAAAAAAACAAACGATTATGTTTACAGCAACGCAAGATAAGCAAGCTACTATTATATCATCATTTTCTTTCAAAAAAAAACCAATTTATATTAATATTGAAAACGATATGTCTGTTAATATGTTTAAAAATATTATTCATGGATTCAATGTTTGTCAAATCGAGGACAAACTTTCAGTATTAATCACTTTAATAAAACGGAACATGAAAAAAAAGATGATAATTTTTTTTAGTTCTTGTAATGAGGTTAAATTTTATTATTCCATATTTAAACTATTAAATATTGAGATTATAGAATTACACGGAAAACAAAAGCAATCCAAACGGATATCTGCTTTTTTTTCTTTCTGTAGATCTAATAGCTCAATCTTGTTTTCAACAGATTTAGCCTCAAGGGGGTTGGATATTCCTGCTGTTGACTGGATTGTTCAATTTAGCCCTCCTTTAGATCCAAAGGAATATATTCATAGAGCTGGGAGAACAGGTAGAGGTGTAAATGGAATCGGAAAAGCAATAATTTTCTTACTTCCTTCTGAAATAGGATTTTTAAAATATTTAAAAAAAGAAAAACTTGAAATGAACGAATTCAAATTTCCTAAATTCGGTGCTTTACAGATTAGAATGAAAATCGAAAATCTTGTAAAAAAAAATCTTTATTTAGAAAAATTATCCAAGGATGCTCTAAAAAGTTATATACATTCTTATAACAATTATTCGATGAAAGAAATTTTTGATTTGAAAAAAATTAACAAATCCCTTCTTTTTAAAAGCTTTGGCATTTCAAATTTGAAAAAAACTACATTTTGAATTTAAACTATTAATTAAAGATAATTTATGTTTTTATTGTAAATTCATACAAAAAAAAGAAAAAAAATAATAAAAAAACTTTGTGTATAAAAATTTAAATGTATTTGTAAAAATTAAATGGTAGTTGTGTAAGTATGAATATAAAAATTAAATATTAGAATTTTAAATGATAATTTATTTTAATAACAAAATAAGATCTCAAATATGTTCTTTTTCAGGTTTTAAAATTTATCCTGGTCATGGGTCTGTGTTTTCTCGTTCTGATGGAAAATTGTTGAATTTTTTAAATCATAAATGTATGAAATACTATAAAAATAAAATTAAGGCAATTAAGGTAGCCTGGACCCTTCTCTATAAAAAAATTAATAGAAATAGAAAATAATCTTCATGTTATCTTTTTATTTTAAAAAACCGTGACGGGAATCGAACCCGCAATCTCCAGATTCGAAGTCTGATGCCTTATCCTTTAGGCCACACGATCTATAAAAATTATTTAACGTTTTTTTTAAATAAAAAATCATTTCTACTTTCTAAAAATTTAAACTGATATTCTTTTGAAGTTTGATCACAATTATTTTTTAAAAAATTTGGACTAAAATAAATTGTTTTATGTTCTTTAAGCTTTTTTTCTTGAATATTCTTTTTTTTTCTTTTTAATTCCAATGGAATAAATTTATCCCACGACTTGTCTTTTAAAGTTTTACTTCTCAAAAGTTTCCGTTTTATTACTAAATTTCTTATATGCATAAAAGGATGAATATTTTTCATACAATCTTCGATAATTTTTCTACAAGATTTGATATTTTTAAAATTTCCAATACAAGACACGGTATTACCTTGTATCAAAATATAAGATTTTGTTAACAATTCAATTACTTTAATTGTTGAGCCATTATTACCAATAATTCTTTTTCTCCTGTTTAAAAAAATCTTTTTTTTTTCTGTAAAACCAGATATTTTTACAATATCACAAAAAATATTTTCATTAAAAATTTTGGTAGCTTGGTGAATAGGCACCCCTCTTGAAAGAAGTTTTAAAAAGTCTCGTGCATTAATTATTGAATACGGGTCAATTGTTTTATCTGATGTAGAAATTTCAATTAAACTTTTTTTCAAGTTAAAAATAGTTATGATATTGTGAAATCTCAATATTCTTTGAATGATATACCACTTCTCAGACAAATTTTTTTCCTGATATTTTGGAAAAATTATAGAAAATTTACTATCAATAACAATCGGTGTTTTAGTTTGAGAAAAAAACGTTCCCTTGAAATATTCTTTAATATTCAATTTCATTTTTTAAATAATTAGAACTAGTAATTATGATATTATCATATAATAATTTATTTTAAAAAATACTCATAGAAAGATTACTCAAATTTTAAGCCAAATCTTTTATTAAGAATATTTTTTTTAAAAAATAAAATAATTATAAGTAGGCTTAGATATACCAATTTTATAATCGACACATTTAACAAATGACTAACCTTTTAATTTTTATTTAAAATTAGAATTTAAAAAAAGTATACAGCAAAAAATATTTATAAAATTTTGGAAATATTAAAATAAATTTAATTACTTGCCTTTAATAGCTCACTTTTTTTCCTTAAGAACTCAAAGATTAAGCTATTACCCTTTTTTCCTATCTTAGGGAATAGGATTAATTTGATAAAATGAAATAAAACTAGCTATTTCGTGAGTATCTTATATATTATTAAGGTCTTAAGTCTTATATTGATATTTTAGAAAATTTGTAAATGTTTATTTATAAATCTAAAATATTATTGATATGGATAATAATAATTTAATCAATGTTAATAATAGGAATGTAAAATTAATTATCTATCTTATTAGGCAAAAGTTGTAAAAAATATGATTCAGTTAATTCTTAAACTATAATATAGTCTAATATAACATATTAAACTTACAACATTCTCAAATATTTAACCATTTTTCCCTTTAAAAATAATTCTTTTGTTTCTTGGAAGGATGTACCAATCTTATTTGTTAGTATTGAATTTTCCATAAATATATTTAATTGAGCGTCGAACTTCATCAATTTTCCATTACATGTTAATCCTTTTCTACATTCTATCAAAATTGAACTATTCATTAATTCTTTTAAAAAATTATCTTGGACGCGAAAAAATAATGCCATAATTTTAACGTAAGAAGCCTCGGGTGTTTTATGATTATTGAAAACTCAACAAGAATTGATAATTTACAATTAGAAATGAACACAGTTGATATATTATTTTGGATTAGGGAGTTTATAAAGTTATTCATAAAAAAATTTAGTCATAATTTTCCCAAAAAATTAACAAAAAATAATTTTAAAATAAAAAAAGAATATTATAAAAAATTAAAAAATATGATTCCAGTGATTTTTAATAATTTTAGTTTTTTTCACCCTATTTTACTCGGGAATAAGCCATGGGTTCTTTTTTGGTTATTGAATTCTCTTGATATAGTTTGTTTTAATTTAAAAAAAAAATTCAGTTTAAAAAGGACCAGGCAAACTTTTATATCTTTGTCCAATTTAAATTTATCAAAACTATGTAAAAATCCTACGGTATCATTATTTATTATTTATTCTACAATTCTTTATTCAATTTTAAAATTTAATGTAGACTACAACTTTACCAAAATTTACTCCATTAAATCAACGTATTATTTTATTAGATCACTACTTAATAAATCATTGTCAGCTAGAAACTCTGAAATAAGTGATTGTGACAGTAGAAATATTTATTGTATCTTTAATATTACATCTTTACTCGGTAACTTAACGATAGATCTAGAAACTTTATGCATGAAAAAATTACGACAGTTATCGATTACATCAGAAGGTTTTTCTACAAAAAATTTTAGTGGGGCCCATGGAGCTCTCAGCTATTGTTGTTTTGGAGCTTTATCTTTTTTAATTATTAAAAAAGATGAAATCAAATTTTCTTTTAATGTTAAAAAATGGTTGACAAATAGACAAAACTTGTTTATGTTTGGTTTATCTGGGAAAATATCCAAAATTCCAGATTCCTGCTATAATTTCTGGATTGGAGCAAGTTTAGTAATAATGAATTTGAAATTAAACGAAAAATTAGAAAATAGTTTTATTTTTAGTAATGATAAAATATCGAACTATTTTTCCGATAGGTGTGGAAAAGTGACTGATTTTTATCATATTTGCTATTCTATCTGTGGATTTTCCATTCTTAATTTTTTAATAATTTATAAAACTAATCCAATAAAAAAAAACTTATTAAACAACAGAGATTTTTTTTTCAGGAATTTAGCGAAAATAAATCCCTTATTTAGTATTAGGGAATCTAGGGTAATTCACTTTGTATCATGCAATAAATAGATAGAATTAATCCTTATTTGCATAACAAAGTCAACAAAATTAATAATAAAATTAAATTTTCAAATTAATAATCTTTATTTTTTTTTCAAATCTATAAATAAAAAAAAGGTGATTAATAATTGGAATCATATTGTTTCTTAATGTTATGATCAATAACTGAGATTTTTTAATTCTACTTTTTAATTTAAATGAAAGCTTTTTCACATTTTTAAAATCTAATGCAGCATTAATTTCATCAAATATATACGAATTTGGTTGTTGGAAAAAATGATTTCTGGCCACCAGACTGGTGACTAAAAACGAGGTTATTTTTTTTTAGAATGATTACTGTCAGTACTTCCAAAAAAATATTTGAATTATCAATGGAAGTTATCCCCAAAAACCCATTTGTTGGGAAGTTAAAATATTCTTCTTTAATAATCTTATTTACAATTTGTAAATAACATTGAATTTCTATATTTTTTAATATATTAAAATTTTTGGAAATTAATAAATTTAATCTAATTTTCGATTTTTTCGTCTTTAAGATACTTATTTTTTTTTCAAAATATATTTTTTTAAAGACATTTAGCAAAATACCCCAAATATTATTTGTACCAGATTCCAATATTATCATTAAAAAAAAAAACTTCTTTTTGGAAAAACGTAGTTTATAATTGCTCCTAATTATTAACTTTGAAATATAATTGAATCTACTTTGAAAAACTTCCTGCTTGTTTGGTTGAATATTATTTATTTTAAAAAAAAATTCATTTATGAAAAAAATTTTAAAAATATCTTTTTTTCTTCCAAAGATTATTACTTTACATTTTTTCTTTCTTATAATTACGAAATCTTTTTTTTTAAAAATTTTTAATATGTACACATAAAATAATTTAACGACGACATCAAAATCGTTTGAATGGTTTAGATTTTTGAGCAAAAAACTGAAATAATTTGAGGTTCTTGAAATTTCTTCAATAAATTCAATAACCCTCATCTGTCTTTTAGGTTTCCCATTTGATTCCATCCTAAAAAAACTTTCGATATCTCCTTGTTAGATAGAGAAAATTCTCCCCTCAAATGGAAATTTTAAAAAAAAAAACTGTTTTAAAAAAAATAATTTTGTTTCTTCTCTGTTTAAAAAAAATTCGATTTCCCATTTTTAAATACTTTTCTTGTTATAGATATTTCCCACACTTGTTTAAGCGAATTATTTAAAATATTTCTTTCTTGAAGCAAAAAAATTGAAGAAGATGTTAATAGGTTATTCTTTAATTTATTAATTGTAATCAACCCTTTCAGATTCTTTGACCTTAAATCACAAACTTCCCCTCCTAAGGTGAATGATAATGCATCTAAAACATTAGATTTCCCGCTTCTATTAGGGCCAATCAGTATGTTAAGATAGTGATGAAAGGGACTTGCTTCTATTGAACCCTTAAATGATTTAAATTTTTTTAATTTTATGCTTTTTATAAAAATTTTTGTGACATACTTCATAAAAAAGACCAATTTTCAATATACAAAATGATTATGTATTTAATCTAATCTTTCTCACATTTATAATTATATTATCCCTTAAAATTTTCAAACTTTTTTTTGAATTTTTGTTTAGCTTTTTTGACACCTTAAAATTTAATCGAAAAAAACCACGGTATCTTTGCCAATAAATATTATAAGGAATTTTATTCGAAAGTTCCTTGTTTAAAATTAATGATGTTTCGTTGGCCCAACAACGTGAAACATTTGATAGTTTGTACCCACCACCCCCGAGTATTAATAGGGGAAGTCTTGTTTTTTTTAAAAAATCTACACAATGACCATGTCCTTTTATTGATAAATTAAATTTACCTAAGGGATCCTTCGACAAAGAATCTGCACCTGTTTGAAAAACTACTACATTAGGTTGAAATCTATGGAGAATTTCAATAAGGATGGGCTTGAAGATGTTTTTAAAAGATTGATCGTTTAATCCTGGCTTTAACGGAAAATTAAAAGAATAACATTTACCTCCGATACTGCCTCCGTTATTTTGACATCCTGTCTCAGGGAAAAATAACTTTTGAAAATTATGAAAAGATAAACATAGCACTCTTTTTGATAAAATAAAAGCCTCTTCTACACCATCCCCATGATGCGCGTCGATATCTATGTATAAGATTTTTTTAAATGTCTTTAATAGTTCTAAAATTGAAATTATGATATCGTTAACATAGCAAAACCCAGACGATTCATTATTTTTTGCATGATGGAATCCCCCTGACCAATTTACAACAATATCAGTCTTTTCTTTAGATAGTTCTATAGCCCCTGAATAACTAGCTTTTGAGTATAATTGTACGAACTGTGCAATTCCTGAAAATATTGGACAATCATCCCCATTATTTATCGGAAAATAATTTTTTATGTTCACTGACTTTTTAAAATCGTTTTTAAAGTTTAAAGTATTTAAATACTCGTCTTCATGAAAATTTTTCAATTCATCATTAGAAACATTTGATCCTTTTTTTATATTCATGTACCTATTCAAACCATATGATTTTACAAGTTCATGGACCATATTGATTCGTAGAGGTTTCATCGGATGACCAAATGAAAAAACAAAATTCCCGAATTTGTGGTCAAAATAATACGAAATTACTTCCTCATACATCTAAAATAAAAATATTAAGTTTAAAAAATTATAATAAATAGTTATTTAACCTATTTTTGTAGTTTTTTTTTTTAAATGGAAACATATTTGATTTTTTTTGAGTAAAGGAAAATGAATGGAATTAATGTAAAATTGTAAGTAAAAAAATGAAATATTCCCAATAATTTACATGGAATTTATGTTTACAGTTTATTGGTAATTCAAGACATCAATATACTGAAATAATTGGATAGAAAAATATATATGAAAAAAAAGTAAAATCTCCTGGGTGGAAAGAAAAATCCCATTGATTTTTTGAGCTTGGTTGTTTTGTAAAAATAAAAATGTACAAAGTTCTATTTAATTTTTGAAAATTTACAATACCATTTCCTTCTTACCTAAATTTTAAAATTTTTTAAAAAATCATCTGTGAAAAGTTCTTTATGACAAAATTTACTTTTGTGATTAAATAAATTATTTTTAATTTTTTATACATAATTTATTTGGTTTTATTAAATGTCAATTAATTCATATTTTTTAAATATATTAAGTTTTTAATAATATTTCAATTATGTCAAAAAACTTCATTTGTAATATGTATAAGCTGTCCTAAAATTTTTTATGGAACCAATTAAAAAAATTAGTCATTTACTTGAATTTTATGGAGTTGAATGTGATCATTGTGTTGATATGGAACCTTTAATGGAACAAATAGAAAAGGATTCTGGTCTTCCAATTAGGAGATTTGAGGTATGGTATAATGATGAAAATCTTAGATTATTACAAAAACTAGATAAAGGTGGGTCGTGTGGAGGCGTTCCTTTTTTTTATAATAAAAAAACTCGTTCATGGATTTGTGGAGCTACTACCTATCCTAATTTAAAGGCATGGGCATTAGGAAAACCTCACGAGAGGTTTTTACCTCCTCCAAGAGATGAAACTGAATATATTCAAGGTGTTCGAGGTTGGTTCGAAAGACTTAGAGAAGAGGGAATTAAAAGAATGCAACAAAGAACAGATTCTCAAACTGCTTTGAAAAATTAAAAATAAAATAAAAGTTTCCAGAAAAAATTTAAATAATGTAAATGATTTTTTAACAAAATTTCATATGTAATATTAAAATTCTCCAAAGAAAAAATTTTTGTTTTTTAAATTTAATTTTGGAGTTATATTCATCGATTGTAATTCTTGAAATAATAATTTACATGCATAAGGGAGTTTTATTTTTACATTTTGATTACTCAAATCTTCCGAAGCCATGAGCCCTGTATAATAATCAAAATTTGCAAGAAATACATCAGAAGAGAGCATCAATCGTTCAGTTAAGAGTTCTGAGCACCCAAAACCAACTACGCAATCTCTTTCCATTTCTCCAAAACGAAGGCCACCTCCTTTACTTCTTCCTTCTATTGGTTGTCTGGTTAGACAGGAACGGTTTCCTCGTGATCGGGCATGGATTTTATCTTTGACCATGTGTTTTAACCTTTGATAATGTACTGGTCCGCAAAATACTTCTTGTTGTAATGGTTCTCCTGTTAGGCCACAGATAAAAAATTCTTTTCCATCTGAAGAAAGACCTATATTCCGCAAGATAGTATTAAATTCTGAGATGTTTTTACCACAAAATGCTGTACCATTGAAAAAATTTCCTCGCAATAGTGAATTTTTCCCACTAATTAATTCTATTAATTTACCAATTGTCATTCGACTAGGAAAACCGTGAGGATTCATAATAAGATCTGGTATCATACCGTTTACTGAAAATGGGAGATTTTCTTGTGGACATATTAACCCACAAACGCCTTTTTGGCCATGCCTTGAAGAAAATTTATCACCAATTTCTGGTTTCCGTGTTTGTCTAAGAATAAGTTTTATAAAATGAGAACCATTAAGGTCAGTTGTATAAACTACATGGTTCAACATCCAGTTACTCTTGACTTTATATTGGATTTTTTTATCATTTTCTTTTGTTGGTTTTATACTTTCCAGATCTTTTTTTTTTACATTCTCAACTCCTGTTTCTTTTTTTTTGTAATCCAACTCAGGACTTTTGTTTTCCCAGCAATTATATATTTCTTCCATGTATTCTTTATTTTTGATAGTTTCAATGTCTCTAAATATAATTTTATGCTTTCGCACAAGAGTTGTTCTTGAAAATCCTCTTGAAATACTTTCCTTATTCAAAACAATAGAATCTTCCAAATCATATCCACTAAAAGACATAACGCACACATAAGTATTCGTACCTGTGGGTAATTTATCGATCCCTAGAAGACTAAGAGTTTTTGTTTTTACCAAAGATTTTTGAGGGTAAGTTAAAATAGAAAGTAGTGTATCGGTTCTATAATTTTGATTAAAAGATACTGTTCCAGAGGATTGTTTACCCATAGCACACTGATAAGTATTTCGTGGAGATTGGTTGTGATTACATAATGGAATTGTTGATGCACACAGACCTAAAATTATCAATGGAGAAAATTCCATGTGTGTAGTTTCCGCATTTATTTTTTCTTTTGTGGACACAATTAAAGCATTGTTCTCTTCATTGGTATCCAAAAATTCAATTATTCCATCTCTAAGAAAATCTTTCCAGTAAAACCCAGTTTCTTTGATCACAGAAACTTCCTTTTCTTTTAAACCTATTTTACCAGAATTTACTACAATAAAAGGTCTACATATCCTTCCAGAATCTGTAGTAATATAAACAGATTTCAAGAGGCTGTTCCAAAAAATAGATGTATATTTTCCAATTAACCCACTTCTTCTTAAGAACCTGAAGGTAAATAAGAATTTAGGAGGATAGGGATGGAATCCCACAATATTTCCATTAATAAATACTGTTGCAAGTTTTATATTTTTTAGTGAAAGCTCGGAATTAAGAAAATTTATTTCACAAACTCCTAAGTTGTGGATAAACCACTTTACAAAATATGAATTTTCTTTTGTGGAAACATGAGCTAAAAGTGTTAAACTTTTAACCAAACCACAAGATTCTCCTTCTGGAGTATCAGATGGACAAATCAACCCCCATTGAGAAGAATGTAAGGCTCTAGGTCCAACTCCTCTTCTTGTTTTCTCACAGCTGGAAATTATTTTTGTTAGATTACTCAAGCAACTTAATTGATTAGCTCTAGAAATTGCTTGTGTAATACCACTTCTCTCAACCCTATACTTTTTTATTGACCAGTTTCCTGTGATAAAAGCCATTTCGATACCATTTGAAATAATATCAGATCTGAAACTTTTGTTTAAATCAAAAAAATATTCTTTTTTTTTTTTTTCAGTATAAAATGTTAATTGTTTTTTAAATTCTCTATTTGCTCTTGTAAATAGATCATCAAACAAGATTCCAATTAAATCTCCAGCTAATTCGACCCTTTTATTTCCATAATAATCTTTTATGTCCGTATAATCTGGTCTATTCATTGCAATAAACAATCTCCTTGTCATTATACTTAAAAAGACACCTTTATCATAATCAACAATATTATTCTGTTTTTCACTAGTTATATTTACCAAAATATTTTCATTAAAAAGTTTGGTTAAAATGTCTTTGTTTTTAAATGAAGATTCTTTTTTATATGATATAAGATTGATACTAGTTTTTTTCAAAAATCGATCATCGATTCTTTTAATTAAATAAGAACTAGCCTGTTCTTTTGTTAATATTTTAACCCATTCGCTATCTTGAAAACTAGATTTTAATAGAGTTTCCAGCTCTCTACCAATCAATTGGATTAAATCATTATTGTCACCAAATTTAAAATATCGAAATATTACAATCAATGGGATATCTTCAATAAAAATTTTGTGCCTAAAAAAAAGTTTCCTTTTTTTAAGAACTAATATATTTTTTAATTTAAATAAATTACCGTTTGTTATTATGATCGCACATGGGCATTTACAAGAATCACTCTCAATAAATATACGATTTATTGTCAATTGTTCTTGAATTAAAATTATTTTTTCGGTTCCTCTAATTATAAAATATCCACCTGGGTCTACAGAACACTCTTTTAAACTTTCAAAAAAATTTCCTGTTTTCCCAGATAGAATACAGTTTTTACTTTGTAACATGAGAGGAATTTTACAAAGATTAAAATTAGAAAATGAAAAAACTTTTCCCAATATTTTAAATTTTAAATTCACATAAAGTTGGCTAGAATATGTTATATCTCTTTGCCGGCATTCAGTCGGAGTTATTGTATATTCAAAATTCTTCTTTAAAAATACAGCATTTTGAACCTTAATTGAGCTGTAACTTATTTTGGAAATAGATTTAGGAGAAAAAAATCCAAGATTTTTATTGTTTAGTATTTTTTTAAGGTCTGATTTAATGAAAAAGTCAAATGATTCAATTTGCTGCCAAATAATTCCTTTACTAAATAAATAATTATAAATAAAATTAAACATTAAGAATAATGCGGTATTGGCTCAGTTGGTAGAGAAACCTATAGCGTAGGTCTCATATTTGAGAGATCCTAAGGTCGTGAGTTCGAGATAAGGGTGTCTCATGTACCGCAAAAATAATCGAATACAATGGGTGAATTAATTAATCTCAAACTTTAGTTTAAAAAAATAATCTCAATTATTTGTTTTATATGACAATTTTTCAATTATCAGATTTACTGCTTTTTCAAAAGATAACGGTATTCCATTTTCATTAAAGTTTTTTCTGATGAATTTTTTACACAAAGATCTCCATCTATTATAAGTTTTGTGTGAAGGAATACCTTTTAAAATGTTATTCCATTTTATTTCAGTTTCATCACTAATATGCGACGATGAAATGGATTTAAGTAAATTAAAACTATCTATTATTGTAAGTTTAAATTTAGATCCAGGGCTAAAAAATCTTGCCCATTCGTTCCTACACTGTAAATAACTTCTAGAACCAATTTTTTCAGCCAAAAAAGTCCATCTTATAATTTTTTCGGTCCCACTTTTTTTTATTTTTTCGTGATTGGCTTGAAAAGTTACAAGTTGAATAAGTTTACACCTCTCTTCTTGAGTCCATTTTCCTTTTCTTCTACTATCTCCATTTTTTAAAGCATCTCTCCATTTATCATAACACGCACCAGGTAATCTATTTAAAAGAGTACCAATTTTGGTCCAGCTTTTTCCGTAAATTTTTACAGACTCATTTAATTTCATTAAATCTCCAGAGCTCCATTTACCTTTATAGTTTTTTGTAGACAAGCGTCTTCGGGCATGATCGTATACAGATTCAACTGATCTATATGGAATATGAACAGCCACCTTACTCCAAAAATTCTTCGGTAGTTTTTTTCTTTCCATTGAAAACATTCTTTTTCCATTTTCCATTTTAAGAAAAACACCTTCTTGTTTTAATACAAATTTTAATGCGGATTCAACAAGTAACGTTTCTGATCTACTAAATGGACCTTTTTTGTATTCGAGTTTTGTAAAATTTTTTTTTCTATTAGTTGAGGTGTTTATAATTATTAATGGTATTTCTTGTTGAAAATTGACCATTTTTTTATAATAAAATATTTAAAAATTATTAATAATATCTAAATACCAATATTAAAATTCGAATAATATTTAAAAAATTTATCAATTCTTTCTGTAGTAGACAGACCCTCATTTTTTATCATTTTTTGTTCAACAATGGTTTCTATTTTTGATTCAAATTCACCATTCCTAGAATCATAAATCTGCCTTATATTTAAAAAAACACCATAATCTTTTTTTGATCCAAAGAAATTTCTGGATATAGAATTATTATTGGGGTAATTTCCAATTTCTATTAAACTAAGAAAAGAATATTGAGCTAAATTTAATCTCTGCCATAGAATGTAAATTTTCCTAAATTTGCTTAAAAATATTAATTTGGTTTGTATTTTTAAAACAAATCTACTGTAATGATTATCAATATTTATTTTGAATAATATTCCACCCGAGAGACCAAAAAAAATAGACTTTATTCCTAAATCACAACTTATTTTATATTCTTCTATTATACCTAAATCTTGAAAAAAACTTTCTATAAATATATTGCGCTTATTTTTCATTTCATTTAAGATACTTGAATTATTTAAATTTTTAATAACTCCCAAAAGAATTGAATACGATGAAAAAAGACAGATTACACCACTAGGAGAAGAATCTGAAATTTGTAATAATACTGATATAACTTTCTTTGATAGAAAAAAATCTTCTTGAGAAAATACTTTTGGTTTTTCTTTGTTGGAATTTTTCCCCAAAATCATTTCTTGGTAAGAGACAAAACATTTTTTGAAAACAAGCCTCAAATTTCCATAATAAATTTGGCTTTGATCAAAAACAGACGAACCTGAAAATAAGAAAGAATTCTGAGTTGTAAAAACCAAAAAACTGATAGTATTTTCAAATATCAGTCTAGAAAATAAGGGGATTTCAAAACAACATAGAAATAAAACTGAATCCACTAACAAATTTTTAGTTGTTGTGGAGCTTATTGTCACTAACCTAAAATTTTCATTAGTACATTCCAATAAAATCCCAAATTTTAATAAAAACCATGTTAAATATTTAAGACAATTCAAATAACGTAAATCAAGAAGATGTGTATTAAACGCCATTAACATTATATAATCATTAAAACTGCAAAAACATTTTGAGCTAATTTGATATTCTTTTAATTTATGAATAAGTACCCCAAAAAATTGGTCTAATGATGTATTGATTTTGATTTTTTTCATCAAAATAGTTTTAATAAATTTAGAAATTTGAATTAAAATTGCAATTATTTTCAAGATTCTTGTTGAATTTAAATCTTTTGTAATAACTTTACTCTTTTTATAAAATTTATAATCCTTAATTTTTTTTTCTTCAGTATCATTTATTTTATTATGATTAGATTTATTGATTTTTTTAGTTGGAGTTCTACATATTAAATAAAAAAACTTTTTAGATATTTTGTATAAAACCTTTTTTTTTAAATACAACAATCCTCTTATACAATCGTTAAGAACTAGCGAATTTAATTCTGAAACTGTTAAATTTGCCATAACGCTATCAAAATTTTTAACGCTATCCACTATAAGAAATGATGTTTTGAGGATTTTTTTGATATCAATACCAAGAATTTCCGCAGAAAAAAAATTTTCGAATTGTATTACTATTAAATGAGATTCAAAAAGCAATTCTCTAGAAAAATAAAAAGGGCAAATCTGTTTCTTAATAGCCTGCCTTCGAATATTTTTAATGTTCCATAATCCTGAAGTTTTCTTAAATTTTTTTTCCGCGAAATTTTTAAAAAAAACACAGCCTTGATATATTTTTACCTTTTTTCCAAAATATTTGTCATTTTTATTTATTTTTAAAACTTTTTTTCTCTTTGGACTGGGTAAAATTAGACTAAGACATAGATCTTCTATTTCTTCAGTTTTATAAACTTTTTTAAAATCAGTATGAATGCATAATCGAGTTTTTTCTAAATATGGTGAAATCAAGTAAGTACAGTTTTTATTGTTAAAATAATTTTCAGTAAAAGAATTAAAATTTTCGAAATTACGAAATATTTTTTCATTTTCTAACACTGTTTCGTTGACATAAAGTAACCGAAATCGACTTTCTAAATTTAAATTGCAGGATAGATAGAAACTAATTACAGCTACAGGTAAACCTATTGTAGGTGGAACTCCTATTACTCCATTACACTTTTTTTTCCACAATTTTTGCAAAACAAACATAACTTGTATTTGTTCGGGAGAAATTTCCTCAAAAGGGAAAAAAACTATTTTATTACCTATAGACAATTTCATTATATTGGAGAAGGTGGGATCTATGGTTAAGATTCGAACCCACGACTTTTTGCGTGCAAAGCAAACACGCTACCCCTGCGTTACATCCCCTATGTATTTCAAAGTTTTATTGTATCAAAATATATTCATTCCTCCAAGGTATTTTGGAGGAAACATAAATGCACACATTCTTTCTAATGTTATCGGAATTACCGAGGGAAAAAAAGTAAGTCCTTTTGGAACTGTTATTGTTGTGATAGCTTTTTTCCCTGCAATGTCTTTAGGGAAAATTTTACCTGGGTCATCATCTGCATTATTTCGTATTAGTTACGACGCTATTACATTTAGAGCTATGAAAGGTGAAATTCTGAATGTAATCGTAACTCAAATTACCAAATTTGGATTTTTTTCCGAAGCTGGCTTATTGGAAGTTTTTGTATCCAAAGAATTAATTCCTATTGATTATATTTACGATGAGAATTTCCAAAGTGGAGTTTGGTTTAATCACAAAAATTTAAAATTAAGCATTCGAATAGGACATCCATTGAAAATACGTATAGTTGGTCTAAGAAATGCTTCTGGATTAGGAGTTAAATCATCCATAGGATCGATTCAAGCTATTGGAACAATGAGAGGGTTTGTTCAAACATCGGAAAATTACAAAAAAATAGGCATTAATTTAGAAAGGTAAAATTCATAATTGATGGTAATAAAATATCAGGCTAATTTGAAATTAAATACTCTTTTTCTTATTAAAAAGTGTTTTCTATCATTTTCCCAAAATTTTTAATTTTAAATAGAGCAACAGGAATTCTTTTATGCTTCGAATATTTATTCATTTTACCATGTACTTAGAATGATAATTTTTTTAGAATTTGATTTATTTGGTTTTTTCTTAGAATTTACATCATCCTTACATATCCTACCAGTATTTAAGTGTGAAAATTCATTTTTAGGGAAACTTGGTTGTTTTAAAATAACGATACTTTTGTCATTTATGTTTTTGTTAAAAATAGTTTTTTGATCCTTAGTACAATCTATATTTCCTAATTTTTTCTGAAAACACTCAAACATTTGTTTAAGGATGTGCTTTATCGATGAAAAGACTTTTTTGGAAATGAAATTTCGAAATGATGATTTACCAAAAATAAGTGAATCTGTTTTTATTTTTAATAAATAAGAATATATATTATTTACCATTCTATATTTAGTTTTAATTGGGGGACTTTTTTTGGAATTCATTTCAATAATATTGAAATCAGTATTAAAGAATTTTAAAATAAGTGGTTTTATCTTCCATGATTTGCTATCAAAAGAATATTTTGTTCTTTTCATTAATGTTGTAAATTAATATTTTAAAAATATTTTATTGGCAATTTTTATTTTTTAATACTATAATAAATGAATTATATGCATTTATAATTAATTTATGTTTTTATTTCAAAATTTGATTTATTTTTTTGGGATGGTAAATACACTGTTTTAATGTAATAAATAATAAAGTATTTTTATTTTAATTCCTTTAATTTTTATAGGATTTGAAATTTAGATATAAGGCTATCATTAATCATGCAATCTAAAAAGGAAACTTTTTCTAATTTCACTCCATAAAGGACTAAGTTTATATATATTTTTTAACTTTTTTTATAAAGAAATAATTTCATATCATATGAATTGTGATATATTATTAAATTTGGCGATTGAAAAGATAAGAATAGATTTTGGAGATTTAATAGCTTCACTTTTCAGAATAATCTCTGTTAATAACAATTGTTTCCTAAGTCAACTAATCTTTTTACTTTCGCATGTTTCCTACAGATCAATTAGAGTGTCAGTGATAGTACTGTTTCAATATAATCTAATAGCAATTGAAGATTATAAATGTATTCACATGGAAGAAATCCAATCGATTAAATTTTCTACAGTTTTATCTGAAGCAATATATCGAATTAGATACCCGCGTTTTATTGCTCTAATTGAATATGACTATGGTTTTTACGGTGGTGCAATTTTAAGATCGTTACTATACTATGGACAACTTTATATCTCTATAATTTCAAAACATTCTCTATTTCATTCAAGTAAGATTTTAAAAAGAGTTGAAGACATTTTAATTCATATGGCTCGAGATTCACTTATTGTTCGTTCTACTTTTACACCTAATTCAAATTTTTTATCGGTTTCACTTGTAGATAAAATGAGTAAGAATCCTTTAATCTCAAAGCCCCTATTTAAATCTAAATCTTCATCTTGGAAGGTTTTGACCACAAGGTTCAACTTTAGACTCAAGCTGAATATTTTATTTTCTCTTTTGCAAGAATATCAAAACTTTCAAATAAAACATGTTATAAAATTTTATATGTCCAGACTATTGTCAACGAACATTATTTTTACATATGAAACTTGGATTTCTATTGATGGTATTTCAGATTTTTGTAAAGACGGATTAATACATTTAATATTAAATGATAAATTTATTGTGTCATCAATTGAAAATCTCTGTTTCATTGATCAGAGTATTAGTTTACAAGAATTTTTTTTTAAAGTTAACCTAAAAGAAATCGAGTTTTTTTTTCGCGAAAAATTGATTGAAAATCTTATTGTTAACCAATTTGGAAAAAAATTCGGAGTTATTTTTAATTTATTGTCAGGTAAAAAGATTTACGAAGAAAAAGAAATACTTGTTAAAAGTGGATTAAATAGAATTCAAACTAAAACAATTCTATATCATATGCATCGATTGAGTTTCATTTTTCTAGAAGATTCCCAAGTTGACCCGATGATACCCAAAAATACACGCTTTTGGAAAATAGACTTTACAACTATATGTAAAAAATTTACTAATAATACAATAAAATGTCTCTATAATTTGTTAATACGCTTAGAAAATTATTACACAATTGTTAAAAAATTACAGGAATCGATAAATCAACCTTTTTTTAATTCAAAAAGCAAAAAGATTAGCAGATTTTTTTACAGAATAAAAACCTTGCTTACTGGTATAATTAAACTTGATGAAATCTTAAATGTCCTTTATTTTTAAATCCCAAATTAATTTTCTTAAAAAAATTGAATTATTTAGTTTTAAAAATATTCTTGAAGCTGTAATTTAAATTTTTTTTGATTTTAAAACCATTTATGATGCATTTGATATTATAGAGGAATTTCAACTATATAAAATTCAATCATAAAAAATTCTTTTTTTTATTTGAATCCAAGAAAGAAGTTAATATCCATTCAATCTTTTGGTTTTTTTGACTTACACAATCAAGTGTTATTTTATAAGGTTGAAAATCAAAACTTGGACTTAATTTTTTGAGAAGTACATTTCTTTGGCTATATCCGATCTTTTCATTCCAATAATGACCAAAAAGTATTGTACCTTTAAATCCACTGAACGTAACAATTCGTTTTGAATTTGAATTAGAAGAAGGAAATAAAGATCCTAAAACACTGGAAATTCTTGTTCCTAAATTTGAATTTAAGTTATCAAATATGACTTTAGGTAAATTTTTATTTTTTTTTAACCTTTTTTCATTAATATCAAATAAAACATTTGATAATGTAAAAAATAAACTAGGTCCAGATGGTAAATGTGAAATAACTAATGCTGAGGGTGAACCTCTATTTTCATATACAATGACCAAATTTTTCACACCTTGGAGTAAACTAAAGGAAACGAGAGAACTTAAAAACTCTGAACCTCTATTTATCTTTTGAGAATAAGGAAAAATATTTTCCAATTCCTTTATAAATTTTAATAACCTTGGTGATGGTGATCTTGATGTCGTTATGAAAATCTTTTTCATTAGTTAATTAAATAAATGGTGGGAATGAATGGTATTTATATTTAAATTGAAAAATTAAGTAAAATTTTTAATATTTAATATTTGCTAATTTTTTTATAAAGATTAGTATGGATCCTGCAAATTTACAAATAAATCTAGAAAGAATAATTCAAGAGTTAATACCTAAAGATGTTAAAATAACCGAAGAAGCAATAAAATTTGTAAAGACGTTATGTCAAGAATTGATTCAAAAAATCTCTTTTGAATCAGGATTCTCACACTCTATTTCACTTAAAAATTTATTGACTCAAGATGATGTTTCAAAAATAATTGCTAAATCTGGTTTAAGTAGATACATTAATGAGTTAGATGAGGAAGTGAAAAGGAATCATAATGATGAAATCGAACTTGAAACGTTATCCAAAATATAAATTTGTAGCATAAAAGTAAAAAAAAACTTTATTTTTAAGAAAATCATACCTCGAATATCTAAGATTAATCGACTTCCTCAATTTTAGGTCCTGCACCTTCATTATTATTTTCTTTATTTTGTGAACCATTAAAGTTATCCATATTTGGAGCCGAGCCTTGTTGATAAAGTTTTGTTATTATAGGATTGGCCAAGTTTTTAAGATCATTTTCTTTTTCTTCATATTCTTCTTTTTCTAAGTCTTCATTTTTTTCAATAAAAATTAAAATTTCGGCAATTTTTTTTTCTATTTCTGCTTTTTCATTCTCAGTTATTTTATCTTTTATTTTCTCATCTTTGATTGTATTTTTTATATTATAAGTGTAATTTTCAAGACTATTTTTGGCTTCAATTTTAAGTCTTGTTTTTTCATCTTCAGTTTTATATTTCTCAGCTTCTTCAACCATTCTTTCTATATCTTCTTTACTTAAACGACCTTTATCATTGGTGATGGTAATTTTACTTGATTTTCCTGTTGATTTTTCTGAA
>Ga0209491_10005189_pt1 | contig 19285 bp, 17 predicted proteins | sample BON02_FD_187213 | JGI IMG/M metagenome (GOLD analysis project Ga0209491, IMG submission 187213) | Freshwater microbial communities from Lake Bonney liftoff mats and glacier meltwater in Antarctica - BON-02 (SPAdes) (version 2) | ecosystem: Environmental > Aquatic > Freshwater > Ice > Glacier... | reverse complement strand
AAACGCTGCAGAAGTTCGTGTCAGTCCACGCCTCTTTTTACAATCACTTCAACTCCGAACGCCATCTCGTCGACCGCCAAACTTACAGGACACGACGCTCGGCCGCACTGGCCGAGTGGCAAAATCTCGCCGCCTGACGTAATCTCGATCTGGCTTTTGGTGTGCCGATCGGAGACGAGTTGCGGTTAAACTGACAGCGCCGCCGCCATAAAGTTTATGAAGAGCCTGCTCAAGAAGCAAAAAATATCGCCCACTCTGATCGTCACTGACAAGCTGCGATCATATCACGCAGCATTTCGCGAATTAGGCCTAACTACTGAGCATATTGATAATAAACACGCCAACAATCGAGTAGAAAATTCGCACCAACCGGTACGACGGCGGGAGCGAAAGATGCAGCGGTTCAAATCGCCCGGTTCAGCTCAACGCTTTCTCAATGTCCATGCAGCAACTTACAACCACTTCGACCTCCAACGTCATCTAATCAATCGGCCTTTGTTCAAGAAGTTGAGAGATCATGCTTTCAGCGGCTGGAAAGCTGCAGCCCTGAATGTCTAATCACCAAACCGCTAACAATCTTGCGCCTCGGCCAAGTTAATGTGACAATGCCTTCCTTATCAGCTCAATCGCATCAATCACTCAGCTATCCTCTTGAATTCGAGCTCAGGAAAACCTGCATCAGCCGATTGGTCCAGAATGTCGTAGTAGACATTCGCGCCGCCAAAATAGACCAGCACTCGCGGTGCCTTGTCTTCCCGATTTGCGCCCATCATCCAAGAATTTACCTTATCGCCCTCAGCCATGAGCGTCTGTCGGTGAATATCAGCAGTCTGTGCCGTCCACGCAAGCGCCGCTTCCTCACGCGGATTGAAGATGTCAAACTCCTCGCGCTCCATCTTCTCAATGCAGCGGGTTATCCAGATGACATTTTGCTCGATAGAGGTAGGTAGGTTGGCGAACGGCGCTTGAGGCCCAGTGATGATGAACATGTTCGGGAAGTCTGCCACGCACACCCCCATGATACACTCGGACACTGTCTGCCATTTTTCGCGTAGTGTCTGGCCACTGCTCCCACGGATGGGGAAGGCTTCTAGCGCACCGGTATAAGCTTCGAACCCGGTTGCCAGCACGATTATGTCGAAGTCGTAGTGGCTATCGGTTGTGCGGATGCCGGTTTCAGTGATTTCGGTTATCGGTTCGCGGTTTTTTATATCCACTAGGTGAACATTGTCTCGATTGAAGGCTTCCAAATAACCATGATCCAGAGGCGGGCGCTTGGCAAACAGCGGGTAATCCTCTGCCTTGGGTGTCAGCAGTTCGGCGGTTTCGGGATCTTCGATCCGCTCTTTCATCTTTGCTATGATGAACTCCGATGCCAACCGGTTGGCTTCCGGGTTGGTGAGCAGATCGTCGAAGGTTTCGAAAACCCAACGGAAACTGCCCGTCCAGTTTTCTTCAAAGATACGCTGCCTCTCTTCTTCAGAGGTATCTACCGCATTGCGCCCAGGAGGAGCATTGAAGGCCATGCCAAATGCGTGACCGCGGCACTTGGCGACAATTTCGTCGTAATTTTCTTTGATCTCCATTGCCCACTCCGGCGTCATCGGCTGTTGCATCGCCGGTAGAATATAATTTGGTGTCCGCTGAAACACTGTTACACTGCTAGCGGTCTCGGCTAGGACAGGGACCATCTGGACGGTAGACGCTCCAGCCCCGATAATGCCAATACGCTTACCAGCGTAATCCAGGCCTTCTTGAGGCCAGCGCGAGGAATGGAAGATGGGGCCTTTAAATCGATCCTTACCCTCAATCTTCGGGAGCAACGGCTGAGATATCATGCCCATGCCACTGATAAAATATTTGCAGGTAAAGCTGTCGCCTGCACCAGTTGTAACGCGCCAGATACCACGATCTTTGAGATATTGAGCATCCACGATCTCGGTATTAAGCTGGATGTGGGGCCACATTTCACATTTGTCGGCAACAAAGTGCATGTAGCTTTGGGTTTCCTTCCGATCCGGATACCGTTTGGTCCAGGTCCACTCTTGCAGCAATTCTTTGGAGAAAGTGAGACAGTAATAATAGCTCTCACTATCAGTGGCTGCGCCAGGATAACGATTCCACGTCCATGTGCCGCCGATGTCCGATGCCTGATCGAAGATCCGGACAGTTAGCCCTACGTCACGCAAATAATGGATGAGAGCCAGTCCCGCAAAACCGGCGCCGATGCCGATAACATCATAGTCGACTTCGGATTGCCCAGCCTTTCCCGTTGCCTGACTCTTGCCAATGCTAGTGTTTTTAATGGTCATCAGTCATACCTTCCTCGTATCCAAGACGGCACCTTGCTTGGTATCCGTTAATTGTCGTCTAAAGTTTTCGTTGCATATGAATTGGCGTATCTTGTTCGCTTGCGTCCGCAGGGTTGTTTGACAAAAGCCGAGCCTCTGCCTCGTCGATCCCGATGTCCCGCAAGATGGCCTCGCGGTGGGAATCTGGCTGCCACATAGTCGGCATGACCGGCTCGGTAGCCATAAAGCGGGGTGCCGGACGAGGTTGCACGAAGCCATTGTCTTCAACATAGCTATCCCGCGCGAGATTGTGATGGTGTGTCAGAGCCTCCTCCATTGTTAGCACCTCGCTAAAACAACAATCTTGGTCCTGTAATTTCTTCGTCCATATTTCGCGTGGGGAAGCTAAGAAAATTTTGGCCAGACGGGACTTCATCGCGGGCCATTTTGTTTGGTCGTGTTGATCAGCAAAAATAGGGTCGTCACACAGATCCATTGCTTCGAGCAGGCGCGCAAAGAACTTACTTTCAATGGCGGCGATCGCAACAAAAGCGCCGTCAGCACACGCATAGCAGCTATAGAATGGTGCGCCCCCATCGAGCAGGTTTTGGCCTCGTTGCGCCTCCCACATCCCGTTGTGTTTGAGTGACCACATGCCTGCCATCAGCGTCGCAGCGCCATCTGCCATACTGCAATCAATGACCCGTCCATTTCCGCTTTGCCGTGCTGCGAGCAGAGCTGTGACGAACCCGAAAGCCAGCATCATCCCGCCGCCTCCATAATCACCGATAAGGTTTAATGGCGGTACTGGCGGCTGCCCATCGACCCCCATTGCGGCAAGGGCTCCGCTGAGCGAAATATAATTTAGGTCATGCCCTGCCTTATCGGAAAGCGGACCTGCCTGACCCCAGCCGGTCATACGCCCATAAACTAACGCCGGATTGATTTTCATCAAAATATCAGGGCCTAACCCAAGACGTTCGGCAACGCCTGGTCTAAAACCTTCGATCAGGCCATCAGCCGACTCGATAAGTTTCGTAACAATTTCCACGGATTTGGGTTGTTTCAGGTCAAGCGTAATTGACCGACGAGATCGCAACAGGACATCGCGTCGCTGATCTTGACCAATTGGATCGTTACCTTCGGGGCGATCGATACGAATCACCTCGGCCCCATGATCGGCAAGCATCATGCCGCAGAAAGGTGCGGGACCAATTCCGGCTAGTTCTATTACGCGTACACCTTCAAGTGGAGCGCGCATTAGGCCACCTTCCATACTTGTCTCTCCTATTCTTGATTAGGCGCATTCATACGGCTCTAACGGCCGATGATTACGATATTTGTTTGCGTCTAGCAACTTAATCATTTGTGGTATGTCGATCAGGTGGTAGACCTTTATTTAGAAGAAAATGAAGATGATAAGGTCACGGGTTTAAGTCGCGTATACGAAACGCGTCTTCGGTCAATTCTCGATACATCCTAAATTGTTTGGCTAAATCGACACTGCTTTCTGCGACCAGCCACTGGTAAATCGTTCCGAAAATAAAACTAGAAAACTGAAATGCGTAGCATTCTGGATCTACGACAGGATTAATTTCACCGGTCTCTATTCCTTCGCGAACCCAAGAAGCGACATCTTTGCGATATATTTCGTGGTAGTCGGCCAAGTGACTGCGAACTTCGTTATCAGTGCTGATGGATTCAAACCAGAGAATGTACATCGCTTTCATGTATTGGGAATGGTGCACCAGAAATCCCTCAACCGCACATAGCGCCGATAGACAAGCTCGAGTTCCGGTCTGGTGGCCAACCTTACTCGCCAGTTCCTCTGCCCATTTATCATTGAACCGTACTACCAGCTGTCCAAATAGCGCCTGCTTTGATCCAAAGCGATTACTAGCAAGTCCACGGCTATAGCCCGCACGCTCCCCAATGGCCTTCAACGTAGTCGAATGGGTCCCTTCCTCAATTATAATCTGCTTAGCTGCTTCAAACATGCGTTCGTCAGAAAGCGCGGTGCGTTCCGCTTGAGTGCGACGGCCATTCGTCGGTCTGAGGCGTTTTTTAGCGACGTCCATGGAATTGCTGTTCGTGGCTTTCCGTAGGGTGAATTTGTCGAGCTTAGTTGGAGAGGTTTTCATGCGAGAATGTCTACGCGAAGATATTGTATGCTGCCAGAGGCTACCTGCTCACGTAGAGCCAGTTTGTCAACTTTGCCGACGCCGGTAAGCGGCAAGTTCTTAACCTCCGCCCAGTATTCGGGCACCCAAAACCGGGCGACGTGCGTTGTCAGTTGACCGCGCAACAGTGCCCAGTCGGGTGTAACATTGGTTTGTGAGGTAACGATTGCTAGAGGCCGCTCTTCCCAGCGCTCATCGGGCACTGCGATGACAGCGGCTTCGTCAATCCCTGGCAAATCAGCAATGTGGTTTTCGAGCTCAGCTGAGGAAATCCATTCACCACCGGACTTGATGAGATCCTTCAACCGATCCGTGACTTGCACATAGCCACGATCATCGATGGTTCCGGCGTCGCCAGTATCTAGCCAGCCGTCCTCGGTCAGGACGTCGCCCACGCCATGATAGCCACCCGCGATCCACGGCCCTCGCAGCTGCAATCGCCCGACGACAATACCGTCTTCGCTGAGACGCTCACCATTGTCATCCAATATCCGGACCTCTACTCCAGCAACCGGACGGCCGCTTTTGGACTGTAAGCGATGGGCATCTGCACCGATCGTATCCGCGGCGGGATGCGATAAAACACAAAGGGGGCTCGTTTCAGTCATCCCCCAACCTTGTATTAGCGGAACTGCCCAACGCTCATCCACCTCGACGATGAGGCTTTCTGCGACCGCTGAGCCGCCACAAACAATAGTACGGAACGATGACATGTCGATCGGTGACAAGGCGTCTGCTCGAAGCAATTCATTTAGAATCGTCGGAACCGTTGCGGTAAAGCTGGGCGCAGTCTCGGCGATCATGCGTTGAACAGCCGGCGCCTTTAGGTGGGCACCGGGGAGCACAAAATCGGAGCCAGCGAACCAACCAGAAAAGGGCAATCCCCACGCATTGGCGTGAAACATCGGCGGCAGCAGCATAATCCGATCACGTTCGCTAAGGCCAAAGGCATTTGCGGCCATCGAGGCGAGGCTGTGCAGATATATTGTACGATGAGAATAGATTACGCCCTTGGGATTTCCTGTTGTGCCCGATGTATAACAGCATGCAGCTGCAGCATTCTCGTCAGGCACTGGAAATTCAGTAATCGGATCATGGGCGGCAATAAAGTTCTCGTAGATGGACCATGGCTTGGTTAGTTCCGAAAGCCCATCGCTCACCCCGGTAACAACAATATGTTCCAGACTGTCGATGTTATTGACCACATCGATGGCATCGGCAAGCAAAGCGCCGTCGGCGATAAGCACTGTGTCTCCTGCGTCCGACATGATGAAGGCGAGCTGATCAGCATGCAACCGCAGGTTAAGTGTATGCAGGACAGCGCCCATCGACGGTATGGCGAGATATGCTTCGAAGTGAGCGAAATCATTCCAGCAAAGTGTTGCCACTCTCATATTTGCTCCGACGCCGCATGCTTTCAGTGCCGCGGCAAGCTTTCGCGCACGACGGGCTGTTTCAGCGTAGCTACGCCATTCTACCTTCTCTCCATCAAAGGTTCCGATCTTGCTGCGCGCATGGATCCGCTCGCCATGTGCGAATATCGTTCCAGTACCCAACTGGACGTTCATCATCGTGGCTTCCATCAGACAATTGCTCCCGCGCTCATCCGCGCTTTCGCTGCAGCAAGCAGGTTCGGGACATCCTGTTCCAGTCCGCGCTCATATTCGCCATCAACTTGTCCCTTTTGCTGGAGAACATATGCTCCCTCGACAATTGCCGCGAGGCGCCACAGCGCAAAAACCTGAAAATACTGCAACCGGTCTATATTCAGTCCTGTCATCTTAGCCCAATGCGATGCGAGATCTTCGCCGGACAGCACCCCGGGACGATTGGAAATCCGCTGTACGAAACGAAAGCCAAGCGCGGCTTCTTCATCACGATTCCATAGCGCAGTGACTAGGCCGAGGTCTACCAGGGGGTCAGCGAGAGTTGCCATCTCCCAATCTAAGATTGCATTCACTCTGGGAACAGTCGTGTCCATCAGCGTATTGTCGAGATGATAGTCACAATGAACGATGCGGATTGCTTGCGGGTCGGGGCAATGAGCTAATAGCCACGAAGCGATCATGTCGATCTCCGGCAAATGCCTGACCTGGTCCTCGCGCCGGACATCCCGCCACCGCTCGACCTGTCTCGTAACGAAATTGCGCGCCTTGTCTAATCTGCCGAGTCCCAGGCCGTCAGGATCAATGACATGAATCGCCCCCAGTGCGGAAATCATTGCGGAACCGATGGCATTGCAAGTACCGATAGAGTCTTGATAGGTGGCTGGCAAATGCTCAGTAATCGCGACCCCAGGTATGAAGCCGGTTAGTGAAAATGGGACTCCTATCACTGCCGGATCTGCGCACCACGCGATAGGCGGAGCCACAGGGGCCCGGCCGACCAGAGCTTCAAGAAACCGGTATTCCCGCTCGATGCCAGCCCCGGCCAGTACGGATACTGTATCAGCAGGCGGGTGACGAAGCACCATTTTTCCCTGAGCAGTGTCCACCAACCGTGTAACATTTGCATTGCCGCCAGTGAGTGTCGCGCCGATCACTGCGTCGTCAATGCCAGCCTCGTCTTGCGCCCAACGCGAGAAACGGGCTTTTTGGTCGTTTACAATCCGCACATTAAACCTCCGTCGGTTGCGACGGTGGAACCTGTCATATATGTCGACTGCGCGACCCACCATACTACCTCAGCGATTTCTGCCGGCGTGCCTTGACGACCAAGCGGAATCTTTTTTTCCAACCGTTCGCGCGCATTAGCAGGTATCTCGGCGGTCATCTCTGTCGAAACAAATCCTGGAATAACCAAGTTAACACGGATTGCGCGCCTCGCGAGTTCCACGGCTAGCACTTGTGTCAATCCTGCCAGCGCCATTTTACTTGAACCGTAGGCAGCATCGCCCGCAAAGCCCCGGAAACCAACGACAGCGCCGATATTTACGATCGCCCCTCCTTCCTTGCCGAAATGAGGTAGCATCGACCGTATCGTGTTAAGAGGGCCATTCAAATTCGTTTTTACTACCGCGTCAAAGTCTTCGAAATCGATACGATCAACCAAGCCACCGCGATGCAAGCCAGCGTTGTTGACGAGCACATCGATCCCGCCCCATGCTGCCTCTATTCTCGCGGCGACGTCTCCCATCGATTGATGGTCAGTGACGTCGCCGCGAATTAGCAGTGCTCGGTCCCCGTGATCTTCCTGAACGATATCTCCGCGGGCGAGCATCGCCACTCTACTGCCTCGCGCCAGCGCAGCCTCTGCAATCGCTCTACCGATACCCCTCGAAGCTCCGGTCACTAGCCAGCGCTGTTTCTCCATATCCTGAACAGAGTCAGAACTTCTGCGTCACGACGACGCCATAGGTACGTGGCGGGCGCGCCGCGCCATAGCTCCACAAACCCTGCACATCATAGCCAATCGTCCAGCCATCTTCATTGGCAAGATTGCGTCCGAATACGCTGATCTGGGTGTTGTTAATCTGATAGTTCAGCGATCCGTTGATTAGATATTGCCCCTTGTTGCGGAGCGACGGGTTGTTGAGGAAGGAGATTTCATGTGCCCCAATATAATGTACGTCGCCTGATATCCAAAAAGCTCCCGGCCCCACTGGGACTTCATAAGTTGCACCAAGCGTCCAGTTCCATTTCGGAGCGCGCCGCAGCTTCAAATTTGAATTGTCATCCAGGACACCATCGTTGTTCGTGTCGGCGATAAAATTCTTATACTTGGCGTCGAGGTAGCCAAGGTTAGCATTAAATGTCAGGCCATCAACCGGACGTGCAGTCAGATCGATCTCGACCCCTTTTAGCTCGGCGCTGGACGCGTTGATCGTTCGATTTTCACGGCCCGTGCCACCTACAGCGGGCACGTCGACGTCCTCTTGTTTATCTTTGTATTTCATAACAAACGCTGATGCATTCAACCGCACTCGTCGGTCGGCAAACTCGGATTTGAAGCCTAATTCAAAATTGTCGACGGTCTCCGGATCATATGGCGTTTTCGCGGTATTTTCCGAAGTTGGTCGACCGGTAAATCCGCCGGAACGATATCCGCGTGAATAGAGACCATAGATCATAACATCGTCGGCGACTTCGAACGACAGGCTCGCTTTGGGCGTGAACTTTGACCAACTGTCTTCTTCTGGATTGTTAAGATTATCGTTTGGTCCGAATCCATAGTCGGTGACCCCACTGGATTTCTTGTCGTGGGTATAGCGGCCGCCAAGCGTCAGAGTTAAACGATCGGTGAAATTGTAATCACCTTCGAAGAATGCCGCATATGATTTCGTGGTCTGCCGTACGGTCTGGGGGATCGCCAGAATAGTGTTGGGCACGGCGAAGCCGATATAACTAACCAGGTCGATCTTATAGGCGCTATCCCAATAATAGCCGCCGACCACGAAAGTTAGTGGTCCACTGCCTCCCTTTGAGAAGCGCAATTCATGCGTATCCTGGTGATAAACCGCAGGGCGATCGGTATCATAGAGCGTCAACGGCGTTCCGTCGAAATCCTGTGTAATACCTTCGTCAGTTTCCATCCGGCCATAGATATAGTTTATCTCCATATCGTTATCGAGGTCGTAGGTCGCTCGCGCGATTCCGAGGTTCATGTCGAAAAAGGCGTTTTTATCAAGCCGTCCGTTTGACACCGAAACGTACCGATCTCCGGACTGAGGTGTGGTTAAGTCAACCCGGCACTGTTGGTAAACAGCGCAGAAAAGATCGGTCGGCTTAGCCAAGTTGTGTAGTTGTGGTGGATCTTGGCGCGTGTTCTGGTCATCGAAGCTGAAACTTAATTCTAGGTTCTCAGTGGGGTTGAGAAGCAGCTGAATACCTAATGCTGAAAACTCACTGCGTTGCGCGTTCTGATTATAAAATTGGCTAAAAACATAACCATCAGATTTCCGGTAAGCACCGGTAAATTTTACCGAGGCCCAGTCAGCAAGAGGAAAGCTAATCAGCCCCTCGGCCTCCATGGTGTCATAATTTGCATAGGTCGCGCGCACCTTACCGGTCAACTCATCAGTTGGCCGTGATCTTCCTAAGTTGATGACGCCGCCGATCGCGTTGCGCCCGAATAAAGTGCCCTGTGGCCCACGTAACACTTCAACGCGATCGAGATCGATTGCTTTGACCAAATTGCCTGATGAAGTGCCGAGATAAATTTCGTCCAGCACGACGCCGACTGCGGGATCGACTGATTTTTCGACGTCGGCGACGCCGACGCCACGGATAGTCGCGGCCGCGACGCCGCCCGGTCCTTGCTGTGTATCATCAATAATCACGTTCGGTGAAGCATTGGCAAAGTCACGCACATCAGAATCGAAGCGACGATCAAGTTCGCCCTGCGATAATGCACTGACCGACGCTGATACGTCCTGCAAGTTTTCCGACCGCTTTCGGGCCGTAACGACGATCACGTCTAGACCACCAGATGACTCTGGCGATTCGACGGCAGGGTTGGTATCCTGCGCGAACGCCAACTCAGTCCCAAAAGGCAAAGACGCGACCGAAGCCAGAAGAATTACGTTTTTATAGCGATTGAACATTTCTGTTTTTCCTCTCCCATCGCCGGGCATTCTTAGCCTCGGCAGCAGCTATCCGGCAACATTAGGCCGCCGTGATTCGCCAACAAGGTCGTGATTCGCCAACAAGGTAATGCATGCCGAATTTGCTTGCTTTCGACAAGCAAATTATACCAAAACACAAAATGTTTTTGGAAGATTAGACGGATTAAAGCCAAATATTCTGTATTGTAGCCATTCTCTGGGACAAATTTTTCAACACACATTCTTGCTTGTTCTCATCTAGTTAAGCGTGTAAAAGAGTGAAAATAGTTGATACGTTAGAGAGGATGATACGATGACAGGACGGTTGACCGGTAAGACGGCATTGATTTCAGGCGGGGCCAGTGGTCTCGGCGAAGCGCAGGCGATGCTCTTCGCGCGAGAAGGCGCTTCGGTCGTCGTTGGCGATATTCAAAACGACAAGGGCACCCAAGTTGTTGCGGCCATCGAGAAGGAGGGCGGCAGGGCAGCTTTCATTCCTCTCGACGTCACGGACGCGCAGAGCTGGGACAAGGCCGTTAATGAAGTGTTGTCTCGCTTTGGAAAACTTACAACGCTAGTCAACAACGCTGGCATCTTTCACCCGGGCGGGATCGTTGATGAGACCCGCGAAGGCTGGGATCGCATGATCGCTATCAATCAAACCGGCGTTTTCTTGGGTATGAAGGCGGCGGCCGCGGCGCTGCAAGAAACGGGCAATGCTGCCATCGTCAACATATCATCGCTCTTTGGTCTGATCGGGAGCCCGGGTGCAATTTCCTATCATGCCTCGAAAGCAGCGGTTCGCGTCATGGGTAAAGCTGGGGCTCTTGAATTCGCGAAGAAGGGAATACGTGTTAACACGATTTTCCCGGGTCAAATCCGTACACCGATACTTGGCGATATCACGCCAGAGCAGGACAAAGCGATAAAAGCGATGATCCCCATGGGGGATGCCGGTGATCCGATGGATATCGCTTATGGAAGTCTCTACTTCGCATCTGATGAAGCGAAATATGTGTCAGGCGCTGAATTGTGGATCGATGGCGCCTGGTATGCGGGACAATGATGTTAACTAAAACAGATAACATTGATAGGATGGTGCTTTAATGGCTTGGGATTTTTCGACAGACCCGGAATTCGATCTGCAGCTTCAATGGATGCAAAAATTCGTTGCTGAGGAAATTGAGCCGCTAGATCTGGTTTTTCGCGATCCGGCTGCCCCTTTTGATCCCGCGTCCCCAGCAGCAAGAGCGATGGCGCCACTGAAGCAGGAAGTGAAGGACAAAGGCTTGTGGGCCTGCCATCTAGGTCCTGAATTAGGCGGCAAGGGATTTGGACAGCTAAAGCTAGGGCTTATGAACGAGATCCTCGGACGGAGCCGTTTCGCGCCCACCGTTTTCGGGACACAAGCCCCTGATACGGGCAATGCTGAAATTCTCGCGCGTTTTGGGTCTGACGAGCAAAAGAAGAAATATCTCCAGCCGTTGCTCGATGGCGAAATAGTCTCCTGTTATTCGATGACTGAACCGCAGGCCGGTTCTGATCCCGGCCAGTTCACATGTCGCGCCCGCCTCGATGGCGACGAATGGGTGCTTGATGGCGAAAAATGGTTCGCCAGTCACGCTTGCATCGCCGAGTTCTTGATCGTCATGGCAATCTCCCACCCTGATGTTAAAGTGCACGAAGGGTCAACGATGATCATTGTTCCAAAGGGAACCTCGGGTATGGAGATCATCCGGAACACTGCTGTTGGCCCGAAGGATGAAATAGGAAGCGGAGTCCACGGCTACATTCGCTTCAGCAACTGCCGGGTGCCCAAAAACAGCCATCTTGGCCCTATAGGAGAGGGCTTTAATGTAGCGCAATCGCGTCTCGGGGGCGGACGAATCCATCACGCAATGCGCGCGGTCGGGATGCTCAACAAAGCCATGGGATATATGAAAGAGCGCGTTGTCAGCCGCCAGGCCAAGGGTGAGCGGTTAGCCGATAAACAGATGGTTCAGGAGAAAATCGCTGACAGTTATACCCAGATCCTGCAGTTCAGACTTCATGTGCTTTATGCTGCGTGGCTACTAGACCGCGATAAGTCATACACGAGGGAGGTACGGCGTGAAATTTCTGCGATTAAGGCGGCCATGCCTGGCGTATTGCAAGACGTCGTCTATCGGGCGCTGCACCTGCACGGTTCGCTGGGAATGTCGAACGAAACGCCACTTATGGATATGTGGCAATATGTGCCGGAAATGGGTATCGTCGATGGACCGACCGAAGTTCACAAGATCGTCGTCGCAAAAGACATTCTCCGGGATGTAGAGCCATCTGAAGGCATCTTTCCCAGTTATCATACCCCGACTTTGCTAAAGGCTGCACGTGAAAAATTCGCGGCCTTTCTTGACTAAAACCATGACACGATAGCGATGATAAGGTGTTTACAATGAGTGAAGCAATTGAAGCTCGTCTGGACCGCATTGAGAGTCAGTTCGCGATCCACGACCTAGTTAGTGATTATTGCCACGGGTTCGATAAACGCGAGTGGGATCGGTTTATTGCCATCTGGTGGGAAAATGCGATTTGGAAGATAGGACCTCCATTTGGCGACTTTGAGAGGCATGAAGGCATCACCCACGTTACACGCGACATATTATGGCCCGCGTGGCAAGCATCTAGCCATTTCACTACAAATCTCGTCATCAAGTTTGATGGCGATGACCGTGCGAGCGGGATCTGCGATGTGGACTGTATCGGCACGACATCAGACGGCATCGCCCAGACAATAAGTGCAACTTACCGCGACCACTACGAAAGGCGCAATGGAATCTGGAAAATCGCTCTCCGAAACGTCACCATGCACCATTTCAGCCCGTTACCGGGCGTATCTCTCAATCCACCAGAATAGGACCAGGCTATGCCCTACTTAGAAACTGAACATGGATCGCGTACATATTTCGAACATCATCGTGGCGAAAAAGTTCCAGTGCTGTTCGTTCACGGATGGGGGATGTCGGGCGAGTATTGGAACTCGGCCGCAGAGGCGTTGGTGCGGGCCGGACATGGCGCAATCCTAATGGATCATCGCGGTTGCGGCCGATCCGACCGGGATTTCATCGACCTTTCGATCGATGCGATTGCTCGCGATGTCAATGCGATAGTCGAACAATGCGGGCTCGAGAGGGTCGTGCTCAACGGCTGGTCGCTAGGCGGAGCAGTCGTGGTCGCGGCAGCTGAACTTCTTGGCGACAAAGTGGCGGGCATGATCCTCACTTGTGCTGCCAGTCCGCGCTATGTGCAGGGCGAAGATTTCCCTCACGGCGGGAAACCAGAAGACGTTACTGCAATAGCGGGCGCGATTACAGCTGACCGTGCAGGATTTTTCAGAGCCTTGGCGCAAAGCGCTGCAGCAGAAGGGGCCGACCCGGCGTTGATCGACTGGTTCGAAAGAGGTTTTCTTGCGAGCGGGCCGCGCGCGAGTGAAACATTGATGGGACTCGCGTCTCTCGATCAGCGTAAAATGCTGGCCAATTTCTCTTTTCCAATATTGTCGATCGGCGGCGGTAAGGATGGCGTCGCGGATCCCGCCATTGCCCGTTACGCCGCCGAATGCGCCACCCATGGCAAGCTGCTGATATTCAAAGATAGCGGACACTCGCCGCATCTCGAAGAACCCGTCCGATATCACGAAGCGCTGTTGGACTTCATCGGAGAATTAAAATGAGAGATACATCAATCGCCGATCTCGCAGCTTTGCTTAAACCGTTATACCAACCCTTCGAGCTGAAATCGTTTCGTCCGAAAAACCGCTTTTGCATGGCGCCGATGTCCCGCTATTTTGCCCCAGGTGGTTTGCTTACAGAAGACGGTGCTAATTATTACCGCCGTCGCGCTGCCGCACAGATTGGCACGATCATCACGGAGGGCACCGGCGTCGCTATCAATCACACCGTCGCAGTGGATAACGTCCCGATATTCGCCGGGGCGGAGCCTCTTGCCGCGTGGAAAGGCGCCGTTGAGGCTGTCCATGCCGAAGGCGGCATGTTTGTGCCGCAGCTTTGGCACGTTGGCGGTTGTGAGGATTTCAACTACCCCGATTCTCCGCATGCTCCGTTAGTCAGTCCGTCGGGCTTTGCCGGCCCCGATGTGCCGGGTGGTCGGGCGATGACTGACAACGACATCGCCGATACCATCAAGGCATTTGCCAGTTCAGCGGGGGCAGCAAAGCAAATGGGCTGTGATGCAATCGAATTGCACGGGGCCCACGGATATATTTTTGATCAGTTCTTTTGGCAGCAGACAAACCTCAGAGACGATCGCTATGGCGGTCCGGATATTGCCGACCGCGCCATGTTTGCCGCGGAAGTTGTTGCCGCTTGCCGAGAGGCGGTTGGTGAGGATTTTGCAATCATCTTCCGCGTTTCACAGTGGAAGACCTATGATTATGATGCAAAACTGGCGCGTGATCCGGAAGAACTTCACCGCTGGCTGGACCCGCTGGCTCGCGCGGGCGTCGATATCTTCCACGCTTCGCAGCGCCGTTTCTGGGAACCGGAGTTCGAGGGTGATCCGAAAAATCTCGGTGGTTGGATTAAGCAAGTGACTGGAAAACCTGTCATCACCGTCGGCTCAATCGGTATGGACCGAGACCTCATGCAGGATTTTGTTGAGGGCGTTTCCTCGCCTATTCTCAATCGCCTGGAGGAATTGGTCGGGATGTTCGAGCGAGGTGAATTCGATCTCGTCGCGCTTGGCCGCGTCCTGCTCGCAGATCCCGATTGGCTAATGAAAGTTGAGCAAGGACGCATTAAGGAACTGAAAGCATATGACCGCGCGATCGCTCTTGATCAATATGAACATGATTAATTTCGACAGCCACCGACCGATTGCTTGGATTATCTGTGAAATCGCATATTTTTCCGATTTGATGGAAATCAATAAATTGGGGTGCTAGGTCTTGGATGAGCGCGCAAAGCAGTCATAAGAGAGGTGGCTCGGTTTGTTTGCACAGCGATTGGCAAAAGATAAGTGGATCGTCTGCCGTTTGTTTCCTCAATATTCCGATACGGGGTGTCATGCAGGGAGGGCTTAGCCCGACCGGAATGACACCCCATATCGGTTGCCAAATTCATGCTGCCATTTTCACAGGCAGGTTGTCAAAATATGTTTGATCGGGCGTCTTGGCGGCAAGGCTCGAATGCGGTCTTCTCCCATTGTAAAAGCCCAGATACCTACCGATCGACGACCGGGCTTCGCTGACCCCGCCATAGGCGTGCAGGTAAACCTCCTCATACTTCACTGAACGCCAGAGCCGTTCTACAATGACGTTGTCGCGCCATGCACCCCTGCCGTCCATGCTGATCGCGATTTTTTCGCGCAGCAGCACGCTGGTGAAAGCCATGCTGGTGAACTGACTGCCCTGGTCGGTGTTGAATATCTCAGGGTTGCCATAGCGGGCCAGTGCTTCTTCCAGGGCCTCGACGCAAAAATCAGCCTCCATCGTGATCGATAGTCGCCATGAGAGAACCTTGCGACTAAACCAGTCGACGATAGCCACCAAATAGACGAAACCCTTTGCCATCGGGATATAGCTGATGTCGGTTGCCCAAACCTGATTGGGGCGCACAATCGGCAGCCCTCGCAGCAAATAGGGGTAGATCTTATGCCCTGGAGCTGGCTTCGAAGTGTTCGGGCGGCGGTAGATGGCTTCGATCGCCATCTTCTTCATCAAGGTGGCGACGTGCAGCCGGCCAATCTTGATGCCCTCTTGCCGAAGCAGGTCGCGAAGCATTCGGCTGCCTGCAAACGGAAACTCCAGGTGCACCTCATCGATCCGCCGCATGATCGCCAGGTCGGCGGCGGACACCGGCTTGGGCAGGTAATAGACGCTGCCCCGGCTGATCCCGAGCTCCTGTGCCTGCCGTGTCAACGGAAGCACGTGCGAACGATCGATCATCGTTTTGCGCTCGGCAACAGTCCCGCCTTCCCGAGCGCCCCGGCCAAAAAATCGTTCACCAGCGTCAACTCTCCAATCTTGGCGTGCAGCGTCTTCACATCAATCGCCGGTTCCGCCGCTGCGGCAGCGCCTGCCGAGCCGAAAACACCAGCAGCCCCCTCCAGTAACTGCGTTCGCCACGTCGTGATCTGGTTCGGATGAACGTCAAACTGCTGCGCCAGCTCGGCCAGCGTCTTCTCACCCTTCACGGCAGCCAATGCCACCTTCGCCTTGAATGCCGAACTGTGGTTCCGGCGCGGTCGTTTGCTCATATATGCTCCTGTCATGCGGCCGCTCTGGCCGACGTTAGACAGAAAATCCACTTATCCCGCTGTGCAGTTTTCCCGAGCCACCTCTGTTCAGATCCCATAACCCCTACTGGTTTGTGTGGATTATCTGGTGGTCTGCAAAGTCAACATCTTTGTGCGTAATCAGGATCAACTGATCCAGGTGGCCTGAGAGCCGTGCCAAGGCTTCTGCGGTTGCTGCAGAGCGTTCAGGGTCCATATCCTTGTCGAGCTCATCACCGATGAACACTGAAAAGACTGTGGAGACCAGAACCTGCCCCAGCGCAATTCGAAGCGCCAGATTGGCCACGGTGGTTCCTGCGCCGGAGAGGGTGGTGATGTCCTGACCATTGACGGTCACGTTCATCTCCTCGTCGACGATCACCGTATCGAGCTTGCCGGCTGTCATTTCACTGATCAGGGCTGACGCCACACGAGATAGGGAAGGGGCGAGGAACGCCTTAATGGCCATTCGGGTTTCAGAGAGGGCAATGGCCCCTTCCGAATAATCCTTCGCCAGTTTTTCTGCCTCGAGAATACGGTCATTCCGATCGGTATAGGTCTGCAGCTGCGTCTCGTAGTTCTTGAGCTCGGTCTCATAAACCCTGGCTTCGACCAGTTTCTCATGGAGGACATCGGCTCCAATATCAGGCACGGCCATTTGATTGAACTGGTCAAGGTCCAAAACCCGAGCGGTGTTCCGTGTGTTCCATTTGTCCCACAGAGCGTCAAAGATATCCATGCCCATTTGGTCCTTCCGGGCCTGTTCCAATTCGTTAATGCTTTCAGGACACAATATAATTTTGGACGCCTGTTCAAGGAGCTGTACTGCCCGGTTCTGATCGAGCAACGCTTGTCTACCGTCAGCAATTTGCCGGGGTGTCAGTAATACTGCTGGAGCCCCTACGTCGACTAGGGGCGTCTCCCACAGCACATGAGCCCTGCGATCGGCGGAGATATCTGATTTGGATATCTCTGCTGTCTCGCTGGTCCCGGGGGTAAATTGGTGACCGCACTTTGGGCAGTCTACCTCGAGGTCGCCGAAGGTGGCCAAGGCCAGCAGGTGTTCCTGATGCTCCAGATAGTCAGCCGAGTGTTGGGGAGCTGAACCACGCTTGTCCTTCTCGGCTTCAAATGCTGCAAAGGCCTCTGCTGCGTCCAGCGTGTCGGCAGAATATTCTGGAGCGTCGATTGCATCATGCTCTGCCATCAGACGGCGATGCTGGTTCAAGTCGTCAACCTGGGCCTCAAGCTCTTTGATCCGACCATCCGCTGGCCGGTCCCTGTCTGGACGCTCTGGTGGTGCTTCTTCAGCAACCAGTTTGGCTTTGGCCGTCTCATATTCTTTTGCTATGGCAATCAGACCTTCCAGATCAGCCGATGGCTGATACCCATCAGGCTTCTCAGGCTCCACCGGTTTCGAATGTCCATCGAGCAACACCGAAGCGGTCATCCGGTGGGTCTTGGCTTCGGCCTTGCAGTCTTTCTCGACCTGTTCCTGTGAGGAGAGCCCGACGATATCGTCGATCAGTTTCTTACGGGCAGTCGGAAGCAGATCACTGAACCCGGACTTATCCTTCTGCACCGAGCAGCACACCACGTCGAACACAGCGAGATTGAAGCCGAGCAGGTCCCTTACTTTGTGTGTTACCGCAGAAGCATTTACCGCCAATACCTGACCATCACTATCAGTGATCGTTTCTTTCTTGGCATGGCGAACGATGGTGTAATCCTGACCGCCAATCGTACAGGTTCCTTCAGCGTTCAGGGATTTATAATCCGACGCAGGACCACGCAGGGCTTCCTTCCCGAACAGGAGATATCTCCAGATTTCCAGGGACCCAAACGTCTTCCCCGAACCATTTGGTCCGGTGATAGCGGTTGAGCCAGGTTCAAGGGAAAAGGCTCCGTCCAGGGTAATGCCATTGGTAGGGAAGGTTACTGAGTATTTGTGATTTTTTAGCATGGTGTCTTTCACCTTGATTTGATGCGGATGATCAAAGCCACCCGAGGTATTTGAAGTTGGTTTCCATGAAGTTCTGCGTCTCATGATGGAGTTCTTGAGCATCTCCGCCCTCAGGCAGGACAAGCAATAAGGGGAACGCCAAGGGATGGTAGGACTGGCACAACCACGTTCAAGCCATCCTTCGGGCGAGTAGTTCAGAAGCGCAAAAAGGCTCTTTCTGGTAGCTTTCCTGAGCCTGTACAATGTGACGCAGAATGTGTCGTTAATGTGCCGTAATGTGCCGTGGATTTCCGTTTTGTTCCGTTTTGGTTGACATGGGGATCAACTGCCAATATCGCCAAACCCGCAGAAACCAAGCGTTTCAGAGCAAGCGCCCGTAGCTCAGTCGGATAGAGCATCAGATTCCTAATCTGGGGGCCACAGGTTCGAATCCTGTCGGGCGCACCAATATTTCCTATATCTTTCAAATATTTGCTTCAGATCGGCCCTGCTTTTGTTAGCTGTTTCGGGTTCCGTCTATGGAACAAGGATTAACGCGCTTTTCCTCTGTTTTCGTCTGACTCCCGGCGGCTCCGTGCAACATGGATGGAACATAGTCATGAAATTGGAAAGTTAGCGCGATATCCCTTCGCGCGCGCGGGCGAGAAACTGTATTAGCACTATCGCTGAAGATTGGCATTGGTTTCCCAACAGATAGCCGGGAACAACGCAACACCCCCCAAAGCCTGACCTGTGGTAATGGAAGTTTTTGACTGTCTCATTACAACCATTGAAACGTCGCAATCCCTTCTCAGCATGTGATTGAGCTAGGCAATCCAGATTAGCTTTTACCGATTGTCGAAACTCTGGCCGCAATTCGTCCGCCAACTCGACACAACAGATTTCCGCTACGCTCTCGGTCACGCTCACTGTTCCCCGTCAGCACCTGTGGCACAAATTTGATGTTGTAAGTTAAGGAGGATTTGGGTCTCGTCGTAGTGACGAAGGAACGAAGATGAGACCCAAATCCTCAAAACCCAAAGCGAGTGCTGAGCGG
>Ga0209491_10005186_pt1 | contig 19296 bp, 16 predicted proteins | sample BON02_FD_187213 | JGI IMG/M metagenome (GOLD analysis project Ga0209491, IMG submission 187213) | Freshwater microbial communities from Lake Bonney liftoff mats and glacier meltwater in Antarctica - BON-02 (SPAdes) (version 2) | ecosystem: Environmental > Aquatic > Freshwater > Ice > Glacier... | reverse complement strand
AGGGGGGGGAGGAGAGGTGATTGTGTTGTCGCCGGAGGAGAATGGTGGAGCGAAGAAGCGGGCGGGACGTAAGACGGCAGCAGCAGCAGCAGCAGCAGCAGCAGCAGCAGCAGCAGCAGCAGCAGCGCCAGCAGCAGCAGTAGCAGCGCCAGCAGCAGCAGACGAAGAAGGTGAAGGAGGAGAAGGGAGTCCGGGTGGATGGTTGTATAACAAAGGGAGGGCGTTGCTGAAGGGGTTGGGAAGAGCTGCCACCAGCAACAGCTCCAGCAGCAGCAGCAATGGCAGCAGCGGCAAGGGCAAGAGCAACAGCAGTAGCAGCAGCAGTAGTAATGGTGGTGGTGCGGCAGCAGCTGAGAAGAAGAAGACGACGGCGACGAAGAAGGAGGGAGCAGAGAAGAAAGAGGAGGAGATTATGGACTTGACTGGTGATGATGATAACGAGGAGGAGGGAGGGAGGGAGGGAGGGAGGGAGGAAGAGGAGGAGGAGGAGGAGGAGGAGGATAATGATGATAATCAGAGCACTGCTAGTAAGGCGAAGGCGTTGTGGCTGGAAGTACTGGAGGGACCTCATAAAGGACAGAAATTTCAGTTGGGTGGGTTGGAAAAACCTATGTATGTAGGTAGGGAGGGAGGGGTGGGGGTGGCCTTGTCGAAGGATGGGGGGGTGGGGGGGAAGCATGTTAAATTGGAAGCGTCGGGGAGGGAGAGTGTGCATTCGCTGAAGGTTGTGCCGGTGGTTGGGAAGGGCTTGGGACCCGTAATGGTGAATAGGGTGGAGGTAGGGAAGAGTGGTCGGGTTTTGTTTGCGGGCGATTTGCTGCAGGTGGGGGGGAGTACGTTGGTGTTGCGGCGGGGGTAGAGGAGGGAGGGAGGGAGGAAGGGAGGGAAGAGGTGGTGTATACATGCGTGTGAGTTGGTTTGGCTGATAAGAAGGGAAGTGTTGGGGTGTGTGTTGTGTGTGTAGTAGCAAAGTGTGAGGGAAAAGCGAAGGTACGAGTACGACTAGAACTGTAGTAGGGGAGAACAGAGTGACCGGGACAAAGAGGGAGTGAGAGGGAGTATAGTAGCCAAGCGAGGGCACAAACAGAAAGAAGAAAGGAAAGTGGAACAAGCGTGCAAAAGAGAAAAGATGCCAGGCAGGAGCTGCATAATGCCTTGATAAAAGTGCCATCTGCAGCAGCCAATACACGTACGGCACACAACGAAAGGGAGAATAAAAACTGAAACAAGCAAGGGTGCGATAATGAGAGAAAAATGTCAGGCAGCTGCAAATCATGCCTGCCATGCCATGTAGTTTTGTTGTTGCTTTTGCCTGCGTTTAAATGTGATGGGCCAGAGGGAGCCATAAGCGACGTCATCGCGCGGCCATCCAGCCAAAACCCGTCGTGCTTTCGCGTCCTCTCTCCCTTTTCCCTTCCATCTCACCACACACACACTCAACCATCCTCTACACACACATTCCACACACAATATGCAGCTTCACGCGCCCATGTCCAAGCGACCGCGGGCGGAAGAGCACGCCAACGGTGGCCGGCAAGAGCATCATCATCATCGTGGAGGAGGGGGGGGAGGCTTTGGCCATGGAGGCAGGGGCCGTGGTGGACGAGGAGGAGGCGGCAAGATGCCCCACCTTTCCGCAGCAGCGGAGGAGAAGCGGCAGGGCATGCGCGTGCAAGAGATGGAGACGCTTCGAAAGCGGGTGGTGGAGGAAGCCCCAGCACCAGGTACATACATACAACACTCGGACCTAAGATACTCTGCCCTTTCACCCTCCCCACACCCACCCTACACATCCACAATACCCTACCAAAACAGGCTCCCAACCCTTCATCGACGCCGGCGGGAAACGCAAGACCTTTCAATCGCTGCCTTTGTCCAAAGTCACCCTCAAGGGCCTGGGACAAAACAGCTTCACGGAGATGACGGACATTCAACTCGCTGCCGTCCCTCACGCCTTGGCCGGCCGCGACGTCCTGGGAGCAGCCAAAACTGGGTCGGGCAAGACGCTGGCATTTGTCGTGCCTTTGTTGGAGAAGCTCTATCGGGAGGGATGGTCGCTTTCGGATGGGCTGGGGGCGTTAATTATTACACCGACGAGGGAGTTGGCATTGCAGATTTTTGAGGTGTTGAGGCTGGTGGGGAAGGGGCATATGTTCTCGGCGGCGTTGCTGACGGGGGGGAAGAAGGAGTTTCGCGAGGAGCAACGACGGGTGCCACGGATGAATATTATTGTGGCGACCCCGGGGAGGTTGTTGCAGCATTTGGAGGAGACTCCGGGTTTTGATGCGAGTCAGCTGCAGGTGTTGGTGTTGGACGAGGCTGACCGGATTTTAGATATGGGGTTCAGTGCGCAATTAAACGCGATTTTGGATTATTTGCCCCAGGGGGGGGATAGGCAGACGTTGTTGTTTTCGGCGACGCAGACCAAGTCGGTTAAGGACCTGGCGAGATTGTCTTTGGGGGAGGCGCCACAGTATGTGGGTGTGCATGATAAAAGTGAGCATGCGACCCCTGACCAGTTGGTGCAGAATTATGTTGTTTCCCCCTTGGAGGAGAAGCTGGACATGCTCTGGTCTTTTTTGAAGAGCCATATGAAGCATAAGGTGGTGGTCTTTCTTTCGTCGTGTTCGCAGGTCCGATATGTGTATGAGTGCTTTAGGTGTATGCAGCCAGGCGTGCCCTTGCTCGCCCTACACGGCAAGATCAAGCAAGCGCGACGGACGCACATCTATTTCGATTTCGTTCGACGGCCTGCGGCTGTTTTGTTTGCGACTGATATTGCTGCCCGTGGCCTGGATTTCCCGGCGTGTGATTGGGTGGTGCAGGTGGATGCACCGGAGGATGCGGCGATGTATATTCATAGGGTGGGAAGGACGGCAAGGTACCAAAGTGGGGGGAGGTCATTGTTGTTTTTGTGCCCTAGTGAGGAGGAGGGGATGTTGAGGAGGTTGGAGATGGCGAATGTGCCTATTAAGAGGTTGACCATTAATCCGAGCAAGACGACGAGTGTGAAGCAGAAGACCGCTGCTGTGGTTGCGTCCAACATGGAGTGTAAGCGTTTGGCAAGTAAGGCCTTCTCTTCTTACCTCCGTTCAGTCGCCTTAATGCCACACAAGGACATATTTAATGTGTCTAAATTAGATTTAGATGCCTATGCGGATTCCTTAGGGCTGCCTAAGTGTCCCTCGACCAAGTTCTTGAAGCTCCTGAAGGAGGAGGAAGGGAAGGAGGGAGGAGGGGGGGAGGGAGGGAGGGAGGGGGTACGGGCGAAAAAGAATAAGAGTCGGGCGTTGGAGAGGTTGAAGGAGAAGATTAAGATGGAGAGGGCTGAGAAGGCGGGCGGGAAAAGGAAGGAGGAGGAGAAGGGAGGGAGGAAGGGAGGGAGGAAGGGGGGGAGCGAGAGTGAGAGTGAGGAGGATGGGAGCAGCAGCGACAAGGAGGGGAGTGAGGACGAGGAGGAGGAAGACGAGGGAGGATTATTGCGCGTGAAGCAGAAGCACGCATGGGATCAGGAGAAGGAGGAGGAGCAGGATGCAGCAGTGGCGGCGGCGTTGGCTGAGAAGGCAGCCAAGAAGAAGTTGAAGGAAAAGATGAAGCTCCCTCCGGTGGGTAAGCCCGTGGGCCAGAACAAGAAGATTGTGTTTGCGTCAGACAGCGAGGAGGAAGACGAGGAGGAGAAGGAGGAAGAGGAGGTGAAGGAGGAGCAGCAGGTGGAGAAGCAGGAGGAGGAGGAGGGAGGGGAGGAGGAGGGACGGGAGGACATGCTGACGCTCAAGGCCAAGAACGAGGCGTACGTGCAGGCAGTCCAGCGACGGCTGCAGGCGAGCCGGGGGGAGGACCGAGCGGCGGAGCGGGTGCGCGTGCGGGAGAAGCATAAGAAGAAGCGGCTGCGCGATAAGGGGGAGAGGGATGACGAGGATGAGGACGAGATGGAAGGTGGGGCTGTGTTGGGGAGCTATGAAGAGGAGGAGAGCGAGGAGGAGAGCGAGGGGGAGGAGGAGAGCGAGGACGAGGAGGAAAAGGACATTGAGGAAGGGGAGGAGGAGGAGGTGGTGCAGCAGAAGGTTAAGCGGTCCAAGCCCTTGTCTTTGCAAGAGCAGGAGGAGGCCGTGCTGCGGAGCTTGCGCGGCGGGGCATAGGGTAGGATGGATGGGGGGATAGATGAGAGTAAAAGACGGCGCGCGACGACGAAAAGAAGACCACGACGACGACGACGCACACATAGAATTAAGAAAGAACAAAATGCATTGACTGATGCTGCTGCTTGCTTGGTCTGGGTTGTTGTTGCTTTTGTGTCTCCTTTTTGGCATGGGCCAGACAGTGCAGAACAACCTCCCGGCATCACGTGCGGTGACCGCGAGGAGATGATACACCAACACAAAGGAAGTCCTAACCTCAAACATGCACACCTACCACTCTCCCAGCACAGGCAGGCGCCGCCGTTCTTCGTACTCTCCGTGTCCTGGTCGGGAGGGCTTTGCTTCTCAGGCGCAGCAGTACCAGCATCATCCGCCCCTCCGCCCGCCCAGGCCCCGCAGCAAGCATGTCGCAGAATGGAAGCAAGAAGGAGGAGGACAAGGAGGAAGACAAGGCGGGCACCAAGAACCCCTTCACGCGCTACTGTACGTACGTTTGGTGGTGTCTAGGAAGGTGGGCTGGGGCGTGCGTGGGGCGTGATAGCCGTGCATTTCTCCCTCCCTCAATCCGTTTGACAAGATCAAGTGGGGAGCCTTTACCCATGTGGGCAACCCCAAGAGGCCCTGGAAGTAGCTCGTCCGTATTATTATAGCCTAACAGAAGGGCTTTCTTTTCATCGTGCGCCGCTCACCATCCTCCCCCTTCCCCTCACACACCGAACAGACGCCCAGCTCCTGCATCAACAGAATATGATGCAAGACACGGTCCGTACAGGCACCTACCAAAACGCTTTCCTGACGCACAAGATCGATTTCCAAGATAAAGTGGTATTAGATGTCGGTACGGGCTCAGGGATTTTGGCCTTCTTCGCCGTGCAAGCAGGGGCACGGCTGGTGTACGCGGCCGAGGCAAGCGGCATGGCCAAGCACGCGGCGACGCTCGTAAAAGAGAATGGGATGGAAGGCAAAATCATTATAGTTAACAAGGTGGTGGAGGAGATGGAATTGCCGGAGAAGGTCGATATTATCATTTCGGAGCCCATTGGCTTTTTGTTGGTGCATGAACGGATGATCGAGACGTACATGGTGGCTCGGGACAAGTGGCTCAAGCCTGGTGGGCTAATGTTTCCGAATGCCGGCGAGATTGTCATGTGTCCCTTCACAGACGAGGCCTTATATAATGAGCAGCTGGCAAAAACTGTGTTTTGGTCCACATCGACTGATTTCTATGGCATGGATCTGACGAGCCTGACGGATGCTGCCCAAGCCGAATTTTTTGCGCAGCCTGTGGTGGGGTATTTCTACCCTTCGTGCCTCCTTGCTCCCTCGGCGCCGGTGCGGCATCGCGTGGATTTCATGACGTCGACATGCGAAGAATTAAAGGGGTTTGAGATGCCTTTTTCGTTTGACGCGGAGCGGACGGCAATCATGCATGGGATGGGGTGTTGGTTTGATATTGACTTTGCGGGTTCGGGAAAGAGTGGGGTGGGGCCTGTGGTGCTTTCAACGAGCCCGGCGGCGCCTGGCACGCATTGGTATCAGTGTCGGCTATTGTTGCCGGAGCCGATTGCGATTAATCGGGGGCAGAGGGTGAGTGGCTCGTTGAAGTTTGAGGCGAACGATCAGTATTCGTATGACTTGGTGTTGACGGCCCGGTTGGACGGGACGGGGATTGAGTGTGCGTCGACCATTTACTTGCAAGATCAGAGTTATCATTATTTGAATCATCCGGTCGCGCCGGTCGTGCCGGTGGTGCCGATGGCGGTGGGGGGAGGAGGTGAGTTGCTAGCAGCTGGAGTAGGAGGGGTAGGGGAAGGGGCGGTGGTGGGAAAAGGAGGAGGAGGCTGGTCAGCAGCGATGAACACGACGGGTTGAGGAATGGGGGAGGACGGAGTAAGAATGATTGAAAAGGCATTGTCAAGTAGATGAACAGAAGGTAGGACGAATCGGTGATGGAAGAAAGGGATTAAGACACATTAATGGCATGTAAAGTAAAATAAGGGGGGAAATGGCGAGGTTCGGTTTGGGGGCTGGAAGAGGGAGGAGATTGGTTAGGGTCTTACAGCTTGACAAAATGGAAAAGGGGAAAAGACGCATAAGCAACGTTGTACATTACATGAAAGAAGGGTACGAAGGAATAGTGGGGAGAGGGATGCGTTGCAAAGAAACAAAGACGTAAGAGAACAGACAATAGGTGGGGAGGTTGCAGAAGAAGGCCATGGGCCACAGCCGTTGCGCCTTTTCGTGCCCTTCTCCCTTTTTTTGGCCAGCTCCACGATTTTTTGCCTACGCAGTACCTACCAAAATGTGCCTTGCTTTCTTCATTTTTAAGCTGCCACACACTTGCACACAAGGACAGAGCTACGCCCCTTTTCGAAGCAACATGGCCATGATTACCGCCTCAAGCACGGCCGTTTCTTCCACCACAGCCAAAGCCACGCCTTTGGTTTTGGAAGGCATGCTGGGCTTTAATGGCCGCGTGCCCAATGGCCTGCACTACACGCCCGATGGCACACATATAGTCTACCCCTTGGGGTCCATGGTCATTGTCCAAAATCTGGCGACGGAGCAGCAGTGCTTTTTGCAGGGCCACACGGGCATCTCTGTGAGCGCCTTGGCGATTTCGCAGGACGGCAAGCGCCTGGCCACGGGCGAGCAAGGCATCACGCCTGGGAGCAAGGCCGAGATTTGCATTTGGGATTTGAAAGGCGCCCAGGCCTTGGCGGGGGGTTCCTCGTCTTCTTCCTCCGACGGGCACGACGAGACCAAAAACCGTCTCCACACAGACCGCTTGATCCTCTTGCGGCTTCGACAGCACTTGGGGAGGGTGCAAGCCCTCGATTTCTCTCACGACGGCTCCTATTTGGGCAGCGTGGGTGGTCAGGATGATAATACTGTGATTGTGTGGGACCTGCGACCGCCGCCAGCACAACAGCAGCCGGAGCCTTCCCCTTCCTCTTCCTCCTCCTCCACCAAGCCTTCGACACGCGCCTGGTCCCGCATTGTGTGTGGCGCCAGGGGCTCGGACGATGCGACGCTCTGTCTGCAGTGGTTGCACGGCCGGAACGATCGCTTTGTGACGGGTGGCTACTTCTCGTTGCGTGTCTGGCAGGTGGACGTGGAGACGCCCAAGATGCATTACATGGAGGCTGCTATGGGCACTTTGCGCCGACAGTACAGTTGCTTGGCCATCACGCCCGACGACAAACTCTGTTATTGTGGCACCCACACGGGCGATCTGGTGCGTGTCCGCATCGACCGCGATCCCATCCCGCGCTCCAACAACGAACCCGACACGCTCCGACCCATCCTGGACGCGGTCTCGACCACCAAGTTCCAAATGGGAATCAAGGCGCTCGCCTGCTTTACAAACCCGGGCACGGGCAACACCAACGTGATCGTGGGTGCGGGGGACGGGAAAGTGGCCGTGGTGGCGCCGGGCACCCTCAAGTTGGTGGCCGGTAAGTCTGCGCAGCTCCTTGGTGGTGTCACGTCGTTGGCAGTGGCGCCAGACGGCACCGGCTTTTTGGCCGCGACGGACCAGTCGAATCGATACTACCTCACTTTCCGAGACTTTACGCCAGGGCTCCGCGGCACGTGCCATTATGCACCTATCAATCGTTTGGTGTTTCCCGCGCACTGCTCCGAGCTAATTTTGACGTGCTCGATGAATGACATAAGGGTCTGGAATGTGGCGTTGCGGCAGGAGCTGCTCCGCATCCAGGTCCCGAACTTGGAGGCCAAGGCTGTGGCTATTACGCCAAAGGGCAGCACTATCTTGAGTGGCTGGAGCGATGGCAAGGTGCGCGCGTTTTACCCCGAGAGTGGGAAGCTCAAGTTTGTCATCAGTAATGCCCACACGGAGGGCGCCGTGACGGCCTTGGCGGTTTGTCATGATACTGACGAAGCCTGCCCGCCTTGGAGGGTCGTTACGGGAGGGGAAGACGGGCGCGTGCGGCTGTGGCACGTGGCCTCGGCGCAGCAGACCATGGCATTCTCGGCCAAGGACCACCGAGCGGCCGTGACGTCGCTAAGCATTACGCGCGATAATCGGCAGTGCGTGAGTGCTTCGGCCGACGGCTCTTGCATTGTGTGGGACCTGGTCGCTCAGACGCGGTTGGTCGCCGTCTTAGAACCCACCCTTTACGAAGCCGCGCTCTTTCACCCCGATGGCTCCCAGCTGCTGACATGCGGCACGAACCACCACATCACGTACTATGATGCGTACGACGGGTCGCCCATCCGCGTGCTGGAGGGAGGGGAGGACGCGGTGCTGGCCTTGGACATTGTCGCGGGCGGGAAATTGTTTGTCTCGGGAGGCGCAGATAAATTGGTGAAGGTCTGGGCGTACGACGAAGGGGTGGTGCTCCGCACGGGCCACGGGCACAGTGGGCCGGTCCAGGACGTGAAGGTCAGTCCGGATGAGCGCCGCGTGGTCTCGGTGGGGAAGGAGGGAGGGATCTTCATTTGGCGCCTGGAGGGCGCCGCGGGGGGAGAGGTGGCGGTGCCCGGGGCGAGGTAGAGGAGTGAAGGAAGGGGCTTTGTGCTTGTTGAGCAACAGGGGATTGAAATCGGAGAGCAACAGGGGATTGGGATTAGAGTCTACGATCGAGGAGGAGAAGAAAGAGAGCAAAGAAAAGATGAAAATTATGGACAACGCAGAAACAAAAGAAAAAAACAATAAGAAACAATAACCATCAAATCTAATACACACAGATATATTACATTTACATTGAGCTATTTCTCCCGCTTTCCCACTTTTTCTTTTCTACCCAAGCATGAAAATCCGACTCGCAATATCCTTGACCACCCACCCAATCCCTTCCTCGAGCCCTTGCCCCGTCACGGCACTACACCCCACAATCGTCCAATGCCGTCCTTTTGTAAACGCTTCACTTTCCAACCCCAAGGCCTGCGCAATCTCCCCCACAGACAACGCCCCCTGCAAATCCTGCTTATTCGCCAATATCAAGACTGAGGCCCCCGCGAGCTTCTCCTGCTGCAACAACGCATGGAGCTCCGCTTTGCATATCTCAAGTCGACGGCGATCGGCACTGTCCACCACCCAGACCAAGCCATCAGTGGCCTCGAAATAATTGCGCCAATAGGATCGAATCGTCTGTTGGCCCCCGACGTCCCACACATTCAGGACGTACCCTTGGTACTCCAGGGTCTTGATGTTGAAGCCCAAGGTGGGCTCGATGGTGCTGATTTCTTCGCCGTTGAATTTCTGGGGTGGGTGGGAAGGAGGGGGGAGGGAGGGGAGGGAGAGGAGGGAGGAGTAAGTGGAACGTCTTGCTGGTGGGAGTGGAGGAGAGCATAAATTAATTATTTGGCGGACGTAACACACCCTCGCTGACTAAGTAGCTCGTCCAATCGTGCAGGTATGCTGGACCGCCTCAATGTGATGAGGCACACTCGCTCCCCTCCTTTCCGACTTCTGCACTCTTTCCTTTCGCTTTCCACGCATTGCTCCCTCACAGCTTTCACCCGGGCTTCTCACCTTTAGAATAGTCGTTTTGCCGGCGTTGTCCAGGCCCAGAATGAGAAGGCGCATCTCCTTTTCTTTTTGCTTCACCTTCTGCGGAGGCGGGATGGAAGGGAGGGAGGGTGAGAGGGGAAGGCGTGAGATGCAGGGGAGGGCGGCGGCAAGAGCAAAGGTTGGGGGGAAAAGGCGCTTCTTCGGAGCATCCGCAAGTGCCTCGTACATACATTCACTCATCCACACTTCGTACCTTGAGAATGGAAAGCAAGCCCATGGTTGCTGAAATGCGGCGGCGGTCGTGTATGGGGTGTGATGATGTTGATGTCGGGGCTAGGAATTAGAATTGGAGTCGGTCGCGGCAGCTTACAGCGGCAGCAGTCCCAGGATAGACGACACAGAGGGTCAAGCCTGTGATGGGGGAGGTGGCGGGCGTCTTGAGTGGGTTTGCAATGTGGGTGTGGGTGTCAAAAGGAGGCCAAAGTTTTTGTTCCGTGAAGAAGCGTGCGGCGGTGACGACCCCGCTTGTTGCTTCGAGACTGCCGTACTCACAAACGCACACAGGCACACAGGCCCTTCCTCGACCAGCAGCCGGGTCGACGGCATCTTCTTTTGCCTGAACTTGGTCGTTTCCCCGCTACCCGCCGGTTTCTTCTAGCCACCAGCCGCTCCACACAACCCAAGCAAGCAGCCCAAAGTGCTACCCCCAACTCATACACCCAAGACGCACACCATAACCAAGACCAATGGACTTTGACCGCAGCGTGTTCAAGCTCAAGAAGGAGCAGGAGATGCGACGGGCCGAGGCAGTGCGCAAGGCAGAACGGTACGTCGCTGTGTGTGGGTTTGAGAGTGTGGGTGCATTCCTCCCCTCCCTCCCTCCTCATTATGCCCCATTCCCCGACACGCATCGTCTTCCGCTTGCGGCCATCCAACTTGGCCTGTGTATTCCGTTCTATACAGACTGCCGCTGTCCCATGTCTTCTCCAACCCTGCTTTTCCTTTGCTTATATACCCACCCTCCCTCCACCCCTCCCTCCACCCGCCCCACCCCTCCCTACACCACACCTAGCGAGCGCAAAGCTCAAGAAGAAGCCAAGAAGCAACACGCCCTCATCCAACACGCCGTCGAAACCCGTCGTCGGGAACAATTTGAAAAGGAAGAGCACGACCGGCTGGCAGCAGAAGAAGAAAGGAGGATCACTGCAGGCATTACCTATAGTGAGGCTCTACTCCCCTTCGAGGTGGAGGGGGAGGGAGACAAAATCACCCTCCCACCAAGTGCTTTGGAAAGTCTGAGCAAGCAAGATGCCTTGGCACAGGGACCGATGCTGTTTCAGCTCGTCCTTGTCCCTACAGCAGCAGCAGCAGCAGCAGGAGGAGGAGGAGGAGGGGGAGGAGGAGAGGGAGGGCTACCGCCAGGGGCGAGGACGACGCATGCAGGTGTGTTAGAGTTCTCAGCAGAGGAGGGAACGGTGGGCTTGCCGCTAAAAGTGCGGAAGAGCTTCCTGGGTGGCGTTGCTGCTGCTGCTGCTGCTTCTGGGGAGGAGAAGGATGAAGGAGGAGGAGGGGCGTGGAGAGGAGGGGCTGGGTGTACGGTGCGTGTCAAGTATATTCGGTTGGAAAAAGGGACATATGCTAAATTTCAGCCCAAGACGGGGGGTCTGTCTCAAGTTCCTGAGCTTAAAGGGATGTTAGAGATGAATTTATTGAAGCACTCGACCTTGACCAAGGGGGATCTACTACAGGTGTGGTTTCGTGGGAAATGCTTTGATTTGAAAGTAATCGAATTGGAGCCTATGGAGACGATGGGCTTGCAGGCAGTGACGGTGATTGATACGGATTTAACGGTCGATGTGGATGTGCCCGAGGAGCAAGTGGAGAAGGAGAAGGAGAAGGAAGGAGGGAGGGAGGGAGGGAGGACCCCAAGAGGTGGAGGAGGAGGGCAGTCTGTAGGTGGTACTGGTTCTGAAATGTGGAATCAGATCTCGCCGCCGCGGACTTTGGGAGGGAGTAGTACTGGTGGTGGTGCTGGAGGAGGAGGAGGAGGAGGAGGAGGAGGAGGAGGGGGAGGGGGAGGGAAGACGTTGGGGAGCAGTGGGACAGGGCCAATGCGAAGCTCGACTGCAGACGAGGTGGACGTGCCAGAGGTTACCCAAAATGCAATTATGAGGTACATGAAAATGAATGCCCTTGGGGCGGAACCGGCCGAGAATGAGGAGGGGGTGATTAGTTTGGTGGTGCGCAAGCCGGATGGGTCAATGGAGAGTAGACGCTTTCGTAAAAGCCAGCCTTTTGAGGACGTCTTTCGGTTCGTGGATGCCACTTCTATTTCTGAGGAGGAGGAGAGTTATCGCTTGGTCACTCGCTTTCCAAGGCGGGTGTTCAGCGAGGCGGAGACGGCGGGGCGGAGTGTGGGGGAGGTTTTGGGGGCGGGGACGGGGAAGAAGGAGATGCTTATGTACGAGGCATGTTGAGAGGGGAGGGAATCTGTGCATAGGACGAGAAGGTTTGATAGTGTTGATCACCGCGACAAAGTAACGAAACAGAAGCGAAGAAACAAACTAAAAAAACACGAGAAGCAAAGGAAAGAAGAATGTGGCGGAGAGTGGCACGTCAAACCAGCGTCAAACAGCACTTTACTTCTTTGGCGCCCATCCACCTTGCTTTGCTTTTTGCTTTTGATGCCGAAGAGAGAGGACCACACAAACTTTACCCTCTTACACCAACCAACACATACACAGGCAAGCCATGACCACCAGCCTTGTGATGTGCTAGGGCGTGGCTTCATTGCCCCGCTTGGTGGCCTCTGTTTTGCTAGCTCCCACTTCCGCCTCTGGTCGCTCGCCCGAACTGCACGCTGCCTTTTGGCGAGAAGGGTCTTGTCCGCAGCAACGCAGCAACGACCACACACCAGCAGCAGCAGCAGCAGGAGCAGAAGCAGCACAAGTAGACGTGAACGCCGCTGTGCCCCTGTGCTGCTGGCGTTTTTGTAGCATTATCAAAAGGCGCTACCAAAAAAGCAAGCGCACCATCATCATCATCTCCTCCGTCACAACTCACTCCCCATTCCCGCCCACCACACCACAGACCCCTCTCCACACCATGGATGACCCGACGGCCACCATGTTGGAGGATGCCTCTGGCAGAATAGCCCTGGCCGAAGCCCCCGCATTTCCTGCCGCCGCGGCCGTCGCTGTCGCTGCCGCCGCCTCTCGGTACTCCACTTCGCACCACCACCAGCAACAACAGAGCCCCAAAACCCGCCTGGCAGAACTCTCCTTCCTCAAGTCGACCTTACAGCACGAAGCGTGGTTCTTGCCGGAAGATTGGGAAGAGAGCGTGCTGGGCCAAATTTTGGGGGGGCTGCGGTGTGAGATCTCGTCGCAAGTCTGCTTGCAAGCGTTGGAGTGCCTGTTGGCCTTGGTCCCTCAATTGAACTACTACGAACTCACGCCTTTTACCAAGGAGCTCGCAAGCACGGTCGGTGATGTGTTGGGAGACTCGCGGCCTTCTGTCCGAGAACGGGCACAGGAGGTGCTGTCGTTGTTTGTGAGTAAGGTCGGTGGAAGGGTAGTAGCAGTGTTGGAAGGCCTCCGTCCCGCCCTCACCCATCGCAACCCGCGTTTGAGAAAAGAAGTAGCTAAGTTCTTATCAGGGAGATTGTTGGTTTTGGTGCCTGGGGTGATGGATGGGGAGGGAGAGGGAGGGGAGGGACGACAGTTGTTGCTGGAGGCGTTGGTGGCCTTGGCGGCGGATGCTAATTCGGAGGTGAGGGGTATGGCAATGGAGGGGTTGGAGCAGGTGTTGAGGAGGGAGGGAGGGAGGGAGGGAGGGAGGGAAGGGGAGGTCTTGGAGTTGGAGAGGATGGGCTTGAGGGCGCCGTTGGTGAAGCAGTTGCAGCAGGTGTTGAATGGAGGAGGAGGAGGAGGAGGAGGAGGGTTTGCTGATAGTAATGGTAGCCAGGCGAGCAAGAGCAGCAGCAGCAGCAGCAGCGACGACGATTTCCTGCTAGGGGAGCACTGGCCCTCGACCGTCGTCCACCCACTCCCAACAGCAGCAGCAGCGCCAGCTTCTACCGTCAGCAGCAGCAGCAGCAGTAGCAGCAGCAGCAACATGAACGCTCCTAGCCGCACGGCAGTGCGTGCCCCAACTGGTGGTGCTGCAGGACGAATCACCACCACCACCACCAGCAGCAGCAGCAACAACAACACCAACAACAACGGAGAAAAAGAATGCAAGATCTCGGAGCACGTCGAAGCTACCAGTGAAGTGGTTCCTATCCCCATTCGAGCCGAGAGGGACTTACAGGAAGAATTGAACCAAATTTCCACTGGTTTGGCCGCTTCTGAAGACCAATGGCAAGCACGCGTAGAGGCGCTACAGCGCCTGCAGGGGCTGGCGGTGGGAGGAGCGGGGAGTTTCCCTTCGTTTGTACCCGCGATAAAGGGGATGCAGCAGCTGGTGGGTGCACAGATTGGAAGTCTGAGGTCAACGTTGTCGAGGGAGGGGTGTGTGACTGTTGCGGTGCTTGCGCAGGTGTTGGGGGATGGGTTTCTGCCCTTGGCGGAATTGTGGGGGGGGGTTATTTTGAAGACGACGCAGATGAATATCTCGATCATGGCGTTAAGTGCTGATATGTGTTTGAGGTGTGTGGTGTGTTGTACTAGGGTGGGGTTTCCGAGGCTGGTGCCTGTGTTGGTGGAGGGGGGGGAGAAATCGAAAAGTGATACGGAGAGGTTGCGGTGTGTTACGGCTTTAATGCTTGCGTTGTGGTTGTGGGAGGAGCAGGCATTTGAGAAGAGTTTGGAGGGGGCGGGGAGGATGCTTAAGGCAGCAGTAGGGGATAAGAAGGAGCCGGTGCGAGTGGCGGCACGATTGTGTTTTTGGGCTTTTCATAGGAAGTTCCCTGGAGCGGCTGAGAGCGTCTTGGATTCCTTGGATGGGAGTAGGCAGAAGATCTTGAGGAAGGAGAGGGGGTTGTTGACCTCAGCAGTGGTTTCTCCTTTGATCCCGAAGCAGAGGTATCACATTGTGAGTCAGTACAGTGCTAGCAAGTTACCCGTCCCTTCCTCCTCCTCCTCTTCTTCCTCCTCCGCTGCTCCCGAGAGCAGCAGCAGTAGCAGCAGCAGTAGCAGTAATGCCAGTGGACAGGCCCCGCGCCACCCTGCGCCGACGGCAACAGCGCCACCAGCCTCTTCTGCTATGTCTCGAGGCCCGCTTCGCCGACAAAGCATTTCAGGTGGTGGTGCTCTCCGAGTTGCTGCGCCTCAACTCAAGGCTAATTCTGCTGCAATTACTGCTGCTGCTGGTACTGGTGGTGCGCCGGTCGTGCCGCCTGCAGCAGGAGGGGCAGGAGCAGAAGCAGCTGGGGAGGAAGGTGGTGGAGGAGGAGGGGGAGGAGGAGGAGGAGGAAGGGTGCCGCCTTCCGGTGCCCCGCCGCAGCGTGTCAAACCTTACAACAAGCTGCCCAAGGCTCCTACTAGCCATCCTCCCCCCCCTCCTCCTCCTCCTCCTCCTCCGTCTGGCCCTCCCTCAACAACAACAGCAATGGACAGCGGTCTTTCCTCCTCCTCCTCCTCTTCTGGTGCTGCTGCTGCTGCTGCTGCTGCTCCTCCCTCGGCACCCCCCCCTACCCGACGTCTGAGTATCTCAGGCCCTCTCCGAGTCATGCGCCCCACCCCTCCCACCCCTGGAGGAGCCGCCCGAGCAGGCGCGAGCAGTAGCAGCAGCAGCAACAGCAGCGAAGTACCGTCGACAGTACCTGCTGCTACAACTACTGCTACTGCTACTGCTGCTCCTGCTGTTCCTCCCACCCTACCTACAGGCGGAGGAAACCCCAATCGGAAATGGGAGAGTATTTTACGCGATGCTGACTCCTCCGCGTGGAACGAACGCGTCCGCTGCTTTGAAGACGCCACGGCCAAGATTCGCCTCCTCATCGAAAGCTCCTCCTCGTCCTCCCTCGCTTCCTCCCTCGCTTCCTCCTCCTCTTCCTCCCAACTAATGATAATTTCATCAGAAGAGACCATCCTCCTAACCCGTCTCCTCTCCACCATCGTCCGTCACCTTTCCGACGCCAACACCCGAGTCACCCACGCAGCCCTCGAAACCGCCGCCGAACTGCTCCTCATCCCCTCCCCCCCCTTCCTAACTGAGGCCTTTCTCCCCCTCCTCGACCCCTTCCTCCCTCGCGTCCTCTCCAAAATTGCCGACCCGAAAGAACAACTTCGTTCCCTTGCCAATACCATCATTGGGCGGGTCCGCTCCCTTCTTGACCCTTCCTCCCTCTGTGCCTCCCTCTCTCGTACCTTCCACGAGCAACAACCTGACAAAGCAAAAGCAGCAGCGCTCGAGCTACTCCACCAAAGCATCCCTGCCGCCGCTCCCTTCTTTACACACGGACCGGCATTAAGAAGTTTATTGAATAAATTAGCGATGCTGATAGCAGGACACCCACGACCAGCAGCAGCAGTGGAGAAGGCAGCGTGTGGATGTTTGATTGATTTGTTTGCTCTTGAATCGGGACCTTGTATGGAGCATCTTGGGAATCTACCTACTGAACCTCAGATGGTTGTTAGACGGGTGCTACAGCAGCAGCAGCAGCAGCAGCAGCAGGTAGAGGTGGTGGTTGCTACTGCTACAGCTGCTGCTGCTGCTGCTGGTACTGCTGGTACTGCTGCTGCTGCTCCCGACGGAGGTGGGCGTGCGCGAAGAGATTCTATCTCTGGCACTAGCGGTAGCAGCAGCAGCAGCAGCAGCAGCATCAGCAGCAGTAGCGCATACCCTTTCTCTGCCCCTACTCTCCCTCCTAGGAGCCGCCTGCCTTTGGCGATGGGAATTAATGGAGGAGGTGGAGGGAGGGAGGGAGGAAGGGAGGGAGGAAGGGGCGATGAGAACGCCATGCCCAAGCAGCAGCCACGAGCAGCAGCAGCAGCAGCAGCAGGAGCCGCAGCACATGCCCCCATGAGTGAAGGAGGAGGGCTGAAGAAGAAGAAGACTCGTTCCCGCACGGCCGGGATGCCCGACGAGGGGGAGGGAGGAAGGGAGGGAGGGAAGGTGGTGTGTGTGAGTGTCGCGGCTGGGGTGAGTGCTGAGGAAACGGTTGAGTGGGCTTTGAGGACACTAGGGGATGAGTTAGCACCACCAACAGGGAAAGGACAAGCATTGGAAGAATTGATGTTTGTCCTAGTAGGAGGGCGGGAGGGAGGGCGGGAGGGAGGAAGGGGTATGTGGGACCGGTACTTCGAACCGACCATGCACCTACTCCTAGCAGGGTTGGAAAAAGCACCTGGCGCCTCTTCCACCTTTTCCTCCCTCGATACCTGCCCCCTCCTCCACCCCTCCTCCTCCTCCTCCACCACCGAAGAAGAGGACATCTGGGCCTCCGGCCTCAAAAAACCACGACCCAGCAAGGCCTTCCCCTCCTCCCTCTACCTCTCCCTCCGTGGTCTCCGCCACCTCCTCCGCCTCGCCCGACAAGACCCCCAAAAATCCCCTTCCTTCACCCCCTTCCTCCCCTCCCTCCTTCCTTCCCTCCTCGCCTGTGCTTCCACCCCTTCAATGGAGCTATTCCAACACGCCGAAAAAGTCTTAAACTGCCTCCTCCTCATCCACCCAAACCCCGCCCACCTCTACCTCTCCCTCTCCTCCCTCATCGCCCCCCCATCCCCCTCCTCCCCCCTCCCTCCCTCCCTCCCTCGCCCCCACCTGCTCATGGCCCTTCGAGCCCTTCCCAAGCTCTTACCCCGCTTGCAACCCACCCCTCGGCTCGTCCTTCCCTCCCTGCCCTTCCTCCTTCCCGTCCTTGTCTCCCTTATTAATGATTTGGATATTGTCGTTCGTATGTCTGTTGTTGCAACTCTTGCCTCTCTTTACCTGGTGGTAAAAGATGAACTCTTCCCTCACTTACACGCACGGCTCAGACCCGCGCAGTTGAAGCTTGTAACGATTTATATAGATAAGGCAGTCGCGAGGGAGGGAGGGAGGGAGGGACGGAGACCTTTGGGGGAAATGCACGTACAGTAGGGAGGAGGAAGAGGAGGAGGAGAATGCGTAAAGTGCTACGTGTGTAGGCAAGGGGGAAAGGAGTCGAAGAACTGATGAGAGTGTATTTGTGTGTGTAAGATAGAGCAAGAAAGTGGAGAATGAGAGAAAGTGCGTGTTTTATTTTTATTAAAGCTGGCATCAGCAAAAAAGAGAAAGGAAAAGAAGAGGGAAAAATGAGTAAGTGACGACGACGAAGAAGAAGAAACGAAGGAGGAGAAAATGGAGGGACGAAAGACAACAGAACCGAAGAACAGAAGCAAACAAACGACCAAACCAAAAGCAGCCAGCAAAGAAGAAGAGAAAAATGGACGAGGCCAAGAAGAGAAAAGCAGGAGAACGAAACGAGAAACAGCAATCAAAGCAACCAAAGAAAACTCATCAGGAGATCAAAAGAAAGCTTGCTCGCTTCACGTATCGTCCTTTGCGCAATTTTCTTTCTCAACTTCTTCCTCTTTTCTCTCCTCTCTTTCCTTTTCCTCCACCCTCCTTTGTAAATCTATCCATATCTCACTCCTTCTCCTCCTCCACTTTCTTCTCATTATCCCCAAATAACGAACAACTAAAACCCACCACCACCAACGCGCAGCGCGCGCGATGAGCACGATGCCACCCTCCTTTCATTCCTTTGCTCCTCAGATAGACTCCTACCAGACGAACAGAGGCAAACACCCGCCCTCACCGCTTCGTCTCTCACACAAACGGACAACACACACACAAACAAATACCCACCCTTTCGTTCTCCTCAATGATCGTATACACCCACCCATCACTCCACCACATCCTCCTCTCCCCTCTAAAAAGAAGAGAAGAAAATACATCTACTTCTCTTTCCACCCGTCTGCGGCGGTCCATGCTGCTCACACTCCCCATCCCCGTGGTACTTCAACTCCTATCACCACCTCTCCTCCTCCTCCACCCCTCCCTCCTTCTCTCCCTCCTTCCCTCTCCAATTTCTCACTTCTTCTTCTGCAGGGGTCCGTGCTGCTCACACTCCCCATCCCCATGGTACTTTAACGACTGAAACCAGTTCGAGGCCGCATAGCCCGAATTCGCAAAATGCTTCGTCTTCACCCCCTCTCTCTTCAGCTTATTCTCCACGTCCTCCTGCAAGAAATTAAACGCGTACTTCTTGGTCCCCAACACCTGCTTACGACTAATCGCCGGCTCAATCTGCACTTCCCACCCCTGCCGCTTCGCAAAGCGAGCCGCCTCCTCAGGCGTGTCAAACGCCAGCGTCTGATTACTCATCGGATCGGCAGTAGAAGTCCACCCCATTAACGGGTTGGACCAGCGTTCCTGCTGTGCCCAGGTGATGTGCCAGGGGTAGGACTTGTTGGGGTTGGATTGCATGGCGCTTTGGGCCTCTTGACGGATGGTGACCTTACGGGCACGTTGATTCGCGGGTTGGTCGTTCAAGACGGCCATTTCCTCTTGTTTTTCCGGAAGGTAGGTGGGCAGGTCGGGCACATCAGAGACAATGTGGGGTTGGACGGTTTTCATGGTCCCGGCGCGGATTTGGCTGACGTGCGCTTCGGAGGTGGCGACCATCTTTTCGAGCTCTTCGGGGGAGGGTGGCGGGGGGGGCTTTTGGGGGGGGGCGGGGAGGCAGCGGGTCAGGAGGTGGCCAGA
>Ga0209491_10005182_pt1 | contig 19319 bp, 13 predicted proteins | sample BON02_FD_187213 | JGI IMG/M metagenome (GOLD analysis project Ga0209491, IMG submission 187213) | Freshwater microbial communities from Lake Bonney liftoff mats and glacier meltwater in Antarctica - BON-02 (SPAdes) (version 2) | ecosystem: Environmental > Aquatic > Freshwater > Ice > Glacier... | reverse complement strand
ACACAGTAATATCCCCCTTATATAGCAGTTGATGACCGCGCGAGCTGGTGTTCTTCCGAACACTGACCGCGGCCACTCAGCTTATATGTATTGCCGAGATGTAACCTGGGTAATCAAACCCAATGATTGCCCAATGACCAATGATGAGACGTACTCAAACCCGACGACGAGGCCAGTGCGCACCGGCCTCAGTCATCATCAGCACAGGAATCAGTAACGGTTTACAGGCACCCATACCCCCCAGATTTATCATCTATCTTCCAGAGTAATGACTAAGGTTAAACCTTATTCCTTACTCTCTAAGATAACGACCCCCTCACACTCACAATAGATAAACACCCAGCTTCTCGTGAATGACCATTGCGGACGGACGACAGTTCTGCCGACGAACGGCCTCAGCGTGCCGACCAATCATCCGTGACGAACCACGAACCAGCAACCATCAACCCAGAAACCAGCAGACAACCATCTCGTGCCCCGGCCAACATGCCGGAGGCACCCCAACCATTCGACCCAGCGGGCTTAGACCCGGACGATACCCAGTCGGGAGACATGAACCTCCAGCCGCAGATCAACCCGCTCGCGTCAGCTGACGCGGGCGAGATGGCTGGCCATGATGCTGCGGCGTGTGTTAGCGCACGCGGCAAGTGTGATGGCGCGAGCGTGTGCGACGCGCGCGATGCCAGAATGCTTTCTCCTACAACCCTGCCTTTACAAGTTACAAGCGCGACAAGTCGTAGCTCCACAAGCACAGAACTCCGGCGGGTTAACCCTTAACCCTTAACCCGGCGCAGGGGCCATCGCGCTCGTACCGTAACCATCTACCATCGAGAACGCGGGCGCCGACGCGTCCAAGGTCTCCCCATCTCCAAGCGCTCCGTCCGCTTCGCTGCCGCTCCTCCCCTCGACGACGACGAGGGCTGGACTGTCTGCCAAGGGAAGACCGCACAAGGTCGGGCCAGGCGGTCTGCCAAGTGCGGCACTTCCGATCCTTCCGTCCGTCCTGCCGTTCCTTCCGCTGCCGCCCCTTCCGTCCGTCCTTCCGTCAGTCCTTCTGTCCGTCCTTCCGTCCGTCCTTCCGCCGGCGTTACTTCTCTTGACGCTGTCGCTCCCCCCGTTACCCTGCCCTCCGTCCCTTTCGCTTCCCAGACTCTCCCGCCCTGGGGGAGCCTCTCCTACGACAGAAGCGCGACGCTGATCCCTCCGTCCGTCCTTCCTGCCGTTCCTTCCGCTGTTGCCCCATCCGTTGCCCCTTCCGTGGCCCTGCCCGCCCCTTCCGCCGGCGTTACCCCAGGTAACGCTGCCTCCCCTGTCGTCTATTCCGTTTCCCCCGCAACCATTCCTCAGGCTGCTTCAACGAACGACTTGCCCATCCCGGCAGGAGCGTCGGCCGCTTCGACGAACGAGTCCACCTCCAAGATCAACGACCCCAAGCGCATCTCTTCTGTCAACGACACCCCGCTCTCCAACACCAACCCGCCCGTGCAAGCTAGCGCGTGCGGGACGAGCCCATCTCCTTCGCCCTTCGATTGTCCTGTCAAATCTGGTATTAAGCTAAATGCAGCTGCTGGGACTAAGGCCCGGCCTGCTAATAATACCATATTCACCGGCGACACCTCTTCCAACCCCGGTCTCTCAACCACAAAGGTCAAGGGGTCGAAGAAGAGGCAGCGCGAGAAGAAGAAGAAGAATCTTACCACAGATGACGGGATTATGGCCCCGCCTGTGCGAGCACCCACCGTCTACCAAGAATACGACGGCCTAAACGTGTTCACCGCCGAAGAGGATCGTGCTTACAAATACGCACAAAAACTTAAGGAAACCAATTATTTTCACCCTACCTACACCTCTGCCATAGGCCCCGAGGCCGCTCCCACTCCGGATGGGTCAGAGCCTTCCACCTCCACACCACGCACTCGTTCCCGTCGCCTTACACCACCACCCCCTCCTATGAGCTGGTTAGCTAAGGAGGCCGCGAAGAACGCACGCAACACCCCGAAGGCGGTTAAAACTTCTCTCGCCCCCTTGCCTTTGCCCCAGGTCGTCGAGGCGGAACAGGCATCCACCACGGGTATTCCACCCGTGCCTGACCCCCTTGAGCCCACGATCTTGCCCCAGGATATCAAGACGGCGGGCGTCCACACCCCCGAACCGACCATCTCCCCACTAGAGGCCGTTTCTCCGGCGCAGGTTCCCCTCACCAGTGCCCAAACCACTGCCGCAAACACGACCCGAAACCTGGCGCTTAAGGCCGCGCGCCTATTCAGTTATCGTCAGGAATTATTTCGAGTTAACCCGAATCGTCTAGACTCGGAGGTAGCGAATAGCGCCGCCCGCGCTTCCATTACCACCCGCATCACACGTTCTCAACACGTTCGCCTTCGGGAACGTAACCTTGCCGCACTCTCCTATGCTGCAAGGAAACTTTCCACATTTAAGGCTACCACGCTCAAGGATGCCCGGATCTTAGCCATCCACGTCTCTGCAGCGTGTCGTGTTAGCCAAACGGCGCCTTCCGTCTTACGCACTTCTGTAGTGCAGGAGCTGAACTCTCATTTGCTCTGTGTTACAGAGGATCGTCTCGCGCCCTTTAGCTTGAAGAAACTCTTTCATCATCTTAGCCAAATGGCGCCTTTGTCCCCTAATTTAGGCAAACCCGGCCTCGCCGCTAAGAAACCAACTCGGAAACGCATGCAGGCGCCCGATCCGATTCGCCTATACCGGGCCGCCAAGCGGCACGTTAAGGCCGCCGCCCTTAACTTTAACCATCTGCTTGAGACGCAGAAGCGGTTAACCGCTACTAAGAAGGATGGGCCTTTTATGGACCCAGAATCACCCCCCCCGGTACTAGCGGTGCCCTTCGTTCCACCATCTTGGGCGGCGGCGATTACTGGTGGTTACCGCCACAATCATATCCGACGCCACCTCCACTTAAACCACAAACCACACCCCAGACCCTCTCGCAAGGAAACAGGCAAGAAAAGGCGCACTAACCGCCGTAAAGCTATCCGTAGCTGTGCCGGTCCCGAACCTGGGCCCCGCGCTAACCGTCGCAAGAATCCCCGTACGTAGCTGTGCCGGTCCCGACCCTGGGCCCGGCCGTCGACCTCGTTCTGCTGGTCCACCTCACGCCACTCCTTCACGTTCATCATACACCCCCTCTAGGCCTTATCGCCACAACGACGCTTACAGACACGGAGAGAGAGGCGATGACGATAGGGGTAGACCACCACCACTACCACCACCGAATCCTCCCCATAGAGATCTTCCCGACTTACCGATTCGGTGCCATTATTCGGACCACAAAGGCCAGTGCGAGCGTATTTGCACACTCCATAAAGGCCAGTTCCGTTACAGATTGGTCAGGAAACATACCACCCTCACGTTTTGCACTGCTAATTGCATGGGGTCTTTTATACGCGAAGAGCGGGATACACTAATAAGCCAACCGTTCCCGCCACACGTCCGACAAGCCACCGACGCGTTGCTTAACCAACGTGTTCGGGAGCTCCTAAAGGGCAAGTGTCCCGACAACCCGCGGAGTGGGTACGCTTGGCCACTTAGGAGTCTATTAGATCAGACGGTGCGCGTGACAGCAGGTATGGGCTTACAAGATAGAAGCACGTGTGCTATTTACTCGCGATTCTTGTATGACATCGCTATCAACGCTGTTAATTACCGAGTAGAGGAAGATGGGCATTTTAACATGGCTAGCGTAGGATTACTTCGTTGGGCTGAGGATGTTGAAAACCAACACCTGTTCCGGGTCGTTGGCCTTGACGCCAACTCGGTATTTCACTGTGATAGATGGGGCCTCGAGCTACCCGGTAGGAATCCCACTAAAGGCACTTATGTCCCATCAGATCGGACCCCAGGGGAAAGGAGTAACGGTAAGCGTCGTCAGGACTTCCCTAACCCCTCGGTTGGTCGCTCCCCTCATTTCTCCTCCGCTTCCTCGTCTTCCTCTGACCCACGGGGGCCTATAGCTGATGTTAATGGGCAAAGTCGGGGGGAAGCTAGCTCCTCCAACTATGTCCACCCACCTCCAGCGAGTGTCTCGACCCCTCCGGTATCTATAACCAATCCACACCTTATCCTCAGCCGAAGGGTCCCCAGACTACTAAAGAGCAAGAGATCTTGGCGGTCTGTTAGCGAAATCCTCAACTACTGTATGGATCCGACTAAACCAGAGGAATGCAAATCCCTTGCCGCCTATTTGCGCTCTTGTGCTCGAGTTGGTTATATCTCACCTCACGATTTGGATGCTATCGAACACGCCACTTGTCATGGGTTAATAGATTGGGCCAATCTCGCTATTAATAAACTCCACTTCGCAACCTTCGGTATTCCTGCAAGACAGGATCCTGTCTCGCTAATGATCGACCAACACCCGGCAGATAACTTTTTTCTTAGCTGCCACTGAGATACGCCACTCCCTCCACCGGTTCCGCAACTTGTCGGAAGGGCAATAGTTCGAAGGAGGCTACCAAGATGTATCGACCTATCCACCGACAGGAGTCTTATTTCTGCGGATCTTGACCCTTCCCCAGGGGCCAGAAACGTCCTTCGCGGTATTATTCTCGGCTTACTAGACCAACCACGGACACCTAACGATCCTTGGTGGTCTATTGGCGCTCTATTAGAGAAGGGGATAAATCTACCCGATTCCGGTTCTCACAGGTCGAGCGTTGTTCAGACCGCTGAATGTTTAGTAAACTATTTACAGCCGTTGGGTACAATTGGAGTCTCCCCGCCTACAGGCTACAGTGCTATTCTTGAGGCCGGTTTGTTTGCTTGGGCCAGACTACCCAATTATAGACACCTTGTGGTAATCTTCGAGTATAATGATATCTATGGGCCAACGGCCTTCGGCCATTGCCACCTCCTTCAAAACCCCGTCCTCGGTATAGGAGAGAGATATTATTTCAGGCTTCCTGACCACCCACTTACGGAACCAGACTCACCAACCACCCCAGATTCACGGCCGCCACCTTCGCCTCCCCGAGACAACAAAGGGCCGCCCATTATTATTAAGGATAACCCGGATGGCACTCCGGCCCATTCCGACCCTTTTACCTCGAACCCCGACCCCGATCACACGGTCAATCCCCTCCTTGGTAAGGCAGTTACCGCTTTACTTTGTTTTCAAGGGCCAACGGCACAGGATTCCTATACCGTTAGCAAACTTATAGGGCTCCGTGAGGATGTGACTTACTATAATAAAAAGTACGAGGTTCGCTTATTCCGCCGGTACCTACAATTGTGCGCCGCAGAGTACTCGGTAACTACCGGAGATAATCATGGCATCTTATGTATCGGATTGCTTCGATGGGCCAAGTTCCCTAGAAACAATCTTATCTATATTTGCTTTGAATCCTACCCACCCGCTTCTCACCCAGGACATAGATGGCGCCTCAGAGTTAACGATGAGGTCCATCCTGAAGAGAATGCACTTTCCACTCCGGTCACTACACCCGCCCCGTACTCGACTCCAACTATGCATCTATTTGCCGACGCCATCCTTAGTAAAATCGTCACCGAGTTGCTAAAGAAACCTTCATCCCGAAATGATGAATGGTGGACTGTTGATGAGCTTCTAAGTGCCGCCACGAAGGTGTGGATTGATATGGGCGCCACTCCAGTAGAGAATTACAGACTCCTCACTGTTTACCTGCACTCGTGGGCGGGCGAAACCGAACCAATCCAAGGCGCCCACCGGTGTGTAGGATTATGCGTGATGGGATTAATTCATTGGGCGACCCAACCAAATAAAGAGTCTATCTAATTGGTCTCCCAAGACATGCTAAGTACGGACCTAAGTACGGAGGAAGGCGGGGACGGCTACCCAGAGCAATTGTGGTGTATTAGGCTTATTAGGGCGGACACTGACTCCAACCCTGCATCCCCACCTCCAACTCCCCCTCCGCCGGACGATGACCCACCGGAGGACGAGCAGAGAAAGGATAAGGCTGGAGAAACCCCAGGCCCTAGCGAACTATTTCGGGCCATGGAACGGCTATCGAGTGGCCTAAAGGGTTCCACTTCCCAAGGCGGCACTACGGACCCCGCTCACCAATCTCAATCTTCGTCCACCCTACCACAACACAACCTCGGGTTAAACCCGGATAGTGTTCATGCAAATGAGCCTGGTAAAACAATCAACATACCTCCTGGTTTTATTGACCCAGCCGCTCACGTGGAGGAAGATGTTGATTTTGGGGAAGATTATTCTTCGGACGATAATTGTGACGACTTTGTGCCGCCACCATCGCCTCCTGATTCACCTCCGCCACCATCGCCTCCCGGCTCACCTCCCGATATGCAAACCGGTATACCGTGCGGGGACCCTGTGGTCAACCTCCCCACACGGCCTACATCCCGCCGCGTTACACCTGTAGCACAGACGGAGTCGGAGATCGAATCTATTCGACGTCTCAAACTCACTAAGGAGGCTCGTGATAAGGAGGATAGGTATGAGTCGCTTCACGGTGAAAATGATCGTAGAATACGCAAACTTAACGCGATCACTATGGCCAAGGATGCTGAGCTTGAGCGCCAGATAGAGGAGACTATCGTGCAACTGCATATTGATCAACTGCCCAGGCTCATCGTGCCACGTAACCACGCTATGTCCACTAGACACCATTCACCCCCGGCGGTAGCTCAATGCGCACTCAAGGACTGCAACAAGGATGCCTTCATTATCGGGGGTACAGCGTCCCTTTGTTGTAGCCGTAGCCACCTTAAGTACCTACAGGCCATACGCTCTAAAACCAGGTGCGCCCTCCCGGAATGCGAACGCCCGGTCCACTTTAGACCAGACATACTCCTTGCTTACGATTTTTGCTGTATTAACCACGCCAAATTGGCAAATAAATACGGTAATAAACCTAAAGCAGGACCAGGAGAGATCAAGTGTGGCTTTCCAAGCTGCGACAACCTCGTCTTTTATTACTCCACCACAGGTCACTACAATTTCTGTGGTATGACCTGCAGGGAAATAATGGCTAAAGTCCCAGTCACTCCGCCCATGTTGGAGTTAACTTGTACTCGGTTTACCACACTTGCCGACGGCGCTGTGCCCCCGCCTTCTAATCCTCCTTCCGCTCCGGAATCGATTATTGACTACGGCACGCCACCAGATTCACCCTCTATCTTAACCACACAACCAGCGCCTCTAGCGATCCACCCACCCCCACACCCAGCGCCTCCGGCGACCACCGATCCACCTACCCACATTCCATTGGCGCTGCTGCCTACTCCAATGCCAGAGGCCTATGTTTCCAATTGGGGCGCCCATTACGTAACGGGTTCATCTAACCCGTCCCCGGTTAGAACCCTTTCGGTAGCCGACACCCACAGTGTACGCAGCACGCCACCAGTTACACCACCCCTACCACACACAGAAGTAGCCGTTTTCATAGTTCGTATGGAGAATGAGCCTGGTGAGACCCCCTCATCTAGCTCTCACGTTCTCCCGCGTATGGACCACGAGGACGAGGCTCCGCCACCCTCGAACCCAGCCTCGGCTCCAGCCAGTGATTACGACGAATCCGAGAGCGAGTCGCTCTCTGACTCTTCTTTACATGGAGGTTCACACGCGCAGACCTCGGTCTGCTCATTTTTTTTCCCCAGTACTAGTCTTTTGAGTCGCGCCCGTTACGCCTTTAGCGCCGCTTCGCGAAGCTACTCGGCCGTATTCAAAGAAATAGATAACTCCCCCAACGTAATTCGTCGCCGAGCTACTAGAGTCATCACGGACGCACGTTCTAAATTCGGCCTCGACTTGCATGCCCGTCATTCCAGGCGGGTAAACAAGTCGCGACGTACATATAACGGCGATCTAGACTCTGACCCTATTTCACTTCATCTTCGGCAGGAGGTTCTTACGAAAACTCCGAGGACGAAGCATCTCCATTAAGGGGGGGAGAAGCTAGGACTCCTGAGTTCGCTCCTGAATATGGCCCTTCTGACACACCCGGTGTCCCACCAGGACCTCCTAGGAGAACTTTCAATCCTGAACAGGGCCATCTTTTCTATTATCCTATTTCTGCGGCGCCAGCCGAGGGAGCAGCGCCACCTTTAGTTTCCCCCATTCCACATCTCTTCCATCTACGGCTCCCCCGGCTTATAGTGGATTGCTATCCCCACACCTTAGGCCTTCTACGCCTGCTCCCTACCCTCCCCCAAACCCTAATTTTGGGATGGATAGTGGATATGATGCTTTCCACCCGTGGTATGACCCTAACGGCGATCTCGCGTCCCATGCTTCCCTGTCGAGTGCCAGATCGGAACTCGTCGCCGCCCCAGTCCCGCCATGGTTGAATTTAGGGTTAGAGTTAGGGTTAGGGCCTGTCCCCCCTACGCCGGTAATCGCCACAACTCCACACGTGCCTGTGATCGCCACAACTCCACACGTGCCTGTGATCGCCACGACTCCACACGTGCCTGTACTCGTCGCAGCCCCATACAGACCCATTCCTACGGTGCCACGCCCCGCTAGCGCGCATGCGGAGAGTAATGCTTCTGCCTCCGATAACCTGCGGTCAGAGAATAACTTCCATGCTCGAGAACAGGCGGTTTACGATCAGAAACGTAAGCTTCTAATTGAAACCCAGAAGTACGAAAGCCTAAACCAAGAGGCTGCACTTAGAGACCTACGGGCAGTTCACGCGGAGCGAAAGAGACTCATAGACGTAGAGCTAGCTCACATGCACGCTTAAAACGAAACCGCCGCTAACGCTCCACAGCCGCACCACACACGTTTTGACTCGCACGAGCCTACACGCCATCATCATCGGACCTCCACGGTCCCTCCTGTCCCCGCCACTAACCACTCGGCAGAGCTCCAGGCGTATTTTAATGGCTTGGACCCTACAGGAATGGCCGCCTTTGGTAACCTCAACCCCGCGCCAGCCCCGTTGCATACACCCGGGCCGGGTTGGTTCAATGCTCCCGCCACTCCCCAAACTCATATGCCTACCCCTGGCATATCAAGGAAGAGGGTGCCCTATGGACGGGACGAACCAGAGATAGAGTCTTACAAAACGCCTTGCCCACGGGACCCCTACGGTAAAGTATTCCACCCGGGGGACCCTAAAGACCAAAGGAACGTCTCCACCGACGCCAATTCCAGCCACTGGATAGCCCTCTTTGAGTTATCCGCCGCGGAACACGCCGCCGTCTACATAGACTCGGAGGATTCAGAGTGGGTTCGCCTAGTACTATCTATGATTAAGAATAGATCAGGCGATAAATGGCATAGTAACTCTATCTATTTGAGAGAGATCTTGGCGCAATGGCTAGAGGCGCGCACCCTACAACGCACCAAGGGTGAGTCTAAGGACTCGACAACCGCCCTAAACACGCTAGAAGCCCTGAAATTTCATAGCGATTTACGAGCCGGTGACGATACCACTAAAATGGCGGAGGGATGGGAAACGTTTCGACTAACCTTTATCCGCGCCATTACTAATGCACTCACCCACGGTTGCGATTGGATGGATATCCTGCCTGTTTGCATGTTTGTAGCCGCGCTCTCAAGACCGGACAGCAGCAAGTACGATCCATCGTAGTTACGGCCATGAAAGACACGTCCCTCTTCTGTAACCCCGTCCTTCACGCTATGGTGATAGTTGCTAAACTCGATAGCTCCTTTTCACAGGGCGTCCCTGGCTATTCCAGAGAAACACCTTCCGCCGCACGGGAAGCGTGTGTCTCCCGCCTCCCAGGCGAGGACGCTCTTAGCTTAGCCAACCGCGTCTTTGATAGCTATTTGCAGAAAATAGGAGACGACATCGACCACTGCACCATTTGGGGTAAAGAAGTTTATGCTAGCGAGATAAACACCCGTACCGCCTACTGTCTTGGAAACGACGTTAGTGACCCCGCCCGTGGCCGCGCTAACCATCACCAGTTCACCCTCCGTTGGCACGAGGCACAACAAAGGATTCGCTCCGGAGGTGGTAAAGTACAGGAGATGAGTAATACCTACATCGCCTCTCACCATATTCAGACCTTTGAATTGGCTAATGACGCTGTAAAGGTATTTAACGCACAACATCCGAGTAGCTCTACTCTCAGACGCGTAGCGGCCGTTCAACGTCCGACCAATCCCACTCCAACACTGAGCCGGAGAGATGACGGAGACCTTCACAAAATGGTGGCTGCCTTATCCAAACAAATGTCTACCTTACAGACCAGTACGAAGAAAACACTTACTTCGACTGTTGCAGTGGCCACCCCTTACACACCAAGCGCTCCCGCCCCACAGTGCGGCGGCGGTAAGGGAGAAAGGAGCACCAACACTGGTCGCGGAGGAAGGGGACAACCCTATAACGCGGTCCCTAGGGTAGTCGTAAGCGGAGGCGTAAGCGGATTACCTCCTCCTAATAGTAGGTCGGACCCACGTGAACGCACTTACTCCAATGGACGCAAATGCGCGCATCCCGAGGGCGCCACTGGTAATCCTAGTAACGTTAATTGGACACCGGAACTCTGGGAGTACGGTATATTCGTTGATTTTGATGAGTGGCTACGTCTAGGCAGTTATGACGAACTCACTACCCTTCTGGCCCAGGCTAGACCCAGGGATGACACTTGCTCTACCCACCGTGTAGGTCGCGCTGAGAGCGATAATGGGACGTGGACCAACGATAATGGGTGCGCTTACTGTTTATTTAGACCCCGAGCCCCGGCTGGCACCGCTGAGTCTGACAAATGGATGTACGGCACAGGTCAAGGAGCTCACTCCCCATACCGGTGCCAGCGCTTCATTCGATTCCTCGCCGAGGGAGGAGGACCAGACACTCCGGATAAACACCGACCCTACCTTCAGGGAATTCTGCTTAAACGTTTCGACAAACAGTAGGAAACCGGCGAGTTATCCCCTTTCGTTCGCGATAGGGAGGTCCCTAAGACGCCACTCCACGTCCATTTTTCGCCTTCGCCTCCTCCGTCCCCGCCAGGGCACGGAATATAATTAGAATCACTTCTTACTAAGGTAGTAGAATTAAGCCTAGACGCCGAAACTAGGCCTAATTATACCTTTTGGGAAAGGATCACTAATTTTATACACAAGCCTAAATCTTTTAGGCAGCATGGCTACATTCATGATATGTGCCCATGTCCCCCCTCGCCGCCACCTGAGGCTCCTAGCCCCCCTGCTTCCCCTCCGTCTCACGCCACGTCGGACCCTATTATCTCCGTTCCAAAACTCCAACGCCCCCTGACCCCCACAGAGCAGCTGCTCGGGAAACAGTGCCGGAGTAATAGTGACGGAGATGGTCCCCCCCAGACCTCTGGTAAGCAGGACAGGGAGCTCCTCAGACCACCCCACACACTCCCTTCCACAACCACACTAGTAGATGCGCTATCCATAGCTTATGGAATAGCGTATCCGTCACCCACTCAGGAACACAACCCCTCTCTCTTGAATCGGTTAATTGATAAAGCACTTAGTATATCCCTTATTAAGAGCTCTCACGCCCTTACCCCCACCGCGCTAATGGAAGCAGCCTGGACGATTAATCCAACTGCCACCCCACTAATGCCATTAGTGGAGGTGTTACCTCTCCACTACGATGCTTTGTTTTCAGGCTTATCCGACATCCACCAGGATAGCGCCGCACTCGAAGTAAAGGGTATAGGTAGACCTCTCGTATTAGTAGTGGGAGATACTCACGGCGTTATTGCATCCATGTTTCGCGCTGCAGGGGCAGACGTCGCTACTAGCGACCCACTCCCCTCCACAGTATCTCACATTCCCCATTTTGTAGGAGCCCCTGACGTTCTTCTAGACGCAGGATTTGACCTAATTATTAGGTTAAATACAGACTCCAGCCCATCCACCTTTAGAACGCCCCGGGCGCCTAAATTTGACGTCCCGTACCTCGTTTACGAGACATCTTATTTAAACCCCGACCCGTTTACAAACCGCTCCACCACATCTCAAGTTGTTTGTCCCTGTGACCACGGCATCAATTCAGCCCAACGTATGGGCCTTAACCTTAGTGCCGGCCTTCCCCAGATTCAACCAACTTGCGTCAATGCCACCAAAGATAAGCCTATACTTCCACACCACGACCCGCGCGCCGAAACCACACGGGCTAGTTACGTAATCGCTATAGCTATGGCAGCACAGTGGACCCGTTTCCTAAACAAATGGCGTAAAAGTAATCCTATACTTATGCCCCGGACGGTAACAGATATATTTAATTCAATCAGCGCCCCTAGCGATATTGGTTCTACAATAAGCAAACCAGAAGAAGCATCTACACTTCCACTCGTTCGCGTATTTGTGGAATCTAATACCCCACCCCAGGCCTTCCCGAGGTGTTGAGTTGGGTGACCCCTACAGTAGCCGCGGGTCTCGTCCAGGATAAGCTCGCTAAGGCTCAACGCAAGGGTCTACCTGTCTTCACTTGCTCTACTCACACCGGCCCCTCCGTTAGATACGAGCCCTGGTTAGACCATACACCACGTATACCTCTACCCCTGCGACCCGTTCGCCACGTACGCAACATACGAGGCACGTGGAAAGCATGGCAAGTAACTAACGACGGACCGGAGGCTAGACTTTACGGTTGGGTAGCCCTCTCTGATTCCATTAATATAGAACTGGAACTGAATGCAGCCCTTATTCCCGGTTCGGTTCTCACGGTTTCCTCTTCCTCAGACAAACGCGTGCCCCATCACGCATCACGTCACTTCTCGAAGGAAACTGTTTAAACCATCCCTTAATGCGGTTTCGGAACATATGGTTTCATTAATGAAACACATTAATCCGAATAGTCACTTTATAGCCAATGTTTCTACAAAGGCACCACTTTATAAATCCCTTTACAAGGTTTGGGATAAGCTCCCACCCCCCAGAGGTTGTCCTAACCTAGGTTTAGGAGCCACCCCTTACACACCACGCCGACTACCCCTATCTAAACGCCTTAGCCCCGAACAGCTTGCAAACAGTATACGTGCGCAACATAAGCTTTTCGTAGCCCAGACCCAGGCCGAGCCTAGCGTTCTCATAGTAGCCGCCACCATGCCTATACACAGCAGCACGGTCACCGACACCCCCACTTTGGGTTGCCATAGACACTGCCTTTTTGTAGAAGACTTTATAATATGTAGATCTCGCGGACAATCTAATTATGTTAGTGACGATTCTTTTCGAGTGCCCAGGGCTCTAGCAGATACGGGTGCGGGACCTTCAGTTGTTACAACGGAACTCCTGTTAAACCTCCCCATTGATGCTTCGGTCATACGCGATTATGATGACACTAATACTAATGTATGCGGACCAGACGGTCGCGCTTTAACCACTGCCGGACATGCTACCATAGTATTCACTTTAGCAGGTCTAGCATGCCGTCACCGTTTTCTTGTAGTAGAAGGCTCATCTATGGTGTTGCTAAGCAACGATTTTCTCCATAGTAGAGGAGCCACTATTAATCTTAGTATCACAGGCCCATGCAGCATGACCCTCCTCACAGGGGAGGATGATAGAAAGGCGCATAACGTCCCGGTCACCACCATTCCCCCAGGGGAGGAGCGGCCTTTGGCACTCACACTTTCAGAAGAGCCGAAAGCGCTAGCGCCTACGACTAAACCGGAAGCAAGTCTTCAGCCCCTTTAAAGGCCTGACTTTAGCACCCCTATCCAGCCCCTAGATTTTAATTCTGACCCTAGTCAACCTCGAGTATCCACGGACGGGCAACAGGTCAACATCGACCTTATTCCCGAACCACCAGACACCACTACTAATACTAACGGAAACCCTCCACGCATATGTTCAGAATAGTGCTTACTGTTTACTCACGAAGCAGTACGCATCCCCAAAAGATGCAAAGCAACTTTCCTAATTAAGCTTCCGGAGACTTTCCAAAGCCATTTAGACTCGGCTGTATTAGTAGACCGGTTACCCAACAGTGTAGGCCTGAAGGACCCGCCTCTCGTGGAGATGCGCGTAGAGACACCTACCCCCGAAGGAGCAGTCTATGTAACCGTATGGAATACTTCTAACGTGGACGTAACACTCCCTAGCTTCTCAGCAGTAGCTTCGGCTAGTATAAAGTTTAAAATCCACGAAGCCAAGGCCGAGGGATCTGATCCGTCTGACCCCCTCTCTTCCTTGTCCGAAGCCGAAAGGATACTATTAGACTCTATACAACTCGACCCGGACAACCAGCTCAATCCAACTCAACTTGAGCGGGTTCGTCAACTACTAGCTAAGAGGATTAAGGCGTTCGCCCTTGACCCGAAGTCCCCTGGTCACACGCACCTTATGGAGGTAGAGCTTCCTTTACTACCCGGAGCTACCGCGCACCGACACCCCCCTTCTAGGGTAGGAGACGTAGGTCAAGGTATCATAGATAAACATGTAGCAGAAATGGAATCTGCCGGTATTATTCGCAAATCCAACTCAGCTTGGGCATCTAGAGTAGTTTTAGTTTCTAAGAAGGACGGCTCCATCCGTTTCTGCATAGACTACAGGGACCTTAATAGCAAGCTGCGCCTTAGCGACAGCCCCCTACCACTAACCGCAGAGGCAATCGATCGCCTATCCTCCGGGAACGGGTCACGTGACTCGTTATTTTTAAGCACACTAGATTTAGCTTCTGGCTTTTGGCTATGCCTGTTAAAGAAGAAGATAAGGGTAAAACGGCTTTCTGCACCCACCGGCAAAAATAATGAGTTTAATTACTTACCCTTCGGGGCACAGTCCGGACCCTCATATATGTGCCGCCTTATGGACGCGGTCCTACAAGGCCTGGTGTGGGAGGTATGCATGCCCTATTTAGATGATATCGGTATTTGGTCTAACGGCACAGGCGGCACCGTTGAGGAGCGTATAGAAGAATCCTTCGAGCAAATGATGCATCGGCTCGATCTAGTTTTAGAGCGCCTCATTTGGGCTAACCTTACCTGTAAGGCTACTAAATGTCTGCTCTTTGCTATTTCAGCCAAATACCTCGGACATATCATTTCACGTAAGGGCCTAGAGATGGCCCCGAGTAGATTGACACAGTCAGTAAAACGGTTATCTCTTCGATCAATGATATTGATTGGTAAAGTGCGTTCCTTCTTGGGCTTATGCTCCTACTACCGTTGCTTTATTAAGGGTTTCTCTACTATTGCCACTCCGTTAACAGACCTCGCAAAGAAAGATATTAACGTAGAGGAGGAGATCAAGCGTGATGAATGTCAGAACGCTATGCCTATACGTACCCTTATAGAAGCCATTACCTCAGCCCCAGTACTCACCACCCCTAGGCCTAGGGAAGACCGCGAGTTAATCGTTAAGACCAACGCGGCCAGTAAGTAGGGTATCGGTGGCGTGATTAGCCAAGTAGATGACAACGGCCACGAGAAGGTAATCGCCTACTATGGACGCCGCCTTATTCCAGCCGAACGTAACTATTCCGTTACGGAGATCGAGCTTTTAGCTGCTTTGGAATCCATACGTAACTGGCGACCCTACTTATGTGGGGTCGGAAGTTCCGATTAGTAATTGACCACTCCGCGCTACGCTGGTTACATACTATGAAAGATACAGTTGAGGGTGGACCCGACTCACGGTTAATGCGTTGGGCCCTTAAACTTGCCGAATATAGGTTCACTATCGAACATAAACCGGGAGCCCTTCATAAGGACGCGGACGGTATATCTCGACTAGTCGCCTATATTGATTTAGTCAGGCACACTTACATTAACGCCGTTCAATCTCTTAACCCTGGCTCCTTTGAGTTCGAATCTAGAAGAAAGGCTCGTACCCGCACCACTACCGCGCGTTCCCTCCAAGCCGCCGAGAGAGCCATACGTCGCGATAACACGACCCATTCTTCTATACTAGAGGACTACCTCCACTCTAACGTTCAGAGCCATCAGGCGATAGCTGCAGCACAACAGTCGGATCCGATCACTCGAGAGATTATTACCTTCTTAATCACGGGCTTACCATCGGACCCTATGTCCTCCGCTGACCTAAAACACAACCGTTGGTTATATAAGGAGTCTAATAGATGCGTCTATAAGGACAACCTTCTATACCGCCGTGTCGGTCTACCTGGAGATAGCGATAGCCAATCACCTGCAGCCCTTAGGCTATACGTCCCTGCTTCATTGCGCAAAGCTTATTTAGTTTCGTTCCATGAGCACCTATGCCACTTAGGTTCAACCCGCATGGCACAAGTACTCAGGGCGCGATATTACTGGCCAGGCCAGTCTAAGGATATTTATACACATGTTAAAGAGTGTCACGAGTGCACTTTGGCTAAACCCCCTTTTAGGAGGCCGGCCGCACCCAAAGGCCCTCCCATTGGTTCTTACCCCTTTGATAGAGTCTTTGTTGACGTTGTCTCGATTGCGCCGACACATGACTATATAGAGGGCGAGCGGGGCTATTCTAAGTTGTTAGTCTTCGTCGACTCTTTGAGCAGATGGATAGAGGCTACACCTTTTAATACCGACCCGACTTCAGAACAAGTATCACACACCTACCTATCAGACGTAGTCTGCCGCCACGGTACACCTAGAGAGCTCCGCAGCGACTCAGGCTCTAACTTCGTTAGCGACCTTACGTCTACCATACTTAGACTCACTGGTACCGATTTAACACCTACTGAGGCACATCATCATGAGGGTGTGGGGTTAGTAGAACGCGCCCAACAAACTTTAGTTGCCTTGGCCCGCGCTACTAACGAAGGTGGCGAGCATTGGGCTGACCATCTACCGTTCTTTCTTATGAGCATGCGTGCTTCCCCTAACCGTTTGACTAGTCAATCACCCGCTTCGCTCTTGTATGGGCGTGAGCTTAGGCTTCCTTCTCAGATAGGGGACCTTCGCGCGGTAGCAGAGGTAATTACTCGGGATGACCTACCGGCCTCTATTCAAGAATACGCGAAGCTCCTTCATAACCGCCTGCTCACCTCTTGGACGGCCGCTAGGGATGCCACTTTGGAGTCTCAGAGCGACGCTGTTGCTGACACGACGCGTACTCAGGATATCCACGTCGCATTTTTACCTGGTGACAGAGTCTGCCGCCGCAAACCAGGTCACTCTAATAAACTAGAATATCACTATTCTGGCCCTTACCGAGTCAAAAAGGTCTTAGGCTCTGGCAAGTACCTAATTACCGATCTAGAGAATAAAATGATTAAGGACGAGATACACGTATCTAACCTTAAACCATATTATACGAAGACCGATTTGGAACCCATCGAAATGGATGAGTATTTAATTGACTCTCTGCTCGATCGCCGAGGCCTGGGCAAAGATCGTCAATATCTAGTTAAATAGCGAGGCTATTCTAAGAAAGAAGCCACATGGAAGCCACGTACTGAACTCGTACGTCGCTGTTCCGATATGTTAGATGCTTACGACTTATTACCCACCCGCAAACCTAAACACGGAAAGAGCTCACCTACAGTATTCCTTCCTCGGCCTTCGGCTCAGGAAGAAACACCAACTGACGACTCTGCACTTCTAAACAGGTCGGCAGGGAGGTTCTCTCTCAGGAAACGGGCACCAGTGCGGTATAAAGAAACCGCTAGTAATAAAGTTAATGCTATCTACCATCCGGTACATACCTACAAGACCGATACACACACGGTCGAGTACGAACCCCTTTCGGCTACCTTTAAACTCGGCGAGTGGTATTATTATACTACCCACGCCGTTGGTGGCCCTCATTGGCCTTCCCAAACGTTTTCACCACAGGAGCTCACTACTCCTCCCTTTTCAGAAGCTAGAGATAATGCTATGAGAAAGGTAGGATTGTACAAACTCGCCCTGTATGCAGACGCAGCACTTGTTTGGAATAACGATAACAAGCATTTGTGGTACCCGGACCGACGGATTATTTATGTTTGAAGTTAAAGACTAGATTATTAATATTATACCTTTCGTTTTACTTACCAATACCATTAAGAATGTATGCCGCAAACATTCCCCAAAGGTAAAAATCTGCAAAAGAGAGACGCACAATACCGGCATTGATCCGCCAAACAGTGACTGAGCAAAACTTCCGTAAAAGGGAGAAGAACAAAGGCGGGTATTTGTGTAGAACCTTGCACCCATAAGGGGTTCATACCCCTGAGCGTGTTAACTACGCGCTGGATGCCAGTTCTGTGCTCGTTGTTCTAGAACACGATCTCTTAGAACTTAGAATAGATATGGAGCCTTCTACGAGGGATTCACTGTCGTTTATACTTAGCAATACCTCGCTAAGTCTGTTCTATTTTTACCAATGGAAGATAATTTTGTACAGCTAACAAAATTATACATATACGGACCTACACCTTAATGATATTACGTATGACGATACGATCGGTAGCCTGTAGGCTAGTTACTTATTCAATTTATTTCATGATATGAATATTTAATCGGAACCAGTTTCAAAACCAGTAGGCAGGAAACACATTTAATATTAAACTCCACAGCCTCGAAGGCAGAGTTTAATTAAACCAATCGTTTCGAAACCAGTAGGTAAGAAACACAAAACAACCAGGTGATATTATCTAAACCTAGCCCAGCTAGTTAGATAATACAAACCAAGATCGGATGATAACTCATGTGTTATCAAGGATTATTTTCTTTCAACCAGAACCAGTTTCAAAGCCAGTAGGCAGGAAACAAAATTAAACTCCAAAGCCTGGAAGGCAGAGCTTAATTAAACCGATCGTTTCGAAACCAGTAGGTAAGAGACACAAAACAACAAGGTGATATTATCTGAACCTAGCCCAGCTAGTTAGGTAATACAAACCAACCGATCGGATGATAACTCATGTGTTATCAAAGGTTATTCACTTTCGACCACAAGTCGCACGGATTTTTTTTTATAGTTTAAAGCTTTATTTAATTTTTAGTTTTATTTCTCTTTTATTTTAATTTTTATTCTATATATATGGTTACATTTAGAGCTATATAGATACTTTACTTTATGATTACTGGACGCGTTGAAATAGAACCAGGACATGCATAGATACTTATAGTAATAGCACGCCGTTCTAACTGGATACATGTTGAGACACCCAGTAACGTACGTCACTATACTTATAACTACCATGGGGCCAGGGCCAGGGCTGGTGGCACATGTCTTGTGGCGGTATTGCATGCGGCTAGCGTCATCGGGTGTTGGTGGCGTGCGGCGGGTGCGGCTAGCGTTATTGTATGTTGGTAGCTGTGTCGGTGTCTTGTGGATGATGTTCTGGATGCGGCTAGCATCATCAGGTGTGTGTGTGGGGGGTGCATCGGGCATCGGGTGCCGTCCAAAGGCTAGCCGCACCCGCCGCACGCCGCCAACACCCGATGACGCTAGCCGC
>Ga0209491_10005180_pt1 | contig 19325 bp, 17 predicted proteins | sample BON02_FD_187213 | JGI IMG/M metagenome (GOLD analysis project Ga0209491, IMG submission 187213) | Freshwater microbial communities from Lake Bonney liftoff mats and glacier meltwater in Antarctica - BON-02 (SPAdes) (version 2) | ecosystem: Environmental > Aquatic > Freshwater > Ice > Glacier... | reverse complement strand
GGATCGTCGCCCCCGCCAATGCGCCCATCGAGGACGGCGGGATCGGCGCCCAATAATCCTCACAAATCTCGATATGGAAGATGAAGCCGGGGATATTGCTGGCAGCAAACAGCAGATCGGTGCCGAAAGGAACATCCGCCGCGCCAACGGAAATGTTCAACCCCTGTATCTGGCGGCCATTGGCGAACCAGCGTTTCTCGTAATATTCACGGTAATTGGGCAGGAAGCTTTTCGGAACAACGCCCAGAATTCGTCCGCCGGCAATCGCCAGCGCGCAATTATACACCCGGCCATTCCGGCGCAGAGGGGCACCAACCAGCAGCACCGGCGTCAACTTTATAGTCGCCGCCGCGATCTCAACCAGCGCATCCTCAACCGCATCCAGCAGCGCGGACTGCAGATGCAGATCATCGATTGCGTAGGAAGACACACATAGCTCAGGATAGACGACCAGATCGATATGGGCATCATGCGCGCTGCGCGCCTGATCCAGCACAGCAGCCGTGTTGAACGCGACATCGGCGGTCCGGACCTTGGGCGTGCTGGTGGCGACCCGGACAAAGCCGTGGCGGTGGATTGATTGAAAGGGAAATTCGGAGAGTTTCATGCTGGGTGGGCCTTTAGCCGGGGAAATGGATTCAGCGTCATCATCATTGTCGAGCCAGTCCTGCGCATCGCAAATGCCCAGTACGGCGAGCCGTTTCTGCACCGCGGGGCGCGGGATTTTGCCCTTAACCTCCCAGCCATAGACAGTCCGGCTGGGCCATGCGCCCGGCGCACCATAACGCGCGCCAAACTCGCTGGCGGATAGCGGAGGGGACTGCGCCTCTCGCCAGTCACGGATCTTACGGCCTGCTGTGTGCATCGCAGCGTAGTATCCCAAAAGGATACACCTTTGCAAGAGGCGCTTCTAGTTCGCAAACCAACTCTTGCCTTGCCCCGGTAACCTGACGCTACCACCTATCGAACCAACAGTGACATCCCTGAAAGGAACACCCCCTTGGCCGACCCCACCTATACCCCGCCCGCAGTCTGGACTTTCGACAGCGAGAGCGGCGGACGTTTCGCCAGCATCAATCGCCCGACAGCAGGCGCGCAAGTGGACAAGCCGTTGCCCGTGGGCGAACATCCCTTCCAGCTATATTCCCTCGCCACGCCCAACGGGGTCAAGGCGAACATCATCCTCGAGGAGTTAATTGAGCTGGGCCATGCTGGCGCGGAATATGATGCCTGGCTGATCAACATCACCGAGGCGGCCCAATTCACCAGCGGCTTCGTCGACATCAACCCCAATTCCAAAATCCCCGCCTTGGTCGACCGCAGCGGGCCAGAGCCCATACGGGTTTTCGAATCCGGCGCGATCCTGATGCATCTGGCGGAGAAATTCGGCGCTTTCCTGCCCACCGAGCCCGCGGCCCGAGCAGAAGTGCTCAGCTGGTTATTCTGGCAAGTTGGCAGCGCGCCCTTCATCGGCGGCGGATTCGGCCATTTCTACGCCTATGCGCCGGAGAAATACGAATATCCGATCAACCGTTATTCGATGGAAACCAAGCGCCTGTTCGATGTCGCCAACAACCGCTTGAAAGACAACAAATTCCTTGGCGGCGATGACTATACTATTGCCGATATGGCCACCTTCCCGTGGTTTGCGCCATTCGTGGAAGGCAACATCTACAACGATGCGCAAACCTTCCTGTCCATCCACGAATATGAAGCCGTTGCGCGCTGGGCGAAGGACATTGCGGCCCGTCCGGCGGTCAAACGTGCCCGGATCGTCAACCGCAGCTGGGGCGAAGACAATGAGAAGTTGCCCGAGCGTCATTCCTCCGCCGATTTCGACAGCAAAGCGTTCTAACCCAAAAAAGCGCTAAAGGCCCCTTCCCTTACGCAGCGCGGACGCTATAGAGGCGACCGCGCTGCGTTAAGAACCGGCGCTGCTGGGGTGTGGCCAAGTGGTAAGGCACCGCTTTTTGGTAGCGGTATTCGCAGGTTCGATCCCTGCCACCCCAGCCATTTTTCTTGCAGATGTGATGTGCACGGTTGCGTGCGACAGCGTTCGGTCTGATGGATCGAAGGTTCGCGAAAGTCTGCTTTTGGGCGAAGAGTAAAAATTGCGTCTTGGATTGGACCATGACTGCTTTGGGCTCAAATCGAGCGGCTGTTCAGTGTGGAGGTTCTTCGCCTAGCGTCAACCAAATGATAAGACTTTCCATCCATTAAAGGCGGATGACCAACGGTTTCGCCCTTCTGATCGGCCTGTTGCTAAAAGCAGGTGCTGCACTGATCGCAGTAAATGAGATCCGCGGTATGATCCTAGCTGGCCCAGTGCTCTACGGCATGTACGAATCCGGCGGTTCGCTGATGGCAATATGGGTCGGCGTGTGCTCCCTTGGCGGGATCGCCTTGTCTGTCATTGTGCCGCTGATTGCAGCGAAGAAGATCCAGAAATTCGCCGATGTGCGGCTCGGCAAACAGCTGGCCGACGCCTGACTTAGTCTGCTTCTGGGTCCTTAGCGTCATTCCCACCAATCACCACTAAGCCGTCCGTCCGCCGTCAATCGGCAGGGTCACGCCGTTCAAGTGGCGCGATTGGTCGCTCATGAGCCACAGGACCAAATGCGCCACGTCATCCATTTCGCCAAAGCGCTTTGAGGGGATTTCCTGGCGAAGTTTTTCGAACAGATCAGGCAGTTTGTCTTTGATCGCCTCAGCAGCTTCGGTCATGATGATACCGGGCGCGATGATGTTGCAGCGGATATTACGGTCCGCATATTCTGCACAAACGGTCTTGGTCAGGCCAATCAATCCAGCCTTCGCCGCTGAATAATCGCCCATTTCCGGCGTGCCGCGCAGTCCGGCGGTAGAGCTGTTGTTGACAATCGAACCGCCGCCCGACGCGATCATCAGCGGCAATTGCGCCCGTATCAACAGGAATACCGCCGTCAGATTAAGCGCGATAGTCTCGTTCCAGCGTTCGATCGGGGTTTCATGCAAGGGGGAATTCCCGAAAATGTTCCCCAGATTGTTAAACGCACAATCCAGTCGGCCGTGATCGCTCTTGATCTGCCCGATCAATGCCTCGACTTCCTCCGGCTGGGTGGCGTCGCAGGCAATCGCCTGACCATGCCCGCCAGCAGCTTGGATCTGTTCGACAACTTCCTCGCAAGCATCAGCCCGGCGCGCCGCGACCACAACATGCGCCCCAGCCTCCGCCGCAGCCAGCGCAGTAGCGCGGCCCATTCCGGAACTGGCGCCTGCCACCAGACAAATCTTGTCCTGCAACATCACGGCGTCACCTTCTCCAGAAACGTCTCAACTACATCAGCTCGCAGTCCCATATCGAAATCACCTGAAACCCGGGCGACATGTGAATCGGGCAGGTTTGCCAATGCAAAAGCTGTGCCCTCCGCCAGATAGTCATCCTCCGGCACGATCAGCAAAGTTTTCTGTGTCACCAACGGCATGCGTGCCGCCAGATCGTGGCGGAACACCGCCTCGTAAGCGAGGTGATATGTCGTGAGTGAACCCAGCACATCCATGGTCAATGTGTGCAGGGTTTCTGCATCAAAGGCCCCGCCAACACGCAAATGGTCGGCGTCCTTTTTATAATGCGGGAAGAAGAACATCTGATCGCGCATGAAATGCCACGCCTGATTGAATTGGCTTCCAATCGCATCAGGCGCCATTGGCGGGGCGTAATTGGTAAGAAATTCGGCCCGCAACTCGCCCGGTAAATAGGCAATCCCGTCAAGGATCAGCGAGCGTACTCGGCGCGGCTGCGCAATTGCCCATTCGATGGCAATATGCGCGCCCGTGTGGCTGCCATAAAGGTCGATCTGGTCCAGTTCCAAACTGTCGGCCATATCTGCCATCGCCGATGCATAATCGGCCATTTCCGGCGCGGCGGAGGGATGCGGGTCGGATTGGCCATTGCCCATCGTATCGGGCGCGATAATCCGGCGCGTAGGCTGCATCGCCTCTAGCAGCGGCAAGAGCGACTTGGAGGAAGCAGGCGAGGCGTGAAGGGCAACCAGCGGGACACCCGCCTGATCATCCCCGGCGCTGCGGAAAAATACTTCGCCGCTCGGGGTGTTCACAAAATGGCGCGTTACATTTTTTCCCATCACATAGGTCTAGCGGGGGGATCGCAGCCTGCATCCCCCCGCCCATCAATGACCGCTTAGCGGATAATTTTGGCCGCCTTAGAAGCGTACTTCGCCCGTGATGTAGAACCGCCGCGGATCGCCGTAAAAGCCGGTCAATGTGCCTTCCAGCCCCAGGGTGGAGCGGAACGGCTGTCCGCCGGTTCCGCCCGCGACGAAATTATATCCCGACACGATGTAACGTTTGTCGAACAGGTTCTTGCCGTGAACGCCGATTGAGAAACGGTCGGCATCGTCGCTGTAGACGATGCTGGCATTGACCAGCGAGAAGCCATCCTGATCGAGGAATGCATTGCGCACCTCGAACTGGCTGGCATCGCTGCGCATGCTGACCGAACCGAGGAAATCGACCATGCCAGACGCAACCGGCAGGCCAAGATCGAAACCGGCATTGACGGTGAATTCCGGCGTGTTCTGGAACACCCGTTGGTCCGCAACATCATTACCGAGCGCATCGATGAAGGTATTAAATTTCGCGTCGAGATAACCAACCGACCAGTTCACATTGAACCGGCTGCCTGGTCCGGCAAAGTCGCGTCCTACCAAAGCGCGGCCTTCAAACTCCAGCCCGTTTACATCGGCGCTGGCGGCGTTGCTGGTGATGCCGGCAAAGCTGTCATTAATCCCGTCGCCGGTGGAATCAAATCCGACCGAACCGGGGATCTGAACATCACTGTAATCGCCCTTGAACGCAGCCACGGCGATGTTCAGCCGGTTGTCGAGCAGCGATGCCTTCCAGCCAATTTCATAGCTATCCACGGTTTCCGGGTCGAAGCTGAGGAAGTTGAAAATATCGTCCGCATCACGTGCGCCGCTGCCGTTCAGGTCAGGCGCCTGAGTACTCTGGCCGCGCGGATCGAACCCGCCGCCCTTGAAGCCCTGCGAGTAGGAGAAGTAGAAATTGTGGTTCTCGTTCGGCTGGTAGCTGATCGAGGCACGCGGGGTGAATTTCTTGAATGTCTGGCTGCCCCGGAAATCGGAGGTGACCGCTATCGGAATGCCGGTGCCATCGAACAAATCAGAGAAGCCGCGGACAAAGGTAGTCCGCAGGATGCGCGATGTCCGCTTGTCATTGGTATAACGGCCGCCGACCGAAACCGAGAACTGGTCAGTGATATCATAAGTGAAATCGCCAAACACCGACCAGGTCTTCGTACCCACATCACCCAAAGTCTGCGCATTCAAGCCTCTCAGATCTGACAAAGGGTTAAGAAAGAACAATAGATCGCCGGTGGTGAACAGTGCCACGTCAAATGCGGTGAACGCATTCGCATCGAGGTAATAGGCACCCAGCACGCCGTTCAGCTTGTCGCTTTCATACAGCAGTTGCAATTCCTGGCTGAATTGGTCGTTATTATAGATTGCCGGAACATCCAGATCGGCGCCGGGCAGGCTGTCGAAATCGATCGGCGTGGTCGATTTGTCTTCCCGGTAACCGGTGATGCTTTTCAGGGTGATCGTGTCACTGACTTCGACCGCTACGGTCAGCGCGCCGCCGTAAGCTTCGACTTCCTGATCAACGACATTCAGACCTGAGCGCGTGTCATAGACATTATCCAGTACCGGTGCACCGGTGAACAGGCTGGTAATCAGACGGTGCCCTTGGCGCGGATCGCTGGTGTCTTTGATGTAATCACCGGACAGGCGAACGAACACGGGGCCGTTGTCGAATTCAACTGTCGCGCGGCCGCCCCACACGTCTTTATTGTAATTTTCCACACCGGGTTGAACCAGATTGTCGCCAAAACCGCCTCGGCTGAGACGGGTGGCGCTCGCACCAATTCGCAAACTGTCGGACAACGGCACGGACCCACTGACCAGCAATTCCGCCTGATCATAGGAGCCATAAGTGCCGCGAACCTTGAATTCGGGTTCGCTGGGCAGGCGGCGTGTGACATATTTGATCGCGCCGCCAATGGTGTTGCGGCCGTACAGCGTGCCTTGCGGCCCGCGCAGTACTTCGATCCGTTCCACGTCATAGACATCCAGCACGGCAGCTTGCGGACGGTTGAGATAGACATCATCAACATACAGCCCAACACCGGCTTCGAACCCGGCGACCGGATCCTGTTGCCCGACACCGCGAATGAATGCGGTCAACGTGGTGTTGGTGCCGCGCGATACTTCTAATGTGAGGTTTGGCACTTCCTGTGCGATTTGCGTGATTTCAAGCGTGCCTGTTTTGGCCAGCGCTTCACCGCTGATTGCAGAGACGGACAGCGGAACGTCCAGCAGACGTTCCTCGCGCCGACGGGCGGTCACCACAATGACATCGCCCGAAGTCTGGTCCTGAACCGATGCAGGAGCAGCTTGCTGCGCCATTGCTGGACCGTCGGCCAGCGCGAGCGCTGCCACACCTGCCAAAAGACTGCATGCGAAAGTTTTATTGATAGCCATTGCGTTACTCTCCCTGAGTTATTTTTTCCCTGATATTGAATGTTGAACCAACTTTCAAGTTTTGCTTGTAAAAAATCTGAGTGCAACCTAGGCATAGTGTCATGAAGGTCACAAATAACGCAGTCGGGCAAAACGCTTCGAAGCAGCCGCGAACGGCGCGCGGGGCGAAAACCATGCGTAAATTGCTCGATGCCGCCGAGGCGGAATTTGGCGAGCGCGGTTTCCACGAAGCTTCCGTCAGCGGGATAACTCGCCGCGCCGGAACTGCTCTGGGCAGCTTCTATACCTATTTCGATACCAAGGATGATGCGTTCCGCGCATTGGTTCGGGATATGAGCGAGCGCGTGAAAACCGAAGTCGGCGGCGCTGTTGGCCCAGATCTTTCAGCGCTGGATATCGAGAGTACGGCCCTGTCGGCCTTCCTCGAATTCGCGCGGACCCATAAAGAAATCTACCGCATCATCGACGAAGCAGAATTCGTCGATCCGGAATCCTACCGCCTGCATTACGAAACAACCGCGAGCCGGATCGAGGCGCGTTTGGCCAAGGGCATGGACAATGGCGAATTTCGTCCCGATCTGGAAGAAGCGCACGCCTGGGCAATGATGGGGATGAATGTGTTTCTAGGCCTGCGTTACGGTGTCTGGACAGACGACAGGTCACCTGCCGAAGTCGCCGAAATTGCCCGATCCATTCTCGAACGCGGGATCGCGGCCCCGCCTAAGACATAGGCCTAAAGCGTAAATCCTAAGACCTAGGAATTATTCGCCCTGCTGGTTTTCCAGCGCGCTCAGCAATTTCTTGATCCGCTTGGCATTTTCACCCAGATCGCTGAGCCCGACGCGCGATGTCGAACGGACGTCCACTTCGCTGCCGCCTTCTACTGCGGTGACACGTGCGACCACATCATCCTTGAACCCATAGAGGAATGTCTCGTCGACGCCCTCGACAATGTCGCCTTGCGCCTGAATGTCGGAAAATCCGATGGTCTTCATCGCGTCAGCAACCATCATGGCCGCCTCATCGGCGCTGACCGGCAGTGTAACGGTTTTAAGATCGGGATAACCCTCGGCCACCAGATCACCTTTGGTCTTGTTGGCTATATCAGCGAAACGATCATTCTGATACGCTTCAACCTCGCCCAACGGGGTCTGAAAATCAGTGATAGGATTGGCACCGAGAGACTGACGCAACGTCAGCTTTTCCGCCGAATACATCGGCGGATTGGCGGTGTTGGTGGTCACATCGTGGATCGCAGGAACACTTTCGCCAGTCGTTTTGGTTGCGCCCAATGCGGCGAAGAATATTGCCGGGATTGCCAAAGCAATCAACGCCTTGAACCATCCGCTGCGCGGCGCCTTCAGCAAAGTCCACACCAGCGCAATTGCCGCAACCAGAGCGGTCACACCGATCAAACCAATACCCCAGGTGAAGGTCATGGTCATCAGGCCGACCTTCCAGTCGATCAGGCCGAATTTCGGCCCAAAGGCCGCCACCGCAAACCATGCGATCAGGGCAAGTGAAAGATAGAGCGCGAAGCTGGCGAATTTGGCGGATTTTGTGGCTGTCTGTGTCATACGCAGCTTGATGCACGACCGCCGCACGCTCTGCAAGAGGATCCCGTCAATATGAGCCTGTTTCTGACTCCGCCGCAGGCTGGGGATTGTTGGGCACAAGGATTAGCACATTGTCTTCCACCCGCCATGATTTCAGACGCGAAAGCAAATTCATCCCGATCACATTGGTTTCCCCCAGATTGGGGGCCATCACCGCATCCAGCCCGCGCGCCGCAACACTGCCGAACCGTAATTCATCGATCGAGGTAATCTGCGCCGATATTGTGCCATTGGCGGTGTTGAGCCGGATAGGGATGCCGCCGCGCCGCGGTTCCAGCCCTGCACGATTGGCCACGCCCTCCGACACTGCCGTCAAGGTGGCGCCGGTGTCGATCATGAAGGCGGCCGATACGCCATTTACCTTGGCCCGAAGCCAGAAATGACCGTCGGGCGCCATCGGAATGCGGGTTTCCCCGCCCTCCACCATTTGTTCCGGCATGCCCATTTCCGGGATCGCAAAGTCTACCCGCGAATCGAAGCGAGACAATTGCAGGACCACCGTGACCAGAATACCCACCAGCGCCACTGTGCTGACGGTGCGGACCGCGCGGCCCAGCGGCAACCGGCGGCGCACCATCTGCGACCCGATCCAGCCGGCCAACAGAGCCGCAACGACAGCCACCAGCAATCCGGAGCGAGGGATCTGAGCGATCACAGCCGCCATTGCATTCCAAATTTCTGCGAGGGTCATAACGGCAATATAGGGTGCCTAACCCTATTGGTCCATGAGCCGCGATTATGGATGTTGCGCAATCAATTTCGCCAGCGCGTGACCGGACAGGAATGCGCTCTCCACTCGCGGACCGACCAGCCAGTCACCGGCAACGCCAAGCCCGCTGCCTGCGTTCCACAGCGCCAGCTCTCCCACACCCTGTCCAGGTACCTTGGGCACCTTCGCGAAACGCCAGCGATGTCCGGCGCAGTGGATGGGTTCCACCGGCGCAATTCCCGCTTGATCAAAGAAATGCGCCAACATAACCGCGCTAACTTCTTCCGGAGATTGCTCCAGAATTGCGCGCGAATATTCCGGCGAAGCGTGGATCACCCAGCTTTCTGCGCCCTCCCGCCCCGGCTTTGCACCATTGCGCGCCGCCCAGCGGATCGGAGCGCTGCGATTGCGCAGCACGTCCGCAGCAATATCGAGCGGTTCGCTGAACGCCGCCATTATCGCCCAGCATGGTTCGGACTCAGACGCCAATGCTTGTCTGGCAATTTCTGGCGCTGCATCGGCCAGCAGCACCGCCGCCTGTTCAGCAGGCACCGCCACCACGATCTGCGCGAAATTCTGCGAGGCATCACCAAAGGTGACCCGCCATTGGTCGCCGCCGCGCGTAATGCTCTCCACCCGCTCGCCCCAGCGTACATCCAGCGTTTCCGCCATATGCCGGATCGGCTCGTTCATACCGGGGGTTCCGACCAGTGCATCGCTGCCCGCTGCCGCCCACGGAGCAACCACGCCCAGCGTCTGCCATTCATCGCAAACCGCGATAAAGGCCGGATCGCGCGCGGTGAAGTATTGTGCGCCATGGTCGAAACGAACTTCCGTCTCGCCGACATTGGCGCGCCTGGTTGCCATCCGCCCGCCGGGCCCGCGGCCCTTGTCGAACACAGTGCTGGCGATGCCGCGCTTGGCCAATTCGGTAGCACAGGCGAGACCCGCCATTCCGCCGCCGATGATCGCGACACTTGCGGTCTGGTTCATGGCGCACTGCGGGGGATGCTGGCCTCAGCCAAAATCAACGAGAAACGGCCAGCCTTGTCAGTCCAACGGTGAACCGGGGTCCAACCGCCAGCCAGCAGCAGGGTCGCGGAACTTCGTTGGCTGAATTTATGGCTGTTTTCAGTATGGATTGTTTCGCCTTCAAGCATCGAAAACTTTTTGCCGGCAATGTCGAACTGAATATCTCGCCGCGCCTGAAGATGCATTTCGATCCGAGCGAAATCATCGTTCCACCGGGCGAGATGGTGCAAATCATCAACCGGGATCGTGCCGTCCAATTCGCGGTTGATCCGCCGCGCCAGGTTGAGATTAAACTCCGCCGTCACGCCGCCTGCATCATCATAGGCAGCCTCCAGCATTTTGCGGTCCTTGATCAGATCCATACCGATCAGCAACCGGGCGCTTTCACCCAGCGTCTCGCGCATTGTTCGCAGCAGATCGACCGCCGTCCGGGCGACCATGTTACCAATGGTCGAACCGGGGAAGAACCCCAGCTTTGGCAAACCCGCAAGCTGATCCGGCAAGACAACCTTGCGCATGAAATCTGCTTCCACCGGGTGAACCGGCAAAGTGGGAAATTTCATCGCCAGATCAGACGCCGCAGCGCGCAGAAAATCGCCGGAAATATCCAGCGGGACATAGGCCGCCGGGTCAATCGCGTGCAGCAATAGCGGCGTCTTGACCGAACTGCCCGAGCCGAATTCCACGACCGCGCGGCCCGGCCCGATCAGCTTGGCAAATTCCTCGCCGCGCTGTTCCAGAATCTCGGTTTCAGCGCGGGTGGGGTAATATTCGGGGAGTTTGGTAATATCCTCGAACAACCTCGACCCGGCATCATCATACAGCCAGCGCGCGGGGATGGCCTTTTGCGCTTCGGACAATCCCTCCAGAACATCGGCGCGGAAGGCCCGGTCAACACCGTCGTCGCCGCGATCAACCAGTTTTAGTCCGGTTCGAGTTTTCATCAGATATCCTTCGCCAGCCGCAGGCCGGTAAATTGCCACCGCTGATGCGGATAGAAGAAGTTGCGATAGGTGCTGCGCGAATGGCCCCGCGTGGTGGCGCAGCTTGCCCCCTTGAGCACAAATTGGCCGGACATGAATTTACCATTGTACTCGCCAACTGCACCCTCTGCAGGCTGAAAGCGGGGATAGGGCAGATAGGCGCTGCGGGTGAATTGCCAGCAATCGCCGAACAGGCCCTTGCCGCCGTGTGGGCTCGGTGCGGCGGCACCGTCCAATTGGTTTCCGCCCGCCGCATCATGGCCCTGAGCAATGACTTCCCATTCAAATTCGGTCGGCAAGCGTGCACCCGCCCAAGTGGCAAAGGCATCCGCCTCATAATAAGAAATATGCGTCACCGGCGCATTCGGATCGCGCGTTTGCCAGCCGCAATGGGTGAACTGGTCGCCCTGATGCCAGTAAAGCGGCGCGGCGATCTGTTCGTTTTGCACCCAGGACCATCCATCCGACAGCCACAGCGCAGCCTTCTGGTAACCCCCATCATCGATGAATTCTTGCCACTCGGCATTGGTCACCAACCGGTCTGCGAGCGCAAACGGTTCCAGAATTATCCGGTGCTGGGGGCCTTCATTGTCAAACGCGAATGCGGAGTTTTCGGACGGATTATGCCCGGCCATCGCAGTCCCGCCGGGATGCTGGTGCCAGCCCATCGGTCCGGCGGCTTCGCTGACATCACCAACGGTTTCAAACATCCCGGGACCAAGCGGGTTCTGGAACAGCGCATGTTTGATATCTGTCAGCAGCAATTCCTGATGCTGTTGTTCATGGGCGATACCCAGGCGGATCAACGGTGCCAGCGCCGGATCGGCCAGCAGCGGGGTCATGGCGTCATCCACATGGGCGCGCCAATCGAGGATTTGCGCCACCGTGGGCCGCGACAACATCCCGCGCGAAAAACGCGAAATTCGCGCGCCTTCTGCTTCGTAATAGGAGTTAAACAGGAAGGGCCACTTCGCATCATACAGACAATAATCGGGCAGATGATCGCGGAGCAGGAAGGTTTCGTAAAACCAGTTGGTATGCGCCAGATGCCATTTCGCGGGCGAGGCATCTTCCATCGACTGCAATGTTGCATCGGCATCGGACAAGGGCGCGGCCAGCGCCTGCGTCAGAGCGCGAGCAGAGCGAAATTGTTGCCCCCGATCAGTGTTTTCGGCCCGCTTGCTGGAACCAATGTTGGAGACAGCAGCCTCGGGCATGAAACTTTCTCCGGTCACAACAAGTCGCGCCGCCAATATGGCGGAAGCGATTGCTGATTAAAACCCTCCGGCCCCTATTCGTTCCGGGATTTGTTCCAGAAAAGCCGAAATTACGCCGCGCTGGCCTGCCGCTCTGTCATTTCCAGATTGAGCATTTCCGCGAGCAGGAAAGCCAGTTCCAGTGATTGCGCCGCATTCAAACGCGGGTCGCAATGGGTGTGATATCGGTCGCCCAAACTTGCATCGGTGATTGCCACCGCGCCGCCGGTGCATTCGGTCACGTCCTGTCCTGTCATTTCGATATGGATACCGCCGGCATGGGTGCCTTCTGCGCGGTGAACGGCAAAGAAGCCCTTCACTTCGGTCAAAATCCGGTCAAACGGACGGGTTTTGTAACCACTGTCTGCCTTCACCACATTGCCGTGCATCGGGTCACAGGACCAGACCACATTATGGCCTTCGCGCTGGACCGCGCGCACGAGCGGCGGCAGACCGGCTTCCACCTTGTCATGACCGAAACGGCTGATCAGTGTGATCCGGCCTGCTTCGCGATTGGGGTTCAGCGTATCGAGCAAGCGAACCAGCGCATCCGGCTCCACACTAGGGCCGCATTTCATGCCCAGTGGATTGCCGATGCCGCGCGCGAATTCGATGTGCGCGCTGCCTTCAAACCGGGTCCGGTCACCGATCCACAGCATATGGGCGCTGGTGTCGTACCAGTCCCCGGTCAGCGAATCCTGCCGCGCCATCGCCTGTTCGTAAGGCAATAACAGTGCCTCGTGACTGGTGTAGAAACTGGTGCCCTGCAATTGCGGGACTTTTTGCGGATCAATCCCGCAGGCCTCCATAAAGTCCAGAGATTCGCCAATCCGGCCCGATAATTCCGCGAATTTATCGGCCCAGGGGCTGCTGTCCATGAAATCCAGCGTCCATTGGTGGACCTGCCGCAAATTGGCATAGCCGCCGCCAGCAAAGGCGCGTAGCAGATTCAGCGTTGAGGCAGCCTGCGAATAGGCGCGGACCATCCGCTGGGGATCGTTGCGGCGGGTCGCGGGATCAAATTCAATGCCGTTGATATTATCACCGCAGTAACTTGGCAGAGTTACATCGCCCTGTGTTTCGGTTGCTGAGCTGCGCGGCTTGGCAAATTGCCCAGCCATACGGCCAACCTTCACCACTGGAAGTTTACCGGCAAAGGTCATCACCACCGCCATTTGCAGCAATACACGGAAGGTATCGCGGATATTGTTGGGGTGAAATTCCGCAAAGCTCTCCGCACAATCGCCGCCCTGCAACAGGAAGGCATTGCCCGCGGCAACATCCGCCAGGTCGGCCTTTAGCGCGCGCGCTTCGCCGGCAAATACCAGCGGCGGATAATTGGAAAGTGTCGCCTCTGCTGCTGCCAGTTCGGCGGCATCTTCATAGACGGGCAAATGCCGCGCCTCATGCGATTTCCAGCTATCGGGGGTCCAGGTCTGTGCCAATTTGTCAGTCTTTCATTTACGTGTGTGCAATGTGCATCCGGGCGCGCTCATAGGCGCAAAACTATGACTGCGCTACCCAAAGGGAAAACCGCGGTCCGTGCAAACAGCATAATCTTGGCCGCGCTAAAGCGTCCGCTTTGTCCTGAGCGGTTTTACCGGCCAGTCATCACCGGACCGCTTGGCGCGGCGCGTGTGGCCAACTCCTGCCCCTCTGGGATCACTGCGACACGGTAGCCCGGACGTCCGGCGAAATAGCGGCTGGCCAGAGCCTGCATCGCTGCGGGCGTCGTCTGGGTGTAATCGCTGAGCAGACTACGGATCTGGCCCAGCCGCTCTGGGTTCTGCGAGACACCTTCCACCTGAAACAACCAGAATGTGTTGCCAGTAGAAGCGCGGCTGATCAGCTGTTTCAACGGTTCTGTCACCCGTTCCAGCTCGTCCGCCGTGACCGGTTCATTGACCAAATCCTGCGCGATGGCTTCCGCGGCGGCAAAGAATGCCGGCACGTCTTTTGGCCGCAATTGCGCAATCGCACTAATCGTTCCGCCGCCATCGAGATCGACCGGCCAGTTCGAACTGACCTGCGGCGCATAACTGGCCCCTGCCCGTTCGCGCATTGCTTCGACAAGGCGGTTGTTGAACAGGTCGGTGAGGATTTCCAGCTGACGGGATTCGCGCAGATTGGCATCCCCGCCGCCGCTGGGCCATGCGACCACTGCCGCCGCCTGATTGGCATCACCGCGGTGAACCAGCACAACCGGGTTCGCAATGGGCTTAGGGAATTCTGGCACCCGCGCAGCCACATCTGCCGCAATCGGCTGACGCGGCGGCAATGCGCCAAAGGTCTTCGCCAGCGAAGCAACAGTGGCATCCCGGTCGAATTCGCCAAAGATCAGCACTTCAATCGGGCCTTGCTTCAGCAGCGGCTCCCACACTTTGCGGAAACCTTCTGGTGTGGCTGCCTCCATCGCAGCAGGATCGGGCGTCTTGAACCGTGCTTCCTGGTTGCGCAGCAAATAGTCGAGATCGCGGCCCAATACCCCGCTGGGGCTGGTGGCATATCCGTCATAGGCGAGCCGCGCCGCAGCCTTGGCGCGCAGCACCGGATTGGCATCCCAGCGCGGCATGCCCAGCTTGGCGGCGAACAGATATAACTGATCATTCAGATCGGCTGACCGGGTTTGCGCGCCGAAGGTGAAGACCCCGTCACCGATTCCAAAATCAAAGCCCATCTTGCGGCCCGTGGAAATACGGTCGAGTTCTTCCTGTCCCAATTCGCCAAGGCCCGATCCGACCAGCGCGGTTTGGCCCAAGGTGATGTATGGTGCATCTTCCGGCCCAAAACCGCGATTACCTGCGCCAAACCGCACCTTCAGCGCGACCCGGCCCGGTTCGGCATCGTTGGACCACAGGATCGCGTTGACCCCGTTATCGAACATCACCCGTTCAATCCCGAGCAGCCCCAGGCCGCCCTCGGCCACCACAGTGCCGGGTGTGCCAATGGGCGGCAGATCGGCAAAGGAAATGGTCTTCGCTTCCAACCGGGCGCTTGAATCAGCGACTGCGGGTGCGAGCATCGCAGTACGAACCGCTGCCACGTCCGCTTCGCCCGCAACGGGCGTCACATAAGTGGCGCGGATTACATCGCCCAGAAACAGATCGCGGGTGTGTTCCAGCACATTGGCCGGAGTAAATTGATCGCGCATTCCGTTGAAAACTTGCAGCACCGTTTCCGGCGCGGCCACGGCTTCGCGAATGTCCACTGCGCCAACGATGCTGTCTGCCAATTGCGAACCCGCCATGACGGATCGCTGTTCCACCGAACTGGCATAGGCCACTTCCTGTTCCGCCATCTCGCGGTCGATTTCTTCCTGCGTTGGCGGCGCGGAGACCGCATCAGCAATGACCCCGCGCACGTCAGCGAGCGCAGCCTGCCAATCATCGGTGAGTGGCGCAAAGCTGACAAATGTCGCATCGGTTGAGCGGCTGACATCGTCCTGCTGGACCTGAGCATAGAGGTACGAACCGCCCGCCCGCGCCTTGGATTCCAGCCGCCGATTGATGATCGACTGTGACAGATAATCAATCAGCAGGCCTTCGTTATACTCGATCGTATCATCCACGGCCCGCCAAGGACGCATGATTGAATAGGTCATACTGCGCGGCAAATCTGCTTCGACCATAACGCCAACTTCGCCCACCGGATTGGCCGGATCAGCGCCAGCAGGCGGCAATGGATCGCCGAAATCAGGTGCAGGCACAGCTTCGCCAGCGACTTTCCAATCAGAAAACCAATGTTCCACCAACGAAGCAAGCTGCTGCGCATCAGCATCACCCGCCACCACGATCACGGTATTTTCCGGACGGTACCAGCGGGTATGAAACGCCTGTACAGCACCTGCCGTAGCGCCCAGCAATGTTTCGTCAGTCCCGATAGGTAGCCGTTCTGCCAGTCTTTGCCCTGCGAACAGAACCTTGCGCGTTTCCTCCGCAACGCGCTGGCCTGCGCCGCCGCGTTCACGTTTCTCCGCCAACACAATCGGAACTTCGGCGCTGAGGTTTTCGGGTGACAGGATCGGTTCGCGGATCATCCCGGATAACAGCTTGAAACTTTCCGCCAGCGCGGCGGGTGTCGCATTGGGCAGATCGAGTTTGTAAACCGTATGCGTCGGGCTGGTTTCAGCATTGGTATCGCTGCCGAACGTCGCGCCCAGTCGCTGCCAGGTCGGAATCGCTGCGGCTTGGCCCAGATATTTGCTTTCCCGGAAGGTCAGATGCTCCAGCAAATGCGCAAATCCGCGCTCTGCGTCTTCCTCGTGCAGGGAACCTGCATCGATGCGGATACGGATCGATACCTGCCCGGGCGGAACCCCGTTTTTGCGGGTGGCATAGCGCAGGCCGTTGTCAATTTCGCCGAACAGCCATTCCTTGTCCTGCGGAACATCGCTGCCACGGTAAATCCACGGCGTTTCCTTAACGTTTTGCACATCGGCTGGCGCTGGCAATTGCGATGCCAGCACTGGCGGTTCTTCAATGGCCGTTTGCGCCGCGCTGTCGGGCGCGAACAGGGCGAGCGGGAGGAGAAGCGCAAGTTGCCGTGCGGCACGGGTGAGATCGATCATAGGGCGAATATAGGGAGCCAAGTGCTGAAGGGATAGTGAATGGGCCAAGGTTTTTATCCGGTCGGTTGAGATTGCAGGCCGCAAACGAAAACTCGCGCGGCCAGCCCTTGCCGCTAGCCCAAACGCCCCCTACATTCTGATTATGTTTATAGAGACAGAAACAACACCCAACCCTGCCAGTTTGAAATTCCTGCCCGGACGGCAGGTTATGATCGATGGCACCCGCGAATTTTCTTCGCCCGAGGCTGCCGAGGCATCTCCGCTGGCGGAGGCGATTTTTGACACGGGCGAGGTCGTCAATGTGTTCTTCGGCAGCGACTTTATCTCTGTCACAATCGCGCCGGGCGTCGATTGGTCCGCGCTAAAACCACAAGTTGTCGCGATTCTGCTCGATCATTTCGTCAGCGAAGCGCCGTTGTTTGCCGGCGACAGCGCCAATGGCATTTCCATTCCTGCCGAAGACGAAATGGTTGTCGAAGACGATCCGGCCAATGCCGATATCGTCGCCCAGATCGGCGAATTGCTGGAAACCCGGATTCGTCCCGCAGTGGCCGGTGATGGCGGAGATATCGCCTATCGCGGGTTTAAGGACGGGGTGGTTTATCTGACCCTGCAGGGCGCCTGTTCGGGCTGCCCATCCTCGACCGCAACATTAAAACACGGGATCGAAGGGCTGCTTAAACATTATATACCTGAAGTGACCGAAGTTCGGGCCGCCTAAGGAGATTGTTTAAGTGACCACCCAATATCACGGCAAGCATTTGTCGGACGATGCGCTCGACCAGATTTTCCGCGAAGCCCGCTCATACAATGGCTGGCTCGACAAACCTGTAAGCGACAAACAATTGCACGCCATCTGGGACCTGATGAAAATGGCCCCGACTTCGGCCAATATGCTGCCTGCGCGGATTGTTTGGGTTAAATCGGACGAAGCGAAGGCCAAGCTGGTCGAGGCCGCATCAGACGGAAACAAAGACAAAATCAAAGCTGCGCCGGTCACCGCAATTATTGGCATGGACATCGATTTCCATGAACAACTGCCATGGCTGTTCCCTCATGCCGACGCCAAGAGCTGGTTTGAGGGTGACGAAGATGGCCGCAAGGAAGCGGCAATGCGCAATTCTTCCATGCAAGGCGGTTATTTCATCATCGCAGCGCGCGCGCTTGGCCTGGATTGTGGGCCGATGTCCGGCTTCGATGCCGATGCGGTGAATGATACATTCTTTGCTGACGATACAAGAGTAAAGGTCAACTTCATCTGCTCTGTCGGCTATGGCGATGCAGAATCGATTTTCGATCGCAGCCCGCGCCCTGAATTCGGTAAATTCAACAGCATCGTGTAATTAACCCGGTGTAGTTGATCCAATCGGACGGGACCGTCAATTTCATGCGAATGCTGGCAATAGAATGTGCAACTGAGGCCTGCTCGGTTGCTCTGTTCGAAAATGGCGAGTTGATCGCGCATGATCACCGTGTAGTCGGGCGCGGCCATGCGGAACGGCTGGTGCCGATGATCGCTGCCCTTCCAAACACGGGCAAGGCAGAACAGATCGCGGTGTCCCAAGGCCCCGGCAGCTTTACCGGCGTGCGGATCGGGCTTGCAACGGCACGGGCTCTGGGTTTTGCATGGGGCGCGGCGGTGCTTGGTTATCCAACATTATCACTGATCGCTGCCATGGCGCGGGCCGAGCGCGGGCCGCAGCCGGTAAGCATCGCCACGACCGGCGGCCATGGGCAATGGTTCCTGCAAAATTTTGATGCAGATGGGACGCCCATCGCTCCGATGGCGTCGCTTGACCCGGCTGAAGCTGCGATTGCCGCTATCGCGCCACTGGTTGCTGGCACTCAGGCCGAAGCGCTGGTGGCTGCGCGATCGCCCGATTTCAAGGGCAGCGAGGCGTTGCTGCTTTATCCTGACGCACGATTTGTTACCGCTATGCCTCAAAGCACCCTGACTCTGGACGCATTGCCGATTTATGGCCGTGAACCGGATGCGAAACTGCCTGCATGATGGACGATCTCGACCACATAATGTCGGTGATGGCCACCGCGTTTGATCCGCATTGGGGTGAAGCATGGACTCGGCGGCAGATTTCCGATTCTGTGGTTTTGCCGACCATATTCTACCGCTTGATCGGGCCTGACGGCGAATCGCCAAATGCAGATATGCAAGAAACATTCGTTGCGGCAGGGTTCACACTCAGCCGCCATGTTTCAGGCGAGGAAGAATTGTTACTGATCGCCGTTAGGCCCGAGCATCGCGGTCAGGGATTGGGCCGAAAGTTGTTAGAAGCCCTAGAAAATGATGCACGCGGGCGCGGCGCCAAGGAGTTATTTTTAGAAATGCGCAGTAACAATCCAGCCGAAGTTCTTTATCGCGCCCGTGGTTTTATTCCAATTGGCAATCGAAAGGGCTATTATCGCCTGAAAGACGGAAATAGATTGGATGCAATTACTTTTAGTCTAGGGCTGTAAACGGAATATTTTGAAAGGCGCACTCCAAGCTTAGAGTCTGATTCGAAATTATCCTGAATGATTGCATGGTCTTGCGATGCGCCTTGTGAGCATTTGGACGGAAGCGGCGAAGAGCCAGGCGGTTGCG
>Ga0209491_10005179_pt1 | contig 19325 bp, 14 predicted proteins | sample BON02_FD_187213 | JGI IMG/M metagenome (GOLD analysis project Ga0209491, IMG submission 187213) | Freshwater microbial communities from Lake Bonney liftoff mats and glacier meltwater in Antarctica - BON-02 (SPAdes) (version 2) | ecosystem: Environmental > Aquatic > Freshwater > Ice > Glacier... | reverse complement strand
CGCGCCATCAGCGCCTGACAGGGGCTCTTGCCCGCCAATTTCGGCCAAAACACAGCCCCATAATCATACCACAACCGTTTCTACGGGGTTTGGGAAGCCTGAGCGGGAAAATTGGCCAAAGTAACCTGGCCAATCGACGCGACCATTTTGTGACGGGCGTGAGGCGAGTTTCCGCCCAGTCTGGGTCGTTTGTGGAACAGAGAATATGTCGTCGGCCCCGCGCCGTAAGGAAAGCAAACACGTGTTCCTCCGACACCTAAGACCGCCAAGTCGGGAAAGCGGATATTGCGCATCCTCCCCCCAAACCTTAACAAACTCCTAATTCCACCCCCCTAACCCATTGGAATCTTTTGCGTAGATAGGGCGTCCCGAGTCGGGACGCCCCCAAAATCCTAACGCCCGTGGATGCTCACCGTCTTCACGTCTTCCCCCGGCGCCGTCTTCTGCCGCCGGATGATCAGCCGGTTCAGCGCATTTATATAAGCCCGCGCCGAGGCCACGATGGTATCGGTATCCGCCGAAGACCCGGTAACCATCCGCCCGTCCTCCTCCAGCCGCACCGACACCGTCGCCTGCGCATCCGTGCCCTCAGTCACCGCATGCACCTGATACAGTTGCAACCGCGCCTTGTGGGGGTAGATCATCTTGACGCACATAAAGGCCGCATCGACCGGCCCGTCGCCCGTGGCATCAATGGCGTGATCGACGCCATCCACGCAAAGCACCATCTCGGCCTCCTGCGGCCCATCGGTGCCGCAAATCACCCGCAGCTTTTTCAACTGCAGGAATTCATAGGCGTCATTGGTCTGCTCATCCGACACCAAAGCAAGCAGGTCTTCGTCGAACACTTCTTTCTTGCGGTCGGCCAAAGCCTTGAACCGCACAAAGACGTCGTTCAACTGATTGTCGGCCAGATCGACGCCGAGATCCTTCAACTTTGCCCGCAAGGCCGCCCGTCCAGAATGTTTGCCCAAGGGCAGCGAGGTGCCGGACAGGCCGACATCTTCTGGCCGCATCACCTCGAACGTTTCGCGGTTTTTCAGCATGCCGTCCTGATGGATGCCGGATTCATGCGCAAAGGCGTTCTTGCCGACGATGGCCTTGTTGAACTGCACCGCAAAGCCGGAGACCGTGGCGACGCGGCGCGACAGGCCCATGATCTTGGTAGTGTCGATGCCGGTCTGGTAGGGCATGATGTCATTGCGCACGCGCAGGGCCATGACGACCTCTTCCAGCGCCGTATTGCCCGCGCGTTCGCCAAGGCCGTTTATGGTGCATTCAATCTGGCGGGCGCCTGCCTCTACTGCGGCGAGGGAGTTCGCCGTCGCCATGCCCAGATCGTTGTGGCAATGGGTGGCGAAGATGATGCTGTCTGCACCAGGCACTCGGTCCATCAGCATGCGGATCAGGGCTGCGCTTTCGCGGGGGGCCGTATAGCCGACGGTGTCGGGGATGTTGATGGTGGTGGCGCCTGCCTTGATGGCAATCTCGACCACGCGGCAAAGATAGTCATGTTCGGTGCGCGTCGCATCCATCGGCGACCATTGCACGTTGTCGCACAGGTTGCGGGCATGGGTGACGGTCTGGTGGATCCGCTCTGCCATCTGATCCATGTCGAGGTTGGGGATGGCGCGGTGCAAAGGCGAGGTGCCGATGAAGGTGTGGATACGCGGGGATTTGGCGTGTTTTACGGCCTCCCAGCAGCGGTCGATGTCTTTGGCATTGGCACGGGCGAGGCCACAGATGGTGGAGTTTTTCGCGCGTTTGGAAATCTCGGACACAGCGGCGAAATCGCCTTCGCTGGCGATGGGAAAGCCTGCCTCGATGATATCGACGCCCATGTCGTCCAGAAGGCCTGCGATCTCCAGCTTTTCTTCGTGGGTCATGGTGGCGCCGGGGCTTTGTTCGCCATCGCGCAGCGTGGTGTCGAAAATGAGAACGCGGGGTTGGGCTGTGTCAGTCATGTTGGAAAATCCTGTTGTCTTAGCGGTTTGGCCTGCTGGGAGGGGCGATTTGACCGTCTGAGCGGGCGCGCCCCGATGGCACGCTCAGCGGTGGCTAAGACGCAGTAGGCCAAGAAAGGCCGCCGGGGCAGGGCCCGGTTGGGTGGCGGCTGTGGTCCGGATCTTGGTCATAATGCGGACTATACGGTGGAAATTGGCGAAGGAAAGCGGTTTTTCGGGGTGAGGGGGAGCCGCCTTGGGGGGCATTCAGCCCCCCTGCGGCGGCGTTGCCACGGGATGCGGTGTGGGCGGGGGCTGGTCTGCGGGGGCGGGCGGGCTAGGTTCGGCTGAGGTATGGAGGTGATGATGCGGGCAGTGGTGATCGGGGCGTCGGGCGGGATTGGGGGGGCGGTTTGTGCGGCCTTGAAGGCGCGGGGGGACGAGGTGGTGGCTTTGTCGCGCCGGGGCGAAGGCCTTGATGTGACGGATGAGGCCTCTGTGGCGCGGGTTTTGGGGGCGGTGTCGGGCGAGGTGGATCTGGTTTTTGTGGCGACCGGGGCTTTGGATCTGGACTTGGGTGGCGCGCGGGTGGGGCCGGAGAAGGCGTTGCGGGCGCTGAGCGCGGAGGCGATGGCGGCGTCTTTTGCGGTGAATGCTATGGGGCCTGCTTTGGTTTTGAAGCATTCTTTGCGGTTGATGCCACGGGGGCGGCGGGCGGTGTTTGCCTGTTTGTCGGCTAGGGTAGGGTCGATTGGGGATAACCGGTTGGGGGGCTGGTATTCGTATCGCGCGGCCAAGGCGGCGTTGAACCAGATGATCCGCACGGCCAGTGTGGAAGTGGCGCGGACGCATCCGCAAGCGGTGTTGTGTGCCTTGCATCCGGGGACTGTGGTGACTGGGCTGACCGCACCGCATGCGGGTGGGCATCCGGCGGTGACGCCTGTGGTGGCGGCGGGGCATTTGCTGGGGGTGATTGAGGGATTGGGGCCTGCCGATAGCGGCGGGTTCTTTGATTGGTCGGGGGCGGTGGTGCCTTGGTAGGGCGTTTGATTGTTGTTTTGGGCGATCAGCTGTCGCTGGATCTGGCGGGGCTGATGGCGGGCGATATGTCATGCGATGTGGTGGTGATGGCGGAGGTGAAGGGTGAGGGCACTTCGGTGCCGCACCATCCGCAGAAGATTGCGCTGATCTTGGCTGCAATGCGCAAGCATGCTGAGGCTTTGCGGGGGCTTGGCTGGCGGGTTGAGTATTCGACGCTGGAGGAGGCGGAGAATTCGCAGACATTGGCGGGGGAAGTTTTGCGGCGGGCGGCAGAGTTGGGCGCATCGGATGTTATCGTGACGCATCCGGGCGAGTGGCGGGTTTTGGAGGAATTGCAGGCCTTGCCGCTGGGCGTGACGGTCTTGCCGGATGATCGGTTTTTATCCTCGCATGCGGAGTTTGCGGCTTGGGCCGAGGGCCGCAAGGAACTGCGGATGGAGTGGTTTTACCGCTACATGCGGCGCAAGACCGGGCTGATGATGGAGGGCGACAAGCCTGCGGGCGGGCAGTGGAACTATGACCACGACAACCGCAAGCGAGCGCAGCGCAGCCTGTTGCGCGCGGCCCCGGTGCGCTTTGCGCCGGACGGGGTGGTGGAAGAGGTGCTGGCGCTGGTGGAAGCGCGGTTTGACCATTTTGGCGCCTTGCGGCCCTTTGGCTGGGCAACGGACCGGGCGCAGGCTTTGGCGGTGCTGGAGGATTTTTTGACGCACCGCTTGGCCACATTTGGTGATGAGCAGGATGCGATGCTGGAGGGGGAGCCTTGGCTGTCGCATTCCTTGCTGTCGGCCAGTTTGAACATCGGGCTGTTGGGATCGTTGGAGGTTTGCAAGGCGGTGGAGGCCGCTTGGCAGGCAGGGCGCGTGCCGATCAATGCGGCCGAGGGGTTTATTCGCCAGATCATCGGGTGGCGGGAATATGTGCGGGGGATCTGGGCCTTGAAGGGGCCGGAGTATCTGGCGGGGAATGCTTTGGGGCATAGTCGCGCGCTGCCTGCGGCCTATTGGGGCGGTAAGACACAGATGGCTTGTGTGAAAGCCGCCGTCGTCCAGACCCGCGATCTGGCCTATGCGCATCATATCCAGCGGCTGATGGTGACGGGCAACTTTGCGCTGCTCGCCGGGGTGGATCCGGCCCATGTGCATGAATGGTATCTAAGCGTTTATATTGATGCGTTTGAATGGGTTGAGGCGCCCAATACCATCGGGATGAGCCAATGGGCCGATGGCGGTGTGGTGGGATCAAAACCCTATGTGTCCTCAGGCGCGTATATCGACCGGATGTCGGATTATTGCGGCGGATGCGCTTATAAGGTGGCAGTGAAGGTGGGCGAGGGGGCTTGCCCGTTCAACCTGCTTTATTGGCATTTCCTGATGCGGCATCGTGAGCGGTTTGCGAAGAACCCCCGCATGGCGCAGATGTATCGGACTTGGGAGAAGATGGACCCCGACCACTGCACCCGGGTGCTGGCCGATGCCGATACACTGCTGACGCGGCTGGAGGCTGGAGAGCCGGTTTAGCCCAGTCAGGTCGGGTCAGGGGGGGGTCGTGCCCTCAACAGGGGCATCGGCGGGCACGGTGCCATCGGCAGGGGCTTCGGGTGTGCCTGCGGGGGCGGCGGTCAGGATACCGTCTTGCCAGATGCCTTCGGCAATCTGGCCCGAAACATAGGTCATCTTGCCTTGGCCGCTGCGCTTGCCTGCGCGAAACGCGCCCTCATAGACATCGCCCGATGGATAGGTCGCTTTGCCCACCCCGTCGATTTCGCCCGCAGACCAAGAGCCTGCGTATTTGAACCCGTCAGCCATGGTGATCTCACCCTGACCATCGCGGACCCCGGCGCGGAAATTGCCTTTGTAAAGGGTGCCATCGGGATAGGTGGCGGTGCCCACGCCGTCGCGCTCGCCTGCCTTCCAATCGCCCTCATAGCGGTAACCATCGGGATAGGTCATCAACCCGGTGCCCTCGGGGCGGGCGCCGACAAAGTCGCCCTCATAGACCAGCCCGCTGGCATAGGTGGCTTTGCCCTTGCCCTGAATGACGCCCGCCGCCCAAGCGCCGGAATAGGTGGATCCATCTTTGTAGGTGATCGCGCCCTGACCCTGCGCCTGATCGGCCAGCATGGCGCCGACATAGACCGACCCATCGCGGTAGGTGACAGAGCCAGTGCCCTCCATCCGGCCCTCAACCCACGCGCCTTCGTATTTGAAGCCGTCCTTGGCGGTAAAGCTGCCGGTGCCGTGGCGCAGATCGTTGCGGAACATGCCGTCATAGACGCCACCTGCGGCATGGGTGACGCGGCCCTGACCTTCGCGTTTGCCATCCACAAAAGCGCCATCATAAACATCACCATCGGGCTGGGTCAGTTTGCCCATGCCATTGATCCGGCCATTTGCCCAATCGCCCACAAAGGTCAGCCCGCCCGGCTGGATCAGCGTGCCCTTGCCCGAGGGTTGATCCTTGACCATCCCGCCTTCATAGGTGGCATTATCGGGATAGGTGATCTTGCCGCTGCCCTCTTTGACGCCCGCGACCCAATCGCCTTCATACCTATAGCCATCGGGCTTTTCGAGAACGCCTTTGCCCTGATGTTGGCTGTTCAGGAACGTGCCCACGTAAACGCTGCCATCGGCATAGGTCGCGCGGCCTTCGCCAGTGCGCTTGCCCAAGAGCCAGTCGCCCTCATAGGTGCTGCCATCGGCAAAGGTGATCTTGCCCTTGCCCTGCGGCTGGCCCTTGTCAAAAGTGCCCTCATAGACCGAACCGTTGGGATATTTCGCAATGCCTGCCCCTTTGATTTCGCCAGCCACCCAAGCGCCAGAGTATTCAAAGCCATTGGGCAGGCGGTAGGTGCCGGTGCCATCCTGACGGCCATTGGCAAAGGTGCCTTCATAAACGGAGCCGTCATCATATTGCTTGGTCACCACCTCGCCATCCGATTGGGCGGCGGCGGGGGCGGCAAAGGCAACTGCGGCAGCAAGGGCCAGGATCGGGACGACGCGCATTGCTGGGCACTCCATTGGGCGATTCCGGGGGTCAGGGTATGCCGGGGGGGTATGCGCTGGCAAGTCAGGCCGCCGTGAGCGGGCTTTTCAGTTGGCCCGGGCGCGGCTAGAAAGCAAGGGCGTGACCAGTGGAGACCCGCAATGACCGATACTTTCCGGCTGACCTTGGTGCAGGCGAACCCCGTTGTGGGCGATATTGCGGGAAATGCCGCACAGGCGCGGGGGTTCTGGGCACAGGGGCGCGCGGCGGGGGCTGATATGGTCGCGCTGACAGAGATGTTCATCACCGGCTATCAGACCCAGGATCTAATCCTGAAGCCCGCGTTTCACCGTGCCGCCATTGCCGCGATCGAAGGGCTTGCGCGTGATTGCGCCGATGGTCCGGCCTTGGGCATTGGTGGACCGGCGCTGCGGGATGGCAAATTGTTCAACGCCTATTGGGTGTTGCAAGGCGGCAAGGCGGTGGCCACGGTGCTAAAGCATCATCTGCCGAACGACTCATTGTTTGATGAAAAGCGGGTGTTTTCTTCGGCCGATGTGGCGGGGCCTTATATGGTCAATGGGGTGCGGATCGGCACGCCGATCTGCGAAGACGCTTGGCATTCAGACGTGACCGAGACGCTGGAAGAGACCGGGGCCGAGATCTTGTTGGTGCCCAATGGCAGCCCTTATCATCGCGGCAAGCCGAACCTGCGGTTGAACCTGATGGTGGCGCGGGTGGTCGAGACCGGGTTGCCCTTGGTTTATCTGAACATGATCGGCGGGCAGGATGATCAGGTGTTTGACGGCTCATCCATGGTGTTGAACCCCGGTGGAGAACTGGCCGTGCAGATGCCGCAGTTTGATGAAAGCGTCACCCATGTGACCTTTCGGCGCAAGGCAGGCGGCTGGCGGGCCGACGCTGGAGAGATCGCGGCGCTGCCCCCGATTGGAGAGGCCGACTACCGCGCATGCGTCATGGCCGTGCAGGATTATTTCGCCAAGACCGGGTTCAAGAAGGCGCTTCTGGGCCTGTCTGGTGGCATCGACAGCGCCATTGTCGCGGCGATGGCTTGCGACGCGCTGGGCCCGGAAAACGTGCGCTGTGTCATGCTGCCGTCAGAATTCACCAGCCCCCATTCGCTGGAGGATGCCACCCATTGTGCGCATGCCCTTGGCTGCCGTTTGGACACTGTGCCGATCTCTGGCGCGCAAGCGGCGGTGGGGGCGGCTTTGGCGCCCTTGTTTGAGGGAACCGAGCCGGGGATTTCTGAGGAGAATATCCAAAGCCGTTTGCGTGGGTTGCTGCTGATGGCTTTGTCGAACAAATACGGCGAGATGTTGCTGACCACCGGCAATAAATCGGAAATGGCGGTGGGGTATTGCACGATTTACGGTGACATGAACGGCGGCTATAATCCGGTCAAGGACATGTATAAAACCCGCATGTTCCTGACCGCAATCTGGCGCAATGAGCATCACCGCGATTGGATGAAAGGCCCCTCTGGCGTGGTGATCCCCAACCGGATCATCACCAAGCCGCCAAGTGCAGAGCTACGCGCCAATCAGCGCGATGATGACAGCCTGCCGCCCTATGAAGTGCTGGATGCCATTCTGGAAGGGCTGGTCGAGCGGGATCTGTCCGTCGCCGATCTGGTGGCAGAAGGGTTTGATCTGGTGGTGGTGAAGCGGGTGGAGCATCTGCTTTATCTTGCGGAATACAAACGCTTTCAATCCGCCCCGGGCGTCCGGCTGACCCAAAAAGCGTTCTGGATGGATCGGCGTTATCCCATCGTGAACCGCTGGCGCGACCCTTCGGGCGGCTGACCCGGGCGATTTTCACGCCGCTGTCACGATCCGCGTGTTAGCCTTTTCCCGAACGATCTGGGGAGATGCCGATATGAAACGCGCAATTCTGACTGTGACACTGATGGCCATGGCGGCCCCGGCAGGGGCGGAAACCACCCTGCGGGTGATGAGTTTCAACACCTGGGGCTCTGGCGTGAATGAGGGCAAAGGGGTAGAGGAAACCGTCGCGGCCATTCTTGCCTCGGGGGCCGATATCGTCGGTTTGCAAGAAACCCGGTCGGAGCCGGAGGAGTGTAGCGCCGAGGTCTGCGACGCTGTTGGCACGTCTTCGGCCAAGGTGATTGCCGAGGCGCTGGGCTGGCAATACCACGATCAAGGCCAGAAAAACGTGGCGCTATGGGCCAATGCGGTGGTTTCTCGCTATCCTATCGGCGCTGTAAGTCCCGCAGGCCTGGGAGTTGAGATTGATGTGGAGGGCCGCAAGGTCTGGCTGTTCAACATCCATCTGGATGATGAGCCCTATCAGCCCTATCAGCTGATGAGCATCGAATATGGCCCTGCGCCGTTTATCACCACCGAAGCCGAGGCGGTGGATTGGGCGCAAAAGACCCGTGGTCCGGCGATGGATCTGCTGGAGGCCGATATGGTTGCCGCCGCAGGGGCCGCCGCAATCTTTGTCACCGGAGATTTCAACGAGCCGGGCTATCTGGAATGGACCGATGCCGCCGTGGCGACTGGCAGGCATCCGGTAAAGGTGGAATGGCCCACGACCAAGAGGCTGGCCGATCAGGGCTTTGTCGATACTTACCGCGCGGTTTACCCCGATCCGGTGGCCAAACCCGCCTTCACCTGGACCGCGCGCTATGAGGAAGAGGCTGTGGATGATCACCCTGACAAGATCGATTTCGTGATGGCCAAGGGCGAGGGGCTGACCGTGACCGATGCCGCCATCGTTGGCGAAAACGGGCCGCGCAGTGATATTGTGGTGATGCCATGGCCGTCAGATCACCGCGCGGTGGTGGCTGAGGTGCGGTTCTAATCGGTCGCGCGGGTTTTGGCGGCGGGATGCCTCCGGCGGGAGTATTTGGAAAAGGGCAATTGGCGGGATCAGATTTCGATTGCGCCTGCATTTGGCAATAGGCGCATGACGTCTTCGGGGCGGCAGAGCTGGGTGGCGTCTGTCATTACCGCAGCGGCGGCTGCGGCTGCGCCAAGGGCCAGCGCTTCGGCGTCGGATTGGCCACGGGCCAAGGCGAGGACGAGGGCCGCAACAAAGCTGTCACCTGCGCCGACGGTGGATTTCACAGGCACTTGTGGGGCGGGCGAGAACAGGCGGTGGGTGGCGGTGGCCAGCACATTACCCTCGGCGCCGCGCGCGATTATGACGCGCTTGGCCACGCCTTTGAGGGCGAGGGATTGGGCGAAATCGGCAGTGTCTGCGCGGCTGTGCAAGGGGTGGCCGGTCAGGCTTTCAGCCTCTTCAGTGTCCATCCGAAGCACGTCGAGGTTGGGGATGGGGGCATTGACGGCCTGATCCAGCGGCTTGCCAGAGGTGTCCAGCACCACGCGGCTATCGGGCATCGATTGCGCCAGTTGGGCGGCGAAATCCATTGGAACGCCGGGCGGTTGGCTGCCCGAGATCACGCTGAATCCGCCGGGGCGGGCCGTGGCGGACAAGAGGGTGAAGACTCGGGCGCGCTCGGCCTCTCCCCACACTGGCCCGGGCAGCATGAAGCGATATTGTTTGCCGGTGGACTCTTCGGTGACGGTCAGGGACTGGCGGGTCTCGCCTGGCCCAAGGATCGACAGGAAGGTGACGCCGGCTTGGCGGATCAACCCCGCCAGCCGATCACCGGTCAGCCCGCCGATGGCGACCAGCGCCAGACTGTCGCCGCCCAACGCGCGAATGGCGCGGCTGACGTTCAACCCGCCGCCGCCCGGATCCAGCTGCGGCTCCGAGCAGCGCAATTTGTGACCGGGGAGGATCTGAGCCACCTCTGTTGCCATATCCAGCGCGGGATTCAGCGTGAGGGTCAGGATGGGCGCGGGGGAGGAGTTGGGCATGGGTCACCTGCTGATGTTAACGCTATCATACAGGGAAAACGGCGCGAGGTGAACACCCCGCGCCGGAGTGGCTTGGAAAGGCGTTTAGCCCTCCATCATCAGCTGATAGCTGGTGGGCACATAGCGGAACCCTGCGTCTTTCGCCTCGACATAGCCCAGGCCGGGGAAGGGCATGTGATAGCCGATGAAGGGAATCCGGTCTGCCGCGATCATGCCGAACAATTGGCGGCGGGTGGCTGCGGCGGCGGCTTTGTCCATATCGAACCGCACTTCCCAATCGGGGAATTGCAGCGACCAGACGTAGTGGTTGGCGGCATCTGCGGCGATCACCAACTGTTGCCCATCGGATTCAACCCGATAGGCCATATGGCCCGGCGTGTGGCCTGCGGCCATCATTGCGGTGATGCCAGAGGCGACCGAGCCGCCATCATCCAGAAAGGTGATCTTTTCAGTCAAAGGCCGGACGTTTTTGTCAAAGCCTTCGTTTCCGGCGGCGGCCCAGTGGTTATGTTCAACCGATCCGGTGACATAGCGGGCATTGGCATAGGTGGGCGTGGTGCCATCCGCCCTCATCAAACCGCCGATATGGTCGCCGTGCATATGGGTCAGCACCACCACATCAACCTGATCAGGGCTGATCCCGGCGGCGGTCAGGGCGGCGCCGGTGCCTGTCGCGGAAAGGCCGGTGTCGAACAGGATCAGATCGGCCCCGGTGTTCACCAGCGTTGGGGTAAAGAAGCTTTGCGATTGGTCAGCGGGGATGAAAGCGGCGGTCGAGGCTGCGGCAAATTCGTCGGCCGTGGCGTTCGTGCCGAAGGTTTCTTGCGGTTTGACGCCGGTGCGGGTGCCGGCCAGCAGGGTTGTCACCTCAAACCCGCCCAGACGGACGCGGTTGGACAGGTTGGGCTGCACGCCTTGCAGTTCGACGCGGGCATAGGCGGGCAGGGGCAGCGTGGCCGCAAGCGGCAGAGTCGCGGCGGCAAGAAGCGCATGGCGGCGGGACATCGGGGTCATGGGGCTCTTCGTCGGTTTTGATGAACCTTTAAGCTAGCGCCTTTGCGCCAAAAGGCCCGTCACAGCCCCGTTATTGGCGGTGCAAGGCTGCACAAGGGCTGTGCGTCATTCCCACCACGGATCAACGGCGGCGATATCGTCATCCGACCAGCCAAAGTGATGCGCGAGTTCGTGGATCACCACATGGGTCACCAGTTCGGCCAGCGAGACATTGCCGCGCTCAACCCACTCATCCAGGATTGCGCGGCGAAAGAGCCAGATGAGGTCGGGATGCGTCGGCTGGTCCGAGACCGATTTTTCGGTCATCGGGATGCCTTCGTATAGCCCGGTCAGTTCAAAGGGATCGTTCAGATCCATCGCCTCCAGCATCTCATCCGGGGCGAAATCTTCGATCCGCAGCACCACTTGGGTGGCGGGCAGGCGCCAGGGTTCGGGCAGAGTGGAAATGGCCTCATGCGCCAGCTGTTCGATCAGGGCCAGCGAGGGGGCGACGGAGTCGGGCGATGGGTTGGTCATGGTCCAATTCTACAGCCGCAGCGCCCGCCGCGAAAGGGGGCAACTGGACAAACCGAAGGCCGTGTGACAGATCATGCAGCGTCAAGGAGCCCCCCAATGTCCGCACCCGTCATCACCCGTTTCGCGCCGTCGCCCACTGGCTATATTCATGTTGGCAACCTGCGCACCGCCCTGTTGAATTACCTGATTGCCCGCAAATCCGGCGGCCAGTTCATCCTGCGGCTGGATGATACGGATCAAGAGCGGTCAAAGCAGGAATATGTTGACGGGATCATGACCGACCTGGCCTGGCTGGGCCTGCATTGGGACCGGGTTGAACGGCAATCTTTGCGCTATGACCGCTATGCCATCGCCGCCGATAAACTGCGCGCAGAGGGTCGGTTTTATGAATGTTTTGAGACGCCGACAGAGCTGGATCTGAAGCGCAAAAAGCTGGCCGCGATCAACCGCCCGCCGGTCTATGACCGCGCGTCGCTGAAGCTGTCAGAGGCGGATAAGCAGGCTTTGCGGGATGCAGGCACGCCGGGATACTGGCGGTTTTTGCTGAACCAGACGCGGATTGAATGGACCGATGGCATCATCGGGCCATTGTCGATTGATGCGGCCTCGGTGTCGGATCCGGTGTTGATCCGGGGCGATGGGCAGGTTTTGTATACCTTTGCCTCCTCGGTGGATGACATTGAAATGGGCGTCACCCATATCGTGCGCGGGGCGGATCATGTGACCAATACCGCGACGCAGATTCAGATCATGGAAGCGATGGGGGGCGCGCCGCCCAGTTTCGCGCACCATTCGCTGCTGACCGGTGCGCAGGGAGAGGAACTCTCCAAACGTCTTGGCACCTTGTCGTTGCGCGATCTGCGCGCACGGGGGGTAGAGCCGATGGCGCTGTTGAGCCTGATGGCGCGGTTGGGATCGTCAAAGCCGGTAGAACTGGCCGGGTCGATGGACGAGTTGGCCGATGGCTTTGACGTCGGCAGTTTTGGCTCTGCCCCGACCAAGTTTGACGCCGAAGATCTGTTCCCGCTGACCCGGGCGCATGTGCAGGGTCTGCCCTATGACACCGTGCGCGCCCGTCTTGCGGCGCTGGGTGTGCCTGCTGACCGGGCCGAGGGCTTTTGGGCCGTGGCCAAGGGCAACATCACCGTGCTGGATGATCTGGACGGATGGTGGGCGCTGATCCGCGATGGCGCTGTGCCTTTGGTGGATGAGGCGGACCGCGAGTTTGTCGCGCAGGCCTTTGCTTTGTTGCCCGCTGCCCCTTGGACGGTTGAGACCTGGGGCCAGTGGACGGGGGCTGTCAAAGCCGCCACCGGGCGCAAAGGCAAGGAGCTGTTTCGCCCCCTGCGCCGGGCGATGACGGGCATGGATGCGGGGCCGGAAATGGCCGATCTGATGCCGCTGTTGGGCAAAGCGCCCAGCCTTTAGCCCAAGCGGAACCAACCGGGGCGCTGCCCCGGGCCCCGGAGTATTTCCAAAAGGGCAAATGGAAAGAAGGCAAAGAATGGCGGCTCCTCAGGCGCGATTTCTTGAAGGCAATCTGTTTCGCCATGTCGCTGTCATGTCCCTGACCAATTCGGTCGGACTGATGGCGGTGTTCTGTGTTGATCTGATCAACATGGTCTATATCTCGTGGCTTGGGCGCGATGAGCTGACCGCGGCCATTGGCTATGCCGGGGCGGTGTTGTTTTTCACCACATCTTTCGGGATTGGCATGGCGATTGCGGTGTCGGTTCTGGTGTCGCGGGCGGTTGGCGCGCGCGATCCGGCGGCGGCGCGGGAAAAGGCGACGACCGGGATGGCGCTGAATATCGTGCTTGGGGGCGTGTTTGCCGCAGCGGTCTGGGTGGGGCTGGGCCCTATTGTCAGTGCTTTGGGGGCCGTGGGGCAGACCCATGATCTGACCGTGCATTATCTGGCGATCGTGATCCCGTCGCAGCCTTTGCTGATGGTGGGGATGATCGGTGGGGCGATTTTGCGCAGCCATGGCGATGCGCGGCGCGCGATGATGATGACGGTTTGGGGGGCGGTGGCGACGGCGGCGCTGGACCCGGTGCTGATCTTTGGTTTTGGCTGGGATCTGACCGGAGCGGCGCTGGCCTCGGTGGCGGCAAGGGTAGTGATTGCTGCATATGCGTTTTGGGCGATCATCCGGTTTCATGGCGGGTTTGACCGGCCCTCGGTTGCGCAAGTGTTGGCGGATGCGGCGCCGGTGCTGTCGCTGGCGGTGCCTGCCGTTTTGACCCAAGTGGCGACGCCGGTGGGCCAAGCCTTTATCACCCGCGCGACCTCGGTTTACGGCGAGGCGGCGGTGTCGGGCATGGCCATTGCCGGGCGGCTGACGCCGGTGGCCTTTGGCGTGATCTTTGCGATGACCGGTGCGATCGGGCCAATCATCGGCCAGAATGTGGGCGCGGGCCGGATGGACCGGGTGCGCCGCGCGTTTTGGGATGCGCTGATCTTTACCGCCGGGGTGATCGTTGTGGTCTCGGGCGTGCTGTTTGTCTTGCGCGCGCCGATTGCCGATCTGTTCCATGCCGAGGGGCTGACCCGCGATCTGGTCTATCTGTTCTGCGGGCCTTTGGCGCTGCTATGGGTGTTCAACGGCTTTATCTTTGTCGGCAATGCGGCGTGCAACAATCTGGGCCGGCCGTTTTGGTCAACGCTGGTCAACTGGGGTCGTCATACCATCGGCACGGTGCCTTTTGCGCTGTGGCTGGGCGGGTATTGGGGCGCACAGGGTGTGTTGATTGGCCAAGCGGTGGGTGGGGTGATCTTTGGACTGTTGGCGATCTGGTTGGCGTTGCGCGCAATTGATGCGCCCCGGCTTCGGACGGGTTCGCCGCGTCGCTAAAGCTGTTTCTATACGGTATGCCATTGCATCCCGATTTCCTCTTGCCGAATAGCCGGGGCTTGGGCTAGCGTCATCAGACCAGTTCGGGAGAATCCGGGGGGCCAAAAGCCACCTCGGTGCCGAAGGAGCAACCGCCCCGGTAAACTCTCAGGCGCAAGGGACCGTTCTGGCACGATGACTCTGGAGAGTGGCGCAGATGCGCCCGCCGAAGGGATAACGATCTCAGGCGCCCGCGATACCGGGCAAGGACAGAGGGGGCACCGGGCGGCAGGGGAACTGCCGTGATCGGTGCTGGGTGCGTTCCGGCAGGATAAAGGAGTGGGCGGTTTGACCGACCTGTTGCGGCTGGGGCTACACGACTTGCATGTGGAACTTGGCGGAAAAATGGTGCCCTTTTCAGGGTATGAAATGCCGGTGCAATATGCCGCCGGGGTTATGAAGGAACATCTGCAGTGTCGCGCGGCGGCGGGGCTGTTTGATGTGTCGCATATGGGGCAGGTGATCTTGCGGCCCAAGGGCGATATGGCGGCGCTGGTGGCGGGGTTTGAAGGCTTGATGCCGGTGGATGTGGCCAGCCTTGCGATAGGTCGCCAGCGCTATGGGTTGTTCACCAATGAGGCGGGCGGCGTTCTGGATGATCTGATGTTTGCCAACCGGGGCGATCATCTGTTCGTTGTGGTGAACGCAGGCCGCAAGCGCCATGATATTCCTTATATGACCCAGCATCTGTCCGCCGTGGCCGAGGTGATCGAGGTGACCGACCGCGCCCTTTTGGCGCTGCAAGGCCCGCAGGCCGAGGCGGCGTTGGCGCGGCTGTATCCCGGCGTGGCGGAAATGCGATTTATGGATGTGGCGGTATTTGGCGATCTGTGGGTCAGCCGCTCGGGCTATACTGGCGAGGATGGGTTTGAGATTTCTGTGCCTGTGGGGCAGGCCGAAACCTTCGCCCGGTCCCTGCTGGCGATGCCACAGGTGATGCCCATTGGCCTTGGCGCGCGCGATAGCCTGCGGCTGGAAGCGGGCTTGTGCCTTTACGGACATGAGTTGGACGAGGCGACAAGCCCGGTGGAGGCTGGTCTGACATGGGCCATCCAGAAATCCCGCCGGGCCGATGGCGCCCGGATGGGTGGCTTTCCCGGCGCCGACCGCATCTTGCGCGAACTGACCGATGGCCCGGCCCGAAAGCGCGTGGGCCTGCGCCCCGAAGGCCGCGCCCCGATGCGTGATGGCACTGCCCTTTACGATGGTGAAACGCTTGTGGGCACCGTCTGTTCGGGTGGCTTTGGCCCTTCGGTCGAAGGCCCCATCGCGATGGCCTATGTGCCCGCCCGCCTTTCCGCCCCCGGAACGGCACTGGACGGCGATGTCCGTGGCAAGCGCCTGCCGGTCATCGTTACAGAATTCCCCTTCTTCCCAACATCCTACAAACGCTGAGGGCTGATGATGAAATATACCAAAGAACATGAATGGATGCGCGTTGAGGGCGATCTGGTCGTCGTGGGCATCACCGAACATGCGGCCACCGCCCTAGGCGATGTGGTCTTTGTCGAGCTGCCAGAAACCGAAACGATGGTGGCGGCAGGGGATGAGATCTGCGTGATCGAAAGCGTCAAGGCGGCGTCGGATATCTTGGCCCCGGTGGATGGTGAGATTGTCGAGGTCAATACCAAACTGGCCGACACTCCGGCCTTGGTGAACGAAGACCCGACAGGCGCTGCCTGGTTCTTCAAGATCAAAGTCGATGATCTGTCCGTGCTGGACGAGTTCATGGATGAAGATGAATACAATGATCTGATCGGCTGAGAACACGAGTTTTCTGCGAAAACTCGCCGTCATCTTATAGAGGATTGGTTTCCAATGACCTTCACGCCCAGCACCTACAGCCCCTATGACTTTGCCAACCGCCGCCATATCGGCCCCTCGCCCACGGAAATGGAGGCCATGTTGCAAGCGGTCGGCGTGCCCAGTCTGGCGGCTTTGATTGACGAAACCGTCCCCGCCTCAATCCGGCAGAAAACGCCGCTGTCCTGGGGTGCCTTGGCCGAGCATGAGTTGCTGGAAAAGATGCGTGGCGTGGCCGCGAAGAACAAAGTCATGACCAGTCTGATCGGGCAGGGCTATTACGGCACTGTCACCCCCCCGGCCATCCAGCGCAACATTCTGGAAAATCCCGCCTGGTATACCGCCTACACGCCCTATCAGCCCGAAATCGCTCAAGGTCGTCTTGAAGCGCTTTTGAACTTCCAGACCATGATCTGCGATCTGACCGGGCTGGAGGTTGCCAATGCCAGCCTGTTGGATGAGGCCACCGCCGCCGCAGAAGCGATGGCTATGGCCGAACGGGTTGCTAAATCCAAAGCCCGCGCCTTCTTTGTGGATCGGTTCTGCCATCCCCAAACCATCGCCGTGATCCGCACTCGCGCGGAGCCCTTGGGCATCGAAATCATCGAAGACGTTTCTGAAAACCTTGACCCCTCAAAGGTCTTTGGCGCGATTTTCCAATATCCCGGCAGCTACGGCCACGTCACCGATTATACTGATCAGATCGCGGCCCTGCACGCCGCAGGTGCCGTTGCCGTGGTGGCCACTGACCTGCTGGCCCTGTGCCTGCTGAAAGAACCGGGTGCCATGGGCGCAGATATTGCTATTGGCTCGTCGCAACGCTTTGGCGTGCCGATGGGCTATGGCGGGCCACATGCCGCCTTCATGTCCTGCAAGGACGCAATGAAACGCCACATGCCCGGCCGCATTGTCGGCGTTTCGATCGACGCGCAGGGGGGCAAGGCCTATCGTCTGTCCCTGCAAACCCGCGAGCAGCATATCCGCCGTGAAAAGGCCACCTCGAACGTCTGCACCGCGCAGGCTTTGCTGGCGGTCATGGCCAGCATGTATGGCGTCTTTCACGGTCCCGAAGGCCTGCGCGCAATTGCCGAGCGGGTGCATTTCCTGACCCAACGTCTTGCGCGCGCGCTCAAGGCAGCAGGCGCAAAAGTCTCGCCGAAATCCTTCTTTGACACCATCACGGTCGAGGTGGGTGTGGGTCAGGCCGGCATCATGGCCGCCGCCCGCGCCGAAGGGCTGAACTTTCGCAAGATCGGCACGGATCGGATCGGCATTTCATTGGACGAGACCACCGATGAAAAGGTGCTGATCCGCGTGTTGCGCGCCTTTGGCATCCACGGCGTGCCCCCGCATCGCGCCTCCCTCGGCTTCCCCGAAGCCATGCTGCGCACGTCAGATTACATGACCCATCCGGTCTTCCACATGAACCGGGCCGAGTCCGAAATGATGCGCTATATGCGCCGCCTGTCGGACCGCGATCTGGCGCTGGACCGGGCGATGATCCCCTTGGGATCCTGCACCATGAAGCTGAACGCGGCGGCTGAGATGATGCCGATCACTTGGCCGGAATTCGGCAGCCTGCACCCTTTCATCCCGCCGGATCAAGCGCTGGGCTATGCCGAAGCGATCGAGGATCTGACGGTAAAACTCTGCGAGATCACCGGCTATGACGCTTTTTCAATGCAGCCGAATTCCGGCGCGCAGGGCGAATATGCGGGGCTGCTGACCATCCAGTCCTATCACCGCTCGCGCGGCGATGCGCAGCGCAAGATCTGCCTGATCCCGACCTCGGCGCATGGCACCAATCCGGCCTCGGCGCAGATGGCGGGGATGGATGTGGTGGTGGTGAAAACCGCGCCGAATGGCGATATCGACCTGGTCGATTTTCTGGATAAGGCGGCGGCGGCGGGCGACCGGCTTGCCGCCTGCATGATCACCTATCCCTCAACCCACGGAGTATTTGAGGAAACCGTGAAAGAGGTCTGCAAGATCACCCATGATCACGGTGGTCAGGTCTATATTGACGGCGCCAACATGAACGCGCTGGTGGGTCTGGTGAAACCGGGCAAGATCGGTGGCGATGTAAGCCATTTGAACCTGCACAAGACCTTTGCCATCCCGCATGGCGGCGGTGGCCCCGGCATGGGGCCGATCGGGGTGGGCGCGCATCTGGCGCCGCACCTGCCGGGGCATTCGGAAACTGACAGCAAGGGCGCGGTGTCGGCTGCCCCCTATGGCTCTGCCTCGATCCTGCTGATCAGTTGGGCCTATTGCCTGCTACTGGGCGGTGCTGGCCTGACTCAAGCGACGCGGGTGGCGATCCTGAATGCCAACTATATTGCGGCGCGGCTGAACGGGGCGTTTCCGATTCTGTTCATGGGTAATAAGGGCCGGGTGGCGCATGAATGCATCCTCGACACCCGACCTTTTGCCGAGGTTGGCGTGACGGTGGATGACATCGCCAAGCGGCTGATCGACAATGGCTTTCACGCGCCGACGATGAGTTGGCCCGTGGCGGGCACCTTGATGGTGGAGCCGACGGAGTCGGAAACCAAGGCCGAGATTGACCGCTTCATCAACGCGCTTCTAGCGATCCGCGAGGAGATCCGGGCGGTGGAGGATGGCGAGATCAGTGCTGAAGACTCACCCCTGCGCCACGCGCCGCATACGGTTGCGGCCTTGGTGACCGAGGTCTGGGATCGCAAATATAGCCGCGAGGCGGGGTGCTTTCCGCCGGGGGCGTTCCGGGTGGACAAATATTGGCCGCCAGTAGGGCGGGTGGACAATGTGTTTGGGGATCGGAATTTGGTCTGCACCTGTCCGCCGGTGGAGTCTTATGCAGAGGCGGCGGAGTAGAGATTGGGGGCGTCCCGGGTTGGGGCGCCCTGTTATTTTTATATAAATCATAGGGTTAGGCGGTTCTATTTAGGGGTTTATTGAGGTTTTCTGCGGCTTGTCTGGGAAGAGGCTGGGGGTTGCTCTGAACCACTTTGGGCCAAAGCTAAGCGGACGACCCGATCACCTGCAAGCATCACCGCTTAGGCCGCTTTCAGATAGAGTCGTTCACAAACGGTGCAGACTGTGTGGAAACTCGCCTCACGCCCGTCACAAAATGGTCGCGTCGATTGGCCAGGTTACTTTGGCCAATTTTCCCGCTCAGGCTTCCCAAACCCCGTAGAAACGGTTGTGGTATGATTATGGGGCTGTGTTTTGGCCGAAATTGGCGGGCAAGAGCCCCTGTCAGGCGCTGATGGCGCG
>Ga0209491_10005178_pt1 | contig 19336 bp, 15 predicted proteins | sample BON02_FD_187213 | JGI IMG/M metagenome (GOLD analysis project Ga0209491, IMG submission 187213) | Freshwater microbial communities from Lake Bonney liftoff mats and glacier meltwater in Antarctica - BON-02 (SPAdes) (version 2) | ecosystem: Environmental > Aquatic > Freshwater > Ice > Glacier... | reverse complement strand
CGGGTAGAAGCTTTGGGCTCATCAAAGTTTCAACAACCAGTTGAGAATAAGCTTCAACGCAGGGATCTGAAACCAGACAATTTTGACCTTCATTAAGGTAGAAAAATTCAGGTGAATGAGTAGGACTAGAGGTTGTGATGATTGGGCATCCTGAAGCCAATGAATCTAGTGCCACCAATCCGATCCACTCGGGTACTACCAACGCATCTGAGCACTCCAACGCATTTGCTTTTTCTGGACCATTTACCCGCCCTAGGAAGCGAACAGGTCCTCCTTCTTTTTCTAAATCTCGAACTTTCCATGATTCCGAACCTTCTCCTGCCACCAGTAGTCTGAAGTTCGGCAATTCCTTGTGAATTAGTTTTGTCGCTTCAAGGAGGAAATCTATTCCTTTGCGCTGGTCAACTCCGCCGAGAAAGAGTCCCGTCATTCCTGGCGTCAATCCAAGAGAGTGTTGAAAATCAATTACGTCTTGACGTGTGATTTTGTCAAGGTCTCGGCGAAGAGACTCGGTATCTGTTGAGTTATTCAGCACCGTCACTTGACTCTCCGGAAAACCATGTTGAATTACTGCCTCCGCCCCTTCTTCGGTGTAAGCGAAAAACCAATCACCCTTCCTGGTCAACATTTGTTTCATGCTCGCCAACCATCGTGGTTGGCTCTCCGAGAATGATTTCCCTTGACCCCAGAAAGCAAGCCTCAAGTGCGAGCCGAGCAGTCGTCGCAGAACTAGTGGATAGATTTCAATGTTCTTCACGACTTGTTCCGCGATCACAAAATCTGGTTTGTACTCTCGAATAACAGGAGCGAGTCGCCGAAAATTGATGTCACGTCCCCTGAAGGTGACGCTTCTGGTTTTAAGAACGAAGTCGATTTCACTCTCGTCGGACATGTCAGCGCGACTGACATTGTTTTTTGCAGAGATAGCAGCTGCAATTTTCATTTCAATACCGTGCTGTGAGAGCATCTTTTTCATTAGCCTGAAGAGTGGTACTCGGTACTCAGGAATGTAAGGCTGCACGATCAAGAGTCGTTTCATAACTAATCCCACTTTATGTACGTCAGGCAGGATCGCTTATCAAAATAAATAGTTTCGTAACCAGCATCAATAAGTATTCGATCTACTCTCTGGAAGTTGTCTCGTGCTCGTGGTGATGGATAATTCAATTCATCAAACTCAATGAGTACTTGCTTGGGGAAAACACCGCTAGCGATCATCGCTGGAACCACTACTATTTCCGCGCCTTCAATGTCAAACTTAACCATTGAGATCTCTGATAAATTCTCATTCTTAATCAAGGTGTCAAAATCAACTGTTGGCACCTCAATTGCAGGCGTGCTATCTGCATAATTGTTTTGGAAATTTACCAAGGAGTGGCTTACATCCTCTGGATTTGATGGAGCATAAAATTTTGCCACTCCCACGGAGTCACTCAATGCAACTTGAACCAATGACAGTTGCCGATCGGTGATTTCCCTGAGGTCATAACTAGCCACTGTCTGCTTGCCGCTGGACGAGTATTCAACAGACTTTGGATCACCAAGGCTAGAAACAATGGAATTAAAGTGAACTATTGCCCTTGGAGTAGGGTCAACCATAACGACCTTTGCACCAAACTTTTGCGCGAACTCAATGTCGAAACTGGCATCCTCACCCAGGCCACATGAGAGAAGTGTCGATCCAGAGAGACTTTCATCCGGAACAAATACCCAGCCACCATATTCCGAGCCCAAACGATCCAGTTCACCCGAGTAGTCGATTTGAATCTTTGGTCCGTACAGCTTTCGCTTGATAGCCCGGCCTAGTTTTTTACGAATACCGTTCACGACTGCCACTCCCGCATTAAACTCGAATACAAATCTTCAGTCTTCGCCAACCATTTTTCTTGCAACCAGTTTTCGTCGTAGTATTTCGTGGCTGCGTAGCTATAATCCAGCAGCTTCTCATGGACGTGGACCAAGGCATGCGTTAACTCGATCTCGTTGGAATAAGACTCACCCGCCCCACTGGTTTTTGAGAGCAGACTAACGCCGTTCGCACTGTCTGCTACTACAGGTAGTCCGACTCGCATAGCTTCTACAACGACTTGAGGAGCGACTTCAAACCACCTAGAGGGAAAGACCAGCCCAATAAAAGTTGGAAGCATTTCGCGCAATTGATCCCGGCTCACTTCCGACAGAACGGAAATCCCTTTTGCTTCCGCTGCACGTCGGATCCGTTGATCCTGGGGACCATTCCCGATCACAGTTAGTTTATGGCCTGCTGGCCAGGACTCTACGAGTTCAAGTAATCCTTTTTCCGGGGACATGCGCCCGAGTGCCACCCAGCCATTCGAAACTCTTACTTCAGGATTTAGTGGGTCAGTAGAAGGGCCTGCACCGAAATTTGGAATTAGCACTGATCGAAATTTAACGTTAGCGAATTGTTGCAGCACTGACTCCGAACCTTCTGAAGTCATCACTACTGCATCAGCGCGTTGAAGAACATCCTTCTGATACTGATTCCGACTGAGCGCGAGGGGGATGGTCGCCAAACGAGAGCCCCTGTAACACGAATTTTTTATTGCGTGGTGATTTCCTTTGGTTGGGCAATCAGTGCAGATTTGTGAGTCTCGATAGAGAATTCCCTTAGAACAAACAGCCCTATAGTTGTGGACTGAAACCACTACAGGTCCGTCCCAATCCCTCAACCAAGAAGTACCAATATTTGGAAAAAGATTATGAATGTGCACAATGTCAGGTCTAAATTCCTTAAGCAAAGCTGTTGGATATTGGTCTCGGCCTGTTGCAACCCTGAGTGCTGATTCTAGAGAGTTTAGTTTGTTCTGTTCCTGGTCATCGGTACTTTTTGAAATGAGCAGAACAGCATGCCCGGCAGCCTTTAAGGCTTCCACTTGATCGAGAACCACATTGTTTTCCCCACTGGGCTGGCGAGTTGAATAGAAACTGTGAAGGATGGCGATTTTCACTCTGCGCAGCCTTTCTTTAGAGTTTCAGATTACCAAAACTGGCACTTATCAAAATTGTCCTGAAAGCCTAGCCCATCATTCAGTGGTGCAGTCTTTGTCTTAGCGTAGGAGAAGTAAGTCGACTCAGGCCGTGAGACAGAATGGAAAAAGATGGTCGTCCAGAGCCAACCCGATAGACTTCAGTGCTTGAACTTCAGTTACCGACTTGTATCCGATTTCCAGTAATCAAGGGGAAAAACGTGAGTATTCTCAGGAGCCGACTACTTAAAGGAAAGGCTGCTCCGGCGGCTACCTTGCCAATTCGAGCAAAAGATGTTGGAAGGTATCTGGTAAGTGAAGTGTTGTCAGCCGGCAAATGGCTTTTAAAGAGTCGCGAGCACACGAACTACACATACGACCTTTCGCCTTTGAACCTCGAACACTTGGCATGGTGGATTGTAGCTGTTTCTGGGGCAAGTATTTCGGATTCTCGCCAGTGGGTATCCGAGTGTTTAAATGACATCGAGTTGCAAGAGTACGTTCGCGAATTCACTCGTGGATCTGACCGAGCTGGGCTAGCTGACCTGGAAGTTCGTGTCTCACGCCGTGCGGGCTGGTACGCATTGATCCGAGCGCTACGACCTTCTTTTGTTGTTGAAACTGGCACTGACAAGGGACTGGGTTCAGTTGTCATTCAATCCGCCCTCATGCGCAATGGCCATGGGTCTCTTCTCACCGTCGATATAAATCCCGAGTCGGGCTATTTGCTTGGCGGGAAGTACGGAGAAGGGGTAGAAATCGTGATTGGAGACTCAATTGCCACTTTGACGGGCCTTGATCGCCGCGTTGACTTCTTTATTCACGACAGTGATCACTCCCGTGAGCATGAGGTCGCTGAGTACGCAGCCATCGCACCGCACCTGAGCGAAAACGCTGTCGTTCTCTCTGATAACTCTCACGTGACGGATGCTCTGCCTCTGTGGGCGGAATCGCGTGGTTGGAACTTCCTGCACTTTCAGGAGCAGCCTGTAGATCATTGGTATCCAGGTGCGGGGATTGGGGCGGCGTGGAAATAAGAAGCAGGAAGCATCTCAAATTGAAGCTATCCGCTTGTAGCTCCCCTTGGCAGGGTGACTGCCGCAGTCGACCACCTGGTGCATCGAGAGCAATTGATTCGCAGGCGTGAGGTTGGGTGACCTTGGCGCTCACTCTCAGATGCATCTTTAAGAATGCTTTTGTTGTTAACAGTTAACCCCGGGATAGCCCCTCATTTGGAGTTGCTGGTTAGCTATTGGACTAAGGGGCATTGGTAATTCTTTCCCAGCCTAGGTATGTGAAACCTCCTTGGAGTCAAGACTGGTTTGCGGCCGAGGCATGCACCGTTGGGATCCTTCCAAGGCGGTGAAGTCGCGAGTGCTGCACTGCAAGGGGTCATGCCATCCCGACTGGTGTTTTTTTGGGGTCTGACCGTGCTGTGCTGGCTGGTCTACTCTCGACCGCAAACTTTCTACCTTTCTACTTTGTCTCTCTTAGTCGTTGGACCGGGAACGGGACTGCCCCCGGTTTGGTTGACACTTGGGGTTTGTGGTTACGGCTCCTTGGGACGCTTGGAAGCAAGGTGGGACCACTTAATTAGTGGTGGAAGCCAAAGTTCAGCGGTAAGCGGGTTGCCGTTTGCTTCATTGACAATGCCCACGCTGCAAAGAACACAAAAGGGACTAAGCCAAAGGGTGATTCTAGAACGACCCCAACTTGCGCAGCACCAAAAAGTAGCGTTGGCGGAACCCATTGAGTGACCTGAGGTCTACGCGCCCAGCCGAAAATCAACAAATAGATCGTCCAAACACCGAATAGCAGTAGACCAACTAAACCATGGTAGAGCAAGATCGACAATTCAATATTGTGTGGATACCTGAGGTCCCGGACACCTCCCGCCACTGGGCATAAGCCACTGCAGGCCTCTGCAAGGGCGTTTGATCCTGGTCCTCGTCCTAGGATTACAGCGTTTTCGCGCTCCACCGATTGCCAGACTGCCGACCATGTATCAAAACGTGCACCGGCAGTGCCCCGACCTGTTTCATTTGATGGGATAATTCGGCTTAACCCAGGCAAAGCGCTCTCAGTCCATCGGTTTACCTCCTGTCCCGCAAGGTAGTTTGAGGAGACCGCAGTGATCAGAATGACAGCCAAGCCAAGCCCTGCAAAAAAGAACTTGCTCTTAATTGGCTTCAACCCAACTATCGTGATTACCCAAACAACAACGACACTGGCTGCCCCAACCCGGCTTTGTGACTGCAGACCAACGAATAACATAATCGCTTGAACAATCCACACTTGGCGCCAACCAAATTGGTTACTCCAACTCAGGATCCCTATCGCAAGAACTATTCCAGCCATGTCCGCGTTGATTGAGAACAAGTTCTCAGAGAATTGAGATCCAAACTCGGCGCTATTCCAACCGGCAAAGGTCACACCTACCCAAATGGCAAGTATGCCCGTTGAAATCCGCAGCACAAGGACAACCCCGCGACTACCAATTAGTTGAACGAGATAGATAACTCCGGGTAGGGCAAGCACGTATATGAAAAATGCTGAGTCTCGCAGAACGAGAATAGTTTCAAGTCCCGCCTGTTGGGCTCTGAAAGAGACTATGAAAACATAGATTGCGGTAATGGTCACGAGGATCCAAATACCTCGAGGCTGCCGATACCTGGTTCTTCGGCTCTCGAAGATTCCTACGAGTGCACCCGTAAAAAACAGAAGGTCTGGAAACCTCACTCCAGGAATGGGTGTCGCAAGATAGGAGCCCCCCTTCAATAGAGCAAGATTTAGTCCAAGTGACAGCATTACTGCAATGGCTGCTGCAACTGCTACCCAAGACTTCCGGGCAGGCTGCATGTCGGATTGCTCCGCGAATATCTCGGATGTCAATTTAAGTCGCTTTCGCAGGTGACTTAGCTCTTCCAATGAAGATAAGTGTGACAGCCAAGATATTCACGGCAAGTTCACCCGCAATTATCCAGCCTGCTGATTGAGTGAATCCTGCAACTACCAGCACACTTACCACCCGAAGCAAGGCCGTTGATACGAGCACCCGCCGAACCAGGGCATCTTTCCCCTGATAGTGACTGATGGAAATTATGAGTCCGAGTAAAGCTCCAGCAGCAAGGTTGAGTGTTGCAATCCACAAAATATGAGTCGATATCAACCATGTTTCACCCATCAGTGATGCGACAAGATTGGGGATAACCCAAATAAGGATCATGAACCAAAGAATTGAGCTTGCGATCACTGCGCCAGCCAATAGAGTCTCAACACCAAATTTTCTCACCAAATGTGAGAGTGAATTCCTACTGGCACGCACTAATAACGGCATGGTTTGAGTCAAAACCGAAAGTGGGTAAAGAACAGCGTTGAGCACAACGATTTGGGCCCAGACGGAGGCGTCGGCTAACGCAAATACTGAGAAGGCGATCGCCAATGCCGCACCAGCCTGTGTAGCTACCAGCACATTGAAATGTCCCAGTGTCGGAATTCTTGTCGATGTCTCCGACTGAATTTCATGATTGATGTCCGGCGAGCTGCGTTTTAGAACCTGGAACCCTCCAAATAGCGACAGTGCTCCAAGAACACCGCTGGAAAGCCACACCACTACGGTGATATCCGGCCGCATACTGATCACTGAAAATCCGGTAGCTATCGCGGTTACTGTGAACCACAGGAGACTCACCACCACCGGTAGCCTCGGCTGCCTGCAACTTACTAGAACGTAACGAAGAATTTCATAGGCGATCACCACAGGAAAAGAAAGCGCTACGAGTAACGTCAGGAACGTAACTCCACTTCCCGCACTCAAGATCCAAATTATAAATAGGGAAATAAGTGAAATTCCCGCTGCACCCGGGAGTGCGATTTTCAAACCCAATGAAGCAAGTCGGACTACTTCCCCGTGACTCGGGATCATGGTTAGTCTGGCTAGAAACCCTCCGCGAATAATGACTACCAAAATGGCACCCACGGTGTAGGCCAAACCAAACTGCCCTACTTCAGCGGCCGACATTGATGATGCCGCAGCGACTACCAATAGACCGCTTGACGCTCCTACAAAAAATTGGTCAAGAACCGACAGCCTGGAAACTGATGGCTGTCTAAGCCAGCTCACAAATTCGCGCAATGGACCTCCTGTGAGACTAGATTGGTACTCTATCTGAAGAGTTTTTGACCGGTGCGGCTTTCGGAGCGCATTTCCATTTAAGATGATCGAGGGGATCCGTGGGAGAGAATTCGTACTTTCGGAGAAAGTTGCAACTTGGCGGGTTGCTTCGGTCACGCGATGAAGCAATCATAAAATTCTGTGACAAGAAATCAGTGATCCATGTAGGTTGCTCTGACAGTCCATTCACGGAACTGCGACTGCGTCAGGGGACATTGCTCCACCAACAATTAATTCCAGTCGTAAGCCGCCTCCTGGGGGTTGACATAGATACAAGGGGGCTCAACATTCTGAGGGAGGCCATTGGTGGTGAGTATTCGGACATTGACATACAGAGGTACAGCAAGGTCAAGGACATCACTCTCCAGCAGGTTTTTGGATTCACTCCCGATGTAATTCTTCTGGGAGATGTCATAGAACATCTCAATAACCCAAGAGAAATTCTGATGGCCCTAGCAAATTTAACTCGGGGCAGCGATACCCGGATCCTTATTACAACACCAAACTCTCTGGCAATCCGAAATACCATTAATACCGCACTCGGCTACGAACTCATGCACCCAGAGCATCTACTTATCCATTCACCCACAACCCTTCGAACTGTCCTAGATTCAAGTGGGCTCACGCCAATTGCTTGGAACTACTATTTGATTCAGACGGGTACAGACACACCTCACCGACTTTATGACTCGCTGGGCAGCATCGCAGCACGTTTTCGCGGTGCTTGGGCAGACGGTCATTTTGTCGTCTGTGTTTCCAAAGAAGCATCTAAGTGATGGAAAGTCACTTGCACGACCCGAATTGGTCTGTCCAGACTGCAAATGCTGGCACCGGGAGTTCCTCCTGGCCATCAGTTGCAATTATTCATTCCTTTTACCGCTCAAGCATTCCTAGTGGCGAAAATTCAACTGCTAGGCAACATTTCTCACTGTTAGCAAAGGCTGGCGTTGATGTCTCTCTCATCTCTGTTTCCACCGATGACTTGATGAACAAGCCTGGCTATCGTGCGCGAACTGCAGCTAACGTCGCACTTGGACGAGGGATGGATCCCGCTAAAATCCTGGGTAAGATTTCACCAGATATCGTTCACATGCACAATCTGTTTCCCAACATTGGTACCCAATGGTTACAGAATTATGGTGGTCCAATCGTGGCAACCCTGCACAACTATCGACCAGCTTGCGCGTCAGGGCTTCTCAGCAGAAAGGGGAAACCTTCCTGCATGGACTGCGTTACCGGTTCCAGTTTGAATGGAATTAAGCATGGTTGCTACCACGATTCTGGCCTCAGCACTATTCCCGTGGCATTCCGCAACAGAAAAGGGCCTCTAAATGATGCGGTGATTAGCCGGGCAAATAAATTGTTAGTTCCAAGTCCCTTAATGGTTGAGATGTATCAGGTGCTTGGAATAGATTCAGTAGAAGTTCTATTCCAGCCAACTCAAATTTCTGAAGTTTCAACCAATCGTGGAAAACCTGCGCAAGAGAACTGGGTATTCCTGGGCCGCATTTCCAAGGAAAAGGGAATAGTTGAACTTGTACAGAACTGGCCGCCTGAACGTCCGCTAACAATCCTCGGTGACGGACCTGACATGCCACAGCTAATCGACGCCGCGAAACAAGTCAGCCAAAATATTCAGATTAAGGGTTTCGTAGCCGAGTCGGAAATGGTCACAACTCTGAGCCAAGCTTCAGGAATTTTGGTTCCCAGTACCTGGCGCGAGGGTGCTCCAGGGATTTATGCAGACGCAATGTTTCTTGGAGTCCCATTGATTGCACTGCGTGGCAATACGGTCTACGACATGATCCAACGTGATGGAACTGGATCAACAATTGAGTCGCTAGATTCAACCTCAATTGAGTTGGCACTACAAGATGTTCTTAGTCATAGAGAGCAGTACTCCGCTCGGTGCCATGAAATTTATACGGAACGTTATTCAACGGCTGAATGGCTTAATAACGTTCAACGAGTTTATGCCAGGTTGATTTAAGTTAACTAAGGGGCAAATGTGAGAGTCGGGGGTCGCGCTGTGTCTGCAGGAATTGTGCCCAAGTGGCTTACCTTAGGTAATGGACTCACTGTAGCCGTTATTGCTCCCGCTTTAGTTTGGTCGTTTCTTAACCTCCTGCTCACACTGGGTCTGGGTCATCCAACAGAGTCGACGATTGAGGTTCCATACCTTGAACTCGTCATCCAACTCGTACTTGCTGGCATCGTTTTCCTACTACTCAGCAGAGTGGACAAGACGCAATGGCTGGTAATACTTATACCCATAATTATTTGGTCGTTAGTTCGCGGTTGGTTTTCAGGAATCTCTCCACTATGGAGTCTCGCGCTCGCCTTTTTGCTACTCAGCCCCCTCATTTCATTGCTCCTTGCGGGGCATCCAGCATTGACAAATATGCGAGTTCTGAGATCAACATTCGTAATAATAATGGTCGGTCAACTTATCACTTTTCCATTTAACCTGTCCTATTCGCTCATGGATGACGACGCAAGTTTCTACGACCGTTTTTCAGGGACGCTTCTCGGCAAGGGAGGTTATTTCTCTTCTTATGTCCTTCTTGCAGGCGTATTTTTTCTCTTGCTGTCACGAGCGCAGTCGAAAGTGAAACTTGCCGTGCTCATAACCGTCATGGCATACGCATGGTTCGCCGAAGTCAAGTTGATCTGGTTTGTTGCAGGAGCCTTGGCCTCCGGGGTACTCATCATGAACGCTACTAGAAAGTCCTTCGTGTGGAAGATTCCTGTCGCGTTTCTGCTTCTAATTTCTGGTGCTCTGTTATCACTCTTGGTTCCGAGTAGCTTGGCACTGGCGGTGGACTGGGCTCCTAAAGGCATCAGTATCGCAGGAACAACACAACAAGCAATGAATCTAACGCAATTGGCGGGGGACACTCCCGAATCAGTTTCTGGTAGCAAAATACTTGTGATCGTGGATACGCTAAATCCTTGGTCGGACCTCTGGGCGACTAGTGACGAAAATGTAGTCACGGGAGTCGGACCTGGTGGTGGGTTGTCCAATCTTTCACGAACTGCCGATGCACAAACATTATTCGTCGATCAGCAAAGACCCGACTCGGAGTTTCGCGAGAACGCACGAGCCTTGGCCGGAAGTCAGCAACAGGACCAATCTTTAGCAACTCAACCCGAAACAACCATCTTGGGGATCGTTTCTGAACTCGGATATCTCGGACTCATACTCTTCCTTGCTGCGTTGGCTTTAGTCTTTCGATTCCTCCTCAAGAAATTTGACCGCTCAACTGTAGGCATAATTTTGGGATTCGTAATAGCCTTTGTGCCACTCTTCAGCCTATGGGAAGTATCGGGATTCTGGATGGTTCTGGCGTTAGGACTGGCGGCATTTGGCCGCCGCAGAAACTCAACTTTGAGTTGACTCTCGTCTGGGTTCACACTTGAACCAATGGTATTCCGCAGTGACTGAGGCCACTGCAACGCAGCCGTCGACTTCAGTGGAGGACAACACCCACGTTTCTTGATCCGTTATTCCCGCAGATTGTTGTTCAATAACAATGGCCATCTTCTCTGGAGCATAACGATCCAAGGCGAAGCCAAGAGCCGGATAAGCCGAGACGACTGTCGCCGAAACCGGACCCACCTTGGCAAAAACTTTGGCGGCCGTGGCTTCTAACCTGGCTGCGCCAAGGTCACTTGCTGATACGAGTTGCGGGCTAGCCACAAGTATCAATAAAGCAGCGATGGCTGTAACTTGCCACCAGGAAATGCGGGTGACCACCAAAGCCGCCCCAATGGCCAAGAACAGGGAAAGTGGGAGAAAAGTTCTTGATATCCACCAACTGGAACCAAGTTGTGAAATAAGCCAAATGAGCCCAATTCCGCCGACAGTTCCAACTAGTAATTTCGAGCCAGTGCGAGTTAAGAGCGCGGCGACTGAAAGTGGCAGCGCGTACTCAAATCCAGTTAGTCCAAGGCCAGCACGCAGATCGCCCCATTGCGGAACCTCCAACCAACTGTGCATAACGTCGCCTCGAGAAATGTAAGAAAGGACAGCGAGCATTGCTGTTAGCAATACGGCGGTCAAGAGGTAGACGCGAATCCGTTTGGAATACCAGGCACTGCGAAAATCACGCCACAACTCTTTCCCACCGAGCACGAACTGCGGAACGAGCACTACTAATCCTGGCAGGTAGAAAAGGGCAATCAGTCCGGTACTTAATACGAAGTATTTGAAGTTTTTCCTCTGATTGATCTCGCCATCGTCCGAGACTTTAAGTCGCACAAGGAAGAACGTTGATAAGGCCACGAGGAATACGCCGAGTGGGTAGGGGTTCGCATCAGAACCGTGAAACACCAAAAGTGGGTTCAGGCTGAAAACCAGCGGAGCGATAGAAGCTGCCTTGATCCCACCAAGCAGTCTCGCAATCATCGAAGTAAGAACAATTGACATCAATGTAAGCGCAAATGGCAACAACCGGATCCACCAGTCAGCGGACAGTTCACCCGAGCCAGTCCAAATTGTCACTACCGCGTAAAAGGGGACTCGTGGAAACTCCCATAAGTGATCAATAAGTCCGTTTAGTCCCCGAGAAGATGCGTCTGCAGTAAATAATTCGTCGTACCACAAACCCTGTGACCACAGATTTGGCAGCGTAATAATCGAGTAGATCAATAGTGCAGGGAGTGCTGGGGCCAGTCGGCTCAGCACCTCAGGAAAGAATTTCGATGCCTCGTACTTCAGGAGAAAACGTTGTTTCATGAAATGCCATCCCCCTCGGTTAACTCGACCATAGCAACGCTACCTGCCGGCCGAGCCTCCCACACAACACTCTGAAGCACTTGGTTGTCCAGCTCGATCAAAGACCATCATCCGTTCACTATCCTGAGTCAGTGACACATAATTCAGAAACATAGTGCTTATTTCCTCGGTCGCACTACTGGCGGGGGACTATCTCTTTGGGACCATCTCTTTAACGGTGTTTCGGGCACTGCTTGTTGGCCGCTCCGGGGTTCATCGATAAATCTGTTTCTATTCGTCAACTGTCGGGGTTTGTCACACCGTTGCGGCACTCTGTTCTTGTTCAGGAGGGAGAGGTAACTGTTGGGTGTTGGGGATTCCGTCGGAGTTCATCGATAATTCTCTGTTGTAGAGACCACTCGCACGGGATGAGATCGGCAGCGTGGTTGGGGAGCATGGTTAGCTGCAGAAGTGGAACGGATCCGTCACGTTGACTGTCACCGCCCAGGTGATTTCACGCGCCTAGCACTAACCGTCTAGGCATTCTCCTTTCCGGGGCGGAACATTGGGCGGCGTCCCTTTGCTGAAGTTCGGGCGCAGGCGCTTAGGTTGGGTTCGCAGGCGGGGTTGTTGGGGTTTCAATGATTGCCTAGCTTATTTGGACATATTCTTTGGTCACGGGAGTCTGACAATAGGGGGGATACGTGCTCCATTTGGAACGAAAGCGCATAGAAGAATTGGCAAAAAGAGAAGCTGCCGGAGAGTCCCTTTGGACAGATTCCTTTTCGGAGCCGGTCAGAACAAAGATTTTTTATGCCTACCTGGACACAGCTGGGGACTACCGTCAGAACGGCCAGATCCATGCCCGTGGTTTGATTTTGCGAGACTTGGGCTTGTTTGTGCTTCATAGCAGACAGCACAATGAATTGACTGACTTCTTCGACTACTTCATGGATTGCAAGTCTTCGGAGTTTCCTACAGTGGTTGAGGCACTAATTGAGAGCCTCAGACTTACGGAGAAGAACTCTTATGACCACATGCACCCGAATCCAGCGTCGTACGAAAAATTCACTCAAGAAGTCATGGGAATTCTGTTGAGGGAACGAATCTCCTTTGAAATCATTGACGGTGAAATGGTGGAATACGCCTCGCTTGCATTGCACGCGCTGGTCACAAAACCAGTTTTGACCCTAATCGGCAACTCTCCTAAGTGGGAGCCGGTTGAGAGTGCCTTTCACAATGCTTTGCGCGAAATTTCCGAAGGTCACGCAGCTGACGCCATCACAGATGCGGCCACTGCTCTGCAGGAGACACTTCAAATTCTTGGGTGTGATGGAAAAACATTGGGCTCGCTGGTGAATTCAGCAAAGGATAAGGGTCTGCTGGCTAGCCAAGATATTAATTTGACGAATGCAATTGAGAGTGGGCTTAAGTGGGTGGCTGCGGAGCGCAATGAACGAAGCGACGCACACAAGGCTGAAGAGAGGCCAATCGCTGATGCATGGCTCATCGTCCATGTTGTTGGTGCGCTTATCCTTCGGTTAGCTCAAGAAGAAGGTCGTTAACTGGCTGGGAACTTTGGCATTTTTTCGTCGCTGCTGGTTCAGTCGCGATTATCTCGGGTCTCGGATTCGCCGGTAATCCTTATTTCGAGCTTTGTGCTACGGGAAAGTTCCACTTACGACTGAACATGTGACTTTCTTGCCGAGATCTCAGCCTGAGGTAATTTTCTGCAGTACCTCAAGGAGTAGTTCCGGCGGATCACCTTTGGCACGGACGGTGGCGGTTCGGTATGCCGCTTGATTCTTGCGTAAGGACATGCCCAATTCCAGCTCGAGTGTTGCCAGGGACTCTGACCAGGTTGGCCAACGGCTAGTCAGGTACTCCTCGAGGTTGCATTCAAGAATTGCAACTGCGAGTGAGACGTGGGTGGGTGGGAAGTCAGTTGGGTCAATGTTGAAATATTTCTGGTTGGCCATGTTCGCCTTGATATTTTGATCGCGATCCTTGGGCTTACAGTCTTTGTCACCATCAAACATTGCGTAAGTGGGTATCCCGAGAGCTGTGAGGATCGCGTGAGCGAGCGGGATTAACGTCTTTCCTCCGACTTCGACGATGGAAACGCCTTCTGCCTCTAACTTTCCAATACCCTCACGTTCGGATATTCCAAATAGGACGGCGGCATCTGTTGGTCCCTCCACCAGAATCGCTCGGGAAGCGAAAAGCGCTGATGTGAGTTTGTGGCTGATCACGCCGTCAAGTTCCTTCATGACCTGTTCTTCGGATTTGATTTCTTTAAGACTTTCGTGCACGGATCCGATCGTTGCCGAATGAATCGTGATGATGGGGCGCGATTCCTCGGTTCGGACCAGCCGTCGAAGTTGGTGAAATTTCTGTGCTTCCACGAAGTAATGACTGTGGGTTGCATAGGTGACCTGCATTTTCCTTTCTGGATCTTCTGCGAGCGATCTCAAGACTCTGGCAAATGCTTGAGCTTGCGTGGGATGCTGGAAGAGTTCTGGCTCTTCAATTGCCAGGCAAATTACTCCGTTTGAGTTCGTATTTTTGGATTCAGCGAGTACTTGTAGAGATGCAACCAACAACGCTCGTTGGAAGCCGTGGCCCTGGCCTTCCACCGCAGTTGCCGTAAGTCCATCACGAATAGCCAAATTGAAAAACGTCTTAGTAGGTCGGGAAACCATCTCTGCTGGCGAAATTTCAACCTTTCGACCTGCTGAGTAGCTCGAGACCACTTCTGTGAGTCTTGTCGCTATGCGATCCAATTCCGGCTTGAATTTTTCGTCAAATACCTCCTGCTGGGCTCGCCTACTCGCTTCAACGATCTGGGAAATCTCACCATCTGCTGCTGAGCGATCAATGGAACGTTCCAGAATTTGTCCAATAACACTACCCTTAGCATCCTGCGCCTGTTCGCTTGCCCGCAAATCTGCCGAAACCAGAATGTAATTGAAGAGATCGCTCATCTGGCCGTTGCCATTGAAGCCGAAAAAGTCTGTTCTCAGATTCTCAGGTACATCTTCAAGGTCGTCGGGGTGGTTCGCTTCCCACTCGGCGATTGCTTGATCAATCGCTAACTTTGTCGTGGCAACTGGTAACCCCATAAGTGGTTCACGCTCTCGCAGCCCCGCGTACAAGACTTTCTTTTCGCTTAGCGTTCCTTCCGCCTTAATCGACTCGAAGGCCTTGTAGCCTTTAGTGTTCGCCGATAAATACTCATCACCCGTCGTGGGGTGCGTCTTCCACGCCGTAAAGAGGTTCGCACCTAAAGGTGAATACTTGCCGAGCGCAATTTTGTCATCTTGCATTAGGTCAGAAAAAGTTACTCGCACCTCGATACTTTCACTTGTCTTCCCATGTGAGCAGTCGGAATCTGCAAGTGAATTGCTGGTACTGTTGAAAAACCATTCCAGTGCTCTGAGGACTGTTGACTTACCTACTCCATTAGGTCCAATGAATGTGGTCACAGAATCGAACTCGATTTCTACATCCTTCAAAGTCCGGAAGTTCTTGATGTGAACAGTTTTGATTTTCATGGTTGATCTCCCCGTTTGGTGTCCTAGATCTTCCGGTACGGATATTGGCCCTTGTGTGTTGGTTCAAGTGTGTCGTTTTGCTTAACGAGTCTTGGAGCCCACGAAACTTTTCACACGGAACATTGAATTATTCGTAAAGGGAACCGTTGTTAAAACCCACTCGGAGAGCAAGGGCTGGTTCGTCGAATCCAATTTCTTTCACGTTGCTGCTTACTACAGCGTGCATTTCAATGATCATTCATCTATTCCTTTTCATCCGGCTTTGGCTATTAGGTGAAAGCGAGTGGCAACGCACTGCCATCACCCGCATTGCCTAAGCTCAGGCTGGAAATTCGTCAAAATTGTTTGGACGAAACCCGTCGGCGTTGGTTGTTTGGTACTTGTGACAATCGTTCGTCTTTATTAGCGTGACCCCTTGCGGCGATTTCACCTGATCGATGCTTAAAGTGCGACCATTGTTGCGTCACGGGTTTCCGCGACTGGCATCAAGGATTTCAATCACAGAATCTCTAGCGCTTGCCAGTTAATAACCGATTTTTTGAGGCCACGAATCCAAACATCACAGGTAAACACCTACTGAGACGAATTAAGGAGTCCCGTCATTCGTCTCAGTTGAATTTGTTTAGCGATCCTTAATTGCCTTCCATAAATTCCTGAAAGTCTTTCCAACTAATTGCCTTTCCATTCTTCACCGATATTCGACCTTTACACCAGACCAGCTTTGTGTTCGTGACAACGAGGTCACCAATGTGTTTCCCTTGTGGATCTCGTACTTCCAGTTCAATTCCTTTTGACTTGATGTCCATGTCAACTGAGAAGTCTTTCACCGATACCTTCATGTTTCCCCGTTTCATTTTGATCGAAGTTAATACTGCCGTATTCCTCTAATACAGAATCTTCCTCTTTGGAGCGGGGATTCGCAACACGATTCCAGCATTTGACATCGACGTGACATGACCCTTTGCAGTCGCGCCACACCACGGACATATAGCCGAGTACCTGCAAGCTGTTTAGCTACGTTGCTGTGCTACATCGCGGTTTGGGTCGACATCAATTCAGTCTGAGGATTTGGATTGCTTGTTGGCTGCTCTTGGGTTCATCGATAAATCCGTTTTTATTTGTCCGCTGTCGAGTGTTTTTCAGACCGTTGCTGAACTATGTTCTAGTTCAAGCGGCCGAGGTGATTGATGAGTGTTAACCGGGACGACGCGTGAGAATGTGGCGCTGGGGATCCCGACGGAGTTCAACCGGCAGGCGGAGGTGCTGGGACTTTAAGGGTCTTCTCAGTTTTCCCCAGCCCATAAATTCTTTCTGAACTCACCGGGGAAACCGATAAGTTTATGGGGTGACCTTCGAATTGGACCCTCATGGGGAGTTGATGTCCGTGACTGCAGGTGGTCCACTCCGTGATCGCCCCCAGGACTGGTTTGTTTGGCACATGACACATGTTGCAAACTTGAATTCAATCGCGCAAATGGGTGTGCTCCGTTCATCAAGTCAGGGTCCACCGAACGTCAATATCGCAAATCTAGGCGTGAAAGATCGGAGACGGTCCGTGGTCGTCAATCCCGACTCCACCTACCCGCAGGGATTGTCCGTGGCCGATCATGTGCCGTTCTACTTTGCAGCACGCAGCCCAATGCAGTACTCGATTGCCCAGGGGCACCAGAGCTTCGTTGACGGGAATGATTCAGTGATTTTTCTTGGAGTGACTATTGAGAGGATTATTGGGGCAGGTTTGACCTGGTGCGCCTCGGATCGCAATGCTTCCCTAGCCGCGGCTGCATTCACTTCTGACATTGATGGGCTCGGTAGTTTCATTGATTTTTCACTCATGCTGGAACCATATTGGGCTAGCACCATTGAGGATTTTGATAGGAGCTCCCGTAGGGCGGCCGAATTTCTCGTGCTTTCTTCGATACTTGCCTCCGAAATCAGCGTGGTGGTCGCGAAAGACCCAACTATGCTGGCGTTAGCAGCTGAAGCGTTTACGAATGTCAGTGGTGACCGGCAGTACGTTGAGGGTCCAGGTTTTTACTTTGCGCGGAAGGGAAGTGACGGTTCATGATTACCTCGCATAGTGGTGACTTACTTTCTGCAGATACTGAGGCAATCGTCAATACCGTGAACTGTGTTGGAGTGATGGGCAAGGGAATCGCCTTGCAATTTAAGCGCGCCTATCCTGCGAATTTTGAAGCATACGAGAAGGCCTGCAAAAAAAGATCCGTGCGCCTTGGCCACATGTTTGTGGTTCCCACAAATCAACGTGAGGGACCCAAGTGGATCATTAATTTCCCGACCAAGGGTCATTGGCGAGAAGGTTCCAACCTGAGTGACATTGAGTCTGGACTCAAAGATCTCGTTTCGGTCATTACCGAACTCGGCATAACGTCCATTGCACTTCCTCCGCTGGGCGCCGGTAATGGTGGTCTTAACTGGAATGATGTGAAGCCGCTGATCACGCGTGAGTTGAGCGGATTGGCGGGGCTTGAAGTGCAACTCTTTGAACCATTGAAAGCAGAACGACCCCTCGCACCAAAAGTCGTCTCGATCACGTGGGGGCGCGCAATTCTAATTCGTTTAGTGAATCGCTACGCCCAACAGAGATTGACCGTGGAGCCGTGGGCTGAACCTTCTGGTGTGACATTTTTTGAAATCCAGAAACTCATGTATTTCGCTAACGTTGCGCAACCTACTCTCAAGTTGGCTTTCAGCCCGGGTCCTTACGGTCCCTACAGTGATCGGGTTCGGCATCTCGTTCAGGACATGGAAGGGTCGTTTCTTTCCGGCTACAGCGATGGATCGCATGTCGCCTTGGACCTGACTCCCATTGAACCAACCGCTTGGGGAAGTGCTCTCGCCGACGAGTTGATGAAAGACCAGTACCCAGAACTGGATGAATCTGTGATTAGCCCGATACTCAACATGATTCATGGCTTCGAGAATCCATTTGGTTTGGAACTTCTTTCAACCGCCCATTGGGTCGCTTGTGAAAATCCTTCGACACCTGTGGCGGAATTAACAGCCAAGTTCCGTTCATGGTCAGAGCGCAAGTCAATGACCTTTTCTGACTTTCAAATACACACCGCTTATTCGCACGTGCTTGCGGACAGAGAAATGGTCAGCTGAGCGCTGCTCTGTTAGGTATTTTGGGAGAGCCAAGTGCGTGCAAGTTGTAAGGGTTTTTCTTCTGAGCCCCGACCACTTGGGTCGACATCATTCCGAGTTGAAGGCGCGCATTTCTTGTTGGTCGATCCGGAATTCATCTACAAGTGCATTTGGGGGTGGCATGACCCCGTTTTCCGGTCCACAATCGGGGGTCAGATCAGAGATCGGCAGCGTGGTTGGGGAGCATGGTCAGCTGTAGAAGTGGAACGGATCCGTTTTCTGGGGCGGGGGGCTTAGCGGGTGCCGGGGGTTCGATCCGCAGGTGGGGTTGTCTGAGTGACCAGGACTTTTGAGACGATCGTTACAACTCCATTGACACCAGTTAGGCAATGAGCGACACACGTTGCGGCTAATGACTTATTTGGACACGGACACGGAGTCAATGGATGATTTCTATTGGCGATGCTGACACGCGGGCCGCGGATGTTGGGCCGGAAGGCTAGGAAAGGATTTTTAGCCAGGGTGGTTGCTAGTTTGTTCTGGGAGTGCCACGGGTAAGTATTTGGAATTGCATATTATGCGCTTATTGCGCTTATTGCGTATATTTCGATTATTGCGTTTGGAAGGGGAAGTATGAATTCGTTAGCGGAGCTCAATCCTTTAGCACGAGAAGCGGAACTTGCCCGGGTTGCACTCGTGCAAATCAGGGCTGCTCAAGAGGTTCTGGCCTTGGGTGAAAGTGATTCAGTGACCATCACGGTTCAGGGGGCAGCGCAGCAAATCGAAGTTCCTAGCA
>Ga0209491_10005177_pt1 | contig 19337 bp, 17 predicted proteins | sample BON02_FD_187213 | JGI IMG/M metagenome (GOLD analysis project Ga0209491, IMG submission 187213) | Freshwater microbial communities from Lake Bonney liftoff mats and glacier meltwater in Antarctica - BON-02 (SPAdes) (version 2) | ecosystem: Environmental > Aquatic > Freshwater > Ice > Glacier... | reverse complement strand
CTGACTGTCATCGCGCCGTCCAATCGAAAGGTCGCGGCCTCGTTTGCGCCCATAAGGTCAGAGAGGTCATCGACCAAGTCGCCATGCGGTTCCAGCATCAACGCCAGCAGCGCCTCTTGGCCCTCGTAGGACAGTGCATCCATCCCCCATCGCCATAGCGCATCCCAAGGGCGGTGCTGTTGCGTTGGCCATGTGCTGAACTTTTCAAAGATAAGCTGAAGGTCGCGACGAAGGTCCTGTAATTTGGGTAATTGGACCGGGTGATCGGATTTCCACGCGGTGGCATTCTGGATCGTCGCATCAAGGATAAAACGCAGTCGGACCATTGCATCCGGCGTCACATCCGCCAGCATACGTACCCGTGCCAAAGCGTCTTCGCGCGCCATGATCCAGTTATTCAGCAGGACCGGATGCCGCACGATGAACGGTGCCATCCCCAGACCGGTGGAATTTCCCACACCCAACATGCGGCGCAAATCAGGGTCGAGCCGCACGGCGCGGTCGCCACCTTGAACAGCGGCCATGTGTTCGACGATGTCGGTGGTAAAGGCGCGGATCAGCCAGACGGTGAGCATCTCGACCTGAAACGGCGCTGCGAGTTCGGGACGCGCAGCGATGTCAGCACGGTCGGCTGCTCCGAACTTTCCGGATCCATAGACAGCGGTGCTCCGCATCAGATAGCCGACGGCTGAAATTTCCTGTGGGTCCGGCTGGCGACCCTCTGACAAGGCCTGAACGACATGATTGAACAACCGGACAGATCGGTTGGCGCGGGCCAGGGTCAATTCGCGATTGCTGATCCGGCCCGCTTCTTGCAGGGGCACATTTGCGCCTAGACGCATGATATCGTCAGGCGATGGATCGCCATCAAACAGCGTAAAAGTTGCATCCCAAGCGGTCGCGATAACGCGGTCGGACCGCATCTCGTCTGGAAGATCGTGGGCAAAGGCCACAAGGCTGTAAATGCGGGGGCCACAGTGCGCGCGATAGACGGCATAGCCGACGCCAGCGGTGTCGACGTCCCAGACCGGTCGATCGACTTGCCAGCCATCGGATTTCATCCGGCGCAAAAGAATACGCAGGAATGAAAGCCGTGTCGGGTGGCTGCATCCCATCCGCGCAAGGCGCATGACCTCTGCAGCCGGGCGTCGCAACGCTGCGATTTCGGAATGCAGATCGGGTTCGAATTGGGACATCTCGATTCCTCCATGCGGTGCGGGACGAAAGCGATGGTGGCGAACTTGTCGTCCGCCACCACCTGTTGTCAGGCGCGTGCGACTTTGGCGGTGCGACCCAGCATCAGTGTGATACGAAGCGCATCCCAAAGCGATGGCAACAGGATCAACGACACCGGCACCGCCGTCACCACGATAAAGCTTTGAAGCTTTCCAATCCCGCCAGCGCCTGTCGAGATCAGGATCAGTGCCATGACACCCATCGCGATGCCCCAAAAGGCGCGCAGCCCGGTCGACGGCTCTCCCTTGGACATCGTGGCCGAGATGACGTAGCTCATTGAGTCGCTGGTTGTTGCGACGAAGAACATCGTAAGCGCCAGAAACAGGATCGACAATATAAGGCCCATCGGCATCGCCTGCGTAATGGCCAACAGACCGGCAGGCAGGTTGAAGCCTTCGAACGGAGCCGAGATGACGCCCGGATCTGCGATCTCGAAGAAGAGGCCCGACCCGCCGATGATCGTGAACCAGAAGTTGGTGATCAGTGGTGCTACGATGGACAGCATCAGAATGATCTGGCGGATCGACCGGCCACGGCTAATCCGGGCGATAAAGATAGCCATTAGCGGACCGTACCCCATGAACCAGCCCCAGAAGAACACCGTCCACCAGCCCAGCCAGCCTGGATCACCAAAGACGCCGGCGTCACCGCGGTACAGGGACATTTCAAAGAAGTTGCCCAAGTAGACCTTCATGCCGCCAAAGAAGCCCGAGAAGATGCCGGTGGTCGGTCCTGCAACAAGCATGAATGCCAGCAGGGCAAAGGCGAGGATTACGTTGATTCGGGACAGCAGCTGGATGCCTTTGGCAAGACCGGTAATGGCGGAAATCGTGTAGACTCCGACCAAGGCCAGAACAGCGATCGCCTGCGTTGCGAAATTATCCGGGATGCCTGTCAGCGCGTTCAGCCCATAGGACATTTGGAGCCCCAGAAAGCCGATGGGGCCAACAGTGCCCGCCACAACAGCGATGACGCAGGACGCATCGGCGATCAGGCCGATGGGGCCATTAAGCGCACGGTCACCGAAAACGGGATACAGCAAGGTCCGGGGTGCGAGCGGAAGACCCAGATCATAGTGGTAGTGCATCAGCATCACTGTGGTCAGCGATCCAAGGATCGCCCAAGCCAGAAAACCCCAGTGAAGAAAGCTTTGCGCTAATGCAGCGTCGGCGCGTGCCTGCGGGTCGCCGCTCAGATCGCCAAACAGCGGCGGGGTTGAAAGGAAATGCGCAATAGGCTCGCCTGCAGCCCAGAATACGCCGCCACCTGCCAGCAGAGTGCACATGATCATCGCGCCCCAGCTGAACATTTTGAATTCCGGCACGGCCAAGCCACCCATGACAGTCTTGCTGCCCGGCAAAATGCACAGCAGCAGCCCGATCAGAAAAGTCGCCAGCAGAAGAAACTGCCAATAAAGGCCGAAATAGCGGGCCGAAAAACCAAAGGCCCCATCGACGAGCGAGGACAGCCCCTCGATATCGAACAGCGCGTAGGCGCAGAACAGCAGGATGAACCCGCCCGTGACCGCAAACAGCGGCTTGTCGATCCTCCCGGACAGAATGCCCATGTTCTGTGTATTGTCTTTGCTCATCTGTGTTCCTCCCCGAACGTGATTGTGCACCGCTTTATTGGGCGGCGCGTTGCTGCCTGATCGGTGACGCGGTTTGCGCCCCGAAATTAATCTTGAAAAAGGTGTGCCAGTTTCCCCCCATCACACCGTCAATCGTCGCCGGGTCCAGCCCAGCGGCGCGCAATCCTGTACGCAGGTTGGAAAGATCGCGATTGTCGCGAAACCAATCAGGCATCGCCGGAAAACCGGGCGCATCTGCGCTGCCCTCGCCCAGGTCCACAGCTTTTGTCCAGCGACCGCTGCGCATCCAGTCGACGATGCTGTCGGGCTGATCCTGGCACAGGTCGGTGCCAATTCCGACGCCGCCCGGCCCCAACAGATCGACCGCCTTGGCCGCCATGTCGCACCAGGATTGTAACGTGCAGTCGCTACCGTCCTTCAGGTGATGCGGATAGGCCGACAGCCCCAGCATGCCGCCGCTTTCACCAAGCGCGCGCAGCAGCGCATCGGACTTATTCCGCAGCGCCGGGTGCCAACTGGACAGGTTGGCATGCGTGATCGCAATAGGACGCGCGGAGTGTTCAATGGCCTCGCGGGTGGAGCGTTCGCCAGAATGGCTCATGTCCACGACCAGCCCAACGCGGTTCATCTCGGAGACCACGGCCCGACCCATGCGGGTCAGGCCGGTGTCGTCGTCCTCGTAACAGCCCGACGCCAGAAGCGACTGGTTGTTATAGGTCAACTGCATGAAGCGCAGGCCAAGTGTATGCATCACCTCAACCAGCCCGATGTCGTCCTCGATACACGATGGGTTTTGCGACCCAAAGAAGATCGCAGTGCGTCCGGATTTCCTGGCTAGCGCCACGTCGTCGCCGGTGCGACCTTGAAAGATCAAATCTGGAAACATTTCGAACCAGCGATTCCACTGCTCGATCACCAGCACCGTTTCGCGAAATGTCTCGTGATAGGTGATCGTCACGTGGACCGCATCGACACCGCCCGCGCGCATCTGGCGAAAGATCTTCTCGCACCAATTCGCATATTGCAGGCCGTCGATGAGCATGGTCATTCCGGCGTCCCCGCCGCGACATAGGCGGTTTTGACGGATGTATAAAACTCGGCCGCATAGCTGCCTTGTTCGCGGGGGCCATAGCTGGATGCACCACGCCCGCCAAAGGGCACATGGTAATCCGTGCCGGCGGTAGGCAGGTTCACCATGACGCATCCGGCCCGCATATTCGCCCGAAAGTGGCTGGCCCGCGCGAGCGACTTGGTCATGATCCCTGCTGTCAGACCGAATTGAGTGTCATTCGCGGCGGCCAGCGCCTGTTCGTAGCTATCGACACGCTGCACGCAGGTGACGGGGGCGAACATCTCTTCGCGGTTGATGGTCATGTCGTTGCGGGTGTTCACCAAGACTGCGGGGTCCATGTAATACCCATCCGTCGCGCGTTCCAAACGGTCGCCGCCGCACAGCAACTCCGCCCCTTCGGACTTGCCGGTTTTGATGTAGCCAAGGTTCTGCGACAGTTGGCTTTCGCTGACCACCGGACCAATCTGGGTGCCATCCTCTAGCGCGTGCCCGACCTTTAGCGCCTTTGCCGCCGCGACCAGCTTCTCGACAAAAGCGTCGTGGACTGACGCGTGCACGATCAGACGGCTGGCGGCGGTGCATTTTTGCCCGGTCCCGCCAAAGGCCGAACCAGCGGCATGCGTGACGGCCAGATCAAGGTCGGCATCGTCCATGACGATCAGCGGATTTTTCGAGCCCATCTCCATCTGGATCTTGGTCATGTTCTGGATCGCGGCTGCCGCGATACCGCGTCCGACAGGGACTGAGCCGGTAAAGCTGATCGCATCGACCTGCGCGCTTTCAACTAATCGCTGGCCGACATCACGCCCCGGACCGGACACTAGGTTGAACAGCCCTTTGGGAATGTCTTGGCGCACGATGATCTCTGTCAGGGCAATCGCGCTGGCGGGCGTCGCATTCGCAGGCTTCCAAACCACGGCGTTGCCAAAGGCCAGTGCCGGCGCGATCTTCCATGCCGGGGTTGCGATCGGAAAGTTCCAGGGGCTGATAATGGCGACCACGCCAACCGGCTCGCGGCGCACGTCAATCTCGATACCGGGGCGCACACTTTCGGCCAGATCGCCTTGCTGGCGCAGGACTTCGCCTGCAAAATAGGTAAAAAATTGACCGGCGCGGTAGACCTCGCCCTTGCCTTCGGCCAAGGGCTTACCTTCCTCGCGCGACAACAGGCGCCCAATCTCTTCCGCGCGGGCCATCAATTCGGTGCCGATCGCCACAAGCACATCATGCCGCTTTTGAATGCCCGCTGCCCACCACTGCGGTTGCGCCCGCTGGGCCGCTGCAAGGGCCACTTCCAAATGCGACGCATCGGCCTGCGCGTAGTGCCCGATGAGGTCTGACGTATCAGACGGACTACGGTTTTCGATCGTCGATGCGCCTTCAATCCAGTTTCCGTCGATATAGATTTCAGTGCGCGCGGTCATGGTATTCTCCTGTTTGTCTCAAGAGCTTGTAGACGCCGACTTCCGATTCAGTCATTCGTGAATTATTGAATAAAACTTCAGGTTTTCTGAATGACTATAAAGTTGGAAATGCTGCGTGTGTTCCGTGTAGTTGCGGAGAAGGGCACACTTGCAGCAGCCGCGCGTGTGCTGGGACGGACGCCGTCAGCGGTTTCGATGATGTTGGCACAGTTGGAAGAAAACGTCGGTGCCCCGCTCTTCGAGACCGACCGCAAGAGCCGCCTGACACCATTGGGCCTGCTCGTTTTGGACGAAAGCCGCCGTGCTACAGATGTGTTTGATAAAAGTGCCGAGGCGATCCGGCGCCATGCGATATCCACCGCAGGGATCGTGCGCATTACCGCTGTGCCCTCTGCGACGGTATTACTGTTGCCCGCTGTCATTGAAAATTTTCGCCTGTCGTATCCCGATGTCCGGATCGAGATTAGTGACGCCGACTCTGTTGCAGTGCGACGCCGCATTGAACGAGACGAGGCCGACATCGGCATTTTGTCCGCACCGCAAGGCGACACGTCAGAGGGCGAGCTAATCGTCTGCGACGACCTTGGTATCGTCTGCGCCGAAGGTGGTGCAGTGCATCAGGCCCATCTTGCAACCGGCGGCCAGTCCGATTGGAGCCTTCTGGCGCATGAGCCGTTGATCGCAAATCCGCTGTGCTACCTTGTCGATGATCCAAGGGTGCGTGACTTGATGGTCCGCAGCACTCTCGAGGCCCGCAATACGACAGCGATCCTATCATTTGTACGGCGCGGCCTCGGCGTAAGCATTCTTCCCTTTGATGCCGTCAGAAGCCAACCAGACGGCGTTGAATTCTTTGTGCCCTCACAGCTTATCAGTCGGCGAGAGTTGCGTAAAATCAAGCAAGAGAATGAATACACAAGCGCCCCGGTCGCGGCCTTCTGGGCCCTTTTGCGCGGCAATCCAAATGGCCACTAATCCTGATTTTCTGTCATTCAGTTGTTTAATTGTGCGAGAAATTGACCCAGTTTTCCGAAACGTCGTGACCCACCGGCGGCCATTAATTCCGGCAACTTTCCATGAGGTTATCATAAACCAGAGGGGTCAACGCGAAATGAAAAAATGGGTCAATTCGATCCGGAAATCAACAATAGTGCGTCTCGCCGTTGATCTTCACGAACACCTCGTCCAGGTGCCGTTGCCAGTTCGAATATGCGCGCATCTGACTGACTCTTTTCCTGCGAAGCTCAGCGGCAAGCATCGGGCCAAATCTGGTCCACCAAAACCGAACCGTCTCATGGCTGATGTCGATGCCGCGTTCATGCAGAAGCATCTTCCACATTCCGCAGCGAGAGCGGAAACTGCACATACATCATCACGGCTAAGCGGATGATCTCGAGGCTCGTCTTGAAATAGCGGAAGGGGCTATGTTTTGTCATCCCGCAACGATAATTGCTAACGCTAACCGCCTCAACCGATTTTGCTCTGACACAGTCAGCGCAGGGCTTAAGTTGGGATGATGGGCAATTGCGTTAGTGCAAGTGCGACCACGCCCGCCAAGAAAAGCGTTTCCGCTACCAGCAGTGCTGCAGCAGGTTTACCAACTTTCAAGATTTCAGCAGGGCGTGTCTTGAGACCGACGGCGGCGATTGCCGTCAGGAGCAACCAACCTGATCCGTCAACTGCAATTGCAAGCAGCGGCGCAGGCAAGGTCACTACGGAATTCAACGTCGCAAGCAGAATGAACGCCAGTACGAAGCTAGGAATAATGGGTGGCCGTGTTCCGGATGGATCGGGGGCAGAGACGCTACGCAAAAATATCGACGCGATGATCACCACCGGAGCGAGCATTGCAACGCGGAGGAGTTTCACCAATGTTGCCGTCTCGCCGGCCTCTTCAGAGATAGAGAACCCTGCACCGACCACTTGCGCCACATCATGAATCGTCGCGCCAAGGTAGATACCGGCCGTGACGTCGTCAAAACCAAGCGCCTGACTTAGGATGGGATAAACGATCATAGCGATGGTCGACAAGATCGTCACACCAACCACAGTGAACACCAATCTGTCGTCCGAGTTTTCATCCTTTGGCAGGATCGCCGCAATCGCAAGTGCAGCTGACGCCCCGCAAATTGCAACAGCCCCTGCGGACAAGAAAGCAAAGCGATAACGGAAGCCGAAAAAGCGTGATATCACAAAGCCGAAGCCGATGGTCGCAGGTACCATCAGAACGACCATCGTGACGATAGGCCAGCCTAGTGCGCCGACCATATCGAAACTGATCCGAAGCCCCAGAAGCGCTACGCCCAGTCGCAAAAGTGTTCGCGCGCTCAACGCAATACCTGGTCCACAATTCGCATCAGTCGACAAGAAATTCAGGCTAATTCCAAACAGTAGGGCCAGCAACATTGACGGCGCGCCATAGTGTTCTGACACAAACTTGCTCGCCAATGCGATCATTACCGCGACAAGCACACCCGGAACAAGCGTCTGGATGTGGGCCTTCCAGCGAGAAATAGTCATGTATGCAACCTTGGAATGAGATGAAGGATCGGCCCGTGCGCAGTAAGTTCAAGTGCTGTTGGCCAATGCTTTCGCCTGCTGAATATAATGTGCAGGAACCGATAGACCTTCGGATTCGGCTGTGCGGATTGCGTGCTGTCGCCGCGTGCCGGGCAATCGTGCCCCGTCCATGGATTCAATCTGTGCCAAAAGCGCGCTGACGCGGGGCAGAAAATCGGAATTGGCGTCGGGGCGAATTGCGATCAGGGTCTGGCCAACCCTTGGCGCATTCCCCTCGGCTTCAAAAAATGATCCGGCTTGGTGGCTCATTGCGCTGCCCGTAAACGCAGCCGCCAGGATTTCAACCATCAGTGCAAGTGCCGTTCCTTTGGCCTCGCCGATTGGTACCATCGTGCCAGCAAGCGCTGCCTTTGGATCTATTGTCGGTTCACCCTGCACATCCAAGGCCCAACCGAGCGGGATTGGCTGGTTCATTTTGTATGCATTCATAACCTTGCCACGCGCGACTTTTGACAAAGACAGGTCAATGACCAAGGGTGCGCCGTCCACTTGCGGTGTGGCAAAGGCGATGGGGTTGGTCCCGAACAAAGGCTCTTTCGCGCCCCAAGGTGCGATCGCTTTGGGCGCATTCGCAACCATGATGGCGATCAGCCCTGCGTTGGCCATCTTTTCGACCTGTACCGAAAGTGCGCCGCAATGGTGTGAGTTTGCGACCGCCATGATAGCGATACCCATTTCGTTCGCCAGCGCAATCCCGGCGGCGAGGGCGGCATCCAACGCTGGAAACGCAAAACCTTGATCAGCGTCGATCAAAAGAGAGGCTGGACCACGATTGCGTATAACGATCTTTGCTGTGGAATTGATTTTCCCAGACCTAACCTGTGCCACGTAATCGCCCAGACGAGAGAACCCGTGGCCAACCTGTCCTTCGGCTTCTGCTGCGACGACCGCTGCCGAAACTGACATTGACATTGACATTGACATTGACATTGATACATCAGCGGGAAGATCCGCTGCGGTCAATGCGGCCTGAACTAATTTTTTTGCATCGGGAATTGAAATATTTATTCGGTCAATCAACTCAATTCTCTCGTAAAATAGGGTAACGGGCGGCCCATTGTGCAGGGCCGCCTGTCTGTTTACTAGGCGCTACGATAAAGCTTGGTCATCGAAAACTCGCGGTGCCCAAGCGCTTCGGCGGCTGTATTGCGACCGTTGGCCGTGCGGCGGATCATTTCGATCAGCGCATCGCCAGCCTCATCAATCGTCTGTTCACGGCGCAAGATGCCGGAAACATCGACATCCACATGCTCGGCCATGGTGCGCACGGTGCGCGGATTGGCCGTGATCTTGATCACTGGAACAATCGGGTTGCCGACCACATTGCCCTGACCTGTCGGGAATGTGTGGATGACAGCACCGCCAGCAGCCATCAAGGTCACGCATTCAGCCGCAGCTGAAGACGAGTCCATGAAGTAGAGCCCGTTGCCCTTGCCCGGTGCTTCGGCGGGCTCAAGAATATCGATGTAGGTCGACGTCCTGCCGATTTTCTCAAGGTTGCCAAGCGCCTTTTCCTCGATGGTGGTCAGGCCACCTTCGATGTTGCCTTTGGTTGGCTGGCTGTCGCTTAGGTCATCCGTCTGGTGCGCGAAAATCACATCGTCCTGATAGGCCTTCCACATCTTGTACCAACGTTCACCGACCTCAGGGGTCGCCGCACGTTCCTTACAGATATGCTCTGCCCCCGTGATTTCCGAGGTTTCACCAAAGAATCCGGTGATGCCTTCAGGCAGCAGCTTGTCGTACATATTGCCAACAGTCGGGCAGGAACCTAGACCCGTTGTTGTATCGCTTTCACCGCATTTGGTCGAAATCCAAAGCTCGTTGATAGAGCATTCTTCGCGCTGAATCTCGGTCGCGTGATGCACGAAGTCCTTGGCAGCCCAAGACGCTGCGCGGATGGTTTCAAAGTCACCCTTTTGCTCGATCGAGAATTCGGCCACAGGCTTACCCGTCAGACGAATGCCGTCTGCGATCTTTTTGGTCCAACCGGGTTCGATGCCAATCACTACGACAGCGGCGACGTTTGCGTTCGCGCCTGTGCCAATGATTGTGCGGAAGTGAATGTCCAGATCTTCACCAAATTGCAGGCGGCCATAGGCATGCGGGATTGCCATTGTGCCTTTGACGTTGTTCGCGACGGCCTCACAGGCCGCGTTTGAAATGTCATCGACTGGCAGAATAATGACGTGATTTCGCACGCCAACCCGACCGTTTTCACGCCGGTAGCCATGGACTGTCATGTTTGAATATTTAGATGTCATATTATGGGTCCTTACCAGCGCTTGGTTTTGCAGTTTTGAGTGTGGACGTGTTCGCCTTGGGCAATATCAGCAGTGATCTTGCCGATATCCTCGCCGTATTTCATGGCCGTGTCGCCAGCCTTAAGATCTTTCAGGGCGATCTTATGACCGATTGGCACATCGTGCTTGGCGGTCAGGCGGAAGGTCGAATTGTCGTGGGTTATGCAGCAAAGCATGTCGGTCCCAGCGGTCAAACCCTCAACCACGACGACGCCGACGTTGTCGGCTTCTTCGTGGACGAGCAACTGCGGAATCTCGTTTGGGGCAAGTTTGGTATCAGGCATAGGCTTATCCTTTTATGCAGGTTTGAGAATTATTTTTGGTGCCGCAACAAGGCCTTCGCGGATCTCCTTGAAGGCACGCGCACCATCGCTGAGCGGGCGGGTTTCTATCCAATCAAGCTGACCTATTCGCCCGCCAAACATCGCAGCACAGGTGTCGCGAAAATCCTGTGCTGTATAAGTATATGAGCCGATGAAACCGATTTCTTGCAGCGTCATACGTCGTACGTCGAGACCGGAGGTTCCACCGCCTAGTCCGACATGCAAAATCACCCCGCCTGGACGCGTCACGGCACAGGACGTGGCACGGGTCGCATCATAGCCCACGCAATCGACGGTCATGTCAAAAAGCTGTGCCTTGATCTGGTCTGGTGCCAGCACGGTAATGTTGGCACCCAAGTTCAGATAGTCGCGGCGCAGCGCGTTGGGTTCAACGATTGTGACATTAGTGACGCCTTGCGCAATCAGGCTGATTGCAGCGGCAACGCCAATCGCACCGCCACCTATCACCAATGCGGTGTCCGCCCTGTCTCCGGCCAAGGCGTCCAACCCCAGCCGGATCGCATGCCAGCCGACGGCTACTGGTTCGGCCAAGGCGGCCTTTTCCAATGTCATATCGTCCGGTACGGGCACAAGGTTGCGTTCAGGCATGGTAATGAATTGCGCAAACGCGCCTTCGCGCGGCGGCATAGATATGATTTGTCGTGTGCTGCACAGGTTATCGCGCCCAGCAATACAGGCAGGGCAGGCGCCGCATGTGACAAGTGGGTTGATTGTGATGCGGGTGCCATCCATTGGCCCACCGACAATTTCACCAGCAGCTTCATGCCCCAAAATTAGCGGAGCAGGGCGACGATTGTCATGGCCCAGATAAGCATGCATGTCCGATCCACAAATCCCAACGCTGTCGATCCGTATCAGGTGGTCTTGGTCCGCCACCGTAGGATCAGCCACATCGCGGAATTCCAATGTTTCAACGTTCGTATAAACCAGCGCTTTCATTTTGCGGTAAACCCTCCGTCAACCATTAGAACTTGCCCTGTGACGTAGGCGCAGGCGTCCGAGCAGAAAAACAAGAGCGGGCCGTCGATATCCTTGGGGTCGCCGTTCCGGCCGATGCAGGTCTGTGCCGCGTTGCGTGCTGCACGTTCGGGATCATTAAAGACGGCCGCTGTCAGTTCGGTGCAAAAGAACCCCGGACCAATGGCATTTGTGGTAATGCCGTCGTGCGACCAGGCCTCTGCCATGGCGCGGGTCAACTGTGCAATGCCACCCTTTGAGGCCCCGTAGCTAAGGCCCCCCGGGAAAGCCCTGTGCGACTGAAGCGAGGCGAAAGTGACAATCCGGCCCCAGCCTTTGGCCCGCATGCCCGGTACGAGGTGCTGGGACAAAAAGAACGGGATCGCAAGGTTCAGGTTCAGCGTGATGTCCCAGCCTTCGGGTGTGACGTCGTCGGCGACTTCGCGGGTGTTGATGCCTGCTGCATGAACGACGATATCGGGTGCGCCAAACGGTGCGGCGGCGCGGGTAGCCAAATCGGCCAGCCCCGTGCGGTCGCTCAGATCATAGGGCAAGGCAGCGACTTCGCCGGATGCCTCTGCTTGCAGCGTTTCCAAAGCGTCGGCCCGCCGCGCAATCGCGATCACCTTGGCACCCGCTTGTGACAGCACAAGTGCCGCGCGTCGTCCAAGGCCGGAACTGGCACCGGTCACACAGGCAACATGGCCTGTCAGGTCAGGGTGATCACGACTATCCATGGCTTATTCTTCTGCCGTCCGATCAAAATTTTCGCCGGGGAAGAACTTGGCCAACCGGATATCCGCAGTGCGGGCATGCCCTTCCATGCCTTCAAGACGGGAGATGCGCGCGGTGGCCTCAGCGATCTTTTTGGCACCTTCGCGGGTGGAGCGCTGCCAGGTCACGATTTTCATATATTTGTGAACCGACAGGCCGCCTGTATAGGTCGCCGCGCGACTGGTTGGCAGCACATGGTTGGTTCCAGATGCCTTGTCGCCAAACGCAACGGTCGTTTCTTCGCCCAAAAACAGAGATCCATAGCAGTGAAGCCGGTCCAGCCACCAATCCAGATCTGCAGCCTGAACCGTAAGGTGTTCGGGCGCATATTCATCGGATGTTGCTGCCATTTCTTCACGGTCGGCACATAGGATCACTTCGGCATAGTCGCGCCAAGCAGCGGCCGCATTGTCGCGGTTCAATTTTGGCAGTGCGGCAATCAGTGTTGGTACAAGGCGCATGACTTCTTCGGCAATGCTGCGGCTGTCCGTGACCAACCAAACGGGTGAGTTGTAGCCGTGTTCCGCCTGTCCCACGAGATCGGTCGCGGCAACCATCGGATCAGCGTCTTTGTCTGCTAGAATGAGGCTGTCGGTCGGTCCTGCAATCATATCGATGCCAACGCGGCCAAATAGAATTCGCTTGGCTTCTGCGACAAACTGGTTGCCCGGACCCACAAGTATGTTCGCCTTGGGTAGGCCAAACAGGCCAAAAGTCATCGCCGCGATGCCCTGAACGCCACCCATTGCCATGATCTTATCTGCGCCGCAGATATGCGCTGCATACACGATCGCTGGCGCGATGCCGACACCGGGGCGCGGCGGGGAACACGCAACGATATGCTTGCAGCCTGCAACCTTGGCCGTGGTTACGGTCATGATCGCAGACGCGATGTGGGAATAGCGCCCACCGGGCACGTAGCAGCCCGCCGCATCAACCGGCATGATCTTTTGACCAGCAACCATTCCCGGCACGATCTCAACTTCGATATTAGTCAGCGTCGCTTTCTGGGCTTCGGCAAAGCGTTTCACGTTGGCATGGCTGAACTGGATGTCGGCCTTAATCTTGCCCGGAACAAGGGCGATAGCGGCGTCAATTTCGGCTTGGGACAGGATGATGCTGCCTTCGTACTTGTCAAACTTGGCCGCATATTCCTGTGCTTTTGCGTCGCCGCCCGCCTCGATGTCATTCAGGATTCCCTGAACAAGATCATGTACGTCTGACGCGCCGCTACTTGGCGTGAGGGATGCTTTCTTGAGATATTCTCTAGTCATTGGAATATGTGTCCTATCGATAAACGTCTGGAAGAAGGATTGTCGAGATCGCTGGAATGTAGGCGATCATCAGGGTCACGATCAGCATGAAGCCCACGAACGGGACCGCCTGCACCGCAATCTTGAGAATGGATTCTCCCGTTATGCCGGAGACCACAAAAAGATTAAGCCCGAGTGGCGGTGTGATGAAGCCAACACCCAAGGCGGTGATCATCATAATGCAGAACTGAATCTCGTTCATCTCAATGCTCTGTGCGAGCGGGAACAGGATTGGGCCGAGGATCACGATATTTGGAGTTGTTTCCATCACGCAACCCGCAGCAATCAGGATCAGGATCATCATCAGGATCAAGATCCAAGGCTCGTCGCTGACACTTGTTGCCGCAGCAACAAAACCTTGCGGCACACCCAAAATGGCAAGCGCTTGGGCCAGTGGAAGCGAAAATGCGATGATTGGCAGGATCACCCCGTTCACCTTGGCAGAGCTGACAAGCATTGCGGGGAAATCAGAGAACCGCAGCGTTTTGATGATGAAGCCGATTGCAATAGTGACAATAACGGCTATCGCACCTGCCTCGGTGGGGGTCAGACGCCCCGAGAAAATACCGTAGAAAATAATGCCGGGTACAAGGAAAGCGTACCAACCGGATCTAATAGATTTCCACAGGTTGCTGGCCCATTCTCCGAATGTCATTAATCCGCCGCCTTCATAGGCGTGGCGACGATTGATTAGTGTGTTGGTGATCAAGATCGCCAGAAGCACCAGTAAGCCCGGAATGACCGCAGCAAGAAACAGGATTGAAACGTTTACACCCAGCACCAAGCCGATGATGATGTATGCAATTGATGGCGGGATCAAAATGCCGGTACAAGCACCCGCTGCGACCAGCGCACAAGCATAAGGGCGTGGATACCCGCTCTCGACCAGCCGGTCGATTGTCATACGGCCCACTGCCGCAGCACCTGCAGCGTCCGAGCCTGAAATCGCAGCAAACATGCCGCAGACAAGAACCGTTGCCGAACCAAAACCGCCCTTTGCCCAACAAGTTATGGCCTCTGCCACATCAAGGAATTTTTTCGACAAACCTGTGCGTACCAACACATCGCCGGTGAGGATGAACAACGGCACAGCGGTCAGTGCAAAGTGGTCAATCCCGTGGAAAAGGCTTTCGCCGACAAGGCTAAGGGGCAGGACGCCCGATATCATAAGCATCAGGATCGCGGCGGATCCGATCGCGGCCCAAACGGGGACCGCAAGTGTGATTAGAGCCACAAAGACCAAGATCGGGATATAAAAATCCCACCCCAAGATGACCGGTTGGTTCTGAAGCTGGTTCCAAAGCATGTGTCAGTCCCTCAATCAAATAACTTGTCGCCTTCGTAAGCGGGGCGTCCGTTACGAAGGTCAGAGAGATCCCGAAGGAAAGACTGGATCAGCCTTAGCATGACCAGCGCGAAGCCGAATGGGACAGCGAAAAGGAACCAGACCTGCGACACGCGCAGGCCGTGCGTCACCGAACCAAATTTCCAGGACACATGGACCGCTTCCCAAGACCAATAAAGCGCGATGAGCGCGACTACGAACATCACCACGTCACCGAAGATGTAGAGGAGGGTTTTGACTTTTTGCGGTACATAATTCATGATCACATCGATACGAATATGACCGCGTTCTTTGACCGCAGAAGCGGCACCAATCCAAACAAGGTATATGAAAGAATAGCGCACCATCTCTTCACCCCAGATCGACGAGTATGAAAACACCTCGCGCCGGATGACTTCGATAAACATTGTGCCAACCAGCATCACGTAGAAGACAAGCAGGAGCCAACGCTCGCCGTTTTTGTCTAAGACATTGATTATTCGCGACATAAAGCTCCCCCGTTCGGTCGCAAATATGATGCGGCCCGCTTCTTGAAATTCATCTTGTCAGTCAATTTAAAGTGGACCGGCGCGCAAGGTGCGCCGGTCCGGTCCGCATTAAGCGTCGTTGACGTAATAACGGCCCATTGTGCCTGCAGCTTCTTCCAAACGCGCGAATGTGTCCATGTCCCCGGCCAGTTCGACCTTGAAATTGTCCCATTCGCTTTTCTGGTAGCCGCCAACGGACTCCCATTCTGCCAGTTGGTCGTCTGTCAGTGTGTGGAATTCGACGCCGTTCGCACGCAGCTGCGACATCGCATAGGCCCGGGCTGCAGGTACTTTCGCAAGGTTTTGCGCCTGGGTGATCTCACCCGCAAGTTCGATCCCTTCCTGCACGTCCGCTGGCAGGCTGTTGAACCATTCAAGGTTGATCGAATAGACTTGGCTGTCCGGCACGGCCTGCGTGAAAGTCACGTGGCTAAGAATTTCACCAAAGCCGAAGACTTCCAGCGCACCGACGGACGGATCAAGCGCATCCGCGACACCCTGACGGATTGCCGAAGGCGTCTCGCCCCAGGCAACCGGTGTCGGGTTTGCGCCGACCATGCGGTAATACTGCTGCAACATCTCGGATCCGGGAACGCGGAATTTGACACCCGCCATGTCGGCTGGCGTAATAATTGCGGTGCCGCCTTTGCGTACAGCAACGACACGTGGGTCGATCACGATATAGAAAAGCGACTTAAAGCCGGAAGCTGCGATTTTGGGATCAACTTCTGCCTTCCAGGTGTCAGAACTCGTCAAGTTAGTGAAGCGCTGGTTTGAACCACAGAAATAGGGCAGGTTAATCAGGTCAACAACGGATGCGAATGGTGCAAAGTTTGCCAGAGAATGCTGCGCACATTGAATTGTGCCCGACTGAACACCCTGCGCCAATGCGCCGCCAGCGCCAAGCTGACCGCCCGGTGCCAAACGCACGTAAACCTTACCGTTGGTCAAGTTCTGGATGTTTTCTTTCAGGTCGAGCTGCATGATCGGATAGCTGCGCGACGCGCCTAGCACATAGGCAGTAGCCAGCGTCATCGTGTGATCTGCTGCTTCTTCCCGCTCACGCTCTTCTGCGACCGTTTGCGCGACAGCTGCCGACGACCAAAGAACGCCACCAGCGCCCGCAACCAATGCCGCGGTGAAACTGCCTGTCCCTGCGAGTTTCAGGAAATTCCGGCGCTCGGTCGAGGCCAATTCATTGTCGAGTTTTTTCATCTGGTTTCCTCCCATTGAAACTTAGTTAGTGATTGATATTTTCGTCTTTCTTGTCGCGCGCTTCGCGTTGAAGAACTCCAACGACGAACGCAATCGCCGCCGCAAGAAGCACAACCATTTCAGCGACGTTTCCGACGAAACGAGCGTCTCCCAGCGCCCCCATCACCACATTCGCTGTAAAGGCCACAAGCAATATTAACGCTGCAATAAAACCCAAAACCCTTCTCCTCCCCGCCTGTCTAACACTTGAGTCGCATGAAGATGTAAGCGCTTACATTTTTCGATGCAAGCGCTTACATTGCGAGTATGCAGGTTCTCGCTTAAAAGGTAAGAACGCTGCGTGACGCTTTCACTTAGTATCCTTCTGACTTTAAAGACTGAATTTCACATGGACGATCCAATCAATAGCAAGGCCGTTCCAACGCTCGCAGATGTGGCGCGTGCTGCAAATGTGTCGACTGCAACTGTTTCACGCTGCCTGAATTCGCCTAATCAAGTGGTAAGCGAGACGCGGGAGCGCGTTTTGAAAGCGGTGGCAGAGCTTGGATACGCCCCAAATTTCAGTGCGCAAGCTTTGGCTGCGAAACAAACAAATACCATCGGGGCGATCATACCCACAATGGAAAACGCTGTCTTCGCCCGTGGAATTCAGGCATTTCAGGAAGAGCTTGGCCGACACGGTAAAACCCTGCTCATTGCATCTTCAGCCTACAATGAAACTCTTGAGGATGAACAGATCCGCACCCTTGCCGCGCGCGGGGCTGATGCCCTACTTTTGATCGGGTATCATCGCAGCAAAAAAATCTATGAGTTTTTGAACAAACGATCAATTCCAACTTTGGTCGCTTGGTCATTTGATCCTGATCAAGAGCAGCCAGCAATTGGCTTTGATAATGTGAACGCCATGGCGGCACTTACGCGACTGGTCATCCGGCATGGGCACCGAAAGATTGCATGCATTTCAGCGCCTATCGAATCGAATGACAGGGCCAGAGGACGTGTCGAAGGCATCAGGCTTGCCATGGCCGAGGTGGGCATGAAAGCGGATGACTTGATGTTGACGCAAACCCCCTACGGGATCGCAAATGGAGAAGCTGCATTTCGGGAAATACTTGCCGCAGCCCCTGATACAACAGCCGTGATGTGCGTCAACGATGTTCTTGCAATCGGTGCATTGCGGGCAGCGAAGGAAATGGGGCTGCGGGTTCCTGACGATATATCGGTGACAGGTTTTGACGATATCGAAATCGCACTTCTTGCTGATCCTGCGCTTACGACAGTGCATGTACCGCACCGCGAGATGGGTCGTCGCGCCGCAAGTATGTTGATTCAAATGGTGAAACAACGTGAGTACTGCGAAAGTGTCGAGCTTTCGACCGACATCAGGATACGGCGCTCACTTGGGCCTTTATCCGTCTGATCAGGTCGTCTTCCGGCTTTGTGGCACAAATCGGTTGATGGATTCATGTCGTAAATCCAGTGTCGTAGCTGCTCCGCCAGAGCAAGCCGACATCGCAGAATTACAAGACCACAAACTGGACTGCCTACAATGAGGCGTTGAAGCGCCGCGGTTCGCTCACGATCTGGTTTGATCCCGAGATAGGCCTTGCCAAGTTGTTTGGCCCCACCAATTTGGCTACGGGGTGGAACCTGAAAATACCGGCGTAAATGCAGCGCCTGAAGGCCTTTCGCCACCCTCTTGAGATCATCGCCTACGCGGTCTGAGCTTATCATCGGTTCGCGCTGGACACACGGCAGATGTCGACGATCTGCTTGCCGAGCGTGGCGTGATTGCAAGCCGGGAAACAATCCGGCTTTGGGTCAATCGTTTCGGCGCGCATTCCGCCAATTGTATTCGACGCGATCGGCCAAGTGCTGCGGACAAGTGGCATCTCGACGAGGTTGTGATCCCGATCAATGGCACAAAATACCGGCTCTGGCGCGCCGTTGACGCAAATAGCGAGGTGCTCGACACACTTGTACAGAGGCAACGGAACGCCAAGGCCGCTGAGCGGTTTCTACGTCGGTTCATCAATCGATTTGGCCCGCCGACGGTCGTGATCACCGACAAGCTGCGGAACTATTTCAAGCCGATCCTAGATCTTGCGCCTAACGCGGATTACCCGGCACACAAGGGGCTGAATAATCGGATCGAGAGGTCACATCGACCGACCCAAAAGTGGGAGAAAATCATGGGACGGTTCAAGTCGTCACGGCAGGCGCCGAAATTTCTCGCTACCCACGACCAGATCAACACAATCTTCAGACCCCGCCACTACCGAATTTCTGCCATCTCATACCGCCATTCCAGATCAGATACTTTCCATCTGTGGACCGATTACGCACTCAAAACGACCGCCTGATTATCGCGCACAGCACCTCTTGCAATCTACGTCAAACAACTTGGCAATGCCGGAGCAGAATATCGGCGTAAGTCATGATTTCTTCTATTGTACGGGGCCGCGGGACGCCCGGCTTTGAGTGCGCCGCGTATCAAGTACATATATCGCGAGCGTCACCACTACCACTGCGCCACCGGCCATCATGCGCCGCGAGGGCGCTTCCCCGGTGCCAAGCCACACCCAGACTGGTGCAAGAACGGTTTCCAGCAACAGCAGCAGGCTAACATTGGCGGCGGCAGTGTGGCGGGACGCCT
>Ga0209491_10005174_pt1 | contig 19341 bp, 17 predicted proteins | sample BON02_FD_187213 | JGI IMG/M metagenome (GOLD analysis project Ga0209491, IMG submission 187213) | Freshwater microbial communities from Lake Bonney liftoff mats and glacier meltwater in Antarctica - BON-02 (SPAdes) (version 2) | ecosystem: Environmental > Aquatic > Freshwater > Ice > Glacier... | reverse complement strand
GAGATTCCCGGCGTGAACAGCACTTACTTCCTCAAGACCGCCTATAATGAAATCCGCAAGCATCGCGGGCTGCCCGAACTCGACGCCATGGAGTTCCTCACGTTCGTGAAGGAGAAAGTGAAACTCCTCCACCTGGCGGAAGATTTATTGCAACGGCCAGTCAACTATGGGTTTTCCGGCGGCGAAAAGAAACGCAACGAGATTTTCCAAATGGCTGTGTTGGAGCCGAAGTTTGCCATCCTCGATGAAACCGACTCGGGCCTAGACATCGACGCCCTGAAGATTGTCTCCGAGGGCGTCAACACTCTGAAACGCCCCGACCATGCTCAACTCGTCATCACTCACTATCAGCGGCTACTCAACTTCATCGTGCCCGACTTCGTGCACGTGCTCTACGACGGCCGGATGGTGAAGTCCGGCGGCAAGGAACTGGCGCTCGAATTAGAGGAAACAGGCTATGACGGGATGATCCCCGCCGCCGCCGTGCCCGCCTAAGGCTCAAACCGAATGACACCCATGAATAATATTACCGAAACCAAACCGAACGCCGACCGGGAACCCCGCATCACGGAGTTCAGCTTAAACCGCACGGAGCTGGCGTTGTCCGAGAGAAACGCTGATGAGCCGGCATGGTTGTTATCGGCTCGTAAGGCTGGCTTCATGTCCTTTGATGAACTCGGCCTCCCGACCTTGCAGGACGAGGACTGGCGCTTCACCAATGTGGCCCCCATCGAGAAGATGACGTTGGCGCCGGTCTCGAAGCCGGCGCACCACGGCGTTACGGAAAAGGCGCTGGGGCAATTTCCTTTCACCGCATTGGCGGGCGGTCAGCTCGTCTTCGTCAACGGTCAGTTCGCGCCGGAATTGTCATCCCTCGCCCCACTGCCGGAAGGTGTGAAGGTGATGAGCCTCGCCACCGCGTTGGCCACTGAGCCTACGCTGGTGGAGCCGCACCTGTGCCGTCATGCCTCTACGGATACCAATGCCTTCACCGCACTGAACACCGCGTTCTTCCAGGACGGCGCGTTCATTTACGTGCCCGCGGGTCTGGCCGTGGCCGAGCCGATTCACCTGCGCTTCATCTCCACCGCCAAGGATCACGGCACCACCGCGCACCCGCGCAACCTGATCGTGGCCGGGCGCGACAGCCGAGTCACCGTTATCGAGAGCCACGTGAGCTTGAGCGACGTGCCTTATTTCACCAACTCCGTCACCGAACTTGTCGCCGAGGACAACGCGGTCGTTGAACACTTGAAATACCAGGATGAAAACCAGCAGGCGTTCCACATCGCGACCGTCGCGGCGCACTGTGGACGTGCGAGCAATGTGGTCACCCACTCGATTGCGCTCGGCGCGAAGCTCTCACGCACGAACATTTATGCCACGCTCGCCGGCGAGGGCTTGGAGTGCATCCTGAACGGCCTCTACCTCACCCGCGCCGAGCAACTCGCCGACCACTACATGATTGTCGACCACGCCCAGCCGCATGGTGCGAGCCACGAGTATTTCAACGGCATCCTCGCGGACAAATCGAAGGGCGTCTTCCACGGCCGCATCCTCGTCCGCCCGGGCGCACAAAAGACCGATGCCAAGCAGACGAACAAAAATCTGCTGCTCTCGGATCACGCGACCGCCGACACCAAGCCGCAGCTCGAAATTTACGCCGACGACGTGAAGTGCACGCACGGCGCGACCATCGGGCAGTTGAATGACGAGTCCATCTTTTACCTGCGCTCCCGCAGCATCCCGCTGGAGAAGGCGCGGCGCATGTTGATTCACGCCTTCGCTGGCGAAATCATCGCCCGCGTCCGCTGCGTAGCGGTGCGCGAGGAGCTGGATCGGCTAGTGTGGGTTCGTTTGGAACAAAATCAAAAAAATACAAAGCACCCATAATGTCTGACAACCTGACAGAGCTTTATCACCAGCTCCTCCTCGACCATAGCAAGAGTCCGAGGAATTTTCGTATCTTGCCCGATGCCAACCGCACCGCGCAGGGCACCAATCCCATCTGCGGGGATAACTACACCCTCTACGCCAAAATGGACGGCGAAGTGGTGCAGGAATTGACCTTCCAAGGCTCCGGCTGCGCGATTTCCAAAGCGGCCGCGTCGCTACTCACCGAAAACCTCAAAGGCAAAACCAAGGCCGAGGTGAAGGAGATGTTCGAACAAGTCCGCGACCTGATCACCACGGGTCATAGCGACAGTGATTTGGGCAAAATGGCCGCGCTGTCCGGCGTCCACAAGTTCCCTGAGCGGGTGAAGTGCGCCCTCCTGCCGTGGCACGCAGTCGCAGCGGTCGTAGAAGGCAGAGGCGAAACCATTTCAACCGAATCCGAAAAGGAGCAACTATGAACTCGAACGAACCGATCACTCTCACCCGCGACGTTGAAGGGACGGTCATCCCTGCCGGCGACAAAGTCACACTCCAGAAAGGCGAGCAGGCCCACATCACTCAGTCGCTTGGCGGCAGCTATACCATCGTCGTCAACGGAAACATGTTCCGACTGGCCGATAAAGACATCGATGCACTCGGCATTGAAGTCGCTGCCAAACCAACCAGCCCGACCGGTCAGCGTCGGACGCCCGACGAGTTAGACCAGGAAGTGTGGAGCCAACTTAAGACCTGCTACGACCCAGAAATCCCAGTCAATATTGTGGATCTTGGGCTCGTTTATAGCTCTGAAATCACCGCTATTGAGGAGACCAGATTTTATCGGGCGGATCTGAAGATAACGCTCACCGCCGCAGGCTGCGGAATGGGGCCAGCGCTTTCCTCGGATGTGGAAGCTAAACTATTGGCCCTCGATGAAATCACCGAAGCCACCTGTGATGTGGTGTTTGACCCACCGTGGAACCAAACGATGATGTCAGAGGCCGCCAAACTCGAACTTGGACTATTTTAACCCCAAATCCATGACGATCAACTGGCAAAAGATTCGCGAAGACTTTCCCGCGCTGCACCAAGCGGTGAACGGGCACCCGCTCGTTTACCTCGACAACGCCGCCACCAGTCAGAAGCCGCGCGCTGTCATCGACGCCCTCGTTCACTATTACGAGCGCGACAACGCCAACGTGCATCGGGGCATCCATGAATTGAGCAATCGCGCCACCGCCGCGTTCGAAGCCGCCCGAACCCGTGTCGCCCGCTTCATCAATGCCCGAAGCGCTGACGAAATCGTATTCACGCGTGGCACCACCGAAGGGATCAATCTCGTGGCCGCAGCCTGGGGCAATAGCCAGCTCAAACCCGGCGACCAGATCTTGCTCACCAAAATGGAGCACCATAGCAACATCGTGCCGTGGCAATTACTGGCTGAACGCACGGGCGCCAAACTGGTTTATCTACCGGTCACTGGCGATGAGGGATTACTCGACCTGGACCGACTCGACCAATTGCTCACCTCACAAGTCAAGTTGTTCGCCATGGTTCATGTCTCTAACACCCTGGGCACTGTGAACCCTGTGGCCGAATTGTGCGCACGCGCCCGGCAACTCGGAGTGACAACGCTCGTTGATGCCGCCCAGAGCGTGGGACACATGCCCATTGATGTGCAACAAATGGACTGCGATTTTCTGGTCTTCTCCGGTCACAAGCTTTGCGCCCCGACCGGCATTGGTGCGCTCTACGGACGGAGCGAGCTTCTGAACGCGATGCCGCCGTATCAGGGCGGCGGCGACATGATACTGAGTGTCGATTTTCACCAAACGACTTACAAGGAGGCACCGCAGAAATTCGAGGCCGGCACGCCCGACATTTCCGGCCCTCTCGCGATGCACGCGGCAATGGATTACCTCGATGGCATTGGCTTAGAGCGCATCTGGCAGCACGACCAGGAGCTGGCAAGCTACGCTTACGAAAGGCTTTCAGAATTGAAAGGAGTGCGGCTCTTTGGGCCAAAAACTGGGCGCGCTGGCGTGGTGAGTTTCCTCCTTGATGGGGTGCATGCACACGATGTCGTGACCGTGGCCGACCAATCGGGCGTGGCGCTGCGCGGAGGCCATCATTGCACCCAGCCGCTCATGCGAAAACTCGGTGTCGAGTCCACCGCACGTGCGAGTTTTTATTTCTACAACACCAAAGCCGAAGTGGATCGTTTGATCGAGGTGATAGCCGAGACCCAGCGTTTCTTCAACGGATGAAATTCTAGGACTCCGTGGCTAATGAACTTTGGGCGCGATCATCGCGGAACTGAGCCCTAGCTTTTCCACCAAGAAAAACCCATACTTCAACTCATGGTCGTCGGAGCAGGTTGCCCCGACTCCTTTAGAAACGTCCCATCCCTCTTCACTCTCTATGACTATCTGCTCACCAACTACTTCTGACTCAGCCGGATGGCGATTGGAACATTCCTATGCTGGCTTGCCTGAGCTATTTCATGTGCAGGTGAATCCGACTTCCATTCCCACTCCGCGCATGGTAATATTCAATGACTCGCTTGCGGAGTCACTGGGACTAAATGCGGCTCTTCTGGGGCAGTCGGAAAGCGCCGCCATCTTTGCCGGAAATGTCATTCCGCCTGGCGCAAAGCCTCTCGCACAGGCGTATGCAGGACATCAGTTTGGAAATTTAACCACGTTAGGCGATGGGCGCGCAATCTTGCTCGGGGAGCAAATCACTCCAGCGGACGAACGTTTTGACATTCAGCTCAAAGGCTCGGGACGGACGCCGTTTTCACGGGGGGGCGATGGGCGTGCCGCGCTGGGGCCAATGCTGCGAGAATACATCATTAGCGAATCCATGCACGCGCTGGGAATCCCCACCACGCGTAGTCTTGCAGTAGTTACCACCGGTGAAATCGTCCGAAGGGACGAGCCACTCTCAGGGGCGGTGTTGACTCGAATCGCTTCCAGCCACATCCGGGTAGGCACTTTTGTATGGGCTGCTGCCAGCGATGATCCAACTGCGGTGAAAACGCTTCTGGATTACACAGTGCAGCGACATTATCCGGCCCTGGTTGACGCCGAAAATCTCGCCCTTGCCTTCTTCGAGGCGGTCATGGAACGACAATCGGTGCTGATTGCAAAATGGTTGGGCGTCGCATTCATTCATGGAGTCATGAATACCGACAATATGGCCATCTCAGGGGAAACAATCGACTATGGTCCTTGCGCGTTCATGGATTCCTATGATTCCTCCACCGTCTTCAGTTCGATCGACCACCATGGTCGTTATGCTTACAGTAATCAGCCACCGATTGCGCAGTGGAATCTCGCACGACTCGCGGAGACACTCCTACCACTAATGGATCCACGCCCGGATCGAGCAGTGGAACTGGCCAATGAAGCCATTCACCGCTGGCCAGCAAGGTTCGAGCACCATTGGCAAGCAGGGATGAGGGCCAAGTTGGGCCTCTTTAACGAAGAAAATGAAGACGCGACCCTGATCAACACCTTGCTAGGATGGATGGAGCAGCACCGAGTTGATTTCACCAACACTTTCCGAGACCTATCGACTGACCGACCCCTATCCACCGATCCCACATTTTCCGTCTGGCACGAGCAATGGTTGGCGCGACTACACCGGCAACCGCAATCGTTCACAGAGTCGCAAGCCCTGCGCCAATCTCACAATCCCACCCTCATCCCGCGTAACCACAGAGTTGAGGAAGCGCTTGCTGCTGCCTCGCAGCACGGAGACCTCACGGTCATGCAACGCCTGCTTTCTGTGCTGGCCGAGCCTTTTGACTACGCAAAAATTAACTCGGAATACAGCACACCACCCGACCCAGGAGCGCCAGCATACCAAACATTTTGCGGCACGTAAGCCCTCAGCATCGAGAAAATGGGACTCGGCCGGCGGCGTCAGAGACCACATTTTGGCTGGCCGCCCGATGGGGCAAAACTTACGCCCCATCATGACCCAGAACAGTCAAATCGAGCGATTCTTTAATAAAGAAATAACTTTAATAAATCGCTTGACGAGCCGCAGTCAGCTGACCATTTTTTACTAAAGTAAATACTCTGGAAAGTTTAATGTAGATGAACAGTACATTGATTGCGCGACTTGTCTGGGAAGCCGCCCCCACTAATCTCCCGCAGAGCGTCAAAGCAAATGCCTGTCAGTTAGAACTCGAATCCATTCCAACCCCCCAACCAAATGAGGTTACTATGCTTATTAGTAAAAAAATAAACGACGCGATCACCAAACAGATCGGCGTTGAATTCGACGCGTCGTTGCAATACGTCGTTATGGCGGCTCACTTCGCCGCAGAAGGTTTGACAGAACTGGCCGACCACTTCTACCGTCAGGCCGAAGAGGAGCGCGATCACGCTATGCGCTTTGTCCAATATCTCGTGGACGTCGGCAGCCGGGTCGAAATCCCCGCCATCACCGCGCCCAAATCCAGTTTTAACAGCGTGGAGGAAGTCGTCAAACTGTCGCTCGACGGGGAAAAATCCGTAACCGAGCATATCAACGTGCTGCTCGAACTCGCGATCAATTCGTCCGATCATATCACTCAGAATTTTCTCTCCTGGTTTATTCGGGAACAACTGGAAGAAGTTTCCAGCATGGAAAATCTGCTAAAAATAGTCCAACGCGCCGGCGAAACCAACCTGCTTTATGTTGAAGAGCACCTAGCCCGCCAGCGCGACCACAAGGCTGCGACGACAGAATAAAAATCGGATTGCGAGCTTGAGAGTAATGAAACTTTCTAGCAGGAACCCATATAAACTTATGAATACCCGTAAACTCGCGGAAAAAGAATGTGCGCCATGCAAAGGCGGTGTGCCACCGTTGAAAGGCGCGGTGCTCCAGGATCTTGCCCGCCAGCTTGACGGCTGGCAGGTGGTCAACGAACATCACCTTGCCAAGACTCACAAATTTCCGGATTTCGTCAAGGCCCTGGCCTTCGTGAACCGGGTTGGTGAACTCGCGGAACGCATCGGCCACCATCCCAACCTGTTTCTTGCATGGGGCCAGGTGGGCGTGGAAATGTGGACCCACAAAATTGACGGCCTGACCGAAAGCGACTTCATTTTCGCCGCAAAAGTAGACGCCTTGATAAAAGAGTGATCAGAGAGGGGGACTGAGGCCGCATTCCGTTTTCGAAAAGATTCCGGATCCATTCCCAGCCAGACTATCAAGTAGAGACCCCACTCGGTTTTTGAAAATTACGTCAAATCATTCAGAGAATGCGGGAGCAGCACCATGCCTTTAGCAACAACAGCATGCCTACCGTGCCGGCCTACAATCGCGGGGAGGAAGTGCGCCCCGCGTTGCAAAATCTGCTATTAGCTACTAAATTAATTATGATATGAATCTCAACGTCACGCAAAAATTAATTCAATCTCATCTTTTAGCAGGCGAACTGAAGCCGGGAGAAGAAATTGGACTCAAAATAGATCAGACCCTCACGCAAGATGCCACGGGCACCTTGGTCATGCTGGAGTTGGAAGCGATGAAGATTTCCCGCGTTCAAACCGAGCTTTCCGCCCAATACGTGGACCACAATCTCTTGCAGGTGGACTTCAAGAACGCAGACGATCATCTCTTCCTGCGTAGCGCCTGCCGCAAGTTTGGCGTGTGGTTTAGCGGCCCGGGCAACGGGATCAGCCATGTGGTCCACATGGAACGGTTCGGCATCCCGGGCAAAACGTTACTGGGCTCAGACAGCCACACTCCGGCCGCAGGTTCTCTGGGAATGCTGGCGCTTGGCGCGGGCGGACTGGAAGTGGCGCTGGCCATGGCGGGCCAGCCGTTACAGGTGCGAATGCCAAAAGTCTGGGGCGTAAAATTGACCGGAAAACTACCCGCTTGGGTCAGCGCCAAGGACGTCATCCTGGAAATGCTCCGTCGCCACGATGTCGATGGAGGGGTTGGAAAAGTCATCGAATACTATGGCTCAGGACTAGAGAACCTGACCGCCATGGACCGGCATGTCATTGCAAATATGGGTGCGGAATTGGGTGCCACCACCTCGGTTTTCCCCTCCGACGCAGCGGTTCGGGTCTTTCTTAAATCGCAGGGGCGGGAAAAGGATTGGATGGAAATCGTTGCGGATGACGGCGCCGAATACGACGAACACGAAGCAATCAACCTGTCGGAACTGGAGCCGCTCATTGCGTGTCCGAGCAGCCCTGGCAAGGTGGTGCCGGTGCGGGATGTAGCTGGCCGGGAAATCTACCAAAGTTACATCGGCTCGTCGGCGAATCCGGGCCTCCGGGATTTTGCCGTGCCCGCTGCGATGGTTGATGGCAAACAGGTGCATAACCGGGTTTCCTTCGACATCAATCCGACCTCGCGGCAAGTCCTCGAAAATCTGACTTCACTCGGGCTCCTCGGAAAGCTCATTCGCGCCGGTGCGCGTGTGCATCAAGCCGGGTGCAACGGCTGTATCGGGATGGGGCAGGCCCCGGCGACGGATCGAATCAGCCTGCGCACCGTGCCTAGAAATTTTCCGGGACGATCTGGAACCCGCGAAGACAAGGTGTATTTGTGCAGTCCGGAGACCGCGGTAGCGTCCGCCCTCACCGGTGTTATTACCGATCCCCGCACGCTTGGAATCGAGTATCCTCAATTCACCGAACCCGACACCATTATCCTCAGCACTGCCCTGCTCGTGCCACCGTCCGAGCAAGGCGAAGACGTGACCCTGGAAAAAGGCCCGAATATCAAAGCACTGCCCTCCTTCGAACCCTTGCCAGATACACTGGAAGGTCCGGTGCTGTTGAAAGTCGGGGACGATGTCTCGACCGATGAAATCCTGCCCGCCGACTCCCGAGTGCTCCCTTTCCGCAGCAATATCCCTGAGATCAGTAAATTCACTTTCAACGGAATTGATGCGACTTACTACGACCGCGCCATGCAGCATCGCGACCAGGGCTCGTTCGTGGTGGGTGGTGAAAACTACGGGCAAGGTTCCAGCCGCGAGCACGCCGCCTTGACCCCGCGCTATCTCGGGGTCAAGGCCGTACTTGCAAAAGGCTTTGCGCGGATCCATTGGCAGAATCTGATCAACTTTGGAATTCTGCCGCTGCAATTGGTCGACCCCGACGATTGGAAGAAGATCGACCAAGAGGATGTGCTGGCCGTTCGTGATGTGCGTGGAGCGCTGCGGAACGGAAATACCGTCAAGGTTGAAAACCAGACGAAAGGCCAGAGCTACGACACGACGCACACGATGAGCCGACGGCAGGCGGACATCGTGCTGCGCGGTGGGTTGATCAACGCGGCTCGCGAAAATCACGACCCAACCCTCTCATGAGCATCGCCCCTGAAAATCCTCCGGTGCCCGCTAAACCGTTGCTCAAAAATGAAGCGCTGAAAGCCGGGAGCAATTCCCTGCGCGGCCACATCCTCCAGGATATCGAGGACAACTCGACGGGCACTGTCACCGAGGACAGCGCTCAACTCCTGCGATTCCACGGCATCTACCCGCAGGACGACCGCGACCTCCGCAATCAGCGTCGCAAGGAGGGCAAGAAAAAGGCGTTTATCTTCATGGCGCGCATCCGCGTGTCCGGCGGCGTCTGCACGCCCGCGCAGTGGCTCGCGCTCGACTCGCACACCAACGGCACGCTCAAGATCACCACGCGCCAGTCGTTCCAACTGCACGGCATCCTCAAGGGCAACCTCCGCCCCTTGATCCACTAGATCAACCTCACCCTCCTCGACACGCTGGGCGCCGCCGGAGGAGTTTCAGCATTGGAAGCAATTCGGCCTTTCCCTCGGCTTTGGCGTCGTCGAAAGCGGTCCTTTGGTCCGTTCCAGTTATCACGCCGACGAACAGTCGCAGAAATACACCGGCGTCGAGCACCTCAACACCGCCAACACGCTCGCAACCGCCTAGACTAACGCTGACCCGGCCCGAAGCCCGCGTCCCTGTCAAAATCGTAAAAATCCCCGTCACGCCAGCGGGTTTTTGGTGAAGGTGAACTTTTCCACTGGCTGGCCCCGGATCAAATGCTCCTGGATAATTTGCTCCAGCACCTCCGGGGTGCAGGAGTGATACCAAACGCCTTCGGGATAAACCACGGCGATAGGGCCGCGCACGCAGACCTGGAGGCAATTCGCCTTGGTGCGATAAACCAGCGCTTCGGGCCCGGTGAGATTCAGCTCCTTCAAGCGTCGTTTCAAATAGTCCCACGACGCAACGCTTTGTTCCTTCGATCTACACCTGGGTCGCGTCTGGTCAGCGCACAAAAAGATATGGCGCTTGAAGCACGTCAAACCAAGCGCGTCAGCGGTCTTTTGGAGTTCGGACGTCATGTCGGGATAAGAATTCATATACTATTTTTCGACGTGATACAGATGGGGCTTCATCCGCAAGAACAAAGCTTTTCCCGCGATGGCCAGTGAGGCTATGAAGCCATCAGACAGCATATCCGTGACCACTATATTTAATTTGCTGTCCAGTTTGCTGCCAGTGGGTTGAGTGAATGAGCTGGTTGAGATCGAAATTACTATCGGGCTATAGCCGCATCAACTGTTTGCTCCATAGCCTTCCGGTCTATCTTACCACGCGCATTGTAGAGAATATGATCGACCTTGCGTAGCGTCTTGGGACGCTTCCAATCGGGTAGTGTCGTCAGCAGCAAGTTCGCTTTCACGGCATCCGATTCGGCGCTGCCCAAAAACAGAGCCACGCAACGAAGCTCCCCCGACCGCCCCACTCGACTGCTTACATAGGCATCGGAGACGCCGTCTAAGGCACAGAGCGCTAATTCAATCTCGGAGAGAGAGACGCGCCGCCCCGCTATTTTGACGATATCCGCATGGCGACCGACCAAATGCAAAGTCCCTGCCTCATCGAGTTGACCAAAGTCATGGAGCGTGCAAATACCATCGTGATAAGCGGCATGGCAGACGGCCTTACTTTGCACTTGGATCGATTGATCCTCACCAATCGAAAGCTTCACGCCATCCATTGCGGTGCCGACCGCGCCGGCGACTTTAGGCAATACACCTGTTCGGTCGAAGCAGATCCCCCCTGTCTCGCTGGATCCGTAGAAGTTATGCACTGGCAGCCCTACATTCTCATTGAAGTCTTGCGCTACCTTCGTGGCCAAAGCGCTCCCCGCCGAGATAACTAGACGCAAGCCGGGCAGCGGTTTCGACTCCAACGATACCATTGAGAGCGCTTTGACCAGAGGGGGCACCAGTGGCAACACCGTGCAAGGAAACTGTGTCAATTCCTCGACCATCACTTGCGGGTAAGGCGAGGAGGCCAGCACGATGGGGACACCTGCCATAAAGAAAGGCATCACGAGATTACCCAAACCATAGGAATGCCCCAGCGGGATAATCGCATAGTTTCGATCCTGCGCTGAGATTGACATGCTACGCATGATCTGCGCACCATCCGCCAGCATTTCTAATTCTATAAAGGGTAATGCCTTGGCAGCCCCAGTCGTGCCAGAGGTGAGTTTGATTAAAAAGAATCCTGGTCGTGCCGAGCCCATGCCCAACAGGTGCACCCCGGAGTCATCGATTAGAAATTCCGCACCTTGCGCAAGCGCCTGATTGCGCAGCGTATCAATCGCCGCAGGTTCAAGTGGAAGCACCACCGCACCCGCCTTGATCGCGGCCAAAAAGACGGCCATCCATTCGACACGGTCTGTCAGCGCTAAGCACCAAACCTTGCCAATCGCATCTGGCAGCGGCGCATGAGTCGCTAGCCATTCGACCGCGCGGTGATCAAGCGCATGAAAACTCCACACCTCGCCGGATTCGGCGTCGGTCAGTGCGACCGAGTCGCCCCGTGATGCGAGCACCTGCTGCCAGTTGTCGTGTAGTTTATGGTGCATCTTCCAATGGCTTCTTAAGTGTGATGCTAGGAATCCACAAATACGTGCTCAATGCACCCATCAAAGTCACGCAAAACACAGCGAGGCCGAGCGCGTGGATGGCAGGGATACGACTCCAGCAAAGAATCCCAAAAGAGGCCACCGTCGTGAATGCCGAAACGATCACTGAAAACGGGATCTGCCGGGAACGCACAAAACCGATCCACGAAAACACTGCGTAGTCCAAGACCAAACATGCCCCGAGGAACAAGCCGATCAGGTGAAAAATACCCAAGGCCCCAAACAGGAAGTAGATCGCACTCGCCGCCCCCGAAACCGCGACGACAGGCACAACGATAATTCGGCTACCATCCTTCCAACCAAATGCGAACAGCAACACCGCATACATCATGGCTCCTCCGAGTAGGCTAAGCTCCAGCGTGTGCACTCGATAGCTAGAAAGTACCGACGACATGCTTTCGACCTGGCTCAGACGTAAGGAATTCAACTCCGCAGGAATCTCGCCCAACTCAACCGATGCATCGACCAGCGTGACCCACCAGTGCAGTTCGTCGTTGCTTCCAACAATGCCCGATAGTCCGCCCGCCAGCACATCCGAAAATTCGGAAACCAAATCTTCATACGAACTAGCTTCAACCGCCCCCCATGCCGCCGCAAATGGCGCAAATGCATCACGATCATACCCGCCACGTTCCAGCTTGCTGAGTACTAGCTCTGGGAAATCAGGATGAGTGCTGATAAACTGATGCGCCACCGAACACGCTGCAAAAGTCGGTACCCATGCCGCCGCGCTCAGAACATCCGAAGAAGTCGCCCCCTGCTGCTCAAGCCACTCCGACAGTTGCGCTAAACTCTCGCGGGAGCTCGCATAATCCTCCCCCACTGTCAGGAGCACGACGCGCTCGCCGCCATGCAAGTTGCGGATCTCCGCATCCACCGCATCCAAGTGCGGCAGCGGATACTTCAAATGACTGATGTCGTCTTCCCAACGAATAAAGGGCAGCGCGAGCAACGCAAGAACAGCGAAGCAAAGCACAATCCAATGTCCCGATTTGGTGTAGCCAAGCTTTCCAGCTAAAGGTGGCGCCTTTGGCGAATCCCGCAGCACGGCAAAGACATAAACCAAAGTCACCACAATCGCCATGGCGAGGCCGCAGACCACGAGCATTCCCATTTGCCGTAAGACGGGCAAGTCCGAGAACAGCAGAATCGAAAAGCCCATCAATGTGCTGCCACAACTGATCAAAAAAGGCTTTAAGAATGAACGAAGGTCGCGCCTGTTCCCGCCCGCATCGTGCAAGTAAGCGTGCAAGCCATAATCCACAATCACCCCGCACAGCACGCAGCCAAAGATGAGCGAAAAGACATGCACTTGATCGAAAAAGCAAATCATCAAAGCTAGCCCGGAAATGAGCGAAAGTGCTAGAATCGCAAAAACGTGAACGACCAAAAAGACACGCCGACAGAAAAAAGCGCAGATCAAGAAGACGACCAGTGCGGTCGAAAGATTTAAAGTCTGCACCTCCTGGCGCATCTTTTGCTCGGTCTCTGCCGCGTAGCGATGCGCCCCCGTATCCAAGACACGGATACTGGGCGAATACGCCGCAGCAGCCGACTCAGCTTGCGCCAGCAAATCGAAAACAGGCTGTTGCCCCTCTGGCTTAAGCGAAGAGACGGTCAGGGTAACTTCCAACAGACAGGTACCCGCCTCGACTGCTTTCGCCGGCTGTGCGATTTGAAAGGCTTCTGCCGCATCTCGCATCAGGAGCAAGGGATCGCTTGGCACCAGATCTTCAAAGGCGACGAACCCGGGATCGTTCAGCGCGACGTCCAAACGCTCGACGACAGTATCAGCCATCCCCTCCTCGGTGGTGCTCTCTCCGAACTCGCTCAACCACTGCGGAAACAATAGTTCGAAGCGATGTTCAAAGACAAACTGCCCCACATCCGCGAAGGCATCGACGTCGGATAAGTTAATCACACGATCCACCAAAGGCGACGATTCGAGTGTCGCCACGTAGGCATCCACAGAGCGCGGGTTCTCCACCGAGCGCAGTGCAATCATCACCCGATTGGCATAGACATCATTGAGCACACTACGCCCCAGTGAAAGCTCGGGGCTGGGTGAACGATCGGGGATCAACTCCATTACGTCGGTCGATAGGCGCTGCTTCCAATCAAGTGACAGCAACCATCCTGCACTGACGACAAAAAGCAGAATAAGGAAAGCCGATGCTAGCGTGCGCGACTTCATTCTTCGGAATCAGGGCGGAAGAAATACTGCGCCTTAATCTGAGGCAGATAAAATTCCGGGTAAACCGGATCCCCCATTTCAATGACGATGCGCTGCTTCCTATTTTTCGTTAACTCGATGCGTAGCACGGCGGTGCCGCGGCCTTCGACCAGCATCGATTCGTAGGGTAGATCCTCGTTTGATTCGTCCTGGGCAACAAAGGAAAGCTGCCAGACCTCCCCTTCAATCAGGCCGGACACGTCGTAGCTTTGCGAAAGTGCCGCTAAGTCGAAATTCAACAATTTGGGAAAGAGCGCAAGTGCGCCGCCTTGCGCATTGGACTCAGGGATACGACGAATAGTGCCTGCGTCCTTCCTGTAGTAGGCGAAGCCCTCGCCAATGTGCAGCGCGATCGCTTCTGGTTCAGTATAAGCGAGGCTGACGCGGCCATCGATCTCTTTGCGAAAGACGCCCCGATACAATTTAGGTTCTTTACGAAAAGCAAAAGTGCGCGACTCAACAAAGGGCGAGGCTACACGCTCCACGGCGTGTATTTGATCAATCAGCGCCTGCCATTCGGCGTTGAGCGCGGTGGCGTCGACCGGATGCACGGCGGGAGACGTCGCTGGCGCGACATCGCTACTCTTTTGTAGCGACGCTATGCCAATAGCGTCGATGGGCGTGAATTGCACGCCGGGAGACGTCGCTGGCGCGACATCGCTACTTTTTTGTAGCGACGCTATGCTAATAGCGTCGATGGACGAGGATGGCACGGCGGGAGACGTCGCTAGCGCGACATCGCTACTCTTTTGTAGCGACGCTATGCCAATAGCGTCGATGGGCGTGAATTGCACGCCGGGAGACGTCGCTAGCGCGACATCGCTACTCTTTTGTAGCGACGCTATGCCAATAGCGTCGATGGACGTGAATTGCACGCCGGGAGACGTCGCTAGCGCGACATCGCTACTCTTTTGTAGCGACGCTATGCCAATAGCGTCGATGGGCGTGAATTGCACGCCGGGAGACGTCGCTGGCGCGACATCGCTACTCTTTTGTAGCGACGCTATGCCAATAGCGTCGATGGACGAAGATTGCACGCCGGGAGACGTCGCTGGCGCGACATCGCTACTCTTTTGTAGCGACGCTATGCCAATAGCGTCGATGGACGAGGACACCGATTCACGACTTCCGGCACTCGTATCGAGCGGAGCGGCACTCAGAGAGACGACTGCGGCGCACATCAAAGAAAGCAGATAGTAGCCGAAACTGTGAAGTTTTGGGGTATGATGGCCGCAGGTAGTCCTGTCCAAAAGCTTACGCTTTCGGCTACGCCGCTCTAGGAACCTGTAATCAACAGTTTGCATACCTATCACTCTGTGGAATTTCCTGCTTTGTGGTTCCATACTTTCTTAGCGCGGATCGTTCGATACGCGCCAAATAATAGGAACAAGACCATTAAACGAAAATGTAAAATCGTCAGCTTCACGTTGTCCCGCAAGTAATGAAAATGCGAGACGCCACCCTCTGCTTTTGAAAAGTAACGAACTGGCACAGGCAGCTGCACGGGGCGGAAGCCTTTCCAGGCCAGACGCACGGCGACCTCCGGATCGAAGTCGTAGCCACGTGCGAACGACGTCGTTTGCATGACATCGCACAGCTGGCGCAGTGGATACACTCGCATGCCAAATAAAGTATCGCCCAGCCCCGCAGAGAGCGTTTCCAACTCTGTCCAAAAGATGGTCAAGCGGCGACCGTAGAGCCGCGCTTTGGGGACATCCGCACCGAAGACGGGTTGCCCCATCACCACCGTCTGCGGGTCTTCCTGCGAAAGGCGCATGAGCGGCTCAATGGAGGCAGCGGGATGTTGCCCATCCGCATCCATGACTAAGGCATGGGTAAAGCCAGCCACCAGGGCAATTTCTGAGGCGTGCAAGACCGCCGCGCCCTTGCCGTCATTTGTAGCTTTGCGAATTAGCCTGAAGCCAACATGCGTCTCAACTAAACCGTCCAAAACGCGGTCGCTACCATCATCACTGCCGTCCACAACTACCCATACATGCGGCCAGACAGCCAAGGCAGCCTGCACGGTGCCAAGCAATCGCTCACCCGTATTAAAGGAGGGAATTAAGACTAGCTGCTTCACTCAAATGTCCTTTCTTCCTGCAGCTTTTCTTTGAAGTATTCAGCCATCGCTTGGTTGAGCGCTTGGCTCGTCGCGTAATCTCTCGGGTGAAACACCTCGCCAACTTCGATGCGTGTCAGAATCGGCAGAATCGGCGGCTTGAGCACCGGCTGATTTTTGGAAAGAAAGTTACTGCCGCAATGGATGACTACAGTTTGCAGGCCGACGTCCGCACGGCGTGCGATCCCAGCGGCACCCGATTTGAACTCGTTCAACGGCCAGGTGACGGTACGCGTGCCTTCGGGGAAAATAAGAAACTGCTCGCCGGCATGCACGCGCCCTGCGCCTTCCTGGATCATCTTCTTTGGGTTTGCATTACTTAGAAACCCGATCTGAGCGCCCATGCTACTTTTGATCAAAGTCTTTTGCAGGCTTGATTTATAGATACAGGTGAGACTCGGCAGCTTTGCGTAAAACAAAAAAATATCAAACATGCTGGGATGATTCGCCACGAGTATCGGTTTTATCGAATGTTTATCCGTCGCTAGCGCTTCGAAGCCAACATGCTGCACACGTAAAATGCCAAGGACTCGTAAAATAAAAAACCAAGCGAGTGACATCGCGCGAATCATGGCTTGGTAGAAACCGTAGCGCCAATCACCGGCAGGAAGGAAAGATGTCAGCACGCAGCTAATATTGACGGTCAAAGCCAACAATCCGAACGCCAGCAAACAAATCCAGTATAGCACTACCCATAATGGATAGAGCACATGATGCAGAACTGTTTTGTCGGGATTACGCAGCATCCGAACCTTCCGAATTGAGCGGTATAAAATTGAACCAAACAAAAGGATGCTCATACAGCACTTCCTCCAGCATCGTCAGAACGCCCTGAAAATGTGCGTAGCCAGCCTCAAGCACTTCGCGTTTAGTCTCACCCACAGGCTCGAACACATCGCCGCAAATCACCTCTGTAGTTTTCTCATTGATCGGAATGGCAAAAGAGAAAGACACCGGCATCTTAAATAAAAAGGCCAGATGATAGATCGTCACCGGAAAGCGGCGGCGCGCACCGAGGAAATCGAATACTTTATGCCTCGAGCCATGCTCCTCGCGGTCGCATTGCAGCGCCAGCGAAACGCCGTCATCGGCCACGCTCTTGAGTGCGAAGAGCATGGAATCGCCCTCGTTAATCCATACGAACTCGACGCTATCGCCGAAGATGCGCTCCAGCACTTCGAGGTCGTGCGCGTTCCCTACACGCTCACGCACCATACGAATCCGTCGGTCGAAGCTTGACAGCACACAACCGAGCAAATCCGAGTGGCCGACATGGAAGGTGCCAAACAAAGCTTGGCGATCCGACTTCACCAGTTCTATAAATGCCTCGCCCTCACCTTTTCCAATCAGCTTAAAATCCGCTATTCCAGGATTTCGACCAATCTGAAGTTTATAGACTAAAGAATCGGTCAGCGCGAGGAAGTGATCAAAGCAATCGCGAAAGCGCACCTTCCGCCCGAGCACAACTTCGAGATATTCGCGTGAGTATCGACGCTGCGCGGGCATGCAACAAACTGAGATAAAGACACCTGCGTATAAACCCGGTCGATAGATCCAGTGTGGCCAATTGTGCTTCGCCCAATCTAAAAATTGGTAGCCCCATGATGGCCCCGGATTGCGCAGCCTGTGTTTTTGCTTAGACACTCCAGCTCAACTCCAATTGACCGCCCTCGGGGGCATGATAGTGGAAGGCGGATTGCGACTGAAGCGCCTCAATGAAATTTGTAATGATAGCGGGATCACCCACTGCCGTCGACAAGCCCTGCCACGAGATGCGGCCTATCGACCCGTCCGAGGGCTGTTGCTGCAATTCGAGTGCCCAGGCGTAATTGGCTTTAGCGCTCACGCCGCTGGCTGCAAGCCAAGTGCCAAGCTCTTCGCCTCCACAGAGGATGACATTTTGTCCGGAACAAAGCAGCACAGTGTCGAGTGAGCGAATCAAGAGATCGTCCTCGCCGGCCAGAGGGAAAAATTCCGTGATCGACTGTTTGTTTTGAATCAAAAATTGCTCCACGCCCCCGGGGTGTATGGAGGTCTGAAAAGCCTGTGGACTCGGAAAGGGGAAGCTATCGAGAAACTTCTCAATGGTGCAGGTCTCCGAGTAACTAGTCGCATAGACTAGACTGCTGGCCTCATCGATCTCCATCTGCCGCAAGACATGCGAGAGTTGCATACCCAGGCGCGTCATCCGGCGCGCGGAGCGACCGGGGAACTCCGCCTGCAAGGTGGCCAGTGCCTCGGCGTCGTTTAGCGTCGGCTCTGTCCAGACAGCTTTTCGTTGTATGTATAGCTCACTCATTGGTAATCCACATGGCGGCATGCGCGCCACCGAAGGCATTTGAAAGGAGTAAGGCCCCATCGTAGGGCGCGAGGGAAAACGAGCCAGTCTGAATCGAATCGGTAATGTAAGGTGCCGTAGCGCCGACATTGCCCGGCGCTTGACCTGTGCGCATCGCTTCGAGCGCAATCGCCAGCTCGACCACGGCGCAACTGCCCAAGGTATGGCCGATGCTGCCCTTCCACGACATGAGCGGCGCTTCCGGCAGGCGTGCCTCAACCGCACGGGCTTCCAGTCCACCCGCTTCTAAAGTGCCCGTGCCGTGACCTTTGACCCAGACCTTCGGCTGCGAACCGTCGGGCAAGCAATTTGCCAAGACACGGTCAAAGCCCGATCCGTCCAGCGCGTTTGAGGTAAAGTGATACATCTCGTTAAAGAGCGCCTGCCGCTGAATCTTAAAAGGACTCGGCTCTTTACTCAGCACCACCGCGCCCGCGCCCTCGCCGAGGCCGATGGAACCCATCTCACCATCGCGATACGGCGCCGGCATTTCGCCGTTTAGGATCTTGAGCGCATTAAAGCCGCCAATCACGAAGGGGCTGAGGAAATCAAAAGAGAAGACCAAGGCCGCTTCCGCTTTGCCCGATTCCACCGCACGCTCGGCCAGCACGAGTCCGAGTTGCCCCGTCACACAGGCATGCGAAAGCACCGTAATCTGTGCGCCCCAACCTAATAATTCTTGAAAGCGCCGGCTGATGGCATGCGGGGTACCCAAATGCATGTGCTGAATATTCTGATCACGACTATAAGCATAGAGCCCATCGATGCCATAGTTGCTAGACCCTACTCGAAAAGCAATTTTAGTAGAATATTTTCCTGATTTAGGGTGTTGATCTCT
>Ga0209491_10005173_pt1 | contig 19342 bp, 5 predicted proteins | sample BON02_FD_187213 | JGI IMG/M metagenome (GOLD analysis project Ga0209491, IMG submission 187213) | Freshwater microbial communities from Lake Bonney liftoff mats and glacier meltwater in Antarctica - BON-02 (SPAdes) (version 2) | ecosystem: Environmental > Aquatic > Freshwater > Ice > Glacier... | reverse complement strand
TCTTCTTCGTCTCGCGGAGAAGTCCTTGCACGTGCACATCACAGAAAGGGTTCTCTACACAGAAGTGCAGAGAAAGGGTTCTGTTGCGTATCATCGAGATCCTGCGGCTATCGGATTTGATCTACCCATTCGTCCACTCTTTTGACACCCGACGCAGTCTTGGCAGGCAATTGGGCAGTCACAGACCGAACATTTGCGAAAAACGGTACAGATGCTCTTTCCGAAAACCTCCTGGTGGCTCATTCTTGGGAAGGTCTTGGTTACCTTCAGTGTCTGTATCGTCGTCGCTTTCGTACACCTTGTGCGCATTGCTCTGGTGTCCGCTTTGCTGGCACCTTAAGGCCTTCGGCACGCCCGCTCGCTTTGCTGTCGACAGACCGCCCTTTCTCATTGATTTGGATGTGAATCCCGCGTCATCCACGTGTGCCGCAGTCAACATTCGTGCAATTGCATTTGTGATGTGCTTGGCGTTGATGCGTTCGCGTTTGTTATTGAAGCGCGTGCCGCCGTATACCATTGGAAATAGCGGACCGCACTTGGCACATGGCATTGTACGCATGGCCACATCCTTCCATTTCTGGCAGTCTGCGTGAGTGTAAAGTTGTGCCTCATGCAGATACCTTTCCACGCGTCGAACTAGACACAGGTCTCCGCCCCACCCGATCCTTTTCCACCTCCCTTTTCCCTCTTGATCATTCTTTTGCTTCTTCAGGAACACCATTGCACCATATGATTGGCCTCGCGAATCACATTCTCGGTTCGTCAGCCAGTCACATACATCCAAAGATATGAGTTCGGACTGCCTGAACGCGCCCAGTGTGCCAAGCTGTACCATGATGGAATCTCGTTCATGAAGGAGTGAGGTTGTTGGCAGGGATGCGATGAGTCGTATGTGAATGGGTGTCAGACGCATCTTGGTCTTTACGCCGCTACTGGTGTTCTTCTTTAGCCCTAACAGCCAGGCTCCCATTTCGCGGTGTTGTAATGGCGACGGGTAACCAAATTGCCTGTGCTTGGTAACTATGCATGATAAAAACTTTCCGATGGTACCAGTAGCGTACTGGCACAGTATGAGTTGTGACATGAAAGCCATCAACACTTGTTTATCTGCTGGCAACACGGCCTCAGGTTTGCGCATGACAACACAAAATGTGACCCACCCTCGCCAATCGCTGTCGTAATCTCTGCGGGTTGATTCTGTAAGAGCTGCTGGCAAGCCTTGAGTGGCGAAGAATTCGGTGAGCGCATCCAATGTTGGCATATCGTCGCAGTCATAACCCAAAATGAGTGGTCCGCCTTTGGCTGATTCAAGTATTGTGCCCGCTGTGAAATTTGCTAGTACAGCGTCTCTGACTTGATGCGGTATGAGGTGTTGCACATCTAGCAATGATGCTAACGTGGGCATTTTGGATCGGGACCATGACAAGTCTGTGCGGTTGAGAACCCGCTCTGCGGCCCACTTATATACTTGTTTGTGCTTTGCAAGTTGGCTGGCCGCATTACCGATGGCCAGAGGTTTAAGAACCTGACTGCTGGAGTGTAGCGTAGTGCGGACATGGATTACTGCGTGTGCTTGAGATGTAGTGTTGAGAAGCGGTTTGGTGTGTGAAAATGCGGCTATCGATGCGTGGCGAATCCCGAGGGATCCACTACGTTTCGCAGGAACTTGGATGCGTGTGTGATGCGTGTTCGTGTCGACAAGGCTTGCCGGCTCGTGATCGATCAATGTATGTGTTGAATATAATGTACACTGTGGTTGTATGTTGTGAGGCTCCGTAAAGTCATGGACGCGCGGTTTGTTGACGGACTTTGTGTCATTGATCTTTGTACCTTCCGTTGTTAACCTTGTGTCATTGTGACCACTTGGTGCATGCCGGAGGCGGAAGAGCGCGGGACGGGTTACCAGTCCTGGCCCGCGACAATGCGCTCGAGGTCCATATCCTGTTGCACCTGGAGGTTCATGGCGTGCACTGACGGGGTGCTGAGTGCTCGCCATAAGCTTTGTCGTGCGGTCTTGTCGATGGCAGAGATTGAAGGCATGGCCGGGGGCAGGCGTGCGCTTGTAGCCTGTGGACATAGAGGAGTGCATGTGGGTGAGTTTTTGTTGGGGTTCAGACTTTTACTAAAATCAAACTCGACGATTGCGAATTCTAATTTCGTCAGTTTGTCATGAGTGTTGATTTTTGCACATCCATCTGGGATTGTCAGACTTGTCCCTGCAAAAGTCTGCATTTTCGAAATCAGACCGCCTTTCATGATTGTCCACCACGGCGCTGCAGGTGACATTGGCACGATTGCAATTCCGGCTGCTCTGTCCCTTTCCAGGCGGAGCCATGTAGGCAGGAGCAGGTCCATCGGTGGAAACACATACACGTATTCTAAGTGTGTTTGGCCGCAGGGGCACTGGGAATGCGCCCAAGAAAGGCGGTCGAATGCGTCTGCTCCCTCTGTACCTTGTGTGTGATGGAATGAGTGAAAGCGTTGGCATTTGTTATTGCTGCTTGAGGCAAACAGATCCACAGTGAGTGTCTTGCCTGCGGCTGTTGCCGTGTCACGTACCCGTTGCCACACCGCGGAGTTCAGCCCATAGCCTCCCCAATCTTTGCCTCCGGATCGTGACAGTCCGTCTGCGCCCAGGTCGATGACTCGGTCTCCAGGCACCCATCCACTAAAGAGCATTATTCCATAGCGCGCCGTAAGTTGCCACAATTCAAGGGCTTGTTCGTGCAAAATATCGCTGTTGGCTGAGCCGTCGCGCAAGGCCTTGACTACACAACTGCAATCGCTGTAGTGTAGAATGGCACCGCCTTGCATTTGCGGCAGGAAGGCAAGTACTGCGAGAATTACAGACCAGCCCTCACGCCATGCCTGCTGTCTAGTCTTTCCGGAAGCGATGTCTTCCGGTCTCCACTTCCCGGAACCGAGGAGGGGTTCTTTGACGCCAGGTAGCCACAAGGTGGCACCCCAGCCATCCGGCCCTCCATCCGTAACCAGCCGGCCTCGCAGCGGAAAGGTGACGCCTTCTGAGCTGTGGGTTCCGCCTGCTTCGAGTCTGGCCCATTCAATCTCCAGATCCTCAAAGCGGGGGAGGATCATTGGCTTACGTCTGGTAGCCATTTCCACCGTATTGTGCGCCCAAAAGAGCAGTTCTCGTAGGGCCATCTCAGAGAATTTCACAATCTCATCCCACCGTGTTTCTCCGTTGACCCCCCCCGTCATATGCTGTAAGCCTTTGGAGAGTAACTTGACGTTGAAGATAGCTGGATTCCACCACATAAGTTTGCCAACCACTGCAGCTATTTCGCGTCGCGTGGCCTCACCTCGTGTGTGCAACTCTTTGCACGAGGTAGCAAAGATTTGTGCTTTGTCGAGAGGAACCCAAAACTCCATTGTCACGGTGTCGAATCCGAGACCTAGAAAGAATGCCAAAGTCGTCGGGGCCACATCTTTTCGGTTTGTCTCGAATCCTAAGGCCTTGATATCTTTGGTGAATTGGGCGTCAAGTTCCCACGCTCTGAGTTTGCACCGAGAACATTCTGGGCATTTGTCCACGCCGCCGCAAGTATCCTGTTCAGTGCACATATTAGGAACTATGACGCAGATGTCGTCGACCCATAATATAATTCGCACATCGTAATTTACTTGCCAATGCCGAATTAACGGAGATAGTAGCGCGTGAAAGGCATTTCCCGAAGTTTTTATGCCGAAATGGGCAACAGCAAATCGAAAGTATTGTCCGTCGAGTTCAAGTCCGAACAATTGCTTTTGGCACGTATTGGGATTGCAGTTTTGGCCTGGTCTGCATCCCACAAACCTGGCCTGCCGCCATGACGTTGGCAGTGAGGCTGCCAGCTCGCAGTCGGTTGACACCACAGGGCGCAAATCGCCAAGCACCTGTTGCAGGCCCGTCTGCTCCCAAAGGCAGCCGGGAGGAGCTGTGGCTTGCAACGGTTGTTTTTGCAACAATCGGGACTGTCCAGTTGCTGAGGGGCTCGGGATGTCGGCGCACGGCTCCATCGCACCTCTGCACGGCCGGCAGCCGGCGCATTTGCGATTACATGGCGTACCCAGGGGCACGTTGTGGTATGCTGAGCTAAAGTCGCGAAGAAACGCGTAGGATCCTCTGACGAACATTCCGGCAGATGCGGCCATACCCGTCATTTTCGTTTTCCACGGGAGCATGTATTCATTCATTTGTCGGCCGTCAGCGATGACTCGAAAGGGTTCATCCACGTCCTTTTTGGGCACCAGGCCAAGCGGGACCAAGTTAGTGGGTTTGAAGCCAGGAGGGCAGTATTCGAGGGCCCCAGAGATTAAGTACTTACAAATCATACGGTATAACAGAGTCTTGTCCGCATCCACGGATTTTAGGTTAGGGTGGCTGCAATGTGCGACTCCTTGCTTTGCCGTAGGGAAATAAAACTTGCCATCGAGGATTGCTTAACAGGCTCCGCCTCTCTTTGGAATCATATGCCAATTCCTTCGATGATACATGACACCTGTACAGTCAAACGATTTTAGCTTTAAACCAGAGGCGAAATCTGGGTCGCCATTAGGTTTTTGTCTGTTTGTGTCTGTCCATCTAAATTCCGGAGGCAAGAAGCGTGACGGGCGGCGTGAGTTCACGTGTCCAGCGTCGTCGCTGGAGACATGACCCCATGATTGAGCGGGGCCGCTCACGGCAATCAGCCTCCAGTTGCCTTGTTGATCCTCTGCAATCCAAACCCGGGCAGGCAATGGTGCTGGTGGTGTGTCTTGTGTTGATGACTGCCACTGTGGGATAGTGATTTCTGCCGTTGTCACCGATTTGGCGAGGTCTGCGTGCAGTGTACTACTGAGCCATTGTGAATGTGCGGGGTCATACCCACCCAACATTGGTTTGTGTAGGGCCTCATGTAGACGACTGTCATTGGGACTCAGGCACACAGACGATTCATACAGCGCATGGAAGGACCACATGGCTGGTTTTTCAGGCACACTTGTCGCCTTCAGGCGCTGATTGTCTACAGCACATCCAATTCGCACAGAACTCGGCAATCTGTCCATCTGGAGTTGCTCACGAAGCGTAGCAGCAAGGTCGGCAGCCGCTCCAGGGCAGACTTGGAGTGACGCCGCAAAGCCTGCGGGGTCTTGTGCGATTTGCCGCCACGCGGCCAATTCTACCAAATTAGCCTGAATTTCTTGCAGATTAGCGCCTGGCACAGGTCGACCTTCCTTTTCCCAACATGCAATCTTAGATTGAGCAACTCTGGTGGCCCACAGAGTCAGGCGGGCGCACGCGGCAGCGCCTGTGACTGCAATTCGTGTCGCGGCGGGTTTTTGCGGAAATTTGTTTGAATCGCAAAATGGGCGCAGAGGGTTAACATGCGCACAACGTGCCATTATTCTTTGAACGCCCTGCCAGGGTAGGGTGCCAGGTAACCAGAGGAGGCGCGTGTGCCGACGAAGCGTTGTGATGGAGGAGAGTGCGTCAGATTGAGGATCAGCTGACATCACGTCCGTGCCGTCCATCTGTGGAAGTGGCAAGTATTCTTCCTCGGCAGCAATGAAGGCATTGGCCTGTTGTATAGCCTCGAGGGTCTCTGTATTCCGCATGTCATGTTGTGCTGCGGTGGAACGACTTACCCTGGGCACCCACCGTGCTGGTTGCGGTTGAGGTACGTGCGTTCTGAGCTCAGGGATGTAGCTTGCTGACCGCCACCACCACGGGCACCAGACAGTTACTGGTCCCAGTATTTTGTCACGAGCCACCAATGCTGGTACCAATAGCTTGTCGGCGGCACTGGCCGTGCCTTCTACCAGACGAATCGTGAGATCATGCTCCACACGTTCAAATCTAGCAGCCAGGCGCAGATCTGCTGTCGCAGCCGCGTCCGCCGCTATTGCATTCTGTGCACCCACCCATTCCAAAAAAGTGATTGATCTAGAGGGTACTCTGTACGTGTTGTGAATGGTAGAGATGAGCATCGCATGCGTGACAAGAATGATTGCAACTAGGACAAGTACAAAACGTGTGGTATGCATTTGCAAAAGTTGCCGGTGTGATGGCATGCTGGGGCTCAATTTCCGAAACCATTTGAGTGCAGCGGTACTGAGTGACATTTGTTTGTGTGTTTGGGGCGTCCTTGTGCTGCACCTGTGACCTGCTGTCTGTTGCGCTTCTACAGTTGTTTCCTGCAAGTCATGCACTGTTGCCGCACCCGACACTCCAATTTTTGGCGGATTGGTCGGCATTGAAAATGTCATAGACATGGATCTGAAGCTTGCACCGTAATCAATGCCGATTTCGGTGTTGTGTAGTATGTCGTCAGAGCCAACGATAATGCCAAGTCGATGATTGTCGCTGGTGAGAACAGACATGATTGAAAAAACAGAATCATCCAAGTGATTCGCAGCCGCTCCGTGCCACCGGCCTACGCTGCCAGTAGGACTGTGCTGCCACTGCTGCATAGTTGAAGGGTCGGAACCTCGACTGTCATGTTCAAAATACATTTGGCCCATCGGCTGTTCTGTCAATTCAGCACCCCATGCGAGGATTGCGATAGGTGCGAATGCAGGGATAACTGCTTCGGAATCGTTCCACAAACCGTTTCCAGCGCCAATCTGAGACGGGCGGACGCATGTCGGTTGTGGAAACAATCTCTCCACCAAGTGAAAGGGCGTGTGACGGAATGCACGACGCACGCTGTCATGTCCAGCATGTAGCGTCTCTTCATGCGTCATTTGTGACAGGTGTACTGGGGAGGAGGTGCTGTGAACGTTGTCGGAATAATCTGGAACCCACCGTGCCTGAAGTGGGTTTGCATCACGGTTTTGTCTGGCGGATGCCCTGCTGCCGCGCGCTGTCAAGACTGGCAGTGTGGTTGCAGGCAGCGACGGTCGGTGGTGCGTGGCGATCGTTGCATTATCATGAACGCTGTTCCGCCTCACCGTGTCAAGGCCGGGGCGGCTGTCGACTATCAAGTCATCAAGTGCACTGTCGCTGGTCTGATCATTGACATCGTCATTATCGCCTTCGTTGTTATCATCAAGTGGCCGTTGCGCTGCGTTGATTTCTGTGGCTTCGGTGTTGACAACCACAAGTCGGATGGAGCAGCTCAACCCTGGCACCTGTTGCAACGCATATTGCCCGTGTTCCGTGAAATGTTGACGTAGCCGTGGCGAGGGGTTGAGAATATGTTCCAAGGACCTGAATTGCCAGAGAAGGCAAGCCCGAGTTGCCAAGCCAATCATGAACAGCATTGTAACTTCCGTCGGTCCCGTCCAAGTCAACATGTCACGGACAAGCTGTGCGGCCCGGTGCGGTAGGTGCGCCTGTACCATCTGTACCATTTGCCTGACAGTATCGGGGGAATATGGCATTTGATGGGCTGGGTTTCGCTGTATCAAGGTAAACAAGGCTTGCTGACGAATATAGAGGGCGACTCTGGATAATTCATGTACCTCGCACAGATTGAAGGGCACGCGGCCCAACATGCCGTCAAAGATCAAACTAGCAAGTGCTGGGCTGCCAGTGCCAGATTCCAAATGTTGATGCGGATGCCACAAATGGCCGTGATGCCCGTGGCCCCACAAGTTCTGGTCTGACATGTTGCTGGTAGCGAGCATCCGCAGGTCAGTGTTGACATGCACAAGTATGCTTCCTCGAATAGTGGCAATTGATGGATCTATTGGGTAAGCACTGTAAGGCCATCCACCCATGACAGTCGCACCTGCATGGGCAGCATTAGTCACCTCCTGTACCGTGAGACGATGGTTAGCAATGTCCGAGGGGTCCTGCAATTGAAGCGCATAGCGGCTGATTTTGCTGTGACCGCCAATTGACCTGTCCATGTGTTGCCACTCCGTATTCATGAGGGGTAGAAGGCTCACAATGGATTCAACGTAGTGATGGTAAATGCTTGAGTCCGCGTTCGTGCCCGGGACTGCGGCCGGCGATCGGTCGAAGGTCGTCGTGGATGTGTTTGGGGGCGGAATCATAAACAAGTCGATTCGGCGATATGAACCACGTGGCCGGGCATTCAGATCGAGCGCATTCCATGTCGTGTGGCGGTAGCGCCATTGCGCGTGCAGGGTTATATGCCACATCACCATGGCGTGGAGGCCTTGTGCTGTCCACACCCGGATCATATGTCGGTCGTGGGGTGTGCGGATTGCAGAATCCAGCTGCCGTTCCTGCAAGAACTGCTGTATCAACGCACATGCGAATGGTGGTAATTCTGTTTCGACGTCTGTACCGTGGATATCGAAAAGTGATGTTGCGATGGCACGTCGCGGGACACCAGGTGCAGTGTGCACTTCCTTCGCCACTTCTCGGACAAGCCGCTGTAGGGTCGTTGTGATCTTGGCTACGTCAGTGTCAGTGAAGGGTGATGAAGGTGGACAGGTCATATTCGGGCCGTATGGCACGGACTGCGGGATCTCCATCTCGAAACGTGCTTGCAAAAGTTGCCGGCTGGCGGCACGCAACGTGTTGGCAACCGCGTTTTGAGCATCCTGCAGGCCAAGGGTTGTGAACTGCCTGGGTCTAACGGGACGGGGGCTCGACTGCACACGAGGTTGCTGCAAGGTTTGAAATCTGTGGGCCTCGCCAAAGAACACTGTACGTCGAATGTGTGCAGCCGCGTGGACACTGTTGGCAAGACTCAGGTCATTCGCAGGTTGTGTGTGTTGCGAGGTAAGCATAGGCAGTTCCCGCATCATTGAGCCCTGCGCATCGCTTTCCGTGTGACCTCCGCACCAAGCAGTCCCGTGCTGCATGACGTCAGCATACATGTCAATGTCAAAGCTGTCTGATCTGCGTATGGCCCGCTGTCGGCTGGAGGTAATTTCGCGAAGTTGAGCCTCCATGCGGTCGTCAATGAGATCCCAACTGATCTGTTCGTGCAAAAGATGGTGTACCAGTGGGAAAAGGTCATCAGACCATGCAATGGGTGGACAGCGTGGTTGTCCTGCGAGGGCCCCTTCGCATGACTCCTCTGATGCGTTGACACAGGGATGGCCCCGCACGTACAAGGTTGACCCTTGCTGCAAGCCAGCAGCTGCAACTGTGGGTGAGCGTGTGTGCCCCGGGTAACCTGCAGGGAAGCGTGCCACATTCTCTATCTGGTGGTCCCGTGTCCACATGTTGCACACCATCAGTACCATACGTGCACCCGCGCGGTCTAGAGATCCTAATTGCATGATTGCAAAAAGTGCAATCATACCAACATGGTCACCCCAATCGACTTGCAGTACTGCCGTTCCCATTCTGCCCAAGTCAATGATCACCACTGGAGATTCATAAGGCACGTGCAGTGCCATTGTAACTAGCGCAGTTTCGACGTCGACGAAGTCCGACTGCACGGCATGCACGACACGGCGCAAGGTGCCGAGGTTATGCCCTTGTTGGCAGAGGCTAGATGTGGTCGGCGGCAACTGCACTGCCACAGGAGATTGTGCCGCCGCCCACGTCGAAGAGCAACCGTCACCGGCCTGGTCATGCGCCTGGGACAGTGCGCAAGGGGATTCATCGTGTCTCTGAGCACCTGTACTGTCAGAATGTTGGCTCATTGAGACATCCTGACACTGTTTGGAGTCTGTCTTGTGTTCGCAGAGTCTTGCCCGCGTTCGCCGAGTGGTGGTGTGTGTATCAGGTGAGCGTGGGCGTCGGGATCTGGCCTGCTGGCCCTCGGGCAACTTGGTGGACCCCTCAGTGGCACACTGCGGTGCTTGGGCCTCTGGTATGTAGTGTGTGTGTGATGTGTGGTGTGTATGTAATGTGCTGTGCGTGTAATGTACAAGTGGTGTGGCGCTTTCCTCGTGTTCCCCGTTATGGCTCCCTGCAGTCGAAGCTGCAGTGACGTTGATGTCTTCCATCACTTTGTTTATCGGGTGGGGTAGATACCCCTGGCCCAAGACTCCCAAAGCGTCTTTCCTCCACATGGTGGAGTGCCAAAAAGGCCGTTGTGCTTGTCCTCATTGAGGAGCTCGGCCGTTTGCCATGCGTGTGCCAACCATTCTGCGGCAATTTCCCTAGAAGGGCCCAGCATCTCGGCGGTATCGTACCAGTAGTTCATCAACCTATTACCAGCTTGGTCGAAACCAGGCATGCACTGGTTCGTTCTACTGTAGAACCGTACGGGGCATTCGAAAGCGTCATGCCCAACCTTGAAGCACTGTCGGCAATTGGTTTGTTTGACTTTACCAAAGTGTTTTCCAATGAGGTCAGAGGAGTTGGGCCAAGAGTTTCCACCGTCACGTAGCACTGCAGCACTGGTCATTGGCGAGCTGGAGGCAGGCTGGCTTGAACTAACAGCGCCCTGCATGGTCATGCCAGGGTGCATGATCAAGCCATACGCAGCGTTTGCACGAGCCTCAGACGGAGCCAGAGTGCAATCAAGCGCGTTTTTGATTATAACAAACTGCGAACGCAGTACGGCCGCAGTGCCGGCTTCGGAGTCGAACATATGACCCGAATAAGCAGGTGATTGTAGGAGTCGCTCAACTGCGATCCACCCCGGGCGAAAAGCTAATTTCATTGCATTGAGGCCTTTCAAAACAGGGCAAGTTTCGGGGGTAGAATATGGATGGCACATCTCAGCAGTAATATAATGCTGGTCAAGTTTGTCCATGACATATTGTTCAAACAGGTTCACGTGAAATCGCTGAAAGGAGTCACCTTTTAGAATTTTGGCGCGTGCCTCTAAGTCGGCCTTTATCTGCATATTTTTGTAGCCTGGCATGCCCAGCACCACCTTGGGATCCAGCCTGTCATTACATACTTTTTTGAGAATATTCATGTATACGGTTATCGAGCCCTGCTGATCCTCCATATTGTCAAGTTCCAGCAAGTGAAACGGCTGCTTTCGGACCAACGCAATTCGTTTCTGCAGTATCTTTTCGTCAGTGTCAGAGTCATTGATGTCTGACGCCTTGCCAGTGTGAACATGCTGTAAGAGACTTTGAGTACTTGCGGCCTGAAGTTTGGCCATCTCCTGGAGCAGGCCCTTGGCAAGGGTGTTACCAAAATCGCCCAAGTCAAATTTCGGCGGCGTGGCGTGCGGTGTGTCGCCTCGAGATTGTGGTTGCTGGTGGTCCTGCGTTGTTTTGGCCCGCTTTGGCGTCCATTGGAACGAACCGCGCGGCATTTCGGCCTCGAGCATATCTAACAATGAGGCACACGTGAGTGCCACCGTGCCGCCGCTGTGTGGGTTGGAGGGATGAGGCAAGATAGTCACTGACGGATTCTGTGTATTGATGTGGATTCGGAAGCGACTTTCCACCAAGTGTCGCAACGCCTCGCACCGAGCCTGTATAACCTCCTGGAGAATTACGTGGGCAGGAGCCATAGGCTGGGTCTCAGCAAATCCTCGCAGGTGGTTGACAGCCCGAAAGGAAAAGATGCCAAAGGATTCCGAATTGGCGTGGAGGGACGTTGCCGGATTCAGCACGGGTGCGGGGTATGGGGAACCCCAGTCAAGGGAATGCCACTCGGTGCCAATTCGGTGGGTCTGACCAGGGGCAACTTTGCTGCGATCCACTGGCACTGCTATGTTATTCGCAAACATTACTGTGTCCTCAAAGTGGCCCTGTAAATTGGGTGATGCTGCTGGAAAATAAAACCGACACGCCATCCACCTGCCCACTCCATGCACGTCAAGAACCAGGGCCATCACTGCTTTGCCTTGCAACGCGTGATATGGTGCCTGCTGAGGATCCTGGGCTATCGGCCCTGGGGGTCCTTGTCCGACGTGTGCATGGGGAGAAATATATGGTGCTTGATTGCTTTGTTCTGCAAGAAAAGGAGCCATCGAGCCGCCAAAAGCGCTATGGGAATGCTGTCTACCGGCCTCGGACTCTCGATAGCCGCCTGCAGCAACATCCCAACCTATATGAGGCCATTGGCCCGGGATGTTGGAATGTCCTGCAGGTTGCCACGCAGGCGGCTGTGTGTTGTCTGAAGGCGGCCACGACGGGGCTGGAGGAATGGCCTTGGTTGGACCATGAAAAACGCTGTTCGAAGCGGTTGATGTCCACGCTCCACCGCCGGCCAGTGGTGATTGTCCAAGTGATGGATGCCATCCCGAAGGCGGGTGAAAGCCACCAAAGGGACTTTGTGTCGCCGACGACGGCGCACCCACTGGCAACGGCAAGAGACGTGTGCCGTAACGGTCCAGGGCTCCGGGGTGAGTCTGAAATTGTGGCGGGGCGCCGTGTGGCAGTGGCTGGTATGGGGGAGGTCCTGCGGGAGGTGGCATGCCTGCAGGCTGATGTTGCAGAAGTGGGCCCTGCTGGCCGTTTGGACGTGAGGCCGTCTCCCGTAGGACTTTCCATTGCGTCAACACTTCGTCCCAAGAAGTATTCACACCGAGGCAAAATTTTAGTCCTTGAGGGTCCTGAGGGGCATCGTATTGGCACCACCACGCTTGCGATGCCTCTGGGGGTTGCCCTGGACCATGGGCTACCTCAAACGCCGCAATCACCGCACCGTTTGTCCTCACCCATGTCAGCAGCGCATTAAGGAAGTCTGCTTTCCTCTTGGTTCCGTGGCCTTCCGAAGTCTGCACAACGAGCTGACGCACCTTGCAGGCAGCTTTCAAACTATTCATATCGAGGCCGTTAGCAAAGCTTGTCCATGCCGCCTCGAGATGAGCGGCAAGGGCTATTTCGTAGGAATCGGCGGGTGCGATGCCCGTCCAGTAGAGCACGTTGTCTACATTGACACCAAAATCTCCACGTTTCCATGTGACTATGGAAGTGTCTTCGCCCTCCGAAGCTGCTTCGCCACCAAAGGTAGCGGTCGTCCGAGGCTCCCCATTCTCCTCAGCGGGTCCCTTATCTTTTTGGCTTGCTGCGCTCGCCTCACCGTTTTCCGCATGCAGGGAGGGTTGTAAGGAAGCCTCTGCTGCGGTTGGGGGATTTATCACGCCACCATGGAGCCGCAGGAGGAGGTGGAGAGTCATCCCTGCACGAATGCCTGCAGCCTCCAATGACAAGACACTGTCATGTTCCCTTCGAGTTTCACCGCCAGGGTAATTCGTTGCTCCAAACAATCGTTGCGCACCCGGAAAACAAGCCAAGACTGAGGCAACCGAGTCCGAGGATGCTGCGTCGTAGGTGACTGTCGTAGTTCGCACGCTGGTCTCGTCGCCGATCACAGGCATACCCTGCTGCACGAAAATCTGCCCTTCCCACTTGACATCACACCCCGTTTGCGCAGCTCGGTCGGTGGTCATCCAACTTCTGAAAAGGTCCGTTGTGTAGGGAAAGTCTTCCTTCAGATTGTCGTGCCTCGTTTTCATGACCGCTAGTACACCCAGTATTTCTCCTCGTGTCATGTCACGGTGTTCGTGGAGAAAGGCTCGCAAGGACGTCACGTCGGCAGGTGCGGTCACGACGTGTGCCTTCGCAGCAAACTCCGTCCAGAGTGACCAGCGCGCCACATTATCATCTTCTTGTTCGGCCCAGAGTTTGCGGACCAGATGACGGAATAGCGAAAAAGGCTGCGGAATACAATTGGACTTCCACACTGCTTCGTATTTGGACTGCAAGTCGGATCGTGCAAATCTCGTTGTAGAGGAGTGTCTCATGGCATCTAACAGGCGAGTTGCCTCGGCCGGATTATGTGCCTCCCACATTTCGGCCTCCGTGAAACCCTCATGACGATATTGGTCTTTACGATGGGCGAATTGGGGCTGATGCGAACCACGGGGCCACGCGGGTTTTCTCTGGGGCTTGGCTATCGGGACCACTTCCGGCGAACCGTCGCGAGGCAGAGGTATTTTCTCGTTCGTAGGCATCGACTCTGGAAAGGTGGAATGTCCAGTTTCGAGTGCGATGTGAGACTTAGACGTTGGCGAAAGTGTAGGTGCCTGTATCGTGTATACCTTTATCCGGAAGCTTGGCTTCACCCGTCGGATCTTAGCGTCCGCCTGTGCCCTGGACTGATTGAGCTGGGCCTTAAGGAATCTGCGTATTTTGTGCGTGCCTCGCCGAGACCTCGGGATCCTTGTCTTAACCTGGTCTGAGAATTGTCTTGCGAGTTTGTTTTGTACACGGTTCGCTGCCTCGGCAGAGGCCAAGGCTTCCTGTACAAAGTTTGGCAGCGTTGTGACATCCATACCATTCCGCACTGCGCCAAGCATAAACGACGGCGTGTCCACGGAGAGACTAGCACAACGGACTTTAGAGACGTCATCCAACCTGGCACGCTGCAACAGAGCGGGTCGTGAGGATTGCATGAATTTGAGAACCTTTTTCCACATTTCCGGCGAGGTTGCGAGCTGTTGGATTGCCCCGTTCCAATCCGAAGCTGTTTTGTTGGGATCATTACGGTCCGTTGGCAACGTGCAAATCTCTGTAGCACGTTTCACGCATTGCTCAAATCTGCGTCGAATTGTCTTTGCCTTCTTGCGCTGTGTCCTATCCACGGTAGATAAACGTGTGAGGGTGGGGGTCTGCAATGCGACGCCAGTGCACAATTGCTGGAGTGCAGGAAAGCCGACCAGCGACAGCGAGGAACGCAAGAGGTACGCGCTCAACTCTGCCTCGTCGTCGTCGTCGTTGTCTTTGCCACCAGGAGTGAGCGCCACTGACGCACTGCTTGGATTGCAAGTCTTGACGTCCACAGGAGATCCAAGTAGCGTCAGCGAGCAACGTGGGAGGTCTGCGCTCAATTTCGCCTTGTGGTCATCATCGTCATCACCAGAAGCCGGTGCTGCTGTAGTATCAACCAGAATGCGAGCCTTGACATTGGTGATGTGAGCCTTTGTCAGGATGCAAATATTAATCTTAGGGTGCACCTTGCCAATTTCTGACAAAGCCAATGCATGTTGTGCACCCTGTGCCTTTGTGTCTTCGGGCTGATCTGCAAGCTGAAACGGGATTTCAACGAGATTGTGTGTTGAGTCCAAACCCGCTTTGTCTTTTTTAGCCACTGATGATTGCGCTGAAGTGCTACCTACGCGAGCCGTGACATCCGTCACGTGAGGGCTGACAAGCCTAGTACCCTGCTTGCTCCAGAAAGAATCGGTCGGATCTATTAACTGTAGTTTAGCCAGGTCAAAGTTCACATTGCCTGTCTTTCCCTCGGATATTCCATTTTCACCCCAGCGCAAACAGCCGCGATCGAAGTGAGGAAGCGATGTGAGTTGCTGCATATCAACGGGCCTGTAGACAGGTGAGCCAAAGGTCGCACCGTCAACAATTTGGTAACCCATAGTCGCAGCGATCACACCGCTGCTCAACTGTATGTTGGCTCCGCCTTCGATGACCAAATTTACCACCACATTGCCACGCAGTACTGCTGGGCTCCCGTAGTTCTGCGCACGGCTCCACCTCCTTGCGCCTGGTGTTTTGGCAGCATGCATGCACGTGAGCAAGTCGCCGCAAACGTCAGACATGGGATGATCATGTTCGACCTTCATGAGCATGATGCACAGCACACGTGACCCCTGATTATTCTCAGCTAGGATCCACTCATCTCGTTTCACATTGCCAATGGCCGTCACGACGTACTCTCCCGCCTTTGCGCCCTTTTCCGACTCTGCACACCAAACTTGTACTGCAGGGTCGAAGCATGCCGTGGTCGTTGTGGCACTTGCCGCGAATATCACATGCAGTGTCTCCCTTTCCTCAACTCCTTGGTCGACTATGGGTTCGCCTGAAAGCACAACGTCACCGTGTCGGATTGTGGCCCCCACCAGTCTGTATGCGAGCTGTGCGTTGCTGGCTGACAGGTCCTCCAGGATAAACTCGACCGTCACGGATTTACACAGTTTAAACCGATGTGCCACATTGCCAACCTGAATAATGCCGCGTCCCTCCATGTACGAGCTCTTGCTGCCACGCTTCGGAATCTTCCCTTTCGGAAGCAAGCAGGAGGACCGTGAGTCATTTGGCTCCTGAGTCTCAGTAATCGCTACCCCGCCAAAGGGAGTTCCACTCAAAGAAGCGGTGCTGTTTGTGGGGCAGAGGATGGTTTCGAGGGAAACTGCAGGCGACCCAAAACCACTTCCGGCAGCAGGAGTACTTTTCAAATCTGTGAATTTTTCGGCCGTAACATGAAGTTTCAACGAATCTGATGACTCAAGCTCACCAGCCTTTTCACCTTGGATTCCCTGTCCTGGCGCAGGAGGATGGAAAGGCATGGAGGTTGATGATGTAGCAGTGTTCAGGATCTCTGATGCAGAGGAATTTGCCACAGGTTCGATCCCAATGACAAATTCTGACGATCTAGCAGTGTTTGGGTTCTCTGATACAGAGGACTTTGCCAAAGGTTCAGGCCGAGTGGCAACTTCTTCAGCATCTGGCGTTCTGTCGCTGCCGGATGCTTCCATGGGGTCGACGAGTGTCAGCTTCATTTTAGGCGCGCGAAGTAGTTCCACCCTCTCGAAACCCATGACCTTGCCAAACACGAGACGTACCTCAGACCCCTCTTTACCAAGTACTTCATCCTTGATACGCTGCAGGTTCCAGTCCTCGCAGTCCAAGCCGTTAACGCGCACGAGTCTATCTCCTACACGAACCTTTCCGGTCGTGGCCAGAGGTCCTCCGGCTGACATGGACGATACCTTCCAACAGGGGCGCTGGGTGGGGTCGTCGTGGCCCAATTTGCGCCTCAGTGACATGCCAATGCCGCATAGCTGGGTGTGGTCAGATGCAGCAAAGTGGTTGTATTGAGGGCAGACGTTTGCACAGTCACGGTTGTGAATGGCGTCACGATGCTCAAGTACGCCAGCGCTGGGGTCTTCTTTTGTGGAATGTGCACTACATGCCTCTGAAGCAGGAGGGTGTAAGGGGCTCCTTGACATATTGAGGTGAGGTGCCGGTGCGGCTTCGCGGTGGAGATGTACTGTGACAACAACCGCTTCACGTGTAAAATGTAAGGACACTTTCGACCCGACCTTCCCGAGGACCAGATCTTTGATGGTTTGCATCTTGAGATTTGCACAGCAAATGTCATCAACGCGCACAAGCCTGTCCCCAAGCATAATTTTGCCGCATGATTGCAGAGGTCCTCCAGGCCTCATGACGTCCACCAGCATATCCTGAGTCAGCCTCATACCAACCCCACAGTTGTGAGTTACTACTATTGGGGCAGAAATCGCTTCGGGAGTGGCGGTCTCGAGCGCAAGTAGAACACGCTCGGGCTCTCCGAGATTGCCATCATCAGAAGGCTCGGCGCTGTCGCTGGTGTAATCCTTCAACAGATCGTGCAGGACACAGCCTCCGTCATCGTCCTCCTCTGCGATGGAGTTTTTGGTCTCATTGTCGAGTTGTTCCACGCCACTGTGCTTTCCTTCCTCCGCGGCCCTCGAGTCAGTCTGCTTGACCTCACTCTCGCAAGGATAGGGAGGTGATGTCGCACGATCGTCGGGATTGCATTCATCTTGCCCCTCACTGTGTCCATCTAATGTGGTCATTGACACGTGGCGAATCCCACGGGATTCACTACGTTTCGAAGGTGAGGGCAAGACAGCAGCGTTTTTCAATGAAATATTGCCAAAATTGGATACCATGCGACGTTTCAGTCCCGTAGACTTATTGTTATCCAGTACCTCGATAGGGTCATGTTCAAAGTGCCCTCGCTTCATCGGAAATCTTGGGTCCCCCCACTTCCAACGCGAGGTGTAAGGAGATTCTGGTTTGACAGGATCCATAATCTCCGTACCGCTGTCGGCAGCCAGAATGGTAACAACACCAGTAATGGCCATGACCTTATCCACAACGATATTGTACATGTTGACCTCCTTCCCCTTGATTATGTCAACCTCGGCTGCGCGCGCGTAGTCCCCTTCCATTTCAATCTCCCCCGTCTCAACCTCCATCACCGCGGTTCCGAGGTACTCGACACAACTATGCGGCGGGGTCCCCAAAGGGTCCACCAAGCCGCGCACAAGGTCGTCCACCATGTCAACGTCCGTCACTGTCGCAACCTCTGGGTCAGAACCCTCAAACACTCGCGAAGGCACGTCTGACAAATCTTCGGCTACCCCTGGCGCGACTGCCGGCAGGGTTTCGTCCTGGTATACAACATAGCCGTGCAGCGGGGTCCCCGAGGGGTCCACCGAGCCGCGCAGCTGGTCTCCGACCACATCCGCCTTGGTTTCGTTGGACAAAGCGGATGTATTCCCAGATTTAGCCTCTCGATCCAGCAGGTATTGAAACGTCTTATGGTCTTCAGTAGACCAATTGAACGTAAGCCCAGCCTTACCCTCTTGAAGTATGAAATCAATGTTATCCTGGCGCCGTGTGGCCTGTTTTTTATTCTTCTTCGCCCGTCCGCGTTCGTAACGATCGTGGTCGTAATGATCTTGGCCGGAGCAAACTGGCACATTTGCGCAGGACAAAGCTTTGACTGCTCCTGTCGCGGATGCAGGCAGGATTCCCGCCTGGTACTTGACACAACTATACGGCGGGGTCCCCAAAGGGTCCACCGAGCCGCGCAGCAGGTCGTCCACCATGTCAACGCCCTTCTGTCGCAACCTCTGGGTCGGAACCCTCAAACACTCGCGAATGCACGCCTGACAAAGCTTCGGCTACCCCTGGCGCGACTGCCAGCAAGGCTTCGTCCTGGCACACGACACAGCCGTGCAGCGGGGTCCCCAAAGGGTCCACCAAGCCGCCCAGCTGGTCACCCACCGTATCAGCGCCCGTCACTGCTCCCCGAGCTTGGGACCTCCACGCACTCGCGAGTCTGAACAATATGCAGGCTCCGAGGCGGCCGCCGGCTGATGTCAAAAAGAACTTCAGAAAGGCCGACGGCTGACCTCCACCTTGCCAACCCCAGCTCCTGCTTCTTCGATCTTGCTTGGTGGTGATCTTCTTCTCGTGTTTACGTGTGGGGGTCTTCTTGAACTTCAATCAAAACCAACGGTTCGTGATTCGTCGATTTTTGATAGATTCAGAACTGACGATCCATGACTTGTCAATCTGAGACTTGTCCGAATTTCCTTTGAGGAGTTCGTTTTAGAGAGATTTTTCTTCTGCCTTACGCCAGGTCCCCTGCGATCCTTGGGGACCTTATTGGGTCACGGGTTTCTGAATCTTGCAACTGATCGGCAAGTGACGTCCTTCATTCCCGCACCGAGAGTTTCCGATCCGGTCGTTCGATCCTTCATGACTTGCTTGTAATCCGTGACCATTGGTGTTGGAAGAAAAAGGGAGCCCATCGCGACAGCCAATTCTGTTAAGTCCATCGTAGAGTCATCTTGATTCCTTAAGAAAGTCGACAACAGAATCATGTCTGTATATGTTCTCTTGCGCACCGTCGTGCCGCGTTTGCTGCGGGCAAAAGTAGATAGACACAATTGAGGGCCTACCACAAGTTATTACTTGTGGCCCCCACGTTTGCCAGGGT
>Ga0209491_10005172_pt1 | contig 19348 bp, 20 predicted proteins | sample BON02_FD_187213 | JGI IMG/M metagenome (GOLD analysis project Ga0209491, IMG submission 187213) | Freshwater microbial communities from Lake Bonney liftoff mats and glacier meltwater in Antarctica - BON-02 (SPAdes) (version 2) | ecosystem: Environmental > Aquatic > Freshwater > Ice > Glacier... | reverse complement strand
GGCGAATGGGTTGGTGTCGTGGATGGTGTGTTGTGTGGGGGGAGATGAGAGTATACGGCAGCATTGAGGGGGGGAGGGAGGGAGGGAGGGAGGGAAGAAGAGCAAGAGAGGGTGAGTTGAAGAGGGATACATACAGAGAGAAAGAGAAGTCAGGAATGTTGATGTGTATTTAACTGACTTTAATATGATTAAACGAAAGAAAAACAACAAAACGCGCTGTGGCATGCAGCCGCGCACCGACGACGACGACAAGAAAGAGAGAAGAAACATCGTGCAAGGTCACGCACAAGCGCGCAGGGAAAAGCTGAAAGCAACAAAAAATATTTAATCAGATCTAGCCCCTTTCGAGATTTCAAGATTGATGATTGAAAATGTATATGTAAGCGTTGCATGAGCATGAGCATGAGCAGGAGCAGGAGCAGGAGCAGCAGCAGCAGGAGCAGCAGCAGAAGAGAATGGGGAAAGGGACGAATGAAAACGGCCTTTCTGAGTGGAGTGGTTGTATATTTACTTATTCATGCATATTTGTAAATGACACACCCAAAAAAAGAGCTGTCCGCATACATTCCCTGTCGTAGATTTTCATTCATATTTAAAGCAAAGGAACAAGAAGATAAGAAGAAGAAGAACAAAAGCACAGAGAGAGCAAAGTTTTCTTGAATAATGCACGCAATTCTGCTGCTGATGTTTGAGAACGTAGAGGCGAAAACAAACAAACAAAGCATTGCCGGAGAAGAAGAAGACCACACACAGAGAACGAGAGTGTCCTTGAAGGCATGGTTTGCTGCTGTTTTTTGTTGCTGTTGTTGTTGTTATTCGATGTCTTTTGTTTGTATAGTGCACTTCTCTTCCCTCTTCTTCTCATTCTAGTGGATACTTGGCATATTTGCACTCGCACTTATGTTCGAGTAAATCAAAGCAGCGAGCAGCACATGTCTCCCTCCTTCTTCTCCTTCCCTCCCTTCCTCTCCTTCTTCTCATAATCTGGGAGGGGTAGGTAGGTAGAGACAGAGAAGTCAAGACGTCCCCGCTGCTGCTATTCATATTTGTACCTTCTTCTCCTCCTCCTCCTCCTCATTCTTATTCTTTTTCTTCTTCTTCTTCTTCTTCTTCTTCTTCTTCTTCTTGTCTTTTCCTTTGCCATTCACTCAATGTTTAACATCCGTACAGATAAACATTACTGCTTCTCTCTCCACGCAAATACTTGCTTTTGGTTGTGTTGTTGCTCTTATTGTTTGCTGTGCGCTTTGCGCTGTCCTTGAGACGCTCCTCCTCCTTCCCTCCCTCCGTCCCTCCTTTCCATCGTGTCTTCGGATCCTCCTCTTTTAAATTCTCGATTTTGTTTAACTTTTTTCTGGTCTATGTCCTTTTTGTTGCCGTTCATTCGTAAGTTGTTTTTGTTGCCGTTCATTCGTAAGTTGTTTGTGTTTCTTGTGTGTGTATGTGTGTGTGTGTATATACATGTTCTATACTGTATACCTCTCTTCCTCCTCCTCTCTTCTCCCTTTTCACGACGACAAACAAAAAGGCTACCTCCAAAAGTTCTTCTCCCCTTGCTCCCCATCTGCCAGAAAATTATAGGTACACCGCGCTTGACCAAGAGCAGCTGCAGTTTCATCCGTCTTCTGCATCCTCCCTCTCCCCCTCCCTCCCTCCCTCCGCCCTACGACAAATACTCAGGCATCACCCTAGGAGTGAACGAACCCGCCCCTCCCGCCCCACCAGGACCACCAGGACCACCACCAGCATTCATCATCGATGCATGCCCCGGGGGCGGAGCAAAAACAACTCTCCAAGACGCGACTGTGTGCCTAATAAACTCAAGCACCTCCGGAGTGATATGCCGCGAACTCGCATGACTCGAATAGAAAACCAACACAAAAACCATCTCATCCTGCACCACCGGCACCCCAAACGAAGCATGCACCCCCATAATCTCCGCCCCATCCCTCCTCAAAAACAAAGTCGTATCCAAAATCGCCACGTCATCCCTGTACTCACACACCATACTTCGAAACACCCTCCCAGGCATCCCCTGCCCCTCATAAAACGCAAAATTCCTCGAATAAAAAATCCACTCACTCAAAGGCCCCCTCAATGCCAACCCCCCCCCAAACTGCAAACTCAACCTTTCCGTGTTCGGATCCCTTGACGGCACCCACACATCCGTACACTGAAAACACTGCGCAGGCAACCCTTGCAAAAACGCACGCATCGCCTCCTCGAAAGTAGTCGGCGGGGAATAACACAAGTCATACGCCCCCCCCCACGCGGCGTCGTTCTCCAAGGGAGGGGAAGGCGCGCGGACGAGCGCTTGAAGGGCTTGGCTTATATCTTCATCTGTTGCCCAATCCAACCCATCGACATCCGCCCAGGTCGTCCCTCCCTCCCTCACCGCCATTATACACGAATCTACTCCTCCTCCACCTCCACCGCTGGGGCCGCTGCCGGAGACGCTGCCAGGAGCTGCAGCATCAGGAGCAGGAGCAGGAGCAGGAGGAACAGTAATGTCATCCCATCCTTCATCGTGCATGACCCCATCCTCCCCCGGTCCGTCGACCTCCATTCCTGTTGCTGTGACAGGCGAAGCAGCCCGACCGCTGCTATTGCTGCTGCTGCTGCTGCTACTGCTACTGCTGTTGCTCCTCCTACTAATGCTGTTGCTGCCACTGATGCCGGTGGTCATGACGACGGTTTTGTTGGGATTTTTATTGCTGCTGCTGCTGCTGCTGCTGTTGGGCTGGTAGAGCATGCCGGGGGGAAGGGGGGGGGTGGCGCTGCTCCCTCCTTCGAATAGCTGCTGGTACTGTAGGTTGGCGGGTCGGAGCACGGCGGGCTGCACGACATGTGAGGGTGATGGTGGAGGAGGAGGAGGAGGAAGGGAGGGAGGAGCGGCGGGAGGGTTGGTGTGTTGGTGTTGTGTAAGCGCCAGATTTCGGAAGTCCTGCTCGAGCTTGGCCCGTGATGCTGCTGTTATAATAGGAGGCTGCTGCTGTAGTCGCTGCTGCTGCTGCTGCTGCTGCTGCTGCTCGCCACCATACGGCACTTGCAGCGGCGGCTCGGAGGCAGCGGGGCAGGGGGCATGGAGGAGGAGGAAGTCATCGGTGGCAAACACTGTAAGCTGCCGGGGGAGAAAGGAGTAATCCCCTCGATGCAATCGCAGAATCACGGGCAAAAGCATCAAATCCCGCTCTTGGATCGGTAATTGCGGGTTACCCATCCGTTCAATCAAGCTCGTGACATGCCGTTGGGTCTGTCGAAACGCCGTAGACAATAACCCAGTATCCTCCCTATGCACTAACCCTCCTCCAACTAATTCTCCTCCTCCTCCTACCACCCCCCCTCCCCCTATCTGATCAATCAATCGACTCCCCAACAAATCAGCATCATCTCGCCCCAGCAACCGTTGCATCCCGGCAGACACAAATAAAATAGCGCCATTCGACGCTCTTGCCAGAATAGCACACTCCACACTTGGACCCTCCCTTAAGAGTCGCAAGAGATCTTCGATAGTAGTAGCAGCCATCACTCCATGTTGGACTGTGAACTTCCTGCGACGGTCAGCGGCCATCCGGACCATCAGAGGGGCGAGGTTCCGCATTGGCGAGGGGGGGGAAGAGGAGGAGGAGGAGGAAGGGAGGGAGGAGGAGGAGGCGTTTCGACGGGGGGGTGGGAGTTGAAGCATGGATTCTGGGGCGTCCTCGGTGTAGGAGGATGAGGAGGTGGCTCGCTTTTTGCGGGGTAAGGAAGGGAGGGAGGAGGACATGCCGCCGTCTGCTGCTGCTGCTGCTGTTGCTGCTGCTGCTCCACCCATCATCATCTCCTCTCCGCCCGACGACGAAGGCAAGAGCGCCGAGATATGGTTGCTGCTGCTCATGTTGCTGCTGCTGCTGCTGCTGCTGCCTGTGCTGCTGCTGCTGAGGCAGTTGGACAAGGAGGCGATTCGGAGGAGGGGGCCCCATTCTTGGAGGTTGCTTACGTTGATCGCTAGCTGCTGGCTGAGCTCGACGAACTGCAGCCGCCACTCAAGCTGAAGGCTATGGGAGGCTACGGCCGCTTCTTCTGAGGAGAGGTAATGCAAAAACAACTCTTCCTTCTGCGAAAGTTGTCGTTGTTGTTGCTCGTATTGAAAGACTTGTTCCGGGGTTAAATTACCGGTAGCGCCTATTAGGTATTTGAAATTCCGCTTGCCCGTGCGAAGCTTGGAGGAAAGCCGGGCCGAGGTGCACTGAAGGAGATTACACAAAAATGTGCCTAGTCGCCCACCCTCCCTTAGAGGCAGCATGCCCGTCAAAAACCCCTCCATGACCATCTCTGCGAATTTACACTCGGCCTCCGACCAGCGCCCGCCGCGCATTTTGCTTAGTTCTTCCTCGGGTATCTGCACCACGACACCGCTTCGGGTAAAGGGTTCAGGGAGCGCCACCTCAATCACTACGTCCGCCCCGCCCTTCCCGCAGCTCGGGCAATGCGCCAAGGGCCACGGGTACACACAGCGAGCGTGCACGGCGTTGCTGCAGCACTGTAGACGTACATCCGCCCGAGGGCTCCCACACTTGCAGCAGTACGAGTTCACGCCTGTCCCGCTCCGCCCACGCGCTAGCAACTCACTCACAGCCACACCCGCCGTCGTCAGCATGTCATTTGACCACGTTGGGATGGCGGCGGGCAATTGCTGCTGCGCGGAGGGGGGCAGGGCCGTGTTGTGTTGATGAGGGTTGCTTCCGGCTTGGTGCTGGTGGTGGTGAGAAGGATCTCTCGGCGGCTCCGAATGGCCAGTCCACCGGACGGACGCCATTGGATTGCCTGTGGAGAGGTGTGTATGGGTGGAAGGGGGACGGGGTCGATGGGTGTTGACGGGCAAGGAGGTCTATCGTTCTGTTCGGGTCGGGTGTTTTGCGGCAACGAGTGTCGAGCAGCCAGACGCGGAGCCGAGGGTCTGGTGTCCATTGTTGCTTCTGCATTCATTGCAATGCATGCCTGGCGCTGCCGACCCGCCTCACGACGAAGCACGCGTTAGAGCGACCACTTTTGGTAGGGGGGCGGGGATTTAGCACCGCCATGAGGCAACGAGAAGGGCGCGGAGAGACACTGCGGCAGATGAGACGGCTGGCGGCGGGGCAAAAAAAAATCCTGTTCTTAGTACGTACTCATTCAGGCCTTTATGAGGACCAAAAACCATAAATTTGTGTGTACATAATGGTGGTACGTGTACGTCAATGGGTTTACTTTCTTTCTTAATTGCTTGGTAGCGGGCTGGCTTATTGCCGCGGTCTTTTTAAGTCCAGTGTTTTTATGTGCTCAAATTTCCCAATTTCTTGCCTCGCCTCTCACACTCAGCACCTCTACCCCAGCATGGGCCGTGCTTTTTTTGACCTCTTTTCCCCATACTTTGTCAAAAGAACCTGCTTAACACAGACCTTGATTATGCCGCCTTGTCGCCTCTTTTCCCCCTTCCTTCCTTGCTCGCTCCCTAGCTTTTTCAAACCCCATCCCACACCCAAGCCAACCTCCCCACCCCTCCCTACTCCCCACCCCCATCCCCCTTCCCCTTCCCACCACCACGCCCCATGGCCCGGACATACGCCAACAAGCTCTGACTAGGCACCAAGAGCCGCCCCGGGTTATAAGGCACCATCTCCGTGGCCAAAGGCGGGTGGAACTCCGACTTCAAAAAATCTGCCACGTCGTCGCGCAGCACTGAAGTGCCTGCTGCTCGGCGGCGGCCGTGGCCGGTGACGATGATGAGGGGGTCGCGCGGGTCTTGGATGTAGCCGTGTCGGGATTGGTTGCGAGGCCAGGGGAGGTACATCTCGCTGGGGGACCACTTTTTGTTGTTGTGCGTGGTGAGGATGGTGGTGGTGGTGGTGGTGGTGCTTCTGCTGCTGCTGCTGCTGCTGCTGCTGCTGCTGCTGCTGCTGCTAATGTTGTCGTTTGTAATCGTGTCGGTCGTCGTGAGAGTATCCCTGGCCGCCTTCTTGCTGGATGGCCTTGCTGCAGCTGCTGCTGCTACCGTCGGCTCCTCACTGCTGCTGCTGCTGCTGCTGGGCATCGTCATCTCCGGCCCGTGTTTCTCCAGCATATGAGTAAGGACATGGTACAGCGCCGCCTTAGCCAGAGGCCGAGAAAAATTATGCAAGTCCATCACCCGAAAAAAATGAAGTGACCAATGATTCACTCTTCCTAAGTCATACGCCCTTTTGTAATACCACGCCATAGTCGACAGAAGAGCAGGATGCTCCATGCTACAAATGAGAGAGTTGAGGGTGGGTTGGTTCAGCTCGGTTGGGTCAGTAAATTCAATCAAATCCCACAGGTAAGCCGCGACAGGCCACTGGTCCGCACGTCGACAGGCGTCTACGGTCAGCATGTAAATAACGGAGGAAGGCCTCTCGCCTGCAGGAAGCATTTCTAAGAGCACGCGCACCGCTTCATCCCAGGCCCCGCCTTTCCCACAAGCGGAGAGCGCAGCTGAGTAGGTGAGGGTGTTAATTGGCACCTGCTCCTCCTTCATCTCCTCCAGCCACCGCAACGCCTGCCGATACTCCCCCGTGCGGCTACATGCATCAATAACAGCAGTATAATGAGGGGTGGAAGGCCTCAACCCCCTCTTCTTCATCGCTTCCAAACACGTAGCAGCATCACGGGCTCGACCCGCCTTGGCATATGCATCCAAAATCGCCGTGTAAGTAACCTCATTCTGCGCTATCCCCCTCTCATCCATCTGTGCAAACAAGATTGCCGCCTGCTCCCACTTCCCCGCCCTTGCACACGCCTTGATTGCTGAGCCGTACGTGTAGGCATTGGGGGCGATCCCTTCTTCTTCCATCCTCTTCATTAGCATCAGTGCCATTTCCCATGCCCCTCCATTCCCACAAGCATTGACCGCAGCAGTATAGACAATACAGGAAGGTGGCCTCTTGGTGCACGCCCGCACGTCTTGGAGTAGATCCAATGCTCGAGACCAGTCCCCCTTGCGTGCCAGCGCAGACATGAGGTCAATACAGTCCCCTTCACTAACAGCAATACCCTCAGCATTCATTGTAGAGAAAAGACGGAGCGCCTCAGGTACCATATCTGCCCTTGTCGCCGCCTCGATTGCCTGAGAGTAGATTTGAGCCGTGGGGGCCACGAGGTCCTTTTCTTCCATTTCTTCCACGAGTCGCACCATTTCTCCTTGGCGCCCGGCGGAGGCACAGAGCTTGAGGAGGGGGAGAAGGGTGAGGGACTTTCGGGGGATGTCAAGCACGCGCATGGCGTCGAGGAAAGAGAGGCCTTCTTGCACTAGGCCGTGGACACGCGCGTGTTCCATCACCATGTTGCAGACGATGGCTCTTTGTCCGGGGCCGCGTTTTTCGAAGCGGTCTAGGAGGCTGGTTAGGTGCTCGAGGCCCTCGGAGGGAGGGGGGGAGGAAGAGGGTGCTTCTGCTTCGGCCGTTGCCTCAGCTACTGCTGCTGGAGCTGCTGCTGCTGGAGAGGAGGAGGAAGACAATTTTGCCAGTCTCAAGGCAAGCCGCACCGCGAGAATACGACAACTGGAATTCGGCGAAAAAGTCAAATCAGCGTCCCACCACGCCTCGAAAAGCTGCAGCGCCTCTCGTTCCATCCCTCCCTTCAACCCACAGCTCAACACAAGCCTTACTAACTCATCCGACTGCGGGGGCGCCTCGCTCTCCCTCTTCCCCCACATCTCCTCCAAAACCCCCCTCGCCCCCACCCAATCATTACTAGTCCAACACCGTTGCAAAGCAGCCTTCCTCCCCCCCGCCCTCCCTCCCTGCCTCGACCCCCCCCCCACACCATCCGCCACCATCGCCTCCACCATCAAAGAGACATCATACGTCTTCCCCGCTTTCGAGCCCACTTGAATCAGAGACGCCCATCCTCCTTTACTCAATTCCACCCCTCGTGTCCTCCTCGCCTCTTGCACCACTCCCCACATCTTTTTATGCATCCTTGATAACATCGCCCTTTCATTCATCCTATGCGCCTCCCTCAATGTCCGCCGACACGCCTCTATAGTCGCTTCAAGCATCTCCCCCTCCATCACACACGTCTCTAGCGACACAGGTTCAGCAGCAGCACCAGCAACCGCAGCCACCCTCCTACTATATCCCACCCCTCCCGCCTTCCCCGACGCCGCAATCCCAAAATACTGCTGACAAACCATCAGCGCCGCATCCCACCCATCCGCCCCCGCCGCTTCCAAAACCAAGGCGTGCATATCCCTCACGTTCGTCTTATCCAAAACCCGACGTGCCTGCATCTCCTCCAGCAGCTGCAGCACCTCTCCTGCTTCATGACAACGTCCACAAGCCACAAGCGCCGCTCTATACACCTCAGGTGTCAGCGGCACGCCTCTCAAAGGCATGCTCGTCCTCAACAACGCCAACGCCGGGTGCCATCTCTTCGCGTGGGAACACGCTTGCAAGACATGTAAACACACCCTATGATCCATGGGAAAAGCCGGACAAGGACACAACCCCTCAATCACCAAATGCCAGGCCTTCGTCCCCACACACACATCCACCAGACGACACGCCAAAGGCAAATCCAATCGATACACACCCTCCCTTCCCAGCTGCTGCACCAACTCCACCACCACCGCAGGTTCTCCCCGCGCAATGGCCGCCACAATTGCCGCCCGCGCCGGGGCGTTCTCAGGCAACACCTGCTGGTGCCCTGCCGCGGCACCAGTGGGGGAGGGGAGTGGCGGAGACATCATGCCTGGCAGCATTCCCGACGGCCGCATGCGCTGCGCCCCCCCGCCACCAAAGCTGCTGCTGCTGTGCGCTAGTGGCCGTCGCCAGTCTGCTTGGACGACTTCGGGGATCTCGGCTCGTGGTCGGGGTGGCCGGCGGGGACGTGCGGTCGTCGTTGCAGCACCATCGTTGCGTTGATAGCCTCCCCTTTGCGCGGCAGCTCCCGCGCCACGGCTGCTGCTGCTGCTACTGCTGCTGCTACTGCTGCTGCTGCTGATGGCCCTCCCACTGCCGGCGCAGCGTGGCAACAAGGTGCATCGTTGCATCGATCGCCTGTGTGATGGTGTGGATGATGATTGGGATACTGATGAGCATGAGCAAGGCAAGCATCTGGCAATGCCCCTTGCTTCCCCAAAATCACAAAGTGGAGGCGGCTTGCGCGGCTCGATGGCATTGCGGTCATGCTCCCCATGCTGCTGTTCTTGTGGCGTGTGGTGTATGTAGTGGTATGGTATTGTCAACTTCTTCTTGTGATGAGGACGACGAGGCGCGGGTGTCGATGACGTGGGTGGCCAGGAGGAGGAGGGGGGAGGACATGCTGCTGGTTAGGGTCCCTGCCTGCTGTTGCGCGGTTGACGGGGGTCTAGCCATGACTGCTAATTTGAGGCTGTGGAAACGGGAGTGGGAAAGAAGCGCCATTAATGTCGACGTGCCAGTAGAGTGTGTGTGGTTGTTTTGTGTGGGTTGTGAGCTTGTGGTGAGGGCGGGTGTGCGCCTCCTTGTGTGTCTCCTTGCTTTTCCATCGATGCCGTTGCCTTCCTCGCTCTTTCTCGAGTAACGCGGGCTAAACAAGCAACGAGCCAACACAATGCACTCACCATGGCTGCTCTTCACACACACCACTACAGGCTAGACAGCAAAGGATTGTCTCTGTTTTTGTCAAGGGTGCAAAGAGGGCCAGCGACGACGGCGTGCGCTGCTGGTAAAGGAAGACGCAAGGCGCGCGCAGTTCAAAGCTAAGTGCTCGTGCTCCACCACCACCACCCAATGCCCAAGCACACGACAACGACGACGACGCGGCAGCACGGGCCGATGCGGCGGGATGACGAGGACGCGGACGCGTCGTCGGTTTCAGGTGAGCATGGCGTGGCTTTATGGGACTCTCCTTCTCCTTCTTGTGCGAGAGCTCGGGCGAGGGCGCGACATCAACCCGACCTCTATCGCCCGGCTCCGCATTGCCCTTCGACTCCCATCCACCCACTTGCTTTGTTGACTTGCATAACTGCCAAGTCCACATCGATCCTTCTGCCAAGCCACGCTCTGTCACAATAAAACCCGCCCATGCACCCATGCCCTCCTTTCTCCTTTCCCCCCAGCACACACTCATCCGCCGTTTCCCCTTCATTGCTCTATACCAACCCCCTCTCAATCCACAGATCCATATGGCTCCCGAGCCATCATCCCCGTGGTGAGAGGCCGACCACGTTTCCCGCGTGTGCTGGCCTTGCAGTTCGCGATGGACGAGGGAGGGGAGGAAAAGGAGGAGGAGGACAATGGCAACTACGACGACGACGAGGAGCGGAGGGAATGGGAGGAGGAACAGGAGCAGGAGGAAGGGAATGTGGGTGTGGGCTTGGAAGTGAGGCGGTGCGATTACAGGGTCACGTGCCGGGCGTTGGTGCTGCACCCTACTAAGTACAACGGCGATTTGTTCCTGCAAAAGGTAAATATATTATAATTTGCTTTCTCTCACCCTTCCACGACACACATACAACTTACGAGCAAGAAAGCACAGCACAGAAAACTCATTTCCTATCTTTTTCTTTACTCCACATTACAGAGCCACGCCACGGCTGCACGTCGTCCCCGCCCCACGATGGATTTCATGCCACAAGACACCTTGAAGCAAATTTTCCGTTTTCTACCCGCTCATTCACTGTTGGCTTCCGAGATGGTCTGTAAGCTGTGGAGGGACTTGGCGAGTAAGGATGATGCACATTGGGAGGTAAGAGATGAGGATGGATCAGAAGGATGCGAGGGAGGGAGGGTGGGAGGGAGGGAGGATGATAATTGGCTCTTCTTTGTGCGTGGTAGTCCTTCTCCATTTATTTTTACAGCTTGCGCTTTTTCCGCCCCTCCCTCCTTCTCATCCGCTCTCTTTCCTCCCTCCCTCCTTCCTTCCCACCTCCAAGGAACTGTGCAAGCGGACCTATGGCACATCTCCCCCGAGAACTTCTCTCCTCCTCCAGATCCCGTCAAGCTCCTCTACATGCTGACTTACTCCCCCTCCCCCTTTCCTACCCCTCCCTCCCTCCCTCGCTCCTCCCTTCCCTCCTCCCAGGAATTGTGCAAGAGGACCTATGGTATTTCTCCTGAGAAATTTTCTCCTCCTCCAGATCCCGTCAAGCTCCTCTACATGCTGACTTACTCCCCCTCCCCTTCTCCTACCCCTCCCTCCCTCCCCTACCTCGCTCCTTCCTTCCCTCCTCCCAGGAACTGTGCAAGAGGACCTATGGTATTTCTCCTGACAATTTTTCTCCGCCGCCAGATCCCGTCAAGCTGCTCTACATGCTGACTTACTCCTCGCTCTCCGAAATCAAGTACGGAGCGAGTGGTGGAGGGTCTGGACGCATGCGCGGAAGTTTGCGGTTTTTGTTTTGATATATTTGTTTTGGGGTAGGATGTGAATGGTATTGATGAGGGAGTTTTGTGGGTGTGCGTATGGTGGTGGTGGTGGTGGATGTGAAAATGAGATGAAATGCAGTTGAGTTGAGATGTTCATCTCCTTACTGACATATAATGAGAAAAGCTTTCCTAAAAGAAAGTGGAGGGGACGGAAAGGCGGCTTTTGCTTGCATTCTCTAACAGAAGGCGCTCGATATGTCCGTCCTCTTTGTGCTGGTCACGGCACAGGCCGGGGGGACGGGGCCGGGTAGAGGGAGGACTCAATGCAAGAGGGAGAATTGAGGACTCAAAGCAAGAGGGAGAATTGAAAAACATATCTAAAATACACAATTTTTACATATAAAAGCGTTCTCCCTGCATTCAACAAAAAGTCTCAAATGAAGGGAGAAAGCCATGAGCAAAAGAGAGGTATTTGTAAAACGAGGGGAAAAAAAGAGGAAGGGCACATAGAAATATAGGGAGGTCGACGTGACTTTCTGATAATCTGGAAAAAAGGAAGAAAAAGAAGAAAGGAAAGAAAGGATATGAAGAGAATATTGGCATGATTGCTCGGAAGAGACGACTTACTCTTGTTGTGTGCGGTGCCTTGCGGGTTGGGGCAGATGGAGTGGGGAGCGAGCTACGTGCCGAAAGGGCCGAAAAAGAAGGAGCCAGCTGCCGCGCGCTGCGCACACGATAAAAGGCTTTCAGCTCGCCACATTTTGCTCCTAAACTGCCTTCATTGGCAAAGACAGTCCCTCGTGTGTGGTAGTAAAAGCCACTCCCCAAAAATGCCCTCAGGCCCATCTCAGCCAATGGGCCAACTCCTCTTGTCATCGCCCTCCTGCCGCCCTGGAAAGCGCTGGTCGAGACTTGCTTTCATCTTTACTATGTAGTTCTGGTATGCTTGTGGTTGTACGCTGCGTGTGCAGTGCCAAGGCATGTGTGCAAGGCAAGGGCGTCTGAGCCGGGGTGGTTATTGGTGGACAGCAAGCAGTTTGCTTGCGGTTGCCCCTCCTGCCGCCGCGAGACTTGCCTGCTCATCCAAAGCATTGCTTGGCGGCGAAGATCTCTGGTCTCCTTTGCCAAGTTCTCGTGCCTCGTCTCGTGCTCAAGCCAGACAAGAGGAGTGGCAAGCTCTTGTAACCTGAGCACAAGAGGCGCCGTGTCCAATCAGAGGTCTTGCGATCGTCTATCTATCATCAGCCGTGGCTGTTTCACCACTCATCCGCTCGACGCGCCTCCTTTGCTCACCCGACATGTCACGCCCCCGTCATATCGCACAGGCACGCCGCCCGGCAGTAGCAGCAGCAGCAGCAGCAGCAGCAGCAGACGACGAGGAGGATGGCGGCCTTGGCAGTAAGCGAGCCGGAGATCACCACAAATGAGGACGAGCGCATTGGGGACCTGTTGGCGCAGCGCGCGGGCCATACCACCCCCTGGTTCTCCTTTGAGTTCTACCCGCCCAAGACCCCCGAGGGCGTGGAGAAGCTCTACGAGCGCCTGGGCAAGATGGCACCTTACAATCCGCTGTTTGTAGATTTTACTTGGGGCGCTGGTGGGTCTACGGCGGAGTTGACGCTGGAGCTGACGATTGAGGCGAGGAGACGCTTTGGCTTGCTGGCTAACATGCACTTGACGTGCACGAATATGCCGACTGAGAAGGTCACGGAGGCTTTGGCCAAGGCGAAGGGGGCGGGTATTACTAATATTCTGGCGTTGCGTGGTGGTACGTGCGTGCACTTTGTGTGCTCGGTTGATGTGGGGCTGGGAAGTGGGATTGATGTGTGAGATGTCTGCCTGACACTCATCCTTCTTCATTCAGAGACAATCAAAGAAAGTGCGAGCATCGAACATAAAAAAACTCCTTTCATATCTCCATGTGTCTTACCGACTACATTTCTCACCATTCCTTCCCTCCCACCCCTCCCCCTCCCTCCACAGACCCTCCCCTGGGCCAAGAACGATGGGAGCCCGTCGAAGGCGGCTTCAGCTCGGCCCTTGACCTCGTCGCGTACATCCGCAAGAACCACGGCACGTTCTTTAGTGTGGGTGTGGCTGGTTACCCTGAGGGACATCCTAACCGCATTTCGCAAGTGGAGGGGTTGGAGGGCTTGAGCGAGGCGGAGCGGGGGAGGGTGGCGGTGGAGAGGGAGGAGGATGGGACGGTGACTGGGTATTATGTATGCAGGGATGAGGATTTTGAGAAGGAGATTGAGTATTTGAAGCAGAAGGTGGATGCGGGGGCGGACTTTGTGGTACGTACCTTTATTTGATATTTGATATAAGGGGGAAGGGGGTTAGGTTGGTTGAATTAAACTGAGAATTTAATCAAGCATGTCATTATTTACAACTTTTGCGGCGTATCCTCATTCATCACCCCTCTCCCTCCCTCCCTCCCTCCCTCCCTCCCTCCCTCCCTCCTCTTCCTGTAGATTACCCAAATGTTCTTCGATTCCGAGGTGTACGTCGCCTTTGTCGAGGCCTGCCGTGCCGCTGGTATTCACATACCGATCATTCCTGGGCTTATGTGCATCAATACCGTCGCTGGTTTTAAGCGAATGGTTGGGTTTTGCCACACGCGCGTGCCTGACCAATTGTGGAAGGAGATGATGGCGCTGCCGAAGGATGATGAGGAGGCAGTGAGGAGGTATGGGATCGCGTTTGGTGAGAGGTTGAGCCAGGAGTTGCTGCTGGCGGGGAGCTCGGGGCTGCATTATTATTGTCTGAATTTATCGAGGGTGGCTTTGGGGATTGTGGCTAGGTTGGGGTTAGGCCCTCAGTCAGTGGATACTCCCCCGCAGACGGTGGAGAAGGTGGATGAGATGTCTGTGAAGATGATGGGGAATGGTGCGGATAAGGATAAGCAGAAGGAGAAGAATATGGATGGGGAGCTTGTGGGGGCGGTGGCGAGTAGTTAGTTAGCTTGCTGGGTAAGAGGAGGAGGAACAGGGAGAGAGGGGGGGAAGGGGTGATGTGATTTCCTTTATTCCTTTTCTTTCTATTCGACAGTTATGTTTTTTGGTGCATGTGTGTGCGTGAGAGTGTGTGTGAGAAAGAGGGGACGAAAGAAGGATAGGAAGTATTGACGCAGAAGAAAAGCATCTGTTGGGCCTCCATGAAACAAAAACAGAAAGCGAGGCCCTGAAAGTATCATCAGAACGTGCGTGTGTCTCCCTGCCTCTGTCCGAAAAGAGAGCAGCCGTGGCTTCCCCCCCTGGTGGGGGAGTCCTATTTAAAGACGACGAAGTACCCAAAAAGCAGCAAAAGCAGCCAAATAAATTATTTATTATGTGACGAATCAACGTTAGTTTGTGTGGTGGGTGTTGCTTTATCATCGCTGGGCTTATTTTTTCCCCTATGCCGCGTCTCGTCAGCGCCTGAGCGTCGACCTCCCTGTCTGACACGACACATCTGCTATCTTACACGAAGTTGGGAAATACCTGCCCTGGATGCCCCATATAAGTATATCAAAAGCGTCTATAATAAAAGACATTAGGGCACACCCCAAGAAGCATTGCTTGAAAGAAGACAGGCACAAAGAGGCACAAAGAAGCGAGGGCACCAATCTCAAAACTCCACATCGGTTCCCATGTCGTTCTGTATGATGGGCGGGCCTGGCCACCACGAAACGCAGCAACTTCATGCTTCGCCTCTCCAGCTTTCTCCTTAGGGGTTGTGGCCTCGGTTTGCGCAAGGTCTGCCCAATCAGGGGGCTACCCCATTCTCGTCCAATCAATCTCCTTGTCATGCTCACGTCCCTCTCCCGCACGCACCACCACAGGGTTTCTAAAACGACCAGCAGCGCACGCCCATCTCTCTGCTCCTGTCATCATCAGCAGCAGCAGTGTGCCTGGTTGTGTTTGTGGGGGGGAGGGCAAGCAAGCAAGCAGCAGCAGATAACAGCAGATAGCAGCCGCAGCAGCAGTGCCTACGACAAAGCAGTAAATGCGCACGTGTGCCCTTTTGTCCGCGGCGCTCCTGGCCACAGCGCAGCAAATGGGCGGCCTGGCCTTTGTGTTGAGGCCAACAAACCGCTGCAGCATAAGAGCAATACGTCAACTCGGGGTAAGTGACCATGCCCTTAGCAAACACACCCAACCACCACCACCCTACAGTAGAGGTATGTAAAAGGCCAGTCTGCTCACCGTTGTCCCCTTTCTTTTTCATCCTCCCTATTTTACAGGCCCGGCAGTCGCTCCAGCGGTCAGAGCCAGTATCCTTCCTAGCGCCGCTTGGCGCCCTCCCCACGGCCAGTGGCAGCAGCAGCATCACAAGCGGCAGCAGCAGCAGCAATGGCAGAGGCAGCAGCAGCAGTAGTAGCAGCAGCAGTAGTGGTGGCAGCAGGAGGATACCCTATGTCAGACCGCTACACTCGGTGGTGGAAGGGCGGGGGGAGCGGATCAAGACGGCGCGGGGGGACGATGATAGAGGCAGTGGGGCTTCAGCGGCCCCGGTCGTTGTGGACGTGCTGCAGAATTCTGGCATGGCGCCAGCCACCGCTACGGTGGACAGCATACTAAGACCACCACCACCACCACCACCAGCAGCAACGGGGGAGGAGGACGAGGACGGGGTGGTGGGCGTGGGGGGGGAAGGCACACCTGACTTGTCGACGGAGTTGGCACGGTTAGAGGAGTTGGGGCAGGATATTTTTCAGATGGCGGGGCGGGAGTTCAAGATAACGTCGTATGTGGAGCTGTCCCGGGTGTTGTTCGAGGATTTGAAGCTGCCGGTGGTGAAGCAGCCGAATAATAAGGTGTTGGGTGGGTACTACTCTACCTCGAATGCTGTGTTAAACGAGCTGTCTGCGATGGGGTACGAGTTACCGGCTAAGGTCTTAGATTATCGGGCGTTGCTCTATTTGATTCGTAGCAAGCAGGGGAAGAAGAAGAAGAAGAAGGTGGCCGGGGAGGGGAAGGGCTCTGCGGGGTCCGCGAAGGATGCAGCGGGAGGAGGGGCGGGAGGGGTGGGGGGAGCGAAAGGTGAACGGATCTCGCCTGAGGAGAAGTTGATGATGAGCATGTTGAAAGAGGAGAGTGGGATTGATGCGTTGGATAGGACGATGGTACGGGTGGGGGTGGATATTAGCAAGGTGATGGAGAGGGTGCAGACTATGAGTAATGGTGGGGGGTTGCGGACACCTGGAGGGGCAACGGAGGCGAAGGAAGAGAGTTTTGTCCCGGAAGAGGGGGGATTTGAAGAGCCGGATTTGGCGGAGCCGATTGCGATGTTGATGGGGACGGGGGAGGAGGAGGTGGAGGGAGGGAAGCCGGTGTCGTTGTATGATAAGGGGTGGGGGGTCGCGAATAATTTTGTGCTGATTGATGCGGCGAGTATTATTTATCGTACGTACCACGCCATGCCTAAGTTGACAGGACCCGACGGCTCGCCGATCAATGCTGTATTAGGGTTCTGTAATGTGCTGAATAAGCTCTTGTTGCCTGCAATGGCCCAAAGCCGCGTCCGGCCTTACGTGCTCGTAGTCTTTGATGGCCACGCCCCTCTCCATCGACAAACCGCTCTCTATCCCACCTACAAGGCCAACCGCGCCAGCACCCCGGAAGACTTGATCTCCCAATTTCCCCTTGCCCAGGAGGCAGCCATTGCGTTTGGGGCTATCAATGTGACGGCGCCTGAGGGGTTGGAAGCTGATGATGTAATTGCAACCTTTGCACAAGTAGCTATCGAGCAGGTCCCTGACGTCAAAGTGACAATCGTGTCCTCAGATAAAGATTTCTTGCAGCTAGTAGGGGAGGATGTGAGTGTGTTTGATCCCTTTAACATGGCACGATTAGGTCCAAATGAGGTGTTCGAGAAGTATGGGCTGGAGCCGGGGCAGTTGCTTGATTATTTTTCGATGGTGGGGGATGCTGCTGATAACGTACCGGGGATTCCTGGGATTGGACCGAAGACGGCTCAGGAATTGTTGGAGGAATTTGAGAGTTTTGAGGAGCTGTGGGAGTTTAAGGATGAGGTGGAATCGCCTAGGCTCAGGAAGATTGTGGAGGAGAATGTGGAGAAGTTCTTGTTGTCCCGACGGTTGATACGGTTGAAGAAATTGTTTGAACCGCCCTCGATGACGTTGATGCCTAAGGCGAGGTTCTCGGAGGGGAAGTTGCAGGAGTTCTGCACAAGGTATGGGTTTAAGACGCTGGCTACCCGCGTGAAGAGTACGTTGGCGAGGGCGGAGGCGGCGAAGGAGGCGGCGGCGGAGGAGGGGATTGGTGGGAGGGGGGGGCCTGGAGGGCCTGGATTCTTTTCGTAGATAATTATAGAAACAAAATGAGAGAGATTTTGAACCCCCCACCACCAGCCATAGGCAGCTGTGCAATGCCATAGCTTGCTTCCTGCCCCCCATTCCTCCTCCCCTTCCTCCTCTCCTTCCTTCCTTCTCCCCCAATGTAGAGAGCCAGGGAATTCTTGAATGACTATAAAATTAGAGGTGAAATATATCGTCGTGATTAAGACAGACAGCCTTTCAAAGGCAGCAGCAGCAGCAGCAGCAGTAGCAAGAAGTAGAAGCAGCAGGAGCAGTAGCTGCTGCAGCAGCAGCTGCAAGCACAGGAGTAACCACACTGTATAAGTAGAGGATCTGATAAAGAAGGAGAGGGAGAGAGGAGAAGGAGAGAGTAAAAGAGGGAAGAAGAGACGAGATAGGGTAAGGAGGAGAAGAAAGCCGAAGGGAGAGAGAAAGAGAGACACGCAAGTTAGCTGCTCATATAATGCTTGTTTGTGTGGATTGCACACCTTTCTCTTATCAATTTATTCGCTCTTCTTTCAAGAAGAAAGGCGAGGCGTAGGTCTTTGTGAGTAGAGGCAACAGCAACAAGGAATGAAAAGAGAAGATACAAGGAATAATAGACTCCAGCTAGATTCCTAACACTTCGTATTTAAGACGCAAAAGTCGGAGGAAGGGATTTGCCTTTATGTGTTATGATGCCGCCGGCCATGCCATGAACAGACGACCCCCACGACCGACCCCAAAAAGAAGAAAAAAAGAAGAAATACTGCAATAATCAATCAATAGCAACTCAGATTACAAACGAAGGAAAATGAGAGCGACAAGTTGGATTGTTTCGCTGTGTGTTTGCTTACTTTGTTTTGTTTTCCTTTTTCCAAATGCGGTTGCATTCGTACCGTAGTGGGCTGCTTTCTCCTCTGTTGCTGAACCGAACTGTCGTCAAAAGGATGACAAGGCAGTCGATTTTGGTTTGTATTTTACTGCTGTTGTCGTTGCTTGCCTCTATGTGCCCCTTTGACTTCTTCCTCTGTGCGTGTGTGTCGCTGCTGCACCCTTTCTTGTAACTTCACTAAACTGTGTAATTCTATCAAACAAAGGAGAAATAGACAAGCAAGAAAATATGTCATGAACGCTACTTCTACCTACTACCTGTACGGTACTCTACAATTGCACTTGGTGGTTGCCTCACTGCTGCTGCTGCTGCTGCTGCTGCTGCTGCTGCTGCTGCTGTTGATGCCACCGCACGAATCAATAAAACTACAAACAAAATATACAAAATAGGAAGAAATAATTGGACCTACCCTCCCTCCCTCTTCCTTTCCCTTTTCCCTTTTCTCTCTGCCCCTACCCCTTCTACTTCTTCTCTCTAGCTAAACAAATTGAAACAACGACCACTACTACCCCTTCTTCCCTCCCTTCTCCTTCTCCTCCTCCTTCTCCAGCATCACCATCGTCCCCCCTCCCCCCCCCGCCATCCTCCTCTTCGCCCGTACGTACGCCCCAATCAAAATCAAGAAATCATAACTCGCATGCAATGCCACCGGAACCGTCAAATCCCCAAAGATCCAAAAGGCTAACCCCATATATGCCCCTGAAAGAGTGATAAACCCAACGTCTGAAGGCCCCATTTTATGAGCTAATCCGAAGACACCTGCCGCTATACCAAGGCCAAGCCAGGGGCCGAGGACCTGTATAATAGGTGGTGGGTGGTGGGTGGGGTGGGAGACAGGTTGTGCTG
>Ga0209491_10005171_pt1 | contig 19349 bp, 18 predicted proteins | sample BON02_FD_187213 | JGI IMG/M metagenome (GOLD analysis project Ga0209491, IMG submission 187213) | Freshwater microbial communities from Lake Bonney liftoff mats and glacier meltwater in Antarctica - BON-02 (SPAdes) (version 2) | ecosystem: Environmental > Aquatic > Freshwater > Ice > Glacier... | reverse complement strand
ATTCGTCCAGGGTTTCTTTGCTCATCGTGGCGGGCATTCGCCACGGTGTCCGCTATTATGAGGCAATGGAACCCATCCGCTCTTTCCCGAGATCCCGCTTCGGTGTCCTCTTCAATGAGGCAACACGCACAACCAAACGTTGCCAGCATCCGCTTGCAAATTGCCGACCGGGCAGGAATTCTCCTTGATCAAAAATCCATCCCCTGACCCTGGCAAATCGAGCGCCCCGGATGGCAATCGATACCGGGCGTTGCTTGATGCGGTCCCGGCGGCCATTTGCGAATGTGACGCTGGCGGGCGGATTACTTTCTTCAACGACGCTGCGGCTAAACTTTGGGGTCGCCGACCGGCGATCGGAGAGGAGCACTGGTGTGGAAGCTGGCGAATTTTCGATCCTGACGGGGACCCCGTGCCCCTGGATGAATGTCCAATGGCCCGGGCGACCCGCGAAGGCCGGACGGATTGCGGCCGGGAAATTATTATTGAATCACCATCGGGAGAGCAAAGACACGTCATGACCCATCCCCGGCCGCTCTTTGATGAGGTCGGCCGCGTGACGGGTGCCGTCAATCTGTTGGTGGACGTAACCGAACAAACTCAGGCGCTGGAAACCATTCGTGAACAGGCAGCCCTGTTGGATGCCGCGAGTGACGCCATCTATGTGCGCGATTTGCAGCACACGATTATTTATTGGAACAAGGGAGCCGAGACCGTCTACGGCTGGACCCGATCAGAAGCGCTCGGGCGAAAGGCCAACGAGCTGTTTTCCGTGGACGAACAATTCACGGCTGCCCATGAGGCGCTGCTCCGTGACGGGACCTGGTCGGGCGAATTGACGAACACGGTCAAACCGGGCAACCACGTCCATGCCTTCTGTCGTTGGACGCTCGTCCGCGATGACGAAGGCCGGCCGAAATCCGTGCTGGTGATCAACACCGACATGACGGAAAAACAACAACTGCTGGAGCAGTTCCACCAAGCCCAGCACCTGGAATGCCTGGGCACGCTGGCCAGTGAAATCGCCCATGACTTGAACAACATTCTTACCTCGATCTTGATGACGGCATCCCTGGTGCGCGAGAGCATCAAAAATCCCGAAGATCTGAGGATAATCGATTTGATGGAAGGCTGCGCGCTGCGGGGTGCGGAAGTGGTCAAGCAGATACTCGCTTTTGCCCGGGGCTTGCCCGGCAACCGCGGGCCGGTGCAATTGCGGCGCCTGTTCCAGGAGATGACCAGCATTGTCGAGAAGACGTTCCCCCGAAACATCGCGTTCAAGAATGACGCGCCGAAGGATCTGTGGCTGGTTCAAGCGAATGTTGGACAGTTGCATCAGGTGTTGATGAATCTGTGCATCAACGCTAGGGATGCCATGCCGGATGGCGGTTCCCTGAGCCTGCGCGCCAGCAATGTCATGGTGGACGAGTTGCTTGCCCGCGCCGAATCGGGAGCCCGGCCAGGGCCGCACGTGTGCGTGACCGTGGCCGACACGGGATGCGGCATCCCGGCCGATCAGTTTGACAAGATTTCCACCCCGTTCTTCACGACCAAAGACACCGGAAAAGGAACGGGATTGGGATTGTCGACGGTGCTGAGCATTGTCAAAAATCACGCCGGTTTTGTGAAGATCAACAGCAAGATTCCCGGAGGCACCGTTTTTCAAGTGTACCTGCCCGCCCAGCCCGAGATGAAACCGGAGGCTCCCTCTGGAAAAGAGAAACTGCCGCCGAAGTCGAACCAGGAGTTGGTGCTGCTGGTGGACGACGAGATCGCCATGCGGAACGTGATCGAGCGCGCGTTGACCGGGCATGGATACCGGGTGCTCAGCGCCAGCAATGGCTTTGACGCTGCCAACATGATTCTCGAACACCGGTCTGAGTTGAGGGCCCTGATCACCGATGCCACGATGCCGTTGATCGACGGCCCGGGGCTGGTGCGCCGTCTCAAGGAGCTCGAAATCGAGATCCCGGTGATCTGCATGAGCGAGCTCGATCTCAATCCGTCCACCAACGGACTGCGGGAGAACCTGACGGACCTTGGAGTGAAGGTGTTTCTGCAAAAACCGTTTCAGTTGGTTGCGTTGCTCTGGTTGTTGCACCGGCTTCCGAGGCCTTCCGCACCCACGCCAGACCGTGGAGAATCTCTCCCCTCCAAATCATCATGAGCAGCACTGGAAAAATTCTCGTGGTCGATGACGACGACGCGTTCCGCAACGTGCTCGTGAGAATCCTGCGTCGCGAGGGACACGACTGCGACAGCGCGCCCGACTCCCCGACGGCAATGGCGTCGCTGCGATCCAATCACTACGACCTGCTGGTCTCGGACATTGTCATGCCGGGCAATGAACGCCTGCAAATGATCGAAGAGCTGGCACTTCAACAGTCGAATGTCTCCATCATCCTGCTGACCGGATCCCTCTCCCTGGAAACCGCCATACGGTCGGTCCGTCTTCCCGTTCACGCGTATCTTACCAAGCCGCTCGACCTGCCGTTGCTGCGGAAAGCCGTCATCGACGCCATCATTCACCACCGCCTCTTCGAGGAGGTTCAAGACTATTGCGAGACGCAACCGGATCAGGGCGACCGGGCGGGCGATTCCTTGGGCGAATGGAACCGCTGCAGTGCCGCCTTTCTCAAGATCCTACGATATGGAAAACGTCTCCCGGAACCGGCCCAACAACTCGGAGTAACGGACACAGGTATTACGGAAGGACTTGCCGTCAGCATGAAAACTCCAAAACTGATCGCCGGTATCGTGGAAGCTATCACGGTATTGCAGGGCACCAAGCAGGCCTTCAAGTCCAGGCAGCTCGGGGCATTGCGCAAGCGGCTGGTCGCGTTGCTGGAAGACTCGGAAAATTAACCGGTCGGAATTCCCATCCGCACCACCCGATCAACGCGATAGCGTCTTGGAGGTGGAGTGAGACCTCCGGGCGAACTTCTGAGCGCTTTGGTGATATCGATTTTAACGATATAGCAGAACGTATTTGGATGCGCCAAAGGCTCGCTCGGAGAGCTCCCCCCACCACTCTCTGCTGAAATCTCGCAGCACCCCGATCATCGCGGCAGCGTCTTGGGGTGCGGAGATGCAGCGTAGCGTAATCTCCGCTTTGCCGTCGAACCGCATCATGGCGTCCAATCAATCCAGTCAGTCCAACATTTTTGAGATACTCTATAAAGTTTCGCCGGGGCACTCCGATGACTAACGCGAGAAGGCCCGTGAACCGATGTGTTTGGGGCCGCTTTCCCCGGGTGGAACTGGGCAACCAGGTTCCGCAAGCAGAAGGCACAATCGATATGACGCACCCGCGTCGAACCGATTGTGCCTTTTTCTTTTGTACGAGGAAAAACGATCTGATGAACGCGACATCCGAAAATTTATTGGTCACACCAACCGCACGCGGCCAGCGGGAGACTTTTTCGATTTCGCAACACCTGCCCTGGCCGAGTACGGAGCTGGCCATCGTCGGAAAGAGCCTCCTGAACTCGCAGCATTCCGAGTTCACTTCGCGAACAATCGTGACGCCTCCAACTGATGTGCAACGGGGCGTTTACGGTCAAATCACCATCAAGTTTTAGCCCAATCTCATGGACGCTCCACCGATGATCCGCGATTACCGACGGGACAACACCTGCCGACGACGCGTGCTCCATCGATTCGCTTGCACGGTGATTCTCTGTCTCGGAACCGCGGTCAGTGCGATCGCAGAAAAGCCCTCCCTTTCGGAAGCCGATATCAAGGTGTTGTTTCTCTTCAATTTCACCAAGTACGTCGAGTGGCCGGAGGATGTTTTTGACTCACCGACCGCGCCGCTGATCATCGGTTTTACCGGAGACCGCAAACTGGCGGATTCGTTGCGGACGCTGGCTGCCAACAAGACCTACAAGGGCAGGCCGATCGAGATTTTTAATGAGGTGAATGTCGAAACGGCGTCCGGGTGTCACATTCTGTTTTTGAGCGAAGCAGGGTCGAAAAATACCGAAGCCCTGTTGGCGCCGCTGCGCAGCCCGCCGGGGCTCAAGGTCGGCGAGAGCGATGATTTCACGCGCCTCGGAGGAATCATCCGCTTCAACCGGAACGACGACAAAGTACGCCTGGAGATCAAGACCGCCGCCGTCGAAACCTCGCGGCTCAAACTGGGGGCAAAACTACTGGGCGTTGCCGCTGTCGTAAGGCACTCCCCCTGACCTCCACTGCCATGAATTCACTTCGCCACTCCTCCATCAAACAGAAGCAGATGCTCATCATCATGGGCATCAGTGGGTTGGCACTGTTCCTGGCGTGCGGCACGTTCATTCTGACCGGCTGGTCTTCTGCCCGCCAGGATCTCGCCAACGGTCTCCTCATTCGCGCTGACATCGTCGGGCGCAATTCTCTGGGGGCGCTGGATTTCAACGACCCCGGATCTGCCGTGGAAAATCTCAACGCACTGAAAGCCGATTCCCACGTCGTATCGGCCACCCTGTTCACTTCGGACAACCAGTTTTTTGCCGGCTATTTCCGAAACGGTGATCCGAGTGCGACAGCGAAACTCCTGGCCACCTCGGAAACCGCACTGTTTGCCGATGGTCTCCTGCGCGTGATCGTCCCCGTCCAACGCGACGAAGATCTGCTGGGCTTCATCCAGTTGGAATCGGACCTGACTCAACTGTACGCGGCGACGACCCACGATGTGAGCATCGCCCTCCTGGTCTTCGCATTGACCTGCGTGATGGCGTTTTTTCTCTCCATCCACCTGCAGAAACTCCTGCTGGATCCCATCTTTGAACTGTTGCAAACCGCCCGGGCGGTCACAGCGGACCAGAACTTTGCGTTGCGCGCGCACAAACGCTCAGGGGACGAACTCGGCCAGCTGGTGGATGGGTTCAATGAAATGCTCGCCGAGGTTCAAGTGCGCGATGCCGCCCTGAGATCCGCTCATGACACACTGGAATACCAGGTGCAAAAGCGAACGGACGAATTACAGCGCGCCCGGTCGTTCCTGAACTCTGTCATTGAGCATCTGCCTCTCCCCGTGTTCATCAAAGACGCGGCGGAACTCCGTTTCATTCTTTGGAACAAGGCCGGCGAGGAGCTGACGGGGATCTCCAACGAAGAAATGCTCGGCAAGAACGATTTTGACTTCTTTCCCCCTGAAGATGCGAAGCTGTTCATGACAAGGGACCGCCGGGTCCTGGATTCCGGCCAGAAAATTGAAACACCGGAGGAGCACCTCGAGACGCGCCACCGTGGGACCCGAATCGTCCACGTCATCAAGTCACCCATTTTCAATGCTGAGGGAAAGCCAACTCACCTTCTCGGTATCGTCGAAGACATCACTGAACGGAAGGGGGCGGAAGAGAAGATGGCCGAGATCAACAAGCGCCTGCTCGAAACCTCCCGTCTAGCCGGCATGGCGGAGGTGGCCACGGGCGTGTTGCACAACGTGGGCAACGTGCTCAACAGCGTCAATGTCTCAGCCAATCTCATTGGTGACTGTTTCCGCAAGAGCAAGATCCCGGGCTTCACCAAGATCGTGTCGCTGATCATGGAGCACACCGGGGATCTCCCCGGTTTCTTTGCCCGGGATCCGCGCGCCGCCCATCTGCCGGGCTATCTCGAACAACTCGCCCAGCATCTTACTGACGAACAGGTGCTGGTGCGCGCCGAAATCGCCTCTCTGCGCAAGAACATCGATCATATCAAGGACATCGTGGCCATGCAGCAAAGCTACGCGCAGGTCTCCGGCGTCACCAAAATGATCCGCCCCGCCGAACTGATCGAAGACGCCCTGAGCATGAACGCCGGCTCACTCGATCGTCACTTCGTGGAAGTCTTCAAGGAAATCGAGGAAGTGCCCCCGATCGAAGTGGACAAACACCGCGTGCTGCAGGTCCTCGTCAATTTCGTGCGCAACGCCAAGTACGCCTGCGACGAATCCAACCGGACCGACAAGCGCATCATTTTGCGTCTGCAACGGCGCGAGGACCGGGTCATCTTCTCGGTGATTGACAACGGTGTGGGCATCAGCCCGGAGAATCAGGAGCGCATTTTCAATCATGGCTTCACCACCCGCAAGGACGGGCATGGGTTTGGCCTCCACAGCAGCGCCAACGCCGCCACCGAACTCGGTGGATCCGTCACCTTCCACAGCGAGGGCCTCGGACTCGGCTCCACTTTCAGCCTCGAACTGCCGGTCGAGCCGGTGTCGAAACGGAACACCGAAAAGACGACGACCCCAACTGTTTCATTTTCTCTGGAAACCGCATGAAATCATCCTCCCAAAATTGCAGAGTGCTCGTGGTCGATGACAACCGGGCCATTCATGAAGATTTTCGAAAAATCTTCGCCGCGAATTCGTTGGAAACTTTGGACATTGAACATTCCGAACAGGCGTTGCTGGGAAACAAACTGGATCCCAAGGTCCGTTCAGAGTTCGAGATTGATTCGGCATTCCAGGGTCAGGGCGGATTGAAATGCGTCGAAAAATCGCTCCGAGAAAACCGGCCCTACGCGCTGGCCTTTGTGGATGTCCGCATGCCGCCGGGTTGGGACGGCATCGTGACCACGGAAAAGATCTGGAACATCGACCCCCATATCCAGATCGTGCTTTGCACCGGGTTCTCCGACTATTCGCTCGACGATGTGCTCGCGAAACTCGGCCACTCTGATCGTCTGCTGATTCTCAAGAAACCATTCGACAACATCGAGGTTCTGCAACTGGCCAATGCCCTCAGCGAGAAATGGCGTTTGAGCTGCGAACTCCGACGGCGGTTCGACGATCTGGAGCAGCTCGTGCAGGATCGAACAAGCCAGCTGCAAGTCGTCAATGAAGATTTGATGGCCGAAACTCTGCGGGCGCAACAGCTCGCGAGCGAGGCGCAGCAGGCGAACCGGGCAAAGAGTGAATTTCTGGCCATGATGAGCCACGAAATCCGCACCCCCATGAACGGCATCCTCGGGATGGCCGATCTGCTGCTGGACACCGAGCTGGGGGCCGAACAAAGGGATCACGCCATGACCGTAAAATCGAGCGGCGGCGCGCTCATGGGCATCCTCAACAACCTGCTCGACTTCTCCAAGCTCGAAGCAAAACGAGTCAGTGTGGAATCGATCCCATTTGATCCAGCCAAACTGGCGGAGGACTCGGTAAAACTGCTGGCACCGCGGGCGAAGGAAAAAAGTCTCACGATCTCCTGGCAACAAACCCACGAACTACCCTCCCTCCTGAACGGCGATCCCAACCGACTGCACCAAGTCTTGATCAACCTGATCAGCAACGCGGTCAAGTTTACCGAACACGGTGGTGTGACGGTCACCATCGCAGCCATGGATCTCTCCCCCTCAGAGATCGAACTCCGATTTGAAGTGCATGACAGTGGCCTTGGAATTCCCGCCGAGATTCAGCCGACTCTTTTCCAACCCTTTGTGCAGGCCGACGCTTCGACTACCCGTCGCTACGGCGGAACCGGTCTCGGTCTGGCCATTTGCCGCGAACTGGTCGGCTTGATGGGCGGGGAGATCGGTGTCGAGAGCGACCCGGGCATCGGGTCGACGTTCTGGTTTACCGCGCGGTTCAAGCCGGCCGCTTCCCTCAACACCTCCTCGCCTTCGTTGACCGCACTTCCGGCGGTTCCTCCCGGGCGGTTGCTTTCGGCCAGCTTGGAGCCGGGCGCGCGAGTCCTGCTGGTTGAGGACAACACCGTGAATCTCAAGCTGGCAACGGTGCTTCTCCGGAAACGGGGAATTCACGTGGACACGGCGGTCAATGGCATCGAGGCGATGGCCGCCTGGGAATGCGGCCAGCCGGCGCTGATTCTCATGGATTGCCACATGCCCGAGATGGATGGCTACGAGGCTACCCGTAAGATCCGTGCCCAGGAGATCAGTTCCGCCCGCCCACGAACCCCGATCATTGCTCTCAGTGCCAGCGTGCTGGACTGTGATCGCCAGGCCAGTATCAGCGCCGGAATGGATGGCTTTCTCACCAAACCCATCAACATCAAACATCTGAACGAAATTCTTGATCGGATATTTCTGAGTCCCGCCGGTTCACGAACCATCGCGCCCTGCGACTCTTCGACCGGATCGCCCAGTGCAAGTTTTGTCCTCCCATGAACAGCCATCATTCCATGCCAACCAATACCAACCGCCGGATTCTGCTGGTCGACGACAACCACGGGATCCACGAAGATTTTCGAAAAATTCTCAGTGACAGTGGTGAGGCCGCGCAGGAGTTGGACGCCACTGAAGCGGCGTTGCTGGGCGAAGCGCCGCGAAAGTCTTCCAGCAGCAGATTTGAGCTGGAGTCCGCCTACCAGGGGCAGCAGGCGCTCGAACTCGTACGTCAGTCCGTCGAGTCCGGACAACCTTATGCGATGGCCTTCATGGACGTTCAGATGCCCCCCGGCTGGGACGGGATCGAGACGACCCAAAAGATCTGGGAGGTCTATCCCGACCTGCAAGTCGTCATCTGCACGGCCTACTCGGATTATTCGTGGGATGAGATGATCGAAACACTCGGGCAATCAGATCGACTGGTGATCCTCAAAAAGCCATTCGACAATGTTGAAGTACTGCAACTGGCCAATGCGCTCGTGGCCAAGTGGCACCTGCTGCAACAGATCCGGTCGCAGGTGGACGATCTCGAAGAACGTGTCGTTGAACGCACCCGTGAACTGGAGGCCGCCGCCGCCAAGCTGCAGGCGGAAATCGACGGACGCAACACGATGGAAATCCAGCTGCGACACGCGCAGAAGATGGAATCCATCGGCCAGCTGGTCGCCGGCATTGGCCACGAGATCAACACGCCCACTCAATACATCGGAGACAACATCCGGTTTGTTCAAGATGCGTTTGGAGATGTTAGCAACCTCATCGTTGAATACGAAAAACTCCTGGCCGCGGCGGAAGCAGGACAGGTCACCCCCGAAATCATCGGCGCCGTCAAGACCGCCTCAGCGACGGCCGACATGGAATATATCCGCGAAGAAGTTCCCAAGGCGATTCAACAGTCACTTGATGGCGTGTCACGCGTGTCTCACATCGTTGGTGCGATGAAGGAGTTCTCACATCCGGGCACGGCAGAGAAATCCCCGGTGGATCTTGCCAACGCCATCCAAAGCACCGTCACGGTCGCCAGCAACGAATGGAAATACGTGGCCGAGATCGTCACGCACTTTGATCCGCAACTCCCGCCGGTGCCGTGTCTGGCGGGTGAATTCAACCAAGTGGTGCTCAATCTCATCGTCAACGCCTCTCACGCCATCGCGGACGTCGTGGGCGACGGTGGAGGCGGCAAGGGCACCATTGAGATCTCGACGGTGCATGACAAAGGCTGGGCGGAGATTCGGATTCGCGATACGGGAGCGGGCATCCCGGAATCGGCGCGCGATCGCATCTTCGATCCGTTCTTCACCACCAAGGGCGTGGGCAAGGGCACGGGCCAGGGCCTCGCCATCGCGCACTCGGTGATCGTGGACAAGCACGAAGGCACCATTCATTTCGAAACCGAAATGGGAAAAGGCACGACGTTCATCATCCGGTTGCCAGTCGAGGCCCCGGCAGCCCAATTCACAGAAAAAGCAGCATGAGTGTTAAAATTTTATTCGTCGATGACGAGCCCCTGATCCTCCAAGGATTGCAGCGAACGCTGCGCTCCATGCGCCACGAGTGGGAGATGAAATTTGTCGGGAACGGCGCGAGCGCGCTGGCGCTGATGAGCACGACCCCGGTGGACGTGGTTGTTTCTGACATGCGCATGCCGGGGATGAATGGCGCCCAGTTGCTGGCCGAAGTGATGAGGCTTTATCCCAAGACAATCCGCATCATTCTCTCCGGTCATGCCGACAAGAATCTCATTCTTAAGTGCGTCGGCTCCACCCACCAGTATCTCTCGAAGCCGTGCGAACCGGCCGCGCTACTTTCGGTCATCCGCCGGGCGACCTCATTGGAATCAAGCCTCGAAACCGACCGGGTGAAGGAACTGGTCGCGCAGATGGGGGAACTGCCCACAGTGCCAACCCTATACTCCCAGATCGTCACAGTCCTCAATGAACCCAACACGACCATTGATGATGTCGGCGAAATTGTGGAACAAGATCCCGCGATGACCGCGAGACTGCTCAAGCTGGTCAACTCAGCCTATTTTGGGTTGCGCCGCCAGGTCGCCAGCGCCACGGAAGCCGCCAGCTATCTCGGCATCGACACCATCAAGTCTCTCGTGCTGGCGACCGGGACGTTTGACCAGTATCACACGCCCACTCTCGAAGGGTTTTCACTCGAGACGCTCTGGAATCACAGCGTCCAGACAGCCGCCGGTGCGAGGTCAATCGCACAGCTCGAGGAGGCGGGGCAGAAACTCGCCGACGAGGCCTTCGTCGCGGGCATGCTGCACGATGTGGGCAAGTTGATTCTCGCCTGCAGTTTTGCCGAACAATACAAACAGGTGTTCGACAGGGCATTGTCCAGTCACTGCGAACTGATCGCCGCTGAACGCGAAGTCTTCGGCACGACTCATGCCGCGGTCGGAGGCTATCTGCTGGGGCTCTGGGGGCTGCCCGTTCCGGTGGTGGAAGCCATCGCGCTGCACCATTCACCGGAAGCCACCCTCGAAAAAGATTTCACGCCATTGACCGCCGTGCATGTGGCGAATGTGATGGCACAGAACCAGACGGGCGGTGGCACGTTGTCGATTCCCACTTCATTGATTTCCCAGGATTATCTCGCCGACATTGGTCTCCTTGATCGACTGATGGTCTGGGGCGAGAAACTCTCCGTTCACACCCAACCGACTGCCAATACATGAGCTCAAGAATTCTCTGCGTCGATGACGACGCCAACATCCTCGCCGGTTTCCAGCGTAACCTGCGGAAACAATTCACTCTCGACATCGCGATCGGCCCCAAAGAAGGGCTAGCCCGCCTGGCCAGCCACGGGCCGTACGCGGTCATCGTCGCCGACATGCAGATGCCGGGAATGAACGGGATACAATTCCTGACCAGCGCCCGGGAAATGGCGCCGGAATCCGTGCCCATCATGCTGACTGGAAACGCCGATCAAAAGACGGCCATGGAGGCGGTGAACCAGGGTCACGTCTTCCGTTTCCTCACCAAGCCATGCCCACCGGAAACCGTGGCGATCACCCTGGAAGCCGGGTTGAAGCAGTATCGTCTGGTGACCGCCGAACGTGAACTGTTGGAGAACACCCTCAACGGCGCCATCAAAACGCTCGCCCACGTACTCGCCACCGTAGATCCAGCGTCCTTCGGTCAGGGGGAGAAGTTGCGCAACTACGTGGGCATCTACGTCCGCCACTACCAGGTTGCCGAGGCCTGGGCCCTGGAACTCGCGGCAACGCTGTCTCAAATCGGCCGGGTGGCCATCCCTGCCACCGTGCTGCTGAAGGTTCGTGCCGGGCTGAGCCTGTTGCCGGAAGAGAAGGACATGCTCGCGCGCGTTCCTAGTACGGGCGCCGATCTCATCAGCAACATCCCGCGCCTGGAGTCGGTGGCCAAAATCATTCTCCACCAGCATAAAAACTTTGATGGAACCGGATTCCCCAACGATGCCGTTTCCGGAAAGGAAATACCCATCGGCGCCCGCATTCTCAAAGTGATGTCCGATCTGATAGAGCTTGAAGACAAAGGACACACCCGGATTGTCAGCCTCGCCCACCTGCGCGCACGGAACGGTTGCCACGATCCCGAGTTGTTGAACTCCGTCGCAGCGTGCTTCGATGTCAGTCTTTCGGACGAGGTGGAATCTGAAACCGAGTGGGAGGAAATGCTCTTGAACGAGGTGCACCCCGGAAGAGTATTCGCCGCCAATGTTGAGACGAACGACGGTGCCATGATTGTCCCGGCAGAAACCGTGGTCACACAAATGCTACTCGAGCGACTCCGAAACTTTGAGCAGTTGAAGCGACTCAAACACCCGCTCCTGGTCCGGTTGATCTCATCCGCGCATCGAGTCCCAGAGGTGGTGTCCACCGGTGATTAACGCAAGGCAACAGAAGGGTTCGTTTGTCATAACTTGGAACGCCAAATAACACAATCAACCGAGCGGTGAGCCGGAACCCTCGGAGGCTGACATTAGGGTCACGCGCGATCTGATTCGCGCCGGGCAGCTGCTCAAGATCGAAGTGCTTGATCACGTGATCATCGGCAACCACCGCCATGTGTCTCTTCGATCGATGGGCTATTGGGCCGGGTACTGAATAATGCCGAGTTGGCGAGGTGATTCCCCGGATTTCCGGAGGATCACCTTGCCAACTCGGCATAAGGGCTATTTTTATTAGCCCGAATCTTCACCCCCAGTCATTCGTGACTGGGTTTTTCTTTGGCCACACCCGGTGTCGCTCGACGAACTCCACAAAGTCCGGTTCCAGAAAGTCGCGGGATTCTTCCCAGACCAGCCTTGGAATCGGCAGATTGAGAAACCAGCGGATGTCCCGGTCCAGCGCCTGCCGGGGGGGTAAACATTCCCACCCGAGTCGCCCGAAAGGTGGTTCCCAGATGGTGTAGCAGAAAGGTCACGAAAATAGCCTCCTCGTCCGTGACCGGACAATGGCCGAGGTCGACGGAGTATTTGAGCACACGCGACAACTCCGGCCGACGGTAGATTTCAGACCAGATTTCGCGATGCCCTTTGGTGACGGTCAGGAGATTGGCGAATCGCTGCGATGCGAACCCACTGACTGGAGAGCCGGATGCGGGAGATCCGCACGTCCGGTTCGGAGGGAAGGGCAAGGTTCTATCCCTTGTCCCTACCCCTATTACCACAACGGCACCTGCCGCCCATTTCCGCCATTCTTTTCGAAGACTGTGCTAGCAGCCGAAACTGGCAATCGTTCAACGTCCTCGTCGTCGTGCCCGGCCTCGAATACCTCCGTCACTCCAAAGCGACGACCCAGACAGGAAGGCAACGGTCCGAAGGAAGGACACTCCGACGCGCGACACTCACTTGGAATGCGGTGGCAGAGCGCAGCGGCAGCACCGCTTTCGAGCGGACACGGCGGCTCGAATTCACCCGCCGGCTGGAGCGTTCAATAGCGGTGATGGCGCCAGGCTTCATCACCGCACTACACGACGCTCCCGCGACATTGAAACCCATTGGGTGTTTGTCACACTACTGGACGATCCGTGGAAGCTCGGTTGAAGGAAACCGCGATGTTGTAATTCTGTTCCGACATGCGCCAAAATCAACCAACCAAGATCTAAACCGCCAGTTTCTCCTTTGATCCAAATGACTCCAACCATTCCGCCCTTCAAAGTCTTCGGGCTCGGCACCGTGGTGGTCGATCATCAGGTGGTGCTGGAGTCGCTTCCCGAGGCGGACACCAAAGGTGAAGTCATTGAGGACCGGCATCAGGTGGGCGGGCCGGTGCCGACGGCGTTGAGTTTGTTGCAACGGTTCGGTGTGCGGACTGCGTTTCAAGGGAAGTGGGGCGATGATCCGTTCGGCCGAATGATTGAGGTAGATCTCGATTTGCAATCCATCGAGTTTGATCAACGCACCTGCCGATCAGCGACTCGATCAGGGTTTGCGCACGTGTGGGTGGAAGAAAAAACCGGGCGCCGATCCATCGCCGCCTACCGGGGTTCGCATCCCGTGGAACCACACGAACTGCGACTCGATCAACTGAAGGACTTTGACGCGCTTCACCTCGACGGCTGGTCCACCACTGCCGCGATGGCGGCAGCCGAATCAATGAAACGCTTCGGCGGAAAAGTCTTTCTCGATCTGGGCTCGCCAAAACCGCAGCTCGAACAATTGCTTGCGCACGTCGATGCGGTGAATTGCCCTGAACGATTGATCCACCGATTGTTCGCGATCGATGATCTGGAGGAAGGTGCCAAACGCCTGCTGGCGATGGGGCCATCCGAGATCACCATCACGCTCGGGGAATCGGGTGCGGTGCACTTCGCGAAGGAGACCGTGATCCGTCACGCCGGGTTTCCGGTCGATGCCGTGGATACCAACGGCGCGGGCGATGTTTTTTCCGGCGCGATCGTGTATGGTTCGCTGCTGGGCTGGGACGCCGAACGCAAACTGGCGTTCGCCTGCGCGGCGGCGGCGTTAAAATGTCAGAAGCTTGGCAATCGGGAAGCACTGCCGATGTTGAGTGAAATCGAAACCTTTCTATCCGAGGTCACCTCAAACGCGTGATGACAATTCCTGAAAATATGATGCACGAAATTCGTGAGCACGCTGAGGTCGTGTATCCGGAGGAATGTTGTGGACTCGTTCTGGGGAAAACTGGTTCGCCGGGTGAACTCACCCGAGTACGTCGTTGCAAGAATGCCCAGGACCAGTTTCACAAACTGGACCCGCACACGTTTCCGCGCACCAATCGAAACGCGTATTTCATCGCCCCCAAAGACTTGCTCGCGGTCGAGCGGGAGTGTCGGGAGCAAAAAGAGCGCGTGCGTGTGATCTATCATTCTCACCCCGACGTTGGAGCGTATTTTTCTGATGAAGATCAACGGTGCGCCGTCGTCGATGGCGAACCACTTCACCCGGAAGTCGATTACCTCGTGGTATCTGTGAAAGACGGCAAGGCTGGTGAATCCGTTTGGTTTGAGTGGGATTCTGCGTCGAAGAGTTTTAAGTGAAGCGGATCGCTGAGGTTATACCATCGCCAGAAGTCGACCTGGGCTTCGAATGGAACGGAAGGGCGGGACTCTTGCCGCCCAGAGGTAACAATAATTTTAACCACTGAGACAAAGTTTCTAAAGCGAAGCATCAACGAAGTGGCTTCGGTTGCACCCACGACTCGCCATCGCCGTACCACGTTGACATTTGGACTGCGGCGGGAAGCGCAGCGCCACGCCGCTTTTGACCACGCGAAAAAGCCGGAGCTTTCGTGCTATGTTTCGACCGCAAGAAAGGTGGGGATCCCGAGCGGTCGGGACGAGCGAACCTTTGGGCGCAAAGACGGGCAGAGATCCACATGCGTTCTTGAGCGCAAGAAAGCGGGGTCGCCGCTGCGCTCTGCCACCGCACTTGGTTGTCGGAAATTCGCTACTTTTTCCTTTGCCGCGATCCTGAAAGGATGAGTGGCATCCCCCTCGGGGGGGGCCAATCGGTTGTGAAAGCAGGCGGAATGTCGTTTTATGGCGGAGGCCCCAAAGTATCCATTATTCGAGAGTCTGAAGTGCTGCGAGTTGATCTTATGGACATTGTTGAGGGCAAGCAGGCCGACGTTTCACTACGCACCGGAGACACCCTCTACATGGGACCCCAATTTTGTTTCGGCGGACCAGACCGGATCGCATTTGAGAGCATGAACAATCTTCTGGCCGTTTACGCGGCCGCCATTAAGAGTTCCGGCTCAGATGAGCGGGAAGAGGAACAGTTGAAGAGATAGTATTCTTTGGCACAACCAACAGATCAGAGGCCAACCTCCAATTTTTTCGTTCCACATTTCTGATTCGTTCGTGTCAGAATCTCAACGTGCCCACCGGAAGTGCCAAAGCCCTGCGCGGTCTGGTCGTTTCAGATTTACACCTGTTCGCCCGTCGTTCCGACGGTTTGGAGCGCATGAACGCGTTGAGGCCCCGGCTGCGCGAGACCGATCTGCTGGTTCTGAACGGCGACATTTTTGATTTTCGTTGGAGCACGCGCACGGATCATTCCGAATCAATTCGAGACGCATTGCAGTGGCTGCGCGATCTGCTGGTTTCGGCGGACTCATGTCAGATTCACTATGTGTTGGGGAACCACGACTGTCTGGTTGAGTTTATCCCCGAACTCGAACAACTCGCCCACGAAAGCCCGAACTTCCACTGGCACGAATACACGGTTCAATTTGGAGACGCCCTGTTTCTGCATGGGGACTGCACGCACAGGCGGATGGATTTCAGTGCGCTGAAAAAGTATCGCGATCAATGGAGTCGTGATGAGCAACGGCACGGTCCGGCAACGGTTGCCTATCAAATGGCCGACCGTCTCGGAATGACCCAGATGGTGCATCACCTGCATTTCCCGCGCAAACGCACCCTGCGGCGGTTGATCCACCATCTTGATCACACGATGGAAGACTGGCGTGAAACAATCCGGCATTGTTATTTCGGCCACACGCACGAGCCGTTCTCTGACGTCGCCCACGAAGGCATCCGGTTTCACAACACCGGCTGTGCGATTCGCGGAATGCGTTTCGGACCGTCCACGTTTCAAGTCAGCACTCAACACCATGAGCGATCTGCCTGAGAAAAAAATCACCTGTTATTCGGATGGTGAAGGCGAGTTCATGCAACGCTCCTAGGATATTCGCAGGCGGTTGTTGCTGCCATTGCTGAAACTTTTGGAGGCCGGCGAAGTTCGCGCCGGCCATCTCACGTTTCTCTCGTTGATCGCCGGGCTGGTGTTTTGTCCGGTGTTCATCTGGAGTTCAAAACCTGTCGCGCTCTCGCTTCTTTTGCTGCACGTGTTGCTCGACCGATTGGACGGTCCGTTGGCCCGGCATCTGGGGCGCGCGTCGGACCGGGGCTCGTTTACCGACACGATGGCGGATCAGGTGGTGGTCACGTTCAGCACGTTGACATTGATCCATGTTCAGCTGGCGTCGCTCTGGCCGGGCGTGATGTATCTGTTCTTTTACACCGTGGTCGGGTTGTTTGCGATGGCCCGGAATGCGATGGCAATTCCTTATTCTTGGCTGGTGCGGCCTCGTTTCTTTGTTTATCTCGGCATCCCGGTGGATCTTTATCTTTGGCCTCGCAGCCTGGATGTTCTCTTGTGGATCGTGTTGGCGTTGTTGGCGTGGAAGGTTTTAACCGGGTTTGTGAACATTCGAAAACGGCTGAATTAGCCACGCGCCGGGTTTGCCTTCCACAAACAATCGGGATTTAATCGCGCCGTGCAACTGGACTTCCTGTTCAACCCCGGCCCCAAGAAGCAGATCGCGAACGACTCCCTGCAGGTCGGCGACCAGCTGTTTCCGTTGAACCTGATCCGGAACCCACGCGCACGCCGTTATGTTCTGCGGATGAGCAAACGCGGTGAAGTCCGGGTGACGATTCCGCGCGGTGGATCGCAGAAGGAAGCGCTCAATCTCGCGCACAAAAATATCGCCTGGCTGGAGGCGCAGTGGAAAAAGCACCAGGAAGTGAAGCCTCACGACCGGAGCTGGAAACACGGCAGCGAGATTCTTTTTCGCGGCAAACCGACGCCACTCGCCGTGGCGGAGAAGAACTCGATCCGGCTGGTTCAATTCGCGGAGGAAGAACTGGCGGTCGATGCCGTGATCAATGACATCAAGCCCGCAGTGGAGCAACATCTCTGGAATCTCGCCAAAATCGAACTCCCTCCACGCGTCGAAGAACTCGCGAAGGAACACGATTTTAAATACACGCGACTGACTGTTCGCAACCAACGTTCCCGCTGGGGCTCGTGCTCACCGACCGGCACCATTTCGCTAAACTGGCGGTTGATCCAGATGCCGCCATCCGTCAGGGATTACATCATTCTTCACGAGCTGGTACACACCCGGTTCCTAAATCATTCCGTCAAATACTGGCGTGAGGTGAAACGGGTCTGCCCGGGCTATCGGGAGTCCGAACAGTGGATGAAGCTGAACAGCGACCAACTGCTCACGTCGGCTTAGCCAACTACATCATTCCGGCTTAGCCCCCGTCAGGCGGACTTCGTTCCGCAATCTTCAAAAATTCCGTGGTGAACCGCAGGAATCTGCTACCAGGACCAGTCGCGGCGCAGAAAATCATGCAACATTTTCTGCGAAGGATTCCACAAGATCGGGCAAGCCGCCGTTTTGTTCTCGCGGTAGAAAAGGTGAGGCTAGTCAAAAGCGATGAACCTCGAATATGATCGTTACATCCCCAGCTCCGCGCACTTGTCCGCGGTGAAAGACAGCTGCGCCAGCTGCCACATGCATGAACTCGAATCGAATGATCCAGCCAAGAATCTGGCGGGTGAACACACGTTCAAGCCAGTCTGGGATCAGGGCCCGCCCGACGATCACGCCGCCGACGTCGACCTGGTCGGCGCCTGTGCGAGCTGCCACGGGGGCATTACGTCGTTCGCCTTCCCACGGCACGACTACGACGGCAACGGCACCATCGACGGTGTGCAAACCGAAGTCAGAAGCCTGCTCGATCAACTGGGTAAATTCCTGCCTCCATACGGTGATCCCGCCGTCAACATCACGTCCGCCTACACCTGGACTGAATTGAAGGCAGCCTTCAACTATCAGTTCGTTCTGGAAGACGGCAGCTTCGGTGTTCACAACACTAGTTACGCCGTCAACTTGATCAAGGCGTCCATCGCCGACATCACCGGAGACGGAACCATCCTGGGTGACAGCGACAATGACTGCCTGCCAGACAGCTGGGAAGTCCAGTACTTCGGCAGCATCACGGCGCAGACCGCGAACGACGACTGGGATAAGGACGGGCTGAGCAACGCCTTCGAATTGTCGGCAATGACGAATCCGACGTTGATGGACTCCGCCGGAGACACGTTCTCTGACTTCGTCGAACTACACAGCGGCACGGATCCGAACAAGAGCGACGACAATCCAGAAGTTGGACGCAGCTCCATCTACACCGCTGCCGAAATGTTGTAAGCGGTGTGCCAAGTGCCAGTTGACAGGATCTGCCGGAACGTTGGACCGGCGGGGTCGTAGAGGTCAGAGATTTCTGGCTACGACATCTATGACGCCTGTTTGAGAAGGCCCGGCTCAGTCCGGGTCTTGGCTTTCCCGGCGGCCCAGGCTTGCGGGGTCACGGTGTGGGTCTGGTGATTGGTCATCCGGGGCAGCCGGGTGAGGACGTCGCGCAGGTATTCATCGGGGTTGATGCCACTGCGGCGGCAGTTCTCGATGATCGTATACAGGATGGCGCTGCGTTCCCCGGCTTCGGCGGCTCCGATGAAGAGCCAGTTTTTCTTTCCAATGGCCGTCGGGCGGATGGCGTTCTCGACTCCGTTGTTGTCGATGGCGACACGACCGTCCTCGAGGTAGACCTGCAAGCCCTCCCACTGGTTGAGAAGGTAACTGATGGCTTTGCCGAGCGGGCTTTGCGGGAGATGCCGGTGACTCTGTTTGAGCCTTATACAAGCTTTGCCAATACGTTCGACGATCATCCGGCTTTCCTGCGCGCGGATGACTTCCCGGAGTTTGGGTGAATGGCCTCCGTCGCGCAGCCGGGCTTCGGTCTGGTAGAGGTGCTGGAACTGGCGCAGGAACCACCCGGCGGTACGCGGGGCGGATTCTTTGGCCTCAAAGAACTTCCGCCGCACATGCGCCCAGGCAGGCGGGGCCTGCACCCACGGCGCTTCGCGCGAAGCGCTTTGCGTCAAGGCCGCGCCTTGCGTCGAAGAACAAAATTTTCAACCGCGTACGCCGTCGG
>Ga0209491_10005170_pt1 | contig 19353 bp, 19 predicted proteins | sample BON02_FD_187213 | JGI IMG/M metagenome (GOLD analysis project Ga0209491, IMG submission 187213) | Freshwater microbial communities from Lake Bonney liftoff mats and glacier meltwater in Antarctica - BON-02 (SPAdes) (version 2) | ecosystem: Environmental > Aquatic > Freshwater > Ice > Glacier... | reverse complement strand
CGCGAAGCGAAATGGGCAGCACATCATCAAACCCAAGGCAACACTCTGTCAGTTGAAGGTCGCTGACGCGCTTTGGGCGGAACCTGCTATCCCGTTGCCGCGAAAACAGTCAAAAATCGAGGTGCCCATGGGTTGATGTTGCGATCGGTTCAGGGGTATCTGCGCGCCACGTTCGGTGCGACCGCTTGGGGGCGCGTGCTATGGTCTGCAGGCTTGCCGCCCGAGGGGTTCGAGCCGATGTTGCCCTATAGCGCTGAGATCCTTGATCGGGTTCTGGCCGCCGCAACGGCAGAGTTGAAGCGCCCGACTGACAGCCTTTTGGAAGATCTTGGCACGTTTCTCGTGGCCGATCCGGGGCATCAATCGCTGCGTCGACTCTTGCGCTTTGGCGGGGCGAACTTTACCGAATTCCTGATTTCATTAGAGGAATTGCCCGATCGGGCGCGGCTCGCGATGCCCGATCTGGAATTGCCTCAATTTGTGCTGACCGAAACCGGGCCGGGCTTTTTCCGTTTGAGTTTCGGGCAAAGCCTGCCGGCGTTGTTTCCGGTGGTTCTGGGGGCCTTGCGGGCGATGGCGGATGATTATGGCGCCCTGGTTTTGATTGATGCAGAGCCAAGCTGCGCGGAGGCGGGTGGTCGGCTGCTCTCGGTGCATATTCTGGAGGCGGCGCATGGCGCGGGCCGTGGATTTGCGCTGACAGCGACGGTGGGGCAGCAAGATGGATGATGATAACGTGATTGCCTCAACCCACGGGGCGCCGGATATTCTGGGTGGCCTGATGCCGTTGCATCTGGTTCTTGGCCCGGACGGTCGGGTGATCTCTCACGGGCCAACGCTGGGGCGTGTTTTTGACGGCCAGACGCTGGAGGGCGCCGGGTTTCTGGACTTGTTTGAGGTGAAAAGCCCGGTCGGGTTGAGCGGGCCAGAGCGGTTTGCCGATCTGGCGGGGCAAAAGCTGCGGCTGGTTGCGAAAACCGCGAGCCTTGGGCTGCGGCTGCGCGGGGTGATGGTGCCTTTGCCGCCGATGATGCGCGGGATCATGCGTGGCGCGGTGGGGCGGCTGAATCCGGGCAAGGGGATGGCGGCGGGAAAGCGGCCGCGAGCAGAGGCGGCGGGATGGATCGTCAACCTGTCCTTCGGGATTGATCTGCCGCGGGCGGTGGCGGGGCTGCACTTGACCGATGCGGATTTCGCGCCGACCGATCTGGCGATGGAACTGCTGTATCTGGCCGAGGCGAATGTGGCCGTTACCGGCGAATTGCGCGGTCTTGCACTGCGGCTGGATGGCGCGCGCCATCAGGCAAAAGAGGAGGCCGAGACCGATACGCTGACCGGTTTGCGCAACCGTCGAGCTTGTGATTCCATGCTGGCGCGGTTGTGTCGGGAAGGGGCGCCCTTTGCGCTGATGCAGATGGATCTGGACTATTTCAAAGCGGTGAATGACAGCCTTGGCCATGCGGCGGGCGATCATGTTTTGATGCATGTAGCGGGGGTGATGAAAGCGGCCAGCCGCTCTGGCGATTGTCTTGCGCGGGTGGGGGGCGATGAATTTGTGATGCTGTTGCCGGGCATGACCGATGCCGTGGCGGTGCGCCATATCGCCGAGCGGATGATCTTGCAACTGCAAGACCCGATCCCCTGGCAAGACACCGAGTGTCGAATTTCGGCCACGGTCGGGTTCGTGATGGTCGCGGCCGGAGAGATACCTGATCCCGCCCGGGTCTTGGCCAGCGCGGATGAAGCGCTTTATGCCGGCAAGAACGCCGGTCGCAGCCGGGTCATGCAAGCGGCCCTTTCACAGGAGGAATAAGGACAGGCAGCGAATGTTGTGAGGTCAGCCGGGGGTTCCCAGATAGGCAGACAGGGCGGAAGCGGTGCCATGCGCCCAGAGGTGGTTCAGCCAACCCGAGAAATCGGCCCCGAAACGCGGGTCTTTGGCGACATCGCCGTAGATATGCGGCAGCCCGGAGAGCCACAGCAGCGGATCAGACTTCGCCGCAAGGGCCAAGGGGTTCAGATCCGCCCAATTGGGGTCATTCGCCGGAATCGGGGTGCCATCATCCTGACTTCCGGCACAGTAGCGGCACCAAAGGGCCGAGACCAAGGCCAGCCCGCTGACCGATCCGCCCGCCGCCAAAGCGTCGCGGATGGAGGGAAGGATGAATTTCGGTTGGCGGTTGGAGCCGTCAAGGCACAAGCGCCGCTCAGTATCGGCGATTTCGGGGTTGGAAAAGCGCGCGACGATCTGGCGGTAATAGGCAGAGATGTCGGTGGCGGGAACGGGAGGGACGTAGGCGATGATCTCGGTCGTCTCGACCTTGTTCAGGAACCCGAGGATCAGAGGATGGGCCATCGCCTCGTGGACATATTCGATGCCCATCAGCCCGCCGGGGTAGGCGATGGTGGCATGGCCGCCGTTCAGGATGCGGATCTTCATCATCTCATAAGCGTGGACATGGGGGGTGAAGGTGACGCCAACCTTTTCCAGCGCGGGGCGGCCTTGCGGAAAGTGGTCTTCGACGACCCATTGGCGGAACGGCTCGCAGGTGACGGGAACCGGGTCGGTCAGGCCAAACTCGGCGGCCAAGGCTCGCTCATGCGGGCCGGTGGCGGGGGTGATGCGGTCAACCATGCCGCTTGGGAAGGCGACGTTGGTGGCGATCCAGTCGGCGAGGGCGGGGTCTGACAGCCGGGCAAGGCTGATCACGGCGGCGGCGGTGACATGGCCGTTGCCGGGCAGGTTGTCGCAAGACATGACGGTAAAGGGGGGAAGGCCGGCGGCGCGGCGGGCGCGCAGGGCAGCGATGATCGCGCCAAAGGCGGTGCGATGTGGATTGATAGAATCGGCTTTTATTTCAGGCGCTTCGGGGTCGAACATGCCGGTGGCGGCATTGATGAAATAGCCGCCTTCGGTAACGGTGAGGGAGACGATGCGGATTTCTGGCCGCGACATCGCGGCGATCAGGGCGGCGTTATCGTCCTGCACGGGTAAAAAATCAATCATCGCGCCGATGCGGCGGGCGGATTTACCTGCGGGGTCGAGGGTGATCACAGTCGAGAGGCAATCTTGCGCCAGCAGGGCGTCGCGCATGGCTGAATCGGGCGCGCGAACGCCGGCACCGATGATGGCCCAATCGTGATCGGTGCCTAGAGCGAAGAGATCGTCAAGATAGACAGCCATATGAGCGCGGTGAAAGTTGCCAAGGCCGATATGGACGATGCCGGGGGTCAGGGCTTTGCGGTCATAGGCGGGGAGTTGGGGTTTCATCTTCAGGCCATCCAATTGCCGCCGTCCACGCCGAAGCATTGGGCGACGATGTATTTCGCCTCATCCGTGGCAAGGAAAATTGCCATTCCGGTAAGGTCTGCGGCGGTGCCCATGCGGCCGAAGGGGACGGCTGCGCCGACCTCTGCTTTCTTCTGGCCGGGCGCTTTGTTTTCATACTTGGCAAAGAAAGCGTCGACGCCGTCCCAATGTACGCCATCAACGACGCCGGGGGCGATGGCGTTGACGGTGATGCCATGGGCAATCAGGTTTTGGCCTGCCGATTGGGTCAGGGAGATGACGGCGGCTTTGGTCGCGCAATAGGTGGCGACAAGGGATTCGCCGCGGCGACCAGCTTGGGACGCCATGTTGATGATAGTGCCGGTGCCGCGCGGGATCATGTGGCGGGCGGCGGCTTGGGTGCAGAACAGGGTGCCTGCGACGTTGACCGAAAACAGGCGGTCGTAGTCGGCGCGGGTGATTTCGGCGATGGGCGCGGCAGAGAACAGGGCGGCGTTGTTGATCAGGATATCGAGGTGGCCCATGTCTGCGATGGCGGCGGCAAAACCGGTGTCGATGCTGTCTTGATCGCTTACATCCAAGGCAACCGCGCGGGCTCGCGGGCCGATAGCGGCGGCTGCTTTGCGGGCGGCGTCAAGGTTGATATCGGCGATGGTGACGGTGGCGCCTTCGCGGACGTAAGCCTGCGCAAAGGCCAGACCGATGCCGCGTGCGGCGCCGGTGATGAGGGCAGTTTTGCCTGAAAGTCTCATGCCAAGGCCAGCCCATCGGCACCAAAGCGGTGCAGTTTGGTCATATCGGGCGACAGATGCACGGTAGAGCCGGGCGGGGCGATCACTTCGCCCCCCGCGCGAACGGTCAGGATGCCCAAATCGCCGCCGTCGATTTTCAGGAAGGTGTCAGAGCCCAGATGCTCGGACAAGATCACCTTGCCCTGCCATGGGCCGGAGCCGACGGTGATATGTTCGGGGCGCATGCCGATGGTGTGGGCACTGTGCTTTGCGGCCTCTGCGCCTTCGATCAGGTTCATCTTGGGGCTGCCGATGAAGCCCGCGACAAAGGTGTTGCGGGGGTTGTTGTAAAGATCCAGCGGGCTGCCGACCTGTTCGATCCGGCCCGCGTGCAGCACCACGATTTTGTCGGCCATGGTCATGGCTTCGACTTGGTCATGGGTGACGTAGATCATCGTGGTTTTAAGGGATTGGTGCAGTTCCGAGATTTCCTGACGCATCGAGACACGCAGGGCGGCGTCTAGGTTTGAGAGCGGCTCATCAAACAAAAACGCGGCCGGTTCGCGCACGATGGCGCGGCCGATGGCGACGCGTTGGCGCTGGCCGCCGGAGAGTTGGCCGGGCTTGCGGTCTAAGTAATCGGTCAGGTTGAGGACTTTGGCGGCGGCTTGGACCTTGGCCTCTTGTTCCGCTGGAGTCTGGCCTGCCATTTTCAGCGGGAAGGCGATGTTTTTGCGCACCGACATATGCGGATAGAGGGCGTAGGATTGGAACACCATGGCGAGGCCGCGTTTGGCGGGGGGCAGGGCGGTGGCGTCTTTGCCGTCGATGCTGATGGTGCCGGAGGTGGTGTCTTCTAGCCCCGCGATCAGGCGCAGGAGGGTGGATTTGCCGCAGCCGGAGGGCCCGACGAACACGACGAATTCGCCGTCTTCGATGGTCAGGTCGATGTCGGGGATGACATCGACTTCACCAAAGGATTTGCGGACGTTATTGAGAGTTATCTTGCCCATGTGTGCCTCACTTCACCGCGCCAAAGGTCAGGCCGCGGACGAGTTGTTTCTGGCTGAACCAGCCAAGGATCAGGATCGGCATGATGGCCATGGCCGAAGCTGCGGAGAGTTTCGCGTAGAACAGGCCCTGTGGCGCGGAAAAGCTGGCGATGAAGGCTGACAGGGGGGCTGCTTTGGTGGTGGTCAGCGTGATGGTCCAGAACGCCTCATTCCATGCGAGGATAATGTTGAGGAGCATGGTGGAGGCGATGCCGGGGATCGCCATGGGCGTCAGGACATAGACGATTTCGCCCCAAAGGGTGGCGCCATCCATACGGGCGGCCTCTAGAATCTCGCCGGGGATTTCCTTGAAATAGGTGTAAAGCATCCAGATGATGATCGGCAGGTTGATCAGCATCAGGGCCAGCACGAGGCCAATCTTGGTGTCAAACAGGCCGAATTGCTGGAAAAGAAGGTAAAGCGGGATGAAGACGGCGACGGCGGGCATCATTTTGGTCGAGAGCATCCACATCAGCAGGTCTTTGGTGCGTTTGCCGGGGACAAAGGCCATGGACCATGCGGCGGGGATGGCGATGGCAAGGCCCAAAAGGGTAGAGCCGATGGCGATCACGACTGAGTTCCAGAAGAAGCGGGGGTAGTCGGAGCGGGCCCAGACGTCGACGTAATTCTCAATCGTCCAGTCGGCGCCAAGGAATTGCGGCGGCGAGGCGACGGCAGAGGCTTCGGTCTTGAAGCTGGTCACGATCATCCAGAACACAGGGAAAAAGATGATCAGAGCCACCGACCAAGCGGCCAGTGTCATCAGAAGTTTGCGGCGGGGGGAGACTGCGCGGGCCATGGGGTTTCCCTTAGTTGTCTAGATTGCGGCCAATGCCGCGCATCAGGAAATAAGCGATGATATTGGCAAGGATCACCGCGATGATGCCCCCCGCGGCGGCGCGGCCGATGTCTTTGGCGACGATGGCCTGTTTGAAGATCATGTAGGGCAGGGTGGTGGAGGCAGAGCCGGGGCCGCCCTGAGTGGTTGTATAAATCTCGCCGAAGATGCCCAGCAGGAAGATCGTCTGGATCAGGATCACCACGGTGATCGCGCGGGTCAGGTGTGGCAGGATGATGTAGCGAAAGCGGCTGAACGGGGTGGCGCCATCCATCTCGGCGGCCTCCAATTGCTCGGAAGACAGCGATTGCATGGCGGTCAGCAGGATCAGGGTGGCAAAGGGCAGCCATTCCCAAGCGACGATGGTGATGACCGAGGCCATGGGGTGTTGTTCAAGGAACAGAATGGGTTGAGCGCCGAAACCCGTGGCGATGGCGGCGAAAAGGCCGTTCTGCGGGTGCATGAACAGGTTTTCCCAGATCGATGCGGCGACGGGGGGCATCACGAAGAAGGGCGCGATCACCAGAATCCGCAGGACGCCTTGGCCTTTGACGGGCTGGTCGATCAAGAGCGCGATCAGGATGCCGAGGACGACGGTGATGATCAGCACGCCGCCGACAAGGGCAAGGGTGTTGCCCATCGCCTGCCAGAAGTCGGGTGAATTGAGGAACCAAGCGTAGTTGGTAAAGCCTGTCCAGCCGGTGCGATCGGGCGACAAGAGGCGGTAAAAGCGGAACGAGAAATAGAGGGTCATTCCCAAGGGGATGATCATCCAGACAAGAAGCAGCAGCACCGAAGGCGCAACCATGATTCGCGCGGCCAAGCGGGTGGAATGCGTGGACATGGGGCGGGTCTCCGGAAACGGGGGACGCGGTGGCTTGCGTCGGCGGGGGTATGCCGGGGGTAAGGGCGCACCGATTGCGGCAAGGGCGGCGGTTCGGGCGGGAATATTAGGAAAGAAAGACGGGGCCAACCCGAAGGCTGGCCCCGAAAACTGGTTACTGGATGTAGCCAGAGGCTTTCATCTCATCCGCAACAAGCGTCTGAGCTTCGGCCAAGGCCTCATCCGAGGTTTTGGTGCCTGCCAGAGCGGCAGAGAAGATCTCTCCTACGCTCGTGCCCAGACCGGCAAACTCGGGGATGGCGACGAATTGCACGCCGACATAAGGCACGGGCTGCACTGAAGGTGCGGTCGGGTCAGCGGAGTTGATGCTGTCGATCGTCATCTTGGCGAAGGGCACTTTGGCATATTCTTCGTTGGCATAAAGCGAAGTGCGGGTTCCCGGAGGCACGTTTGCCCAGCCTTCTTTCGACGCAACAAGGGCAAGGTAGTCTTTGTTGGTGGCCCAGTTCACGAACGCCTTAGCCGCGTCTTGTTTTTGGCTGGAGGTTGGGATGGCCAGCGACCAAGCCCAGAGCCAGTTGCCGCGCTTGCCCAGACCATTGTCGGGGGCCAGCGCAAAGCCGACCTTGTCCGCAACGGTGCTGTCCTTGCCGGTCACGAAAGACGCCGCCACGGTGGCGTCGATCCACATGCCGCACTTGCCTTGATTGAACAGCGTCAGGTTTTCGTTGAAGCCGTTGTTCGAGGCACCGGGGGGGCCGTATTTGCCCATCAGGTTCAGATAGAAGTCCAGCGTGGCTTTCCATTCCGGGCTGTCGAACTGTGGGTTCCACGCCTCATCAAACCAACGCGCGCCAAAGGAGTTGGACATGGCGGTCAGGAAGGCCATGTTCTCGCCCCAGCCGGCCTTGCCACGCAGGCAAACGCCGTAAACGCCAGTTTCGGTGTTGGTCATCGCGGCAGCGGCTTTTTCGATATCGGCCCAGGTTGGGGCTTCTGGCATGGTCATGCCAGCGGCTTCCATCAGGTCGGTGCGATACATCACCATCGAAGATTCGCCGTAGAAGGGCGAAGCCAGCAGCTGGCCATCAACCGTCAGGCCGCCACGGATGGCAGGCAGCAGATCGTCGATGTCATAATCTGCGGGCAGGTCGTTCAGGCTGACCAGCCAGCCCTGCTTGCCCCAGATCGGCACTTCATACGTGCCGATCGTCATCACGTCATACTGGCCACCGCCGGTGGCGATGTCGGTGGTGACGTTCTGGCGCAGGACGTTTTCTTCCAGCGTGACCCATTCGACTTTGATGTCGGGGTTCTTTGCATAGAAGTCGTCCATCAGCCCTTGCATACGGATCATGTCACCGTTGTTGACGGTGGCCACGGTGATGGTGGTTTCGGCCGAAGCGACGCCTGCAAAGGCGACGAGTGCCGACGCGCCAAAAAGCGCGCGAAGTGAATAGGTCATTGATGGTTCTCCCTCAAAGCGAATGAGCAAATCATCGCTATGTGAACAAATGCCCACACGAGAGGGTGAGTCGTCAAGTGCCTTCTTTCGCTGCAACTGCGAAGGGCGGGGCCTATTTTTCGAGCAGAATGGCTTCGGCGGTGGCCTCATCCGTGACCAGCGCGTTGAGGATTTTGCCACGCAAAGCGGCGCGGATAGCGCGCACTTTGGCAGGGCCTGCGGCCACGCCGATCACTTGTTTTGTGGGGCTGGATTGCACTTGCACGCCCCCCACCATGGCGTTGCGGGGGGAGTCGATATAGCGGCCCTGATCATCATAGACCCAAGAGGCGATTTCGCCCGCAGCCCCTTGGGATTGCAGATCTTTCAGCTCTGCCGGTGAGACGAACCCATCCAGCACCAAGGGGGCATCCGTGCCCATTTGGCCGACGCCGACAAAGGTGATGTCGGCCTCTTGCGCCAGTTTGAACACGGCCTGCACGGGGCGCAGGCGCATGAAAAAGGCGCGCTCTTCGGGGGTGTCAGAGATCACCGGGACCGGCATGGGAAAGTAGGGGACCGAGAGTTTTTCTGCAATGCGGCTAATGACGTCATACAAAGTGGCCGATCCATCGGGTGCAATGTTGCCCAAGAGTGAGACGATGCGGTGTTGGCTGCCATCTGTGGGGGTGAACTGTTCGGCCATGGCGCGCAAGGCGCGGCCGGTGCCAAAGGCGATGACCTGTGATTCGGGTGTTTTCAGGCAGCGTTCCAGCTCTGCCGCCGCTGCGGGCGCGATAGAGCGGACGGGGTCAGCGCCAGCGCCTAAAAAGGGCGTGACGCGAACGCGGGTCAGGCCAAAGCGGTCTTTCAGCGCGGCTTCCAGATCAAGGCAACGGCTGAGCCGGTGGTTCAGGCGCACATGGATCAGCCCTTCGGCCATCGCGCGGCTGACCAAGCGCTGGGCGCGCTGGCGCGAGATGCCCAATTCGGTCGCGATCTGATCTTGGGTCAGCCCGCCGACATAGGACAGCCAGCCCGCGCGGGCGGCATCGTCTTGGGGGCTGTCGGGGTCTTTCGGGATCATCTGCGCGTCTCCAGTTCCGGGGCAATCTGGAAGAACTGGGCGAAGGATGCAAATTTTTGGTGCGGGGTGGCCTCGGGTGGCTCTGGCGGTTGGGGGGGCGTCATGTGGCTGCCGCCGGTAAAACGCCAAGTCTGCATGCCTGCGGCAAGGGCGGCTTGTAGGCCGGTCAGGCTGTCTTCGATCACAAGGCATTGGGCGGGGTCTGCGCCCATTTGGGTGGCCGCATAAAGAAAAAGATCGGGCGCGGGTTTGCCTTTGGCGACTTGGCTGGCGGTGAAAAGGTGGGCTTTCACCAAGGGCCAGAGGCCGACCAGTGTCAGTGACATCTCGGCCCGGCGGGGGCTGGAGGAGGTGGCGACGCACCACGGCACCGACAGCCGTTCCAGCACATCACGCACGCCGGGCATGATGGTCAGGCCTTGGCGAAAGCCTTCCAAAAGACGCTCGCGGTAGTCGGATTCGAAATCGGGCGGCAGGTCGAGGCCAAAATCCTTGCGGATGGTTTGCATGACAACGGGGTAGCTGCGGCCAAGGAAATGCTTTGAGATATAGGTCAGATCGATGTCGACGCCCCGATCTGACAGGGCGTCAATCAGCATTTTGGCCGAGATGATCTCGGAATCGATCAAGACGCCGTCGCAGTCAAAGATGACCAGTTCGGGCGTCACGGCGGGCTTAGCCGTCGATCCGTTTGCCCATGATGGCGATGGCCTGTTGATAGACCTTGGCCGCGTTCCACTGCTTGATCACGGCGAAGTTCGGCTCACCCTCTTGATAGCCCGCGCCGGGCTGCCAGCCCTTTTGACGCAGGAAATTGGCGGTTGAGGCCAAGGCGTCGGCCTGATTGTAGAAATCAACCTTGCCATCGCCATTGCCGTCAACGCCGTAATTCTTGGCATTGCCAGGCAGGAATTGGGTATGGCCCAATTCGCCATGCTTGGCGCCAACGGTTTTCGCGGTGATGGAGCCTTGATCGACCAGCTTCAGCGCGCCAATCAGATGCGGGCGGAAAAAGTCAGAGCGGCGGCAATCATAGGTCAGGGTGGCAATGGCCGAAACAACCTGAGTGTCGCCCATAAAGCCGCCAAAGCCGGTTTCCATGCCATGGATCGCGATGACGACGCCTGCGGGGACGCCGTATCGTGCCTCTAGCCCGTCATAAAAGCTCTGGCCTTTCTTCAGCCGCGATTTGCCTTGGCTGACGATGGTGTCGGCGCCACGCACGTTCATGAACTTCTCAAGGCTGTATTTGAAGCTTTTCTGGTTGCGGTCAGCCGAGATGGTGGCCTTGGAATAAGAGGTGCCCATCAGGGCGGCGACGCCCTTTGCGCCGACACCTTCGGCGCTGGCCTCGGCCGCCATGACCGATTTCCAGCCTTCATAGCTGCCACCGGTATCCGAGCAGGGGGCGGCAAGGGCGGGCAGCGAGGCCAAAAGGAACAGGCCGGCGAGAAGGGTTTTGCGCAGCACGGGGGCACCTATTGAATGATTTGACGTCACGTTAGCCGTGGAAGTGGCGAATACAAGCCTATTTGGCCCGACTCAAGGCCCCGAAGCCTTCACGACTGTGTTGAAAACGCAGATATGCACCCGTCCGCGGGCGCGGTGGGGGCATCTGTCGATGTGCAGGAAAAGTGGCAGCCCGTAGGGGAGTCGAACCCCTCTTACCAGGTTGAAAACCTGGTGTCCTAACCGATAGACGAACGGGCCACGCTGTCGGTGGGCGCTGTCTAATCGGGCATGCCGGGATGCGCAAGAGAAAAAAGTGCGATGTTTTTCCGGGCGGTGTGGATCAGGCCAGGGCGGCGTCGTCCAAGCGCAGTTGGACCTTCGACTTGCCGCCCCATGTGTTGATCTCGACCTTGCCAGCAAGGTGAAAGGCGGTGCTGCCGGGAGTGTCGAGGGCCGGGCCAAGCGGGCCGTCGAAGGCGCCGAAGACCACGGCCTCAAGGGCTGCACCGCCGGGATTGCGGATGGACAGGCGCAAATGCGTCTCGCCCATGCGGCGGCTGGTCAGGGTGACGTCGGGCAGCACGAATCGCGGCGCGGGGGCTGAGGCGCCAAAGGGGCCTGCGGCGTCGATTTGTTCGATCAGCGCAAGGCTGACGGCTTGCGGCATCAAGAGCCCGTCCACGCGCAGATCTTGCGGGCCGGTGGTGGCAGCCCCTTGGCGGGCCAACAGCTCTGACAGGCGGGCCATGGCCTCTTGCAGCTTGTCCTCCTGCACGGTCAGTCCGGCGGCCATTTTATGGCCGCCCCCTTTTAGAAACAGCCCCTCGGCCGCGACACGCTGAACGCAGGCGCCAAGGTCTACCCCTGCGACCGATCGGGCAGAGCCTTTGCCGATGCCGCCTTCCAGACCGATCACTACGGCGGGGCGGTTGGTGGCCTCTTTCAGCCGGGCCGCCACGATGCCGACAACGCCGGGGTGCCAGCCTTCCCCCGCCGCCCAAACCAAGGGGGCGTCAAAACCGCGGGCTTCGGCTTGGGCCATAGCCTCTTCGCGGACGCGGTCGGTGATGGCGCGGCGTTCGGTGTTGAGTTGGTCAAGGCGGGCGGCAAGGGTTTCGGCCTCTCGGTCGTTCATGGTGGCCAAGAGGCGGGCGCCAAGATCGGCTTGGCCGATGCGGCCGCCAGCGTTGACGCGCGGGCCCAGAAGGAAGCCAAGGGAATGGGAGGTGGGGGCCGTGTCCATGCGCGACACATCGGCAAGGGCGCGCAGGCCGGGGCGTTCACGCCGCGCCATAACCTTTAGCCCCTGACGCACAAAGGCGCGGTTGACACCGATCAGGGGGGCCACGTCGGCCACGGTGGCAAGGGCAACCAGATCCAGCATGGCCATCAGGTCGGGAGTTTGCTGCCCGGCTTCGCGGCACTGGCGATTGGCCTCGACCAGCATCAGGAACACCACCGAGGCGGCGCAGAGATGGGCCAGCGCGCCGTCTTCGTCCTGGCGGTTGGGGTTTACGATGGCATGGGCGTTGGGCAGGGTCTCTAGCCCGAGGTGGTGGTCGAGGATCAGCACATCGGTGGGGGCGGCGGCGGCGATGGGGTCGTGGGAAAGGGTGCCGCAGTCGACGCAGATGATCAGGCTGTGGGTTTCGGCAAGGGCCTGCATGGCGGGGACGTTGGGGCCGTAACCTTCGTCGATGCGGTCGGGGATATAGAGGGTGGCATCATGGTTTTGCGCGCGCAGCCAGATCAGCAATAGGGCGGCTGAGGCGCCACCGTCGACATCATAATCGGCGAAAATGGCGATCTTTTCGCGGTTGTGCACGGCGGAAAGGAAGCGGCGGGCGGCTTTTTCCATATCGCGCAAGCTGCGCGGATCGGGCAGCAGGTCTTTCAGGGTGGGGGCAAGGAAACTGGCGGCATCTTGCGGGTCGATGCCACGGGCGGCAAGGATGCGACACAGGGGTAGGGGCAGGTGGGTGCTTTGCGCCAGCGCCTCGGCCATGCGGTCTTGTTCGACGCTGGGGCCAACCCAGCGGCGGCCGGTGATTGAGGATTCGACGTTGAGGAACGCGGGTTGCATGGGGCAAGGGGTGCCAGAGACGCCCCTTGCGTGCAAGGCTTTGCGGCTATTTCAGCGGGCTGCGGTAGCTCATCCGCCGCACGGAGCCGGTTTTGGAGCGCATCAGCAGGGTTTCCGTGGTGATCCAGCCCGGTTCCATCTTGATGCCTGCCAGAAGGGAGCCATCGGTGACGCCGGTGGCGGCAAAGATCACATCGGCGCGGACCAGATCATCGCGGGTATAGACGCGGTCAAAGTTGGTGATGCCAGCCTTGGTGGCGCGGGCGCGTTCGTCATCGTTGCGAAACAGCAGGCGGCCAAAGAACTGCCCGCCCATGCATTTCAGCGCGGCGGCGGCCAGCACGCCTTCGGGCGCGCCGCCGGATCCCATATACATGTCGATGCCAGTCAGGTCGGGTTCGGCGCAATGCATGACGCCTGCGACATCGCCATCGGTGATCAGGCGGATCGCGGCGCCGGTGGCGCGAATCTCGGCGATCATTTCCTCATGCCTTGGGCGTTCCAGCACACAAACGGTGATGTCAGAGGTAGAGACGCCTTTGGCGGCGGCGAGGGCAGAGACCCGCTCGGCCGGGCTCATCGACATTGTCACCGTGCCGGGACGGTGGCCGGGGCCGATGGCGAGTTTGTCCATGTAAACATCGGGGGCGTGCAGCATGGTGCCGCGCGGGGCCATGGCGATCACGGTCAGGGCGTTGGGCATGTCTTTGGCGGTCAGCGTGGTGCCTTCCAGCGGGTCGAGGGCAATATCGACGGCGGGGCCGTTGCCGGTGCCGACCTCTTCACCGATGAACAGCATCGGGGCTTCATCGCGCTCGCCTTCGCCGATCACCACGACGCCTTTGATATCCAGCAGGTTCAGCTGGTCGCGCATGGCGTTGACGGCGGCCTGATCGGCGGCCTTTTCATCGCCGCGCCCGATCAGACGGGCCGAAGCGATGGCAGCAGCCTCTGACACACGGGCAAGGCCCAGCGACAGAAGGCGGTCCTGAAAATCCTTGGCGTCGGTCATGGGGCGGTCCTTTGCACGGGGTTTCCTGCCGCTTAGCGGGCGCAGGGTGGGGCTGCAAGCATGGTGACGCTAACGGTGGGTCTGGGGCGTAAATCGCCCGGTTCGCAGCAGCATTTGCAGCAAAAGGGCAATCATCAACCCGTTCAACAGGTGCCACAGGAAATGCGTGCCAATGGGGAGGCTGGCGCAGAGATCGCGATCCAGCGTGCGGAAGGTCAGGGACAGCCCGAAGGTGCCGGTGGCGGCGATGATCCACGGGGCTGCTGGATGGCGGCGGTAGGCGGTCAGGGCCGCAAAGATCAGCAGGGCCAGCAGGGCGGGGGCGTTTTGGCCAGAGCCATTCAGCGGGTCGGGGGCGGGGTTGGCGCCCTCGTTTGAGGCAAGGTAGATCGCGGCTGCTGCGGCGATGGCGATGATCGCGCCGATGCGGGCGACGCGGCGTGGGGGCAGGTCGCCGATGTGGTGCATGGCGGTCAGGACGAAGGCGGCGACGAAGGTCCAGATGGGCAGGGTGTCGGCCAGTTCGGCCCAGCGGGTGGCGAAGCTGTGAAATAGGAAGGAGCCCAGGCCGATCAGCCCGGCCATGGCGATCAAGAGCCAAAGGACGGGCGAGGTGAGCCCACGGGCGCGCGCAGTGGCGGCGGCCCAGAGGGCTGCGGCGACAAAGGACAGGTTGGAAGCCGCGTTCACGGGTTCGGCCCAGAACGCGGCTGAGGTGCGTTCGCAATAGATATCAACGGCTTGGAACCAGTCCAAGCGTTAAACTTCTTCGATGCGGATCGCCACCGGGTCGCCGACCAACACGCTGGTGGCGGCAAAGCGGCTCATCGCATGGGCGACATCACCGGGGGCGGCTTTGTGCGTCACGATGAGGACGGGGGCGTTGCTGCCCTCATGCCCGTTTTGGCGCATTTGATCGATCGACACGCCCGCATCGCCCAAAGCGGTGGCGATTTTGGCCAGCGCGCCGGGTTTGTCCAGCAGGGTCATGCGCAGGTAATAGGCGGCGGGGGTGGCGGATTTGGCGGGCTGGGCTGCCACCAGCGCGGTGGCCGGAATGCCGAAAGTGGGGATACGGATGCCGCGTGCGATGTCGATGACGTCGCCCATCACCGCGCTGGCGGTGGGGCCCATGCCCGCGCCCGCGCCACGCATGACGATTTGGCCGACCGAGTCGCCTTCCAGCACCACCATATTGGTGCCGCCTTGCAACTGGCCCAAGGGGCTGGCGGCGGGGACAAGGCACGGCGTCATCCGCTGTTCCAGCCCGCGCCCGGTCATCTGCGCCACGCCCAAAAGTTTGATGCGGTAGCCCATGTCTTCGGCCAACCGGATATCGTCGATAGAGACTGAGCCGATGCCCTCCAACTCCACCTGATCAAACGACACCTTGGTGCCAAAGGCGATGGCGGCCAGCAGGGAAAGTTTATGCCCCGCGTCAATGCCACCGACGTCCAGTTGCGGGTCGGCCTCTAGGTAGCCCAGTTGGCGGGCCTCTTCGAACACCTGATCATAGGGCAGGCCAGCCGATTGCATCCGGGTCAGGATGTAATTGCAGGTGCCGTTCATCACGCCCATGACGCGCTTGATGCGGTTGCCGGCCAGACCTTCGGTCAGGGCTTTGATCACCGGGATGCCGCCAGCCACGGCAGCCTCAAACCGGATGACGCGGCCTTTGGCCTCGGCGGCCTCAGCCAAGGCTTGGCCGTGATGGGCCAGCAGGGCCTTGTTGGCGGTAACCACGTCTTTGCCTGCGGCAATGGCGGCCTCGGTCGCGTCGCGGGCGGGGCCTTCGTGGCCGCCCATCACCTCGACAAAGACATCAATATCATCGCGTTTGGCCAAGGCGACGGGATCGGTTTCCCAGGCGTAGCCTGACAGATCGGCGTCGCGGTTCTTGCTGCGATCACGGGCCGAGACAGCGGTGATCACCACGGTGCGGCCCGTGCGGGCGGTGATCAGATCGGCCTCGGCCTGAATGATCTTGACCACGCCGATGCCGACAGTTCCCAGTCCGGCAAGACCAAGGCGAAGGGGGGCTGCGGACATGGGATAACCTTTCGAAGCGCGGATGTTGGGGATGGTGTTAGCCGTTCGGGGCAGGCGGCGCAATCAGGCGCGACCGGCGCGGATGGCGGCGGCAAGCCGGGCGCGGGTGGCGGCATCATGCACCGGGCCGCGCATCAGGGCGGCGCGGGCTTTCAGGCGGGCAGCGCGGGCGGAGAGGGTATTGGCGCGCGTCTCAATCCCCGAGGGGGCGGTGGCTTGGGCCAGAATGGTTTCCAGCGGCACAAGGCGGGGGGCAGGCATCGCCGCGCCCTTGGGAAAGGCCCCAACGGCAGGCATGGGCGCGCAGCCTGCCGCAGAAAGGGCGGCCACAAGACCAAGGAAGGCAAAGGACAGGCGCATGGGGCCGGGCAACCAGTTGGGAAAGGGCCAGCTTAAACGCCCGCGCCGTCGGGCGAAAGGGCCGACGGCGTGGGAAAGGCAAAGTTCAGCCGTGCCCCTGCTGGCGGCCGGCAGGACGTTTACATAATGCTTGGGCAGGCGACGCCATTGAGACAAACCTGAAGGTTATAGCGCGGCCGGGTGACAACGAAGTTGTCAAAATAGTGGTTCGGGATGCCAACCGCAAAGGCAGGTTTATGGCCGATTTCGGTTTCAACAATCACCACAGAGTCTTGATTTGCCATCAGCGGAATGCGCGCGCGCATCGCGGGCGTATTCATGTCAGCCGTGGTCAGCTGCGCCATCCTATTGCCCGGAGAGCGCGAGAAGATCACCCGCATCTCATTGGACAGGGCAACAAATTTGACCGAAGTGATCCGGATCTTGACCGAACTATCTCCGCCCATCAGATACTCGGCCACCGTCTGGGTGCCGTTGATGAAGGTGGTGTTCAGATCGCTTTGACGCGAGACGAGGTCTGAAATCGAATAGGTCGCCTTTTGCGCCTGATTGATGGTGCGAAACGCATCCCAATAGACAAAGAGCGCCAGGAACGTCCAGATAAGTAACGGAATCATGATCAGGAATTCGGTCATCACAAGACCGTCTTCCTGATCGTGGAAACGTTTGATCTGGCGAGACAAGGCTTTCATCGGTCTACTCCTGTGGCCCTAGCGCGGTTCGTTGACGAAAAAGGACGTGGCGATCATTTTATACCCGCCCTGAGCATCCGCCCGAAGCCGCAGGCCAACGCCCGTGGTTGGAAACATCGGGTCTTGAATGGCACAAACCCGCACAATCATGATTTCGTTAGATCCGCCTGGCGTAAAAGTGACGGCCGGTTGGACCGCGCTGCCCCGGTTGACGCAGGGCGTAGAGGTGGACGGCAAGGCGAAGGTGGCGGTCGAAACCGGCCGCAATTCGATCTTCAGGATATTCTCGCAATTGGAGAGAAACGGTGTTGCTTCGCAGATCTTGGTGCGAAGGGTGGTCTGCGAGACCGGGCTGATTTTGCCCAGACGCACATCGCGCATCACCATATCCAGACCACGTTCCATCATGACGTGTTTGGCCATGTAGAAGCCTGACTCGACCGAGGCCATGAAGATCATCACCACGACGGGAATGAAAATCACGAACTCGATCGAGGCTGTTCCGTCCTCGCGCCGCAGCGCGCGGAACAGCCGGGAACGGAACAGGCGCATCATTGGGTCAACCTCAGCTGGCTCAGGTTCGCGGCGATCAACGCGAACGCGGTGCCGATATCGGAGCCTTGGGCCGGGTAATAGTAAGTCTGCGACGGCTCTGACGCACAGCCCTGAATGGCACTTTGACCACCGGGAGGCGCCTCAAACGCGATACCGTAGATCAAGATGCCCTGACTTTTGGCAACTTCGCACAGTTGGTCAAAGCGCGTATTCATCATAGCTATAGCAGTTGTACTGGTAAATCTGCCGAGCCAGAGGTTGTAGTTGTCGGTCCGCGACGTGGCGTTGTTTCCACCCAAAGCGCGCCCGTACAGCTGCCATGCCACCCATTTGGTCCGCGCCTGAGCCCAGACGTTCTGCCAAGTTTGCTTGGTTGCTCCGCTGTAAGTTGACGTGGCAACATAGCAGGCATTGGATGCAGGGCTGGTGCCGTTCCAGGGCCGTGAATGCCATTCGCCGAGGGTCCCCAGATGCGGGACATAGAACGGACGGCTGTTGCAACGGGTGGTGGTGGTGGAGTTGTTGACCCGGTCTTCATAGAAGATCGACATCAGGTTGCTGTTGTTGGCCTTCCAGATCGGCGAGGGGCCAGCGCGGTAAGCTTCGGTGCCAATGGGGCCGTCGCCGTGGCGTTCTTGGACAAAGTTTTCGCCATCGGTCATAATGATGACCACTTTCAGCGTTTCAGCATCGCCAAAGTTGCCGGGGCGACCCTCGAAATATTCAGGAATCTGACTTGCGTCAACCATCTCGGAGACGATCGAGCGGGCTTCGGGGTCCAACAGCGCGGTGCCCCATTTCATGCCGAGGTCCATCGAGGTTGCGCCAATGGCGACCATGCCCTCAATCTTGGCCTTAAGCGCGACACGGTCGTTGGAATGCACCATGACATAGTTTTCAGGTGTTGGCTGGCACCACATGTTCGAGAAGCGGCCATTCGTGAAAGTTGGCGCTTGGACGTTGGTGTAGCTGTTGTTGGTGGTGGCGCTAGACCAGCTGTCCACATGCGGGGTCTGCGGGTAAGGCAGAACACGCGACAACCAAGTGCGATCATAGGTTTCCGTCGGCAAATCCAAGCAATAGGAATCCGGCATGCCGCTAAGATGGGTTACGTTGAACTTGGAGAACAGCGTTGGCCCGACATTGACCTGACCGTTATAAGGCACGATCGAAATCGAGATCCGGTCATACTCGTCTCTGTCCAGCACGTCGTCGATGAATTTCTTTGCGGCAATTTTCAGGTTGAGGATCCGCGACGGGGTGTTTTGCATAGAGCCGGACACGTCAAGCACCATGGAGATTTCCACGTTGCTGACGGTTTGCGCGGCCATGCTGCGGTTGTCGGTTTCCAGATAGTCCACATTCATCCAGGTCATGAAGTAGTTGTCGGATATAACATTGGCCCGGGCCCGCACGGTGCGGCCGTTATCGTCTGTCACCACCGCAAATTCGCTGAGCGTCGCATCGGAACCTGCGGCCGCCAGGTAGCTGAGCACGACGGTTTGCGGATCAAGCGAGTTTTCCAGGTTGGCCGCGGCCAGAACGGCGCGGTCCATCGTTTGCTGAAGGGCGACGCGCTTTGTCTCAAAGCGCATTACATCTACAGCGATGCCGCCAACCATCAGCATGACGATCATGAAGAAGAGAATCTGGGGCGCCATGACGCCACTTTCATCTCTTATGAAAGTACCGACCCTGCGAGCGTCGGGTCGTTTCGTCTTTGGACGAAGCATCAACAGTATCCGTCCGGTCTGACTGCCCTGCCTGCGTGATAGAGTGGGTGATAGTGTCCATTATGGATAGTGGACATCTTGAGGTTGGTCATGGGCGGGACGAAGGGTCATAAGAAGCGGCGCTGGTCTGAC